>Ga0187783_10004048_pt1 | contig 10847 bp, 4 predicted proteins | sample 1015_SJ02_MP02_2_FD_132471 | JGI IMG/M metagenome (GOLD analysis project Ga0187783, IMG submission 132471) | Tropical peat soil microbial communities from peatlands in Department of Meta, Colombia - 1015_SJ02_MP02_20_MG | ecosystem: Environmental > Terrestrial > Soil > Wetlands > Peat | place...
AGGGTGGCGGGAAAGAGGAGTGTTCGCGAGGAAGGTGAAGGCTGAGGTCTGCAGAATCGCGGGAACATGAGTATGTCGGGGTCGATCCGGCGGATAAAATCAGCAAAACCTGTCATTGTCACCGTGATGGAGTGCGATTAGAGACAGTAAGTGGTCAGTATCGGCGCCAGATGCTCCGCAAGCTGATAGAAAACATCCTCGATGCTCGACTCTTCTCATATCCAAGCTGGTCTTCGTCAACTCGCCCCCGACCTTCGTGCGGCGCTCAGTGACTTCCTTCCCCAATGTGCCACCAGCGCGGAGCAACTCAGCGCCATCGAAGCCGGGCTCATCAGCTCGGGAGGCCAGGCCCTGCGCGACAGCTTGGCGCGATGGATTGTCGACGAAATCCTTCCCGTAGAGAGGTTAGTTCCCGAGGCCTACCTGAAGTGGCGTGCCCCGGTGCGCGACTCGATGATGTTCGTAGTCGCGCATCTCTCGCCCGCGCGCCTGGCGCCCAAGCTCGTGGAGCAAGTTGAGCTTCCGGCGAAGACATCGCCCGAAGATCGCCTGCTGCGGCTGATTGCAAAAGTACCTGGCCTACAGAAGCTGGGTCAAGTGATCGCGCGCAACCAGCACCTCCGTCCTGCTTTGCGCAAAGCGCTCGCCCGTCTGGAAAATGGCATTCGAGACGTCAGACCCGAAGAAATACGAACCATCATTCAAAACGAATTGGGAAAGCGACTCGAAAGATATTCAGTAAAAATCGCTCCAACCATCCTCTCGGAGGCCAGTGTAAGCGCGGTCGTTCGCTTTACCTGGAGCAACCCCCAGACCGGAAAGCGTGAACGTGGCGTTTTCAAAGTCCTCAAACCGCACATCCCGGCATACTTCACCGAAGACATGGATTATTTGCAAGGCCTGGCGCAATATTTTGGGAGCCGTCACCACCGGTACGGATTTCCCGCCCACCTGATCCCCGATACGTTCAGGAAGGTCCGTCGGTTGCTGCAGCACGAAGTCAATTTTGTGCGCGAGCAAAAAACATTACTCGAGGCCTCAGCCCTTTATGCCAACGTTCCTGGCGTGCGGGTGCCGCGCCTGATTCAACCGCTGTGCACACCAAAAATTACGGCGCTTACTGAAGAGTTTGGGATTAAAGTGACCAACGCCGCTGCCCACCTGCCGACGGTGCGCCGCAGCAGAATTGCCGAGCAACTCATCGAAGCCTTGGTGGCAATTCCTCTTCTTGCGTCCCAGGAAAACGTCGTATTTCACGGCGATCCGCACGCCGGCAATCTTCTCTACAACCGTCGCACCGGCGAACTGATCATCCTTGACTGGGCGTTGCGGGAACACTTAAGCCGCGAACAGCGCCGCCATCTCACGCTGCTATTTCTAATGATGAGTCTGCGAGACGCGGTGGGTGCCTCGAATGAAGTTCTGGCACTCGGCCAGCAGCGGATACACAGCGGCTCGCGCCGGGCCCAAGCCGTATGTGAGACCGTGACCGGCTTTCTTGACGAATCTCCGCTAAGATATTTCCCGACCGGCGCGGATACGATGCGGCTGCTGGAGAGAGTCGCCATGAAGGGCGTCAGATTCCCTGGATCGCTGGTCATGCTCTCCAAGGTAATGTTCACGCTGGATGGCATCCTGGCCGACGTCGGCGGCGACGGTACCAGGATGGGTTTCACCATTGCGCGCCACCTCGCCCAGCATTGGATCACCCATCGAAGCGCCCTGCGCTCACCGCTGAAGATGCAGGACTGGATCACGCTCCAGTGCAGCGCGTTGCTGTACGGCAGTCGAGTCGGCCTTAGGTACGAACGGGAGCTACTGGACCGCTATTTGCCGCAGCGATCCGTAGCCACCACTGCCATCAATGGACGCTAGGACTCCGCTTACAAGGAGCGATTATCGGGTTGCAGGCAGATATTTTGGCGGGCCATGTAGCAGCCGAGGAGAAATTCGCAAGGGTTGTGTAAAGTGGGCCTTCGGACTACGTGCAGCTACAATTCAGCCATCTCCACTGCCCCGATTCCTCCCAGGCGAGTGTAAGCCCGGCCGAGCCCCCTGGGGATTTGATCGCCAGGCCATCGCAAGGCACTCATTTTCATGCGAAATCATTTCGGTCTCGCATAGGCGCGATCGCACTCCGGCGGCAGATTTTGTGGAACGAGTCCCTCCGCCGATTCCTGAGGCCCACTATTGGCGAATACTCAGGAATTGAATCCGCGCTTGCACCCGAGCAAACCCTGGCGCTTCGCGGCTACATTAGTAACCGCGGGCCCTGTCGGGTCTGCCCATGAAGGGCGACCCACGTCGACGCTTACTCTCGCACCCGCGACTCCCAAGCCTTAGCCGTCGCGGGACGTACAAAGCTCATCGCCCGCTCGGCCAGCGCGGTAATGGTCAGGCTGGGATTGACGCCTAGGTTGGCGGCGATCACTGAGCCGTCGCAGATATACATATTCTCGTAGCCGAAAACGTGGTGGCGTGAGTCAACTACACCGTGGGCGGGAGAATCGGCAATCACGCAACCCCCAATGCAGTGCGCCGTGCCGGGAACGTCGAAAAGGATCTCAGGCAGCGTGCTCATCGCGGTGCCTCCGGCAACTTCCGCGAATTTCTTTGCAAACTGGTTTGCCTGCGGAATGTAGGTGGGCACTTTGTCTCCGCCGCTAACAAGGAATTTCCTGAAGGGCCAGAACCAAAGGCGCCGCCAACGCATTTGGATCTCGCCATCGACCGCCTGCATGCAGAGCAGAATGACCGCCTCACGCGCCCATCCCTGCGGACGGAAGAGAAACCAGGATTTGATTGGATGACGCAACAGAGAAACCAGGATATTCCTCAACCAGAGTGCAATGCGGCGCGACCCGGGACGACCGTCGGTCAGAATCGTCGTCAGGAGACTCATAGTGTCAGAGCCGCGCGGGTAACGGACAGCTTCAACGTGGGTGTGCTCATCAATGTAAACTCCGGAGCCAATGGCAATGCCCTGCGAGAGATCTTCGCGGCAACCCGGCACCCGCGCCCCAATAATCGATTCCGAATTCGTGCGAACGTGTTGGCCCAACTGCGCGCTCACTGCAGGCAATGAGCCTTTTTCTCGCAAACGAAACAGTAGCTCCATCGTGCCGAGCGAGGACGCTGCAAAAACCACCGCGTAGCAGGTGAACCGCCGCGGTTGGCGATGAATCCATGCCGTGGACGTCACGGTTTCGACTTCGTATCCGGCGCAGCCATCGCTCCGGCCATTGATCGGCTTGACGTCGATTACCTTGGTTTCAGGGAAGATCTGGGCACCGTGCTTCTCCGCGAGATAAAGATAATTAAGATCCAGCGTGTTCTTTGCGTTATAACGGCAACCCATGATGCAGCCGCCGCAGGCAATGCAGGTTGTTCGCTCGCGCCCTTCTCCACCAAGGAAAGGATCGGGGAGAGTCTGGCCGCCCGGCTCTCCGTTCGTCGGCTGAAAGATCCCTACCCGAGTGTGATAAAAGGTATGGCCACACCCCGATGCATCAGCCGTTCTGTGAAGCAGGTAGTCCGCCGGTCCGAGAATCTTGTTTTCGGTGATGCCCAACATGCGTTCGGCGGTTTGGTAGTGCGTGGGCATTTCCGTTTTCCAGTCAGCCAAGCCCGCCCAGGGTCCGGACTCCCACACTTTTTTGACAGGTTGAAGTAACGTGCCCGCGTACGTGACCGATCCGCCGCCAACGGCACAGCCGTGGAAAATGGTCACATGCCGAAATATCCGCATGTTGAAGAAGCCCCGCAGCCCGAGTTTGGGACGCCAGAACCAGCGATGAATGGACCAACTGGTGGACGGCAGATTGTCGGGGCCCCAGCGCCGGCCCATTTCCATCACCGCCACTTTGTAGCCTTTCTCGGTGAGCCGGTGCGCAGAAACGCTGCCGCCAAAACCGGATCCGATGATGATGAAATCGAAATCGAATTGGCTGGGCTTCGACATAAACTCAGCTCCGTCTAGGGGTCCCGGGCCTGACCTTCGGAGCGCTGCCGGGAGACTTTCCCTCCGAAGTCAGGTGGCTCATCCCACTGGACTTTTCCCATGGCGCCCGCTATGTTTCTTATGTTGTGCGAAAACTTCCGGAAGTTGAAGCGGCTAAGGAACTGATGCTGGAGGCGGCCGACTGGTCTGTTCTGACATGGCTTTTTCACAAGCGGACAGTGCGAGAAACCGCCGATCGAGCTAATTCTGCTTTGGACAAAATGAATCAGTCCGTGAAAGCCCGCTGGAGTGGTGACGTCAAGTCCGCCTACAAGGCATTGACGGCGAGGACGGGCGGCAGGCAGCGAAGTGGAGAAGCCCGCATCGAATCGATCGATACTGAAACCAGAGCCGTTCTTCAGAAAGTGAAAGAAGCAGATGAGGCCGCTCATCTCGCACGCATGACTGCCGAGGAGACGTTCGACGAAGCCGAGCGCCAATTGAACACCGACCTGGCGCGAGAAGGCTGCCGGCAAGCCATTCACTCTTGGGAGTTGCACGAAAAAGCAATCCGCAGGGCGGAAGCGTGTCTTGGTTCTCCGAAAGCGACGACGTAAAGTCTGGCGCTTAATATTGTCGCTCCCCTTGCTCACGAAGCCGTTCCTCTCTCCCGCCTCGCTCGGGGAGTCGCGTACTCATGAAAATGATCATCCACATTCCTGACCGTGCCGGGCGTCGCATCCGCTCCGCCGGGTGGGGGCGCCCGGCGTTCCGCCAGATGCGCGGAGTTTTCTAACGAAACGGGGAGAGCTGGAGCGGGATGAGCAACCAGTGTGCGCAGCATACCGCCCTCGTGTTGCCACCAGCCATAGAACGTTTGTCCGCTGATATGGCGAACCCAAAACGGGCTCCAGCCATTTGGTTCGGGCGAAGTCGCCTCGAGACTGACGATTACGGACCGAGTGTCGAGACGCAGCCCCTCATGCAAAGCTTTCAGCGCACTCTCTTTCGAGCTCCAAAGTAGTGTCGCGAGCCGAGCGTTGTCTCCCGCGGCGGCCCGGGCAACCAGACCTTGCTCCTCCGAGGTGAAATAGTCCGTGATGAAAGAGTCGCTGCGTGCCTCGATTACCTCCAGATCGCATCCCAACCTCACGCCCGTCTGCGCAACCGCGGCGAGTGCTCTACCGGCGCTGTGGCTCAGGGAAATGGTGACGCCTGCGAGATGGTTGTCCCAAAAAACCTCGGGTGCGCCCGAAGGCGCCGGGCGTATTTCTATTCTCGCCAGAAGGTCGGGCTGAGAGAACATATTTAGATAAGCGGCAACGGCACGCTTTGCCGTCCACCGCCCCAGCCGCCAATCCGCGCGGCGCTTGGGAACGCGAAAAGCACCCAGGCAGAGTGTTTCGCGGTCACTCAGCCAAAGGTTGTCGCTGGTCACGTCGGTCTCTGCTTGTTCCAGCCAGTACACGTTCATCAGGTCCACCAAGAACGAAACCGGCGCCTGAAGCCGCGCCAAACCACTGGCCTAAGCGTACTGCGCGCATGTCCGCCACAAATCTTCTCCCGACCTTGTGCGCGACCTTAAGCCACTTGGGTTACCAAGGCTTGTTTGGCTGCCTTTGATTTCGCTTCTTTTGCTATGCCTCGCTCAACCGCGTCGATCAGATAAGGCCGCAGCTTTGCGGGGGCAATGATGCAATCGAGCGCGCCCACCTCGAGCGCCCGTTGCACGCTGTGGATGCGGTCGAATTCGGCGGCGGTCTCGCCCAGTTTCTCCGAATGCACCACTTTAAACAGGTCCTCCCACTGGGCACGCAAGCGGCCCTTCGCGGAGCCCTCGGCCTTGGACATGGCCTGGCTGAGCGCTTGCAGGCGCGGATCCTTGCGGGCCCTGGTTTCGACTTCGCCGGCAAAAACTACTCCGGCCGCCGGGGCCCCCCCAATGACGGAGGCATAGCTTCCCTCTAAAGCCGCTACCTCCAGCTGTTCGTTCAGCCCCCGGGAGAAAACGACGTAAGCGCCGCCGTGGTATCGGCAAACTACGCAAAACACAATTGGCCCTTTGAAATTCACAACGGCTCTTCCGATCTCCGCACCGTATTCCAGTTGTAGCCTGCGCATGGACTCTGGCGAGCCATCAAATCCCGACAGATTGGCTAGCAATACCACCGGCCGATTATGGCTAGCCGCGTTAATGGCCCGCGCAACTTTCTTCGAGGATTGCGGGAACAGTGTGCCCGAGGTCCATTGATCGGGCCCGTCGGCGGGCACAAACCCAAACCGTGGCAAAGGGCGCGATTCGAAGCCGATGAGGCAAACCGGATAACCACCCAGGTGAGCGTCCCACACGACCGCTGTTTCTGCTGCTCTCATCCCCGCCCAGCGTTCCAGCGGTGCATGGTCTTGATCGATCGAAGCCATCATTACTTGGCGGATGTCGAAGGATTTCTTGCGTCCGGGATTGGCATCATCCGAAAAAATGTCGCCCACCCGCGTGAACCCCTCCTCGCTGTCAAGGTGAAGAGAAGCTTGCACGTCGCGCTCCATCGGATCGGTTGTTTCAGCCCGACGTGGAAACCTCTCACCCGGCGCCACATAGGTATGCTCGTAGTGACGGAAGAGAATCTCGCAGGCTTCATCGATGTCTCGCGCCCAGTACTGCGCCTGGCCATTGATGCCCATGATCCGGTCGTAGCCGCCGATGCCTTGATTGTCTTCGGCCGAGATGCCGCCTGAGTAGTCGAGAGCCCGTTTGCCGGTGAGCACCATCGCCGCCTTGGGTGTCATCACCAGGATGCCACGCGTGTGCATCAACATCGTGGCCTCCGCGTTCCAGTAGGGCTGCGCCCCCACGTTGATTCCATTAACCAGGAGGTTCACCTCGCCCCCCGCCTGCGTGAACTCGACCAGGCGGCGCAGGACACGGGCAATCCAGTCCATGTTCTCCACGCCGCTGTTCATGGAGATCTTTGCGCCGGCTGAGATCGGGAACCACTCCAATGGCACGCGCATTTGCTCGGCAAGATCCAGGGCGGCAATGATGCGCCGGCACTCGGATTCGGCAAGCGCACCCAAGTCCTTACTGGGGTCTCCTAGCAGCAGGACCCGCGTCATGCCTTCGGGATACCTGACCGTAAAATTACGGATGACGCCTGCGATGATGTTCGCTTTATTTTGACCATAGGGACGGTTTACCGGAACAAGATGACCGTCTGCATCAAGATCGTGCTCTACAAAATCGCCTGGAGGGAATTCTGCCCGCGTATGTTTCTGCGCCGGGGTCAGCATTTTGACGATTTCGTAAGGGTAGATCATGCCGCGCTGGCGCATGCGGACCACTTTCTGCTCGTATTCGTTCAGGGGTTTGATGGGCTGCATTTGATCTGCCCGTCGGAAGGTGATAAGCATGCCGCGTCCGGCCGGACTCGAAATGCGAACGACCATGTCGCGCATTTCTCCGGTGGCGGGATTGGGAATGCGGGTGCGCACCACCACCTGTTCCAGCCCCAATCCTTCAGTCGCCGGGGCCAGTCTGCGGACCAGGTCGCGTAATTCATCTCGTTGCAGAGCCAGGGGTGGCCAGACGTAGAGGAATATCCGGTTCCAATAGAGGCGCTGATTGACTGGACGCCGGGATTGAAACAGGCGCATGCCGGCGATTGCTTCCGTCAGCATACGTTCGAGGTGCGGAAGTTGAACGATGCGCCCGGTTTCGTTCCGCACGGGTGTCACGTCGCGTACCTCGATGCCGGCGATTAGCCGCTCATCCTTTGGGTTGTCGCGGGCGACGGCATGGAGGAGATAGACATCTTCCACCGAAGGCAGGCGATCAATGTTGAAGTTACTGAGCCGCCACAGATGCAGCCGTTTGCCCATCATCGGATGGAGGCCGCGGTACAGTTTTTCCTCTGCATAGGCATTTCCTGGAGCGGGACGGAATGTGAAATGCTGCATCCCCCCTACACTTTGGGCAGAAACGGGATTTACGACTTCCACCACGATGCGGCGAATGGAACGAGGGAGCGCGGCCTCGCTCAATAGGGAAGCGATTTCCCGCTGGTTTGAGTCGGCATCAGCAAGCGAACCCGAATGCCAGGCGTAGAAATCTACCACCACGTCGTGTTCCATCGGCACTTCAGCGATCAACGGAGAGATCCCTCGGACCGCTTCCGGGAGTCGAGCATACTCGGAGAGCGTGGTGAAGACATGAATGCGCTTGGCTTCGTGATCGTATTCTGCGGAAACATAGCAATGCCCGTCTCGATCAAAGGAGTGAAACTTCTCAAGGGCGCGAATCCGGTAATAGCGCCAGGTAATCGCCTCGAGCATGAACCTGCGCAATGTCGAATCGGCGGATGCGAAACGGCTGCATAGCAGGCCCACCAGTGGTTGCGGACATTCCACCAGCGCACGCATTCGCTCGTGGCGGTCCAAGGCATCAGGGTTGGCCGCCATGTGGGTGAGTTGTTCTTCGACTTTGTCATAGACTTCCTTCCGAGCCTGCTCGAACAGAGGCTGATCGAAATACCGATATCGCAACTCTTGGGCCAGATCGCTAATGGCAGGAAACAGACCACCGCAAATGTAAATCATGCGGTCGAGAAGCGCCCGCTGCGACGTGTCGGTTTGAGGGGCCGAACCTTTGATCGATTGGAGACGCCGGTCGAGGATGGCAAGCACCGGCGCGATTTGCTGGTCCATGCGTTGATGCGATTTGTAGATCCATAGTAGGCTCTCTTCCAGCTGGGGCGAGCGATCTAAACTTTGGATGCCGTAGTGGGCGAGCGCTCGGCGCAGCGCCGTCAAAAAAGCCGGCGGCAATCCTTCGGCCCCGGTCTCCAAAGTTCGCAGAAAAGCGAATAGATATGCCTCGGCGCTGGGCTCTTCCCCCCTAGCGCGATGATTTACCTCGGGCTCGCGCTGGAAAAGCGAGCAAATGTCCACAAAAATGCCGAGGATTTCGTCTTCCGCCTCTCGTATCCCCTCACCATCCGCTGGACAATTCTTACTCCAGTCTGCAAGCAGCCGCGCACCGTATTTTGGGTCCACGTCAAAGCCCAGCACAAGGCGGCGGAGCTCGTCCAGGCTCTGGCGGCAATTGGCTGGGAGAGGCTCGTAGTTTTCGTCTTGGGGAAACGAGGAGCCAAAAGCTACCCGTTTCGCCGCGCCTTCGGTATGGTCGCTGGCTTCAGGATCTATCTGCACCAGCGGCGTACCCGTGTCCACCTGTACGTTGGGTATGGTCATCACCTGCCGGACTTTTCCCGAGAAGGGGGCCACGACCTGCAGCTCCATTTTCATGGCTTCGAGTACTAGCAGACGGTCGCCGACCGAAACCCTATCGCCCGGCTGCACTGCGATCGAAACCACGACCGCCGGAGCGGGCGCGTGCACCATCCCGCCGTCATCGCGATCAATCTGGTACGAGGCGCCTTCGACTTCGATCCGGTAACTCAATCCCTGGGCGACTGAGACAATGTGGAAACGGTGCCCCCAGGATGTAAGCCAATACTCAAACTGACCCAGCCGCTCGATTTCTGCGTCAATGCGTGAACCCTCCACTTCTACCCGGTACTGTAGCGGACCGAGGCGATAAGTTTTGGGCGAGTAGGCGTGCCCGCGATAGCGCAGTTCCGCGGTTCGCCCCACCTCGCTTCGCACCTGCGGCCTCCCGCGCACGGCCGAGGCATAAAACTGCGCCTGCTCCACGGCTAGCTGTGCGTCATAAGCCTCGATTGCGGCTTGTACCAAGGCTACGTCTGCGTGACGTTCCGACACGTGTTCGCCGCTCGTAGTCAGATGGTCCAGCCACCCGATATGGAATTCGCCACGCTGGACCTCGTCGCGGTTCAACAAATCCAGCAGAAACGCCTTGTTGCTGGTGCCGCCTTTGATAACTACCACACTGTCTCGCAGAGTTCGCTGCACGCGGGCGAGCGCTTCTTTCCGGTTTTGCCCGTAGCCGATGATCTTAGCGATCATGGAGTCGAACTCGGCAGGAACCGAGTCGCCCTCGGCAACGCTCACGTCAACGCGCACTCCCGGTCCGCTCAAAATTCGGAACCGCTCAATGGTTCCCGGCGCCGGCGCAAAGCCATTGTTTGCGTCTTCCGCGTTCAGCCGCACCTCGATGGCGTGACCAGCAGTTCGCGGAGGTTCTCCCTCCAAGCGGCCACCACGCGCCACGTGAATTTGCAGTTTGACCAAATCGATCCCTGTCGTGCACTCCGTCACCGGGTGTTCGACCTGCAGCCGGGTATTCATCTCCATGAACGAGAAGCTCTGGCTTTGCGGCTGGTACAGGAACTCGACCGTCCCAGCATTGTGGTAGCCTGCCGCTCGGCTCATGTGCACTGCTGCGCTGCGCAATGCCCGGTCGTGCTCGGGAGACAGCGCCGGAGACGGCGCTTCTTCGAGAATCTTCTGATGGCGACGCTGGATCGTGCATTCGCGCACTCCCGCGGCCCAGGTTGTTCCGTAATGATCGGCCATCACCTGTACTTCGACGTGGCGAGCGCCTTGAATCAATTGCTCGAGAAAAACCGTCGGATCGCCGAAGGCCTTGAAGGCTTCGCTGCGGGCGCCCTCAAACGCGCGAGGCAGTTCGCTCGCGGAATGCGCCCGGCGAATTCCGTGACCACCGCCTCCCGCAGTGGCCTTAATAAGGACAGGATAGCCCAGGCGCTCCGCATGTTGGAGGGCGTCATCCAAAGTCTCTACCGGCCCGCCGCTCCATGGCGCTACTGGTATTTGTGCTCGTTCGGCCAAGTGCTTGGAGGCGATTTTGTCGCCCACGCGGCGCATGACGTCGCCGTCGGGGCCGATGAACACAATGCCCATCTCGCGACAGAGATCTGCAAATGCGGCGTGCTCGGCCACAAAACCCCATCCCACCCAGACTGCGTCC
>Ga0187783_10004049_pt1 | contig 10846 bp, 8 predicted proteins | sample 1015_SJ02_MP02_2_FD_132471 | JGI IMG/M metagenome (GOLD analysis project Ga0187783, IMG submission 132471) | Tropical peat soil microbial communities from peatlands in Department of Meta, Colombia - 1015_SJ02_MP02_20_MG | ecosystem: Environmental > Terrestrial > Soil > Wetlands > Peat | place...
CCGGCCCGGGGTGGCCGCGGCCTGGGCCGCGATCAGGTCGTGCAGGCAGGCCTGCTCGGGGTAGGCGCGGCTGGTCTGGTTCCACTCCCGCAGAACCAGACCACGCTCACGCTCATCCATGATCTCGAGCAACGCCACCGGCTTGTCCGGGTCGCTGAGCGCACCGCCAAGCAGGCGGATGAGGCGGTCGGCTACCAGGCGCAGGTCCGGCACGTCGAAAAGGTCGCAGTTGCCGGTGAGCTCCAGGCTCAGGCTCCCCGGCCGCCAGCTGACGTCCACCTCCAGGTCGACGCCGGCGAAACCGGTCGGCAGGCTCAGCGTCTCGGCTTCCGCCGGAGCCGCGCCCTCATCGGCGGCCCGGAACTGTACCTGGAACAGCGGCGAGTACCTGATGTCGCGGCGCGGCGCGGCTTCGGCCACGATGCGCTCGAAGGGCACGCGCCCGTGCCGTACCGCCTCGCGCTGCCATCCGTCTACCATCGTCGTCCACTCGGCGAAGGAGCGCTCGCCCGAGAAGACGCATCGCACCGGGACCACGTTCTCCATCGGGCCCACCAGGCCGGGTTCGGCCCGGTTCGGCACGGGGACGCCGATGGCGAAGTCGCGGCCCCCGAGCCGCCCGATGAGGGCGCTCAGGGCCGCGAGGACGACGGTCGAGCGATCCACGCCGCGCGCGGCCGCGAAATCCGCGATGCCGGCGGCGAGCGTGGCCTCGCCCGCCCGGCCGTGCGTGACCGCGCCGAACGTCTTGCTCTCCGGCCGCGTCCGGCTGGTCAGGGCATCGAGCGGCTCGAGCCCGGCGAGCGCGGTGCGCCAGTAGTCGAGGTCGTCGGCGCCCTCCGGCCCGTCCAGCCACTCCTGCTCGCCTCGCACCAGGTCGGCGAAGTCGGGCTCCCGGGGCGGCTCTTCCGCCGGGGCGCCGGCGGCCAGCCGGCGATAGGAGGCCGCGAGCTCGGCCGCGAGCAGGCGCAGTGACGGGCGGTCGGCCACCAGCCGGTGCGCGGTCACAAGCACCACGTGGTCATCCGCCGCGCAGCGCACCACCGTGGCCCGGATCAGCGGTCCCGAGGTGACGTCGAAGGGCTCACGGAACCGCCGCACCGATACCTCGGTGAGGTGCTGACGGCCGGTCTCGACTATGGGGATGGGCAGCGCGACCGCGGGTGTCGTGATCCGGAGCGCCTGCCCGTTGGTCTCGACGAAAACCGATCGCAGGCAGGCGTGCCGCATCAGCAGGCCGGTAAAGGCCTGCTGGAGGGCGGCCAGGTGCAACTCGCCGGGGCAGCGCAGCGCCGTGGAGACGTGCCAGGGGACCGACGCGTCCAGCCGGTGGAGGAACCATAGCCGCCGCTGTTCCAGGGAGAGGTTCGAGATCGAGGGGGCCGACGCGTCGGAGTCGTCCTGCAGCAGCCGGGCGAGGAGGCTTCTCTTCTCGTCGGCCGACAGCGCGGCCAGGTCGGTCTGCGTGTCGCTCACGGGACCATCACGCCCGTGTCGCCCGCCGTCGTCTGCGCGGCCTGGTCCATGCGCTCCCGGAGCGACTTGGGGCGCATGTCCGTCCAGACTCGTTCGATGTGGTCCAGGCACTCGCGCCTGCTTCCGCTGGTGCCGTCGGCGCGCCAGCCGTCAGGGATCGGCTTGTCGGCGAGCCAGATCGAGTACTGCTCCTCCTCGTTGAGGACTACAAGGAAGACGGCCTCGTCACTGTCGATGCTCACGGTCATACCTCTCGATCGTTCCTTAATGGTTGGTCTCGGCCCTGGTAGGGCGGCTCGCGGTAAGGCGGTGGAGCAGCGAGTCGAGCTCGGTGTCCGGCAGCGCCCGCACGATCGCGCGCACCGCCTCGCCGTTCCTCTCGGCGCGGGCGTCCCGCCGCTCCGCGACGATCTCGGCGACCGCGGCGACGGTGGATCTCTTGAAGAGGTCACGGAGCCGTATGCGGACGCCGGTGCGTTCTTCCAGGCGGGCCACGAACAGCGCCGCGAGAAGCGAGTGGCCCCCGAGGTCGAAGAAGTCCGCCGAACGCCCGACCTCGCCGACCTCGAGGACCTCGGCGAAGATCGCGGCCACCTCGCGCTCGACCGACGTCCGCGGCGGGGTCCGGTCGACCGGTGTCCGCGGCGGAGTCCGGTCGGCCGCAGCGGTGCGCGTGACCGGGCCGCGGCGGCGCAGCGCCGCCCGGTCCACCTTCCCCGCCGGGGTCAGCGGCAGCGCGTCGGTGAACGTGACGGACGGGATCATGTAGCCGGGCAGCCGCCGCGCCGCCAGCTCGTGCAGCTCCGCCGTCCGGTTCCGGTCCGCGTCGGCGTCGCGTGCCGCGCCCGGTCGCGGCACGACGTGGGCCGCTAGGCGGATGTCGTCGGCACTGACCTGGTGGGCGACCACCGCGACGTGCGCGACCTCGGGATGGGCGGACAGCACCGCCTCGATCTCGCTCGGCTCGACCCGGAAGCCCCGCACCTTGAGCTGCTGGTCGACGCGGCCGAGGAACTCCAAGCCGCCGTCGGCGTGGAGGCGGACCACATCACCGGTCCGGTACATCCGCGCGCCCGGCACGCCGGCGAACGGATCGGGGACGAATCGCTCCGCCGTCGCGGCGCTCGCCCCGAGGTAACCGACGGCCAGCGCCGCGCCGCCCAGGTAGAGCTCGCCGGCCACCCCGGGCGCAGCCAGCCGCAGCTGCTGGTCGACCACGTACCTGGTGGTGTTGGCCAGCGGGTCGCCGAGCCTGATCGTGCGCGGATCGCTGACCCGGCCAGCCGAGACCCAGATGGTCGCCTCGGTGGGGCCGTAGAGGTTCCACAGCTCGCCTCCGCCGGCGGTGAGTTGCTCGGCCAGGTCGCCGTCGAGCGCCTCCCCGCCGCACAGCATCCGCAGGCCGGGCCTCGGCCGCCACCCGGCGGCCAGCAGGAGCCGCCAGGTGGAGGGCGTCGCCTGCAGCGCCGTCGCCTCGTGTTCATCGAGCAGCGCGGCCAGCCTCACGCCGTCCCTGGCCTCCTTCTCCGGGACAACAAGGACCCGGCCGCCGGTGACCAGCGGCAGGAACAGCTCGGTCCCGGCGATGTCGAAGGAGACGCTGGTGAGCGCGGCGACGACGTCGCCGGGGCCGACGCCGACGGCTTCCGTCATGGCGAGCAGATGGTTGACCAGCGAACGGTGCGTGACCTGCACGCCCTTGGGTTGCCCGGTCGACCCCGAGGTGTAGATGACGTAGGCGGGCCCGTCGGCGGGGACCGCGGCGCGCGGGCCCGCGACCGGCTCCAGGGACTCCGCGTCCCCGTCGAGGTCAAGGACGTGCCAGCCGCCCGCAGGAACGAGTCCGGTGGTGGCGGCCGTGGCGAGCACGAGGCGCGCGCCCGAGCCGGTGAGCATGTGCCGGAGGCGGTCCGGCGGGTAGCGCGGGTCCAGGGGGACGTAGGCGGCTCCGGCGGTCAGTACCGCCAGCAGCGCCACGACCATGGTGCACGAACGCGTCACGCACACCCCGACCCGCTGCCCCGGGCCCACGCCGTGGGCGGCCAGCACGGCGGCGAGCGCGGCCACCCGGTCCTGCAGCGCGCCGTAGGTGAGCTGCTCGCCGACGGACTCGACCGCGACCGCGTCCGGGGTGTGCCTCGCGGCGGCCGCCACCAGCTCATGAACGCAGGCGTCCGGCCGCGGCCGCGTCGGTCCCCGGGTCAACGGCGAGATCAGCGCCCGGTCGGCGGAGTCCGACATGTCGCAGCGGGATACGGGGGCGTCGGGCTCGTCCAGCATCGCCCGCAGGATCGTCACCAGATGACGCAGCATCCGGTCGGCGGTGGCCGCGGTGAACAGGTCGGTGCTGTACTCCAGCCACAGCTGCAGCCCCTCGCGGTCGGGCTCGGCCACCAGGATGAGGTCGTACTTCGCGGTCTTGGCCCCCTCGGCCCGCGGGGTGAAGGTGAGCTCGCCGTCGCCGACCGCCGCCCCCGGCGTGTTCTGCATGAGGAACATCACCTGGAACAGAGGTGTGCGGCTCAGGTCCCGCGTCGGGCGGAGCTCCTCCACCACCTTCTCGAACGGCAGTTCCTGGTGTTCGAAGGCATCCAGGCAGGTCTGGCGCACCCGGCCGAGCAGCGCCGTGAACGTCGGGTCGCCGCCAAGGTCGGTGCGGAGCACGAGGGTATTGGCGAACAGCCCGATGAGCCGCTCCAGCTCCGGCATGGGGCGGTTGGCCACCGCCGTGCCGACGATCACGTCGGCTTGCCCGGTGTAGCGCATCAGCAGCAGCTTGTACACGGCAAGCAGGGTCATGAACCGGGTCGCGCCGCACCGCTCGCCGACGGCGTCCAGGTCGCGCAGGAGGTCACCGGACAGCCGCACGTGCCGGGCGGCGCCGCGGCCGCTGCGGACCGGCGGGCGCGGGAAGTCGGCGGGAAGATCGGTAATCGGCAGGTCCGCCAGCTTGGCCCGCCAGTGGTCGGCCAGGGCGCGCTCCCGTGACCCGGTGAGCCGCTCGGCCTGCCAGACGGTGTAGTCGGCGTACTGGATCGGCGGCTCAGCCAGCGGCCCGTGGCCGGCGCGCGCGTTCCGGTAGGCCGCCGCAAGCTCCGCCATGAAGATGGCCATCGACCAGCCGTCGCAGATGATGTGGTGCATCACGACGACCAGCACGTGGTGCCGATCGGACGTCCGCAGCAGGGTCAGCCGGACGAGCGGCGGTGCGTCGAGCTCGAACCGGCGGACCGCCTCGTGGCGGATCACCGACTCCAGTTCCTCCTGCTGGCGCTGCTCGGACATCCCGGCGCAGTCGATGACGGGGACCGCAACCGCGCTCTCGGCCACGATGACCTGGCTTGGCTCCGCGTCCACCAGCGCGATGCCGGTGCGCAGGCTCTCGTGGCAGGCGACGACGTCGTTGAAGGCCTGCTGGAACGCCAGGAGGTCAAGCGGTCCGTCAATCTCGATCACCGCGCGGACATGATAGGCGGCGTGGCTCTCCGGTTCGAGCTGAGCCAGGAACCACAGCCGTCGCTGGCCGGAGGAGGCGGGAAAGATGTAGCAGTCGCTGTAGTCACGCTCGGCGGGGCGGCCGGCGAGGGAGTCGGTGACGATCATCGGTGCACACCTTCGGCTGCGAGCAGGCGGCCCTCAACGATCCGGAGCACCTGCGCCGTGGCGCGGTGGACGAAGAAGTGGTCTCCGGGCAGGGCGTGGATCGTGCACGCGCCGGTGGTGTGGGCCCGCCACGCCCCCAGGTCGGCGTGCCTGACGGCCGGGTCGGCCAGGCCGGCCAGCACGTGAACGGGCCACTCCAGCGGTGGCGCGGGCCGGTAGCGGTAAGTGTCGTAGACGGCCAGGTCGGCGCGGAGCGCGGGCATCACGATCTCAACCAGGTCGGGCAGGCGCGCGATCTCGGGGTCGAGTCCTCCCATGTCCTCTAGCCAGGCGAGCAGCCGGTCGGGCGGCAGGTCGTGCACCGGCGGCGGGGCCGGCGCGTCGGGGGCGGGGCAGCCCGCGACGAACAGCGCGAGCGGCGGACGTCCTGCCGCGTCGCGGATCCGGCGGGCGACTTCGAAGGCGAGCAGGCCGCCGAGGCTGTGCCCGAACAGCGCGTAGTCGCGGTCGAGGACGGACAGCTGCGCGGCGATGCCGCTCGCGAGCGGGTCCATCCGCGCCACCGGCGCCTCGGCGTACCTCGCGGCCCGGCCCGGCAGCTCTACCCCGACGATATCCAGCTCGCCGGTGTGGCGCTGCCAGTGGCGGAACGCGCCCGAGGCTCCTCCGGCATGCGGCAGGCAGACCAGGGCGAGCCGCCCGCCCGGCGCCTGGAATTCGCGCAGCCACGGCCCCGCGCACTTTCCATAGCGCAATTCTTTCGTCTGCACGCCGTCTTGATATCAGAGAGACGGGCAGCGGCACAAGAAGTTCTCAAGTCCGGCGGCGGGCGCGGTTGACGCCATTTTATCGTCGCCTCTACCTGCGCATATGCCTCTCATTCAGCCTCATTCCGAACGCCGCCGATGAGTTACCGGGAAGAAACCAGCCAGAAATTTTACACAATCATGTCGCGCATCTGACCGCAGAGCAAGAATGTCGGAAAAAACTCGATAGCATCGGGAGTAAATTGCGGACTCGAAAGGAGGGAGCCACCATTGTGTCGTGCGAAATAGCGTCGCCGCCGCCCATCGTGTTGTCGGCAGTCCGCCGGTCCGTCGGACGGAGCAACCGGCAGGGCGCGATGTACCTGGCCGGGGACTGGGCGCTCATCGCCGCGTCGGTCTCCGTCCACCTCCTCGTCGGCGGGGTCGTCGTCTACCTGATCGCCGTCGTGGTGATCGGCGTGCGGATGCGGGCGCTCGGCAACCTCTTGCACGAGGCCGCGCACGCCAAGCTCTTCGCCAGCGCCCGTGCCAACGCGGTGGCGGGCACCGTATTGTGCGGCTGGCCGTTGCTGGTGGACTTCAGGCGTTACGCGGCCCTGCACCGGATGCACCACCGCTATCTGTGGCGCGACGACCGCGATCCCGATCTCGCCCTTTACCGCCTGACCGGGACCGAGACCGGATCGGCCGACGTGTCCAGCTTCGAAGCCTTCCTCGTCCGCCACGTCCTCCTGGTAATCGTCCCGGTCATGCCGTGGCGGCGGCTGATCTCTGGCTGGCGGCAGCGACCACGTCCGCTCGCGTGGCTCGGGTCAGCGCTGCTGCTCGCGGCGGGCCTGCTCGCGGCCAGGACGCTCGCCGTCGACGTCTTGCTGTACTGGCTGGTCCCGTGGCTCACCACCTACCAGATGTGCAGCTACTGGGCCGAACTCGGGGAACACGGCGGCCTGCGGCGGGCCGGCCATCACTGGGGTAGCCGGAACTGGCGGGGCAGCATCATCACCCGCTGGGTGATCGGATCGCACTCCGACGACCTTTACCACCTCCTGCACCACTGGTTTCCCGCGGTGCCGCATTACCGTCTCCGTTCGCTGGACCGGATCTGCCGGGAGCACTGGCCCGACTACGCCGCCCACTCCCGGTGCTGCGGGTTCTTCCTCGGCGGGCGGGACGGCGTTTCTGTACTCCGGGACATCTGGGTCGGCGGCGGGCGGCTCGCGGACGTCCCGGAAGACGCCCAACCGATCAGCATGGCCGTTGACCGGGCCTTACCCATCCAGTCGTGACGGCATGGGCACTGGCGTTACCGCGCCGGGAGCTTCCGGCCAGGAGCTGGCCGACGGCTTCGGCCTAGCCGCCGTCGGCGTCAGGTCCCTCCCCGGTGTCCGCCAGCTGTTCCGGTCCGTCCGGAGCAGAGACTCGCGCGACGAACCAGGCAGCTTGGGCCAGGGCGCGGCCGGCAGCGGCGGTGATGCCGGGCTGCAGGGCGAAGTCGTGCCACAGGCCCGGCCACCGGCTGGAGGTGACGTCTACGCCGGCGGCCGCGGCGCGGACCGCCAGGTTCTCGGCGTCGGGGGCCAGCAGGTCGTCGGTGCCCCACTGGATCAGCAGCGGAGGCAGGCCGCCGAGGTTGGCGTGCAGCGGCGAGACCATGGGCTGCGCCCGGTCCGTAACCGGCACGTACGCCTGGGCGCATGCCTCAAGCCAGGCCGGGCTGAGCACCACGTCCCGGCGCACCAGTTCCGGTACCGCCGCCCGGTCAGCGGTCAGATCGAGCCACGGCGACAGCAGGATGCACCCGGCCAGGCGCGCGGCACCGGCGGGGATGCCGGGCAAGGCCAGAGCGGCGCCGAGGGCGAGCCCGCCGCCGGCCGAGTCACCCGACACCACAACAGTGCCAGAGGCGGCCTCGCCCAGCACGGCGCTCACCACCGCGCGAGCGTCATCCACGGCGGCGGGAAAAGGGTGCTCGGGCGCCAGCCGGTACTCGGGCAGCACCACGCGGCATCCCGCCCGTGCGCTCAGGTGCGCCGCCCAGTCCCGGGCCTCCGCGGGCGAGCCCACGCAGTAGCCGCCGCCGTGGAAGTGTACGACGGTAACCGCGGCGGTGCCGCTGACGGGCCAGGGTGCCTGGCCGGCGCGGCCGGAGCGTGTGCGCGGGCGGGCCCGGCCGGCCGTGACGACTTCGACCGGGACCCCGTTCACCGCCGTCCTCGTGACCGACGTGCCGCGCGGCAGCGGCCATGGCCCCATCAGCTTGTCCAGCCGCCGCCGCTGAACCTCCCACGGCAGGCGCGGGTTGTGTACGCGGCGGCTGACCAGCCGCGCGCCCAGGCGCACCAGCGCCGGCGGCACGACACACAGGGACACGCGCCCACACTACGGCCCCAGGCCTCCGGCCCAGTACGCAAATCTCACCCCTCACCAGAACAAACCTGCAGGTCAAGCTCTCGAGGTCCGCGAAAGTCCGTGATCGTGACCAAAGTCGGGTTTTACATCGTCGTCCGAGCTATTCATGATCGTGGGTCGTTGCCCGTACCAGAACAAGGTTCCCGAATATTCGTATGCCGCTTCCTGGACGCTAAAAAGGGTCCTGTGTCCGGTGCTGAAATCCTGCCCGGCGATTAGGTCATATGTCCACGCCGCGAGTATTCCGGCTCGGGCGCCGTCAGTTCTTCAGAGTTGGCCAGTCGGGCCAGCAATTCCTGCCCGGCTTCAAGGAAGTCTCGCGCGACCTCGACGTGGAGGGGCCGGTAATGGCCTATCCAGTCCGGGTTGCCCACGGCCAGGCTGGCGACCAGGTAGGCTTCTTCGGTGGCCGCGTAGAGCATGCCCTGCAGTGCGGCAAGTTCGGGTGTGCTGAGCGCCTTGTACACTGGCTCGCCTCTCCTTGCGTGCTTCGCACCCGACTGGGACAAACAGCCTAGAGTCAGACCTGCAGATACCATCCCTTACGCGATTATCGGGCCGCTATTGCCGCAATATCGAATGGCCCTGGTGATTACCGCCCGGACGTTCCGCTGGGCTGTCTACTTGACCGCCACCCCGGCGCTGGCCTGGCCCGTAAGGGGCAGGATTTCGACCTTCTTGAACCCGGCCTCGCTGCACCAGCTGCTGAAGTCGGCCCCGGTGAAGTCGAAACCGTCGCCGGATTCGATGAGCATGTTGAGCGACGAGATCAAGCCGAAGACGCTCTTCCGCCGCGCGTCGTCGATCATGTTCTCGATCGCGACGAGGGTCCCGCCCGGTGGCAGAGCCTCGTAGGCCGACCTGATCAGGTGCATCTTCTTGTCGAGACCCCAGTCGTGCAGGATCAGGCTCATGGTGATCACGTCGGCCCTGGGCAGCGGGGTGGCGAAGAAGTCGCCGGAGACGACCTCGACCCGGTCGCCGAGCCCGGCGGCTTCGACCGTCTTGCGGGCGATCGGCTCAACGGGCGGGAGATCGAACGTCACATTGCGCAGGTGGGGATGCTGCCTGGCGGCGATGATGCACAGCCGCCCGGTAGCTCCCCCCACGTCGCAGAGGGTCTGGCAGGACGAGAAGTCGAACCTCCGGGCGAAGGCCTCGAAGGTAGGCAGGCTGAGGCTCTCCATGGCGTGCATGAACTGCTCGAGCTGGTCCGGGTTGGCGTAGAGTTCCTCGAACATCGTCTTGCCGGCGTACTTGATCTCGTTCTGCGGCCTGGCCGTGCGCAGCGCCTCGGTCAGATCGGCCCAGAACCGGAACAGGCGGGCGTTGCACATCTCCAGGATGCCGCCGATGTACTGCGGGCTGTTCTTGTCCAAGAACATGGCGGTCTCGGGCGTGTTGCGGTAGCGGGCGTCCTTCCCGTTCCCGTCGCGGTCGAGGAACCGCAGGGCGACGAGCGCGTCCAGGAAGTCCCATACCGCCCGGGGATGCAGGCCGAGCGCGGCCCCGATCTCCTCCCCAGTGGCCGAGCCATCTCCGAGCCGGGTGAACACCCCAAGTTCCACGGCCGACAAGAGCGTCTTTGACGGCCCGTAGCTGGTACCGACCATCATGATGTAAGACGGATCGAGGTCCATGATTCCCCTAACGGCAGGGTCAGCCGAGGCTGCGCTGAAGCTGCCACGCTGCTTCGAGGGCATCCTCAATGGCGCCAGCGTCGCCCCGGGCCAGGTCAGCGACAACCATCATGTGCTTGACGTACCGGGTCGGGACGCTGAAGGTTTCAGGAGACTGACGCAGTATCGAGTCGCGGTAATCGAAATCGGCGCGGATGACCACATGGTCGTCGTCAAGCTGGCGCGCGACCAGCCTGCCGTGGTACCGCCACTGGGCCAGCCCGGCCGGCGCGGTGTAGCGCACGCCCTTCAGGGCCGCGGCCACGCGAGCCACCTCGTCGATCGTCACTGATATCGGCTTCCTGATTTGATCGCGATCGCCGCTGGCCGGTCCCGCCGCGGTGCTCAACGGAACTTGTCGACTCCCTCGCCGTCGCTGCGCTCCCAGCCGTAGGCCGCGAGGTAGCCCCAGCAGTCTGGCCTGCTGCCGTCGGTGTCGGTGACATCGTAGGCGTCGGCGAGCTGGCGGGCGCTGAGGATCATGCCCGCCCAGCGGCGGGCATCGGCCGCCCGGGCGAGCGCGGCGACGCCCCGGCCGACATAGGCCGGTGACTCGGAGATCGCGAAGCCGGGCGACCTGACGCAGGCCTCGCGCCAGGTTTCCTCGGTGACGCCGCGGTTCTCCAGCATCCTCTCCGAGCGCAGCCAGCCCGGCGTGACGCCGACGGCGGTCACCGGATAGCCTTCCAGCTCGGCGCTGAGGCCTTTCACGATCCGCTCGACATTGGCCTTCACCAGGTCGTAGTAGAAACCAACGTTGCGCCGGAACTCGGCGTTTGCCTGCGAAGTGCCGTCGGTCATCTCCACTACCAGGCCGCGGGTGCCATGGGCGGTGGCGGTTCGCAGCATCAGCGGAATCGCCGCCCGGCAGGTGATCAGGTGGGTGTGCACGCCCATCTGCAGCATCCGCAG
>Ga0187783_10004050_pt1 | contig 10845 bp, 6 predicted proteins | sample 1015_SJ02_MP02_2_FD_132471 | JGI IMG/M metagenome (GOLD analysis project Ga0187783, IMG submission 132471) | Tropical peat soil microbial communities from peatlands in Department of Meta, Colombia - 1015_SJ02_MP02_20_MG | ecosystem: Environmental > Terrestrial > Soil > Wetlands > Peat | place...
CAGGAAGGGCTGTACACGTTTGTGCGATGGAATACCTTTTTCACCAACCCCCCGCTCTCGATTACCGAGGGGCAGCTCCGGGAAGGCTTTGCCATCATTGATCGCGGGCTCGAGATCTGTGACCGGGCGGTGCGAGACTAAAGCTTCGAGCTAGCCCCGACTGACCGGGCTGGCGTCGCCCGTAGTGGCTCGGCCAAGCTGCGCATCAGACGTCGGAACCCGTCGAGGTCTAACGATTGCGGACCGTCGGACAGCGCCCGCTCCGGGCAGGGGTGGACCTCGACCATGATGCCGTCGGCACCGAGAGCCGCGGCCGCCCGCGACATCGGCGCGATCAAGGTAGGCCGGCCGGTTCCGTGCGAGGGATCCGCCACGACCGGCAAATGCGAAAGTTCCCGCACCAAAGCCAGAGACGCGAGATCGAGTGTGTTTCGAGTTTCGGTTTCAAACGTCTTGATGCCTCGTTCACACAGCACAACGTCCTGATTGCCGCCGGCGAGCAGATACTCTGCGGCCAAGAGCCATTCCCTGATGGTGGCCGAGGGACCACGCTTGAGCAAGATCGGTCGCTTGCTTTTTGCCAGCCGGCGCAGCAAGGCGAAGTTCTGCATGTTGCGGGCGCCCACTTGCAGCATGTCGGCATGTTCGGAGATCAGATCCACGTCTTCCGTACTCATCACCTCGGTGACCACCGGGAGTCCGGTATCCTGGCGCGCCTCGCGCAACAGTTCGAGCGCTTCGAGCCCGAGCCCTTGAAATTCGTACGGCGAGGTACGGGGCTTGTAGGCCCCTCCGCGGAGCAAGTGAGCCCCTCCAGCCTTGACGGCTTTCGCGGTCGAGAACAGCTGCTCGCGCGATTCGACCGAACACGGACCCGCAATGACGACGAAACTGCCGTCTCCGATGCGGACGCCGCCGACGTCGACGACCGTTCCGTAGGGCTTGACCTGTCGACTGACCAGCTTGAACGGCTGGGCGATGGGAACCACCGCGGCTACGCCCGGGGCGGCCTCGAGCGCTTGCAGTTCGTGGCGCCGCCCATTACTACCGACGGCCGCGACGATGGCGCGCTCAGTCCCACGGGTAACGTGGGCCTGATAGCCGGCTTCCTTCACCCGTTCGACAACGTGTTGAATCTCCTGTTCTGATGCTCCCTCGCGCATATTGATAATCATGACCTGCTTCTCCCGATTCCGAGTCTTGACGCACGGAATCACCATGGTGGCTTGGGTTCTTGCCTAGAAACAAAAACCGCGACTCCTCAGAGTCGCGGCTTCGGGTCTAAGCTTGGCGCCTTACGTCAGGATCTCGATCCTTGCTGCTCGGCACGCGCCTCGCCCCAGCCGCCACTCTTAAACCAGTAGCGGTAATCGAGGACGAGACTAAATCGTCGCAAGCGCACGGTAGAGCTCGATTATCCCTGTGACTTACGGTAGCTGTCAACCGATTTCGCGGGCAACCCTCACCCGATTCCTGACCTCCCCGGTCCTGCTCGTCCCGATTCAAACCACGCGCCGTCTACCAAGCCATCGAGCGAGATCGACCAGGGGTTAACCGGCTCGCCCGAAGCGGGTGACATCGGGTGGGGTGATGGGCAGGCGGTGCTTGCGGGCGGCGGCGGTCGAGCGGCGAATGACGAGCTCGGTCCCAAGATAATATTCTTCTCCGCGTTTCCGCTTGAGGCGGAGTATCTTGTCGAGCGCCTCAAATGCTACCGTTCCCAAGCGTTCCCGCGGGACGCTGATGGTGGTCAGCGGAGGACGGGCGAGAAAGGCAAAAGAAATATCGTCGATGCCAATCACGGAGACGTCCTCGGGAACACGGACGCCGGCTTCCTCGAGCGCGTTCATAGCTCCCATGGCAATCAAGTCGTTCCCGCAAAAGATGACCGTCGGCGTCTCGGGCTGGGAAAGTACGACTCGCACCGCCGAGGCACCAGCGTCCACTCGATAGTTGGTCTCGAGAACCGGGTCGGGGTTCATCTGGCGCTGATCCAACCCTTCGACCAAGGCATGCTTGATGGTAATGGCCGTGCGGTTGTCGCCCGGGCCGGCGATGACCGCGGCCCTCTGATGCCCCAGGGCCACCACATGCTCAATAGCCTCGGCAATCCCGTGCTGGTAGTCGATCGAAATGTTGCTCACGAGCTTGGCCGCGGGTCCCAGGTTGCAGAAGACCAGCCCGATACCGGCCTCACGGAGTTCCGAGGTCACGCTTTGGTCGACCGAGGACGTCATGATGGCAACGCCGCGCACGTCGCTTTCGATCAGCTTCCGCATCACGGACTCAACCCGCGCCGGCTGGTATTCGGTGTTGCACAGCAGAACATCGAATCCCCGGTCCCAGGCGGCCGCCTGAAATCCCCGGATAATTTCCGGGAAGTAGGGATTGACGATTTCCGATATGACTAAGCCAAACAGATTACTGTGACCGGTGGCCAGGCGGCGGGCGTGAACGTTCTGGTGGTAGTTGAGCTGGCGCACGACTTCGCGGACGCGCTGCTCCGTCTCGGGTGCAATATGCTGGGTCTTATTCAGCACCCGCGATACCGTGGCCGGGGAAACCCCCGCCCGTTTGGCCACTTCGCGCATGGTATAGCCCATCAACGCTCCTTTCCGCCGGTCAGGAGTCTAGGGGCAGGCGGGGCTAATCGAAGGAAGCCGTGCCGGCCTGATTGCCCGGCGAGCCAGCGGAGCGGGAAAGCGCTTTCCGAAACCGCTTGCCTCTGTCCTGAAGCTATCACGATTCGACGGCGAAGGCCATGCGGAGCCTCCGGGGGGTTCGGTCCGGAGCACTTTCTCTGGGGTAGAACCGGCCGAGCGATGGCCCGGGAAGCCGCGCGGAAAAAGCTTGACAACCGCGGGTCCGGATCCATACAAAGGTGGGTCAAGAAACCGGTTTCCGAAAGCGTTTTCTTCATTCCACGTTTTGGGTCATAGCCTATGAAGCGGAGCGCGACCATCTGCCTTGCGATTTTCCTGATCTTCCCGCTCGCTCCCCGAGCGGATTCCGATACGGCCAATGCCACGGCGGCGGCGTTTCTCGGACGTTGGGACCTGACGCTGCGAGCTCCGGATCGGGAATATCCCTCCTGGCTGGAACTACGCGAGGAATCTGGAACGCTGAAAGCGGAGATGGTGGGACGCTGGGGGAACGCCCGCCCGCTTCCCAAGGTCGAGCTCGCGAATGGCACCCTGACCTTCGTCTCCCCGAAGGAAGAGGAGGACCGTCCCGACGATATGGTGTTTCAGAGCAAGCTGGTAGGAGAAGCTTTGGTAGGGACGACCACCGGTCCGAACGGAAAACTTTGGCCCTGGACGGGGCAGAAAGCACCTCTTCTAAAGAGACAAGGTACCCCGACCTGGGCAAGCCCGGTGACGCTGTTCGACGGGAAGGACCTTTCCGGGTGGAAGGAGGACAAACCCGGATCCTCCCCGGCATGGAAGGTCGAAGACGGAATCCTGGTCAGTCCGGGACGCGGCCCCGAACTGATCAATCAGAGCAAGTTCGAAGATTTTAAGTTGCACATCGAGTTCAACTGCGCGGCGAACTCGAACAGCGGGGTTTATTTGCGCGGCCGTTACGAGGTCCAAATCGAAGATAATTCCATCCAGGAACCGCCGAGCCACCATACCGGCGGCGTGTACGGCTTCCTGGCTCCGTCGCCCGAATTGCCTCGCCGGCCCGGAGTCTGGCAGAGCTTTGATATCACGCTCATCGGACGAACGGTCACCGTAGTGCAGAACGGCCAAACCATTATCGATCAGCAGGAAATTCCCGGCATCACCGGCGGTGCGCTCGACAGCCATGAGGCCTTGCCGGGACCGATCTACCTGCAAGGCAGCGAAGACGGTCATGTCTCTTTTCGCAATATCGTGGTTACACCGGCCAAGACACGGGCCGGGGCACGGAATAACCCCTAGGGATCACCGATGACCCGCTTTTTAGAGGATATCCTCCGCCAGCCAGATGAACTCCGTCAGACCCTGCGCTTTCTGGCCGGAGCCGGGCGGTATCAGCTGGAAGAGGCGGCGGGAACCCTCGCGCGTGCGAGCCACGTGTACTTGACCGGGATCGGCAGCAGTTGGCACGCTGCCTTGTGCGCAGCTCCGCTGTTTTCAGCCGGCGCCCGTCCCGTGTATTTGCAGGATGCAGCCGAGTTGCTGCACTTTGGCACTTTTCCGCCCGAGGCCGTGGTCATCGCCATCTCGCGCACCGGGAAGAGCGTCGAGATCGTTCGTCTGCTGGCGAAGGCTCGCGAAAGCGGCGCGTTCGTCATCGCCATAACCAATTCCGAAGATGGACCGCTCGCGCGAGAGGCGCACATCCCCCTCATTGTGCCGGCTACCTTCGATCACGGAATCTCGGTCAACACTTACACCACCCTGGTGGCCGCAGCCGGTATCCTGGCGTCCGCCTCCCTGCATTCTCTCGATGACGAGTTGCTCACCATCCTGGCACGCGTCATCGGGGCGGCTGCTCATTCGATGGCAACCTGGCAGGAGGAGATCGCTCGCTCCGCTTGGCCCGTGCCTCACGCAAACTACTATTTTCTCGGCCGCGGTTCGAGCCTGGGGAGCTGCCACGAGGCTCGCTTGTTATGGGAGGAAGGCGCGAAATCCCCTGCCACCGCCATGGGGACCGGCAGTTTTCGGCACGGTCCGCAGGAAATAGTGGCCGAAGGCCTGCGCCTGGGAATCTGGATCGACGGTCGGCGCATGCGCGAAGAGGATCTGGCGGTGGCGCGAGATCTCGGGCGCCTGGGCGCCTCCGTCATGCTCGTCGGCCAAAACCTACCGGACGATGCGGCCAACCTGGTGCTCCACATTCCCGAGGTGTCGCCGGAATGGCAATTCCTGATCGATGCCATCCCGGCGCAACTCGCGGCCGAGCGTCTGGCGCGGCTCGCCGGCGTGGACTGCGATTCCTTCCGCCTCTGTTCCTACATCGTCGAAGACGATGGGGGGCTGCTGCAGGAAGCTGGGCACGCCAAAGCTCTAACTGGAACGGATGGCAAACTGGGGCCGGCGGGGCTCGAGCCAAGATTTAGCAAAGGGGTGTGGGTTCCCTGGAAGGAAGGCATAGCCCGGGAACGGAACGAGTAGCAGGCGAATTTGAACCTACGCGACGAATGGAGAGCAAACAACATGAGCCAATATTCGCGTCGTGAGTTTCTCGGACTCGGCGCCGCAGCGGCGGGTGCCTCTTGGGCGGGCAGAACCTTTCTCCTCGAACCCGAGCCACTCTGGGCTTCGGAAACCCCGGCCGCGAGCGACCGCGTCCGTTTCGGAATCATCGGTGTCGGCATGCAGGGATCGGGTCTCCTGGCCGACGCCATCGAGTTGCCGGGTATCGAGTGCGTGGCCGCGTGCGACCTTTACGACGGGCGGCATACGCTAGCCAGGGAGATTACCGCCAAGCCGGATCTGCCAGTGACCCGGCGTTATCAGGAGCTGCTGGCGAACAAGGAGATCGATTGCCTGGTGGCCGCCGTGCCCGACCACTGGCACAAGCAGGTTGTGGTGGATGCCGTGAACGCCGGCAAGGACATTTACTGTGAGAAGCCGATGTCGCACAGCGCCGCCGACGGAGTGGCGATGGTCGAGGCCGCCCAGAAAACCGGCCGGATCGTGCAGATTGGCTCGCAACGTGTGAGTTCGCTGATTTGCAAGAAGGCCAAAGAGCTGATCGCGCAGGGAACGATCGGAGACGTGGTTCTGGTCGAAGGGTGGCTCGGCCGCAACGATCCCACCGGCGCCTGGGAGTATCCGCCTCCCCCGGATCTGTCTCCCGAGAATCTGGACTGGGACACCTGGCAGGGCGCGGCGCCGAGAAAACCGTTCGATCCCTACGCGTTTGCCCGCTGGCGCTGCTGGAAAGAATACGGCACAGGCCTGGCAGGGGACCTTCTGGTGCACCTGATCAGCGGCATGATGTTCATGCTCAGCATTAATGAGCCGCCGAAGCAGGCGATGTCGGTGGGCGGCATTCTGCGCTGGAAGGATGGCCGCAACATGCCGGATGTGCAGGCAACAATTTATTACTACGGTCGGCTCCCGGTCTACATGCGGCTCAACCAGGGCACGGAAATGCCGGAGACCTATCGCTTTCAGGGGTCGAAAGGCATCCTCGAAGTTACCGAGTTCGGACTCAGCTACACCCCGCAGTCGGGCAAGGATTCCGCGCCCAGCTACTACGATTCCGGATTTCCGAAGGATATGCGCACGGCCTATGAAAAACAGTGGCACGAGGAAAATGACCCCAAGATCGGCCACGAACCCATGCCGGAATCGATATCGTTCCGCGGCCCCGATTACGACGATATGAAACCGCATCTCTGGACATTCTTCCAGGCAGTGAAGTCGCGCCAGACGGTCGTTGAGGATGCGGTGTTCGGTCACCACGCGGCTCTGGCCTGCCACATGGCGAATGAGTCCTACTTCCGCGAGAAGGCGGTGTGGTGGGACGAGGCGACGAAGAACATTAAGAGCTAGGGGAGAGGAAGCTGTCGGCGGGGCGCGACCCTGCCGCCGCTTGGGGGTGAGCAGATGAAAAGCTCAATTCCGAAGGTGTTATGGTTGTCGATCGGAGTTTTCATCCTGGTTCCCGGTCTTGCCGCGCAGGACACCGCCTCCTTGACGGGAACGATCAGCGACGCGAGCGGAGCGGTGGTGCCGGGCGCAAGCGTGGTCCTGAAGAACGTGGCCACCGGGTCCACTCGCAAACAGGCGACCAACTCGGCTGGGGAATACGTGGCGGCTGCTGTGCCGCCTGGGAGCTACGACATCACGGTAACCGCGCAGGGATTCCGCACCTACAAGGCGGAGGGCGTTATTTTGCGCGTGGCCCAGAATGCCCGCATCGATGTTACCTTGCAAGTGGGCAGCGTAAATAGCGAGATTACCGTACAAGGCGAGAATCTTGCGCAAGTGGACACGCAGTCCTCCACCTTAGGCGGAACCATCACCGGCAACGAAACCGTCCAACTGCCCTTAAACGGGCGCAACTTCACCCAATTGATCACTCTGGTCCCGGGCGTAAGCAATCAGACCGGGCAGGACGAGGGGGTGGTGGGCGTACAGGGCAGCGTTCTTTACAGCTTCAACGGCGGGCGTGAGGAATACAACAACTGGGAAATCGACGGCGGGAGCGACCTCGACAACGGCAGCAATTTTTCGCTGAATCTCTATCCGAGCGTCGATGCCATCCAAGAAGTCGAGGTTCTGACCTCGAACTACGGGGCGCAGTATGGTCGTAACGGATCGGGCACGGTCGAGGTCGAAACCAAGTCCGGGACCAACCAGTTCCACGGCTCGGCGTACGAGTTTTTGCGCAACGAGATGTTCAACGCGCACAACTACTTCGACATTCCCGGAACCGAGAAAGCCTCCTATAAAAAGCATGATTTCGGATACACTCTGGGCGGACCCATTTGGAAGAACCACACCTTCTTTTTCTGGTCCCAGGAGTTCCGTCGCGAAGAAGTTCCCTACACATTCTTCAGCCCGGTGCCCTCGGTCGCTAACCGCGAAGGCAATTTCACCGATCAGTGCACGATCCCCAATCCCACCGATTGCCCGTATAACCCGAACACTGGAAATCCATTTCCCAATAACCAAATACCCTATATTGATCCGAACGCCACAATTCTCTTGAACATGATTCCTGCGCCCAACTATGGCTCGGGAGCGAATTCTTTTTTTGCCGCCGCCGTTCCCCAACCCACCACCTGGCGCGAGGAACTGATCCGCGTCGACCATGACATCAATTCCAAGCTGCGGGCAACGTTTCGCGCCATTCACGACTCCTGGGAGACAACCAATGCCACCGTGACCTGGGGATACGCAAGCTTCCCCACCATTGGCACGCAATTCAAAGGTCCGGGCGTAGGGCTCGTCGCCAAGTTGACGGCTGACATCTCGCCCACCTTACTCAACGAGTTTGTAGCCGGCTATACCACCGACCACATCAACCAAAACAATACCAACCCCGCGGTGTGGACGCGGGGCCCGAACTTCACCATGACGGGATTGTTTCCAAACTTTGCCGGCAAGCTACCGGACGTCCAAATATACACAAACGGTGCTTACGGAGGAGGATTCTTCGAGGGGCCGACCGCCTTCCCTTGGGAAAACTCGAACCCGACGTACACCATTCACGACAACCTTTCGAAAAGCCTGGGTCGGCATCACTTGGAGATGGGCGGATATTTTGAAGATGCGTCCAAGAACGAGTTGGCGTATGTCGACCTCGGGGGCGATCTGACGTTCGACAGCACCTCGGGGGTTTCGACCGGCAACGGCTTTGCCGATTTTCTGCTGGGCTACGTCGCCAACTACAGCCAGTCAAACGCCCAGCCGAAATATCATTTCAACTACAAAATCTTCGAGCCCTACATCCAGGATGACTTTCATCTTACGAAGAGGCTCACGCTGAACCTGGGATTCCGGGTCAGTCTGTTTGGCACGTGGTGGGAAAAGAACCACCTGGTGGGCAACTGGGACCCGGAGGCCTACAACCCTGCGACCGCCCCCCCGATTGACGTGACCGGAAACGTAACCGGCCAGCAAGGAGCGCTCATTCCTACGCCGGGCAAGAATCCCTACGACGGCATCGTGCAGTGTGGGGTGAATGGTATACCCCGTGGCTGCCTGCAGGGACACCTATTCAACTATGCCCCTCGGGTGGGTTTTGCCTGGGATCCCACGGGCTCCGGAAAAATGGCCATTCGCGCAGCCTATGGCATCTTCTACGAACACACCAATGGCATGGAGGTAAACGCGGAAAACGAGGAGAATTCACCACCGGCGGTGGTAACGCCCACCCAGTACAACGTTGTGGGCTACACCAATATCGGCGGACTGGGACTCCTGTTCCCGCAATCGCAAGTTTCCATTCCCAATCAGGAGATGTGGCCTTATGTTCAACAATGGCACCTCGACGTGCAGCGCGAGCTGATCCGCCATACCGTCGCCACCATTTCCTATGTGGGTTCCAAAGGCACTCATCTCACCTTGCAACACGAACTCAACCAGCTGCATTCTACCCCTGCTTCCGAAAATCCCTTCGGGCCGGAACAGCCCATCAACAGCACGATTTGCAACTCGCAGGGCGGCACGTTCCTTGATCCGACTTTCGTGGTTAATAACCGGACCATCACCGGCCAGCCGGCCATCAACCTTACCGTCGCTTGCGGTAACGATCCCGATCCCTTTCGTCCCTACTACAGCGTCGGATCCATCGAGCGCTTTGACCCGGCGGCCAATTCGAACTACAACGCGCTGCAGATTTCGGTGCGTAAGACCAGCGGTAAGCTGACGCTCGAGGGGGCTTACACCTACAGCCACTCTCTCGACGACTCCTCCGATAATTCGGATACCAACTTCGTCGACTCCTATGACGTACACAAAAACTACGCCAGCTCGAATTACGACCAGCGACACATTCTGACCACGGCCTGGGTCTATCAACTGCCCTCAGTGAATCAAGGCAGAATGCTGCATGCTTTCTTTGGCGGATGGTCGTACGCCGGCATCATGACTTCGCAAAGCGGGACACCGTTCTCGGTGGAAAACGGAGCCTACCCCGATAGCGCCGGCGTGGCCGACGGCGTGGTATCGAACGGGTCGTTTGCCGATATCATCGGGGATCCGTTTGCCAACATTCCCCCCAGAAGCCCGGCGCAAAAAGGACCGCTGTTATTCAATCCCAACGCCTACACGCAAGCGCGGGGACTGACTTTCGGCGATTCTGGCCGGAACAGCCTCAACCTACCTCATCGCACCAATTTCGATATGGCGGTGTACAAAATGTTCCAGGCAACGGAGAAGGTTTCCATCCAATTCCGAGCGGAGGGATTCAACATCTTCAACCATCCGCAATGGAACGGAGTGAACCAATACCAAAATACCGCCAACTTCCTTTACCCGAGCGGGGCGCACTTGGGTCGCGTGGGACAGTTTGCCATCAGGATTGCGTTCTAGAATCGAGCCTGTGCCTATCCTAACGCTTGTGCCCAGGGAAACCATGATCGGGGCGGTTGACATCGGGGGAACGAAGGTCGCGGTGGGCCTGGTGAACGGCGACGGCAAAGTGCTGTCGCGGATGGAAGCACCGACCGAGGCCGACCGCAGCTACGAGGATGGGCTCAAAGTCGTGGTCGGCATGCTCGAGAAGACCTTCGCGGATGCCGGCAAGAAGGTCGAGGGCATTGGCATCGGATCCACCGGCCCGGTCAACCCAGTCACCGGCGAATTTGGCGACGTCGACTTTCTGCCCCGCTGGCGGGGCAAAAATCCGGTCCGCGAGTTGGCGGACATTTTCCAGGTGCGCGTGGCGGTCGAAAACGACGGCGACGCGGGAGCTCTCGGCGAGGCGGGTTGGGGTGCGGGAAAGAATCGCTCGAGCCTGGTGTACGTGACCCTCGGGACCGGAATCGGCGGAGGCATCATTTTGAACCGGCGACTCTACCGCGGCGTCGACGGGGCGCACCCAGAAATCGGCCATCACGTGATCGACCCCTCCGGTCCCGCCTGTTCTTGCGGATTCCGCGGCTGCTGGGAAGCGCTGGCAACCGGTCCGGCCATGGCTGCCTGGTTCGAGAGCGAGCGGGGCTCGGATCGCGGGCCTCGTGACCCTCCGACGGCGCAGCGCATCTGCCAGCTGGCACGGGAGGGAGATGCGCTCGCGGGTCGTGCTGTCGACCGAGAGGCGTACTATTTAGGCTTGGGTTTGGCCAACCTGATCAACCTGTTTACGCCGGATGCAATCGTGCTCGGTGGCAGCCTGATGAAGAGTGCGGACATTTTTCTCGACAAGATCCGCAGCGTGATTCGCCAGGGTTGC
>Ga0187783_10004051_pt1 | contig 10845 bp, 4 predicted proteins | sample 1015_SJ02_MP02_2_FD_132471 | JGI IMG/M metagenome (GOLD analysis project Ga0187783, IMG submission 132471) | Tropical peat soil microbial communities from peatlands in Department of Meta, Colombia - 1015_SJ02_MP02_20_MG | ecosystem: Environmental > Terrestrial > Soil > Wetlands > Peat | place...
CGGCTGGCCGGGCATGCCAGCTCGCGGACGACCGAGGTCATTTACCGCCGGGAGCTGCGTCCCGTGATCACGACTGGCGCTGAGGTCATGGATCGGATCTTCCAGCCGAAACAGCGTCGAGGAGGTGCTGTAACCGGCGCTGGATGACGAGTCCTAAATGGCACCGCGCTGACACGCGACGCTAACGCGGGATCATTGCTTAGCAGGCAATGCCGTAACGCCGCAGGATGATGCCGGGTGTGGCCTGACGTGCCACTTTGCGCTACCGGCAGTGGCCGGATTTGGTCTAATGTAGCCCTGGATCTGGGGTCGTTGGCTCCCCGGATGCTCGTTCGCAGCCTAATGTTCGAGTGCTCCGGGCCAGACGCCGCCGAAGCACCCTTGCAGCGGCCCGACGGGATCGGCCCCTCATGTGATCATGTTGTTAATCGATCGATTTCCCGACAGTCACGCTGGGTGGCGCGGTACGGAGGCCAGGTCCTCTGCGGCCGGATGAGGCTGGCCAAATGCGATCCGCGCCGCCTCCGTGCGCAGTACGGTGGCCCCATCGCCCAGCGGTGTCGTGCAGGCACGCCAGTGCAGTTCTCGTGCCGGGTCTCTTTCCGATGACGGCGGCGCGCTGGAGCGTGTGCCGGGTGGGGAGGGGCGATGGTTGCTGAGCGGTCTGGTCGTAGTGCATTCCGGGCAAGGCTAATTGGCGGTGCGGCCAAAGGCGCGGGAGTCGTCGGCCTGCTGGTCGCCATGACGGTGCTGACGGCGCCGCCGACAGGCGTTGGCGCTGCGCCGAGGGCAGGCCTGGCCCCTGTGGCGGCGTCACGGATGACTCTGACTCGGGCGCCTGCGGGATTGCAGGTAGCCGCCCAGCGGACGCTCGGCTCGCTCTCGGCCACGTCGGCCGATCCCGTCCAGGAGGCGGAGCTGACCGACCCGGCCCGTGACAGTGGCGATGACTTCGGTTTCTCGATGGCCATCTCCGGCACGACCGCAGTAATCGGCGTGCCGAACAAGAACGCTGACGCCGGGGCCGCCTACGTGTTCACGCGCTCGGGGACGACCTGGTCCCAGCAGGCGGAGCTGACCGGCGACTGCGGCACCGACAACTTCGGTTACTCGGTGGCCATCTCCGGCACAACCGCGGTAATCGGCTGCCAAGCCGGGGCCGCCTACGTGTTCACGCGCTCGGGGACGACCTGGTCCCAGCAGGCCGAGCTGACCGCCCCCGCCAACGGGTTCGGTTCCTCGGTGGCCATCTCCGGCACGACCGCGGTAGTCGGCGCGTGGGCCCAAGACAACTCCGCTGGGGCCGCCTACGTGTTCACGCGCTCGGGGACGACCTGGTCCCAGCAGGCCGAGCTGACCGCGCCCGCCGCCGCCAGCAGGTTCGGTATCTCGGTGGCCGTTTCCGGCATGACTGTGGTGATTGGCGCCTTTGGCGTTAACTCGAGCGCGGGGGCAGGGTACGTGTTCACGCGCTCGGGGACCACCTGGTCCCAGCAGGCGGAGCTGATCGCCCCCGCCGGCGGCTTTTATTTGGTGGCCGTCTCCGGCACGACCGCGGTGATCGGCGCCTATGCTCCCAACTCGGCGGCCGCGGCAGCGTACGTGTTCACGCGCTCCGGGACGACCTGGTCGCAGCAGGCGGAGCTGACCGCCGCCATCGGCACCGGCAACTTTGGCTTCTCGATGGCCATCTCCGGCACGACCGTGGTGATCGGCGGCGGTGGCGTACACTCCTCGGTCGGCGGGGCAGCGTATGTGTTTACGCGCTCGGGGACGAGCTGGTCTCAGCAGGCGGAGCTGACCGACCCCGCCGCCGCCGTTACCGACGAGTTCGGTACCTCGGTGGCCGTCTCCGGCACGACCGTGGTGGTCGGCGCCCCGGGCGCCAACTCGAGCGCCGGAGCCGCATATGTTTACGCGCTCGGCCCATCCCCGCTGGCGGGACAATCGTCCCTCCTCATCAAGCTGACGGTGTCGTCAGCTTCTAGCGGTGAGCAGTGGGTCATTCTAAATACCGATGAAGTCAACTCTTGGCTTGAGTCGGTCATTACGGATCTCAGTGATGCCGGATACATCAGCGGCGTCAGCACACAACCAGCTATCGGCGTAATCAGTCCCGCATTTCTTTCGCCTAACGACATCGCGCAAGCCGACTTGATACTGACCCTCCTAGGTGGCGGCCAAGCCGCGCTGAGCGATTTCGCCGAACTGGGTGCTTGGGGAGCGATTGGTGACATTACCAGTAATGTAGTGGAGACCTATGTTCTGCCCAGTCCCCTTCAGGTCGTGAGTCAGGAAGTTAACGGCGAGCTTTACGCACTGACCTCAACCGCCGAAACCCTTATTGATGAAACATCGTACTGGTGTAACTCTTCGGGCATCGACTGCGTTGCCGAGCCTCAAGGCAATCCATCGAGCCAGACGCCTGGGTACGACGAATTTCTCGTTCCTTCGGGGAGCTATCTTGAAATCATCGTTAAGGGCCTTTCGATTCCCCTGGGAAGCTCAATCGATCTAAGCGACCTTGACGCGCAGACCTTTGGCCTGTACGTGGGGACGGTTGTAGATATTGAGGCGGGAGGCACCTGTCAACTGGCCAGCGGAGGGTATGCCCTGGGTACCTGCATTGAGACCACGGACGTATCGGACGGAATGAGTGAGAATATCTTCACGGTCTCCGGCGCAATACTGGGTCAAAATGGAAACCAGGTAGGAGCTGACTCCGTCACTTTTTTATCTCACTTAGCCTCGATCTACGGTGCGGGCTCGTGTGACCATTTCCTGGCGCTACAGTCAGGCGAAATGTAGGTAATCCTCGCACGCCAGGATAGCCCTCAGCATCGCAGTCGCGTTATCGTCCCTGCTCACAGCCTCTCCTGCTGGCCAGGAGACGCGATGTCCTCTGAAGTCGGTTCCGGCGTCTGCTCCGACCTTGTCGACCGGATTCCCTACCACCGTGGCGCCGGGTGGCCCCCAGCCTGGTGAGTGGCTGGAACTGTGCGAAAAACGGGTGATACTAACGGGTTATCACCCAGTTAGGCGCCAGATTCGGTGGGGTTGAAGATCCCTCACCGTGGCCGCTGCCGAACTCGCGAACCCGCCGACCGTTGCACTTCTCCACGTCCCGCTGCGTCTTGCCTGTCCGCCGACAGCAGCTTGGCTCTGTCCAAAGTCTGCGAAGAACCTCAATCAGGAAGTGGGCCGAGAAACTCGATTGGCAGTTCCGCGGACTCGATGGTCTCGCCAGAACCGAGGCTTGCCTCTCCGATCACGGCTGTTACCTGGCCGCGAACCTTCCCGACAGCACCGATCAGCGCCGCGACGGTCCTCGGTTCGTAGAGCCACCTTTGGGACGCGCCGATATCCACGGGGCACGGAAGCGGTGGGTTGATGCTCGGGAAATCGTTCCAACGGCAGACCCAGATGGGTCGGCGGAGACGTTTCTCTGGCCGTCGCCCATGCAGAGCGGCGAGTGGGCATGTGAGCTGGGGTCGCGAAGATTAGCGATATGGGTGGTTGGGTGTCCTGATCGACGGACTGTAGGGCCGGCCAGGCAAGAAGGCTATCGTCCGGGTCGGCGAGTCGGCCGAGGATGGCGATGACCTCGGTGCGGTCGGCGGTGGTCATGAGCGTGAGTGGCGAGGCCTATGGGAGCTCCGGGGTGGGGCATGTGCGGGCTCAGTCAACTCGCGGAGCCGCTGCAGGTCACGGGGGCGGCATCATCGCCGACGGGGTTGGCGGTAATGGGTGTCATCCTGCCGTATCGGAAGGCAGCCTACATAGCAGCTGGCTTATCCATCACCAAAATAATGCCAGTCAGTGCATCGTTGCCCGAGCGACTCCGACCCTACTACAACGGCGCCACGGGCTGCTCCAGAAAAGCGGAGCGCACAACCACGATGCTGGCCGTTGGTGTAGCATTCCTGATTGATATTTATCGGATCGTAGAAAAGCGATTCAAGCCATCGGCGGTCCGGGCCCCGGAGGTGCGACTGATTCGCCGCCCGTTCATAAGTTTTGGCGCCTTGCGGTCCGAGTTCAGTAATAATCCTGACACTCTCGTCGGCTATTGCTCGCCAGTTTGCCTGGTGGAAGTGGCAAGCGGCTGCGTCTTCAGCGGTCAAGGCTGCAGTGAATTCCCTACCGATTCTAAGCTCCTCATGAAAGCTCAAGCTCCCGTATGGTCGCCTAACTGCATCCGCCATGCGCTCATACCGGTCGGAGTGACGACAGCGGAATGGGTTGATAAAGGACGGCAGATCCTTGACATCTACCGCTTCAAAGATTTCACGGTAGATGGTCTGATAGTTCCCGCCGCCCTTTTCAACGACCCGCCGATACAGATCTTCATGGATAGGCAACTCGGGAGGCGGACCACCGATCCGGTTTTCAATGCTCCTGCGAGATGCCTCATCCCAACTCGGCTGCCCTGGATACTCTGAAGGATACTCCGAATACTCTATTGTTACCCGTTTGATGCGGGCTTCGCCATAATCATCTTGCCTAGGGTGGATCTGGTACAAACGAAATCGGCTTGGATGGATACGGAAATTTCCAAGAATGTGAGCGGCGATATGGGAGATGACGTTAGTCACGGATGAGCCCGGATTGCCAGGAACCTCGGTGACGACTGCGAGATACTTATCGTCCTCGCAGAATAGGCGCAGCCAGTAAATGCCTGTACGCCTCGGGTCGTACGGGACAGCAATAAGGTCATGATAGATCAGCTCTGAGGCCATAATGCCAGTATGCAACTTTCGCGTCACTCATCCAAGCACGATCTCATAATTCGCGGGTCAAGCACCTTAGCCCAGCCGAGCCTGCTTACGACTCAGCCGCCTGGCTGCGCGTGATGGCATACCAGGCGGTCCGCCGACAGCTCAGGAAGACTGGGGGGCTCCGCTACTCCGCGGTTGTCCTTTCGAGCCATTCCTCGTCACCCTCCGGCGGCAATGGCGCCACGTCGTCGAGGTGAATCGTCGTCACGCCGCGACGGTCCAAGGCTCGGCCAGCCACTGTGCCCCGACTGCCACGACTACGCCGGACACGTGGTGTGGAACAACCAGGCCATCTCGCCGCACTTGGCGCACCGGAAGCTGGCCGCCGTGGCCTGCCCGATCCGCTGCCCGAACCTGGTCGCTCCCGTCACCGTCTCCCCCGCCTTTCAATGGATCAAGGACGTGAAGACGACGAGCCCGGCGAGAACTATGAGGGTGATCACAGCCAACCTCGCCAGGCATGCCGGACCGGCCCTCGGCTCGGCGGTCCTCGTGCCACCGACCGTAACTGTCGCGATACCAGAGACGTTTTGTGACCGACTCCCTACTGTTCCTAGAACCATGCGATGCGTGACTATTCTGGTTTTCGCACGCTGATGTCATGCGGGCGTTGCTGGATACGTAAGCAGATCGTCGCAAGTAGCGACGAACCTTCGATCCACGAAGTGGTCCGTGGCGTCTCACGAAGCCGCATCCTGGGACTCGCCGCCGCTCCGCCAGTTCCGTCTTTGTTCCGCCACAACTTTTAAGCCAATTAGCCGGGGGATGAGACGATCACGCGGAAAGGCCCCGCGGTTGCCGCGCTACCTACTCCATTTGTAGCGGTTACGCAGTAGGTGAAACTGGTGGTTCTCGCGGGGGGAACGCCTGTGACGTTTCCGTCGGGGTCGACAGTCAGCCAGCTAGGGGGGGCAGTCCCTGGGCGACAGCCGTTGGCGGAGCCGGCCTCTAGCTGGTAGGCGGCGGGCGGGCTGGCGGAGGCGTAGAAGCCGTAGAAGTATTCCTGGCCAGCGGTGGCGGTCGTGGGTGGAGAGGCGTCGGTAAACTCCGGGGCAGCCGGGGCGTAGGACACGAATACAGGCAGAATGGCGCTATGCCCGCTGGCGGCATCGCTGAGGTAGAGCTGGTATGGCCCGCTTGCTGTGGTTGCTGGGATCTGAGCGGTGAAGGACAGATCGCCGTCAGTACCGGCGGCGGGTGAACCAAGATCGACCGAACCGGTTCCGAGGGATTCAAGGGTGGCGTTCACCGTTCCGCTCGGAGTGAACCCGCTCGCCGTGACCGTCACCGTCCCACCGGCGGTGGTGGTGATGCCATCGGGCGAGCCCGCCCCGCCACCGGTCGCCGAGGTGATCGATGGGACCAGGGCGGTGATACCGAGCGCTTGCTCAACAGTGGGAAGCACCGCGGCGGCTATGGCCTCCTGCCCCTCGGGAGTAGGGTGGAACGGCGCCTGGGTGTAGCTGCCGCCCGCGAGCCATTGAACGAGGTTTTGCCAGGTGTAAGCCGTTGAGAATCCGTAGTCCCACGGGTCGGCGCTGCACCAGGTGTGACCCGCGAGCACGTTGGTGATATCTACGTAGCTGGCGTTCGCTGAGCTTGGCAGATCTGCGACCGCTGTCTGGATGTCGCCGTTCAGCTGCGTGATGGCCCAGCCGAGGAACTGCATCTGTTCCGGTGACAGCAGGTTGATCCCCAAGCCGAGATTGCCGGTGTCGGGGCATGTGGTGCTGAGCGCGCCAGGAAGTGGGTGGGGGTTCGGTTCGGGCTGGTCGGGGTTGGTGAGAGGGGCTACCGGGAACGGGTTCATGTACCCGGTGAAAATGATGTGCGGGTCGTATCCGAGGGCTGTGTCGATGTTGTTGACCAGCGTCGGGTAGTTAGCTTTCAGGGTCGTCTCGAAGTCGGTGAAATCGCCGGTGAATACGCTGCCTGGATTTCCCGCCACGCAGTCGTGCACTGGTTCAGGCGGAGGCGGTGGCCCAGGATTCTTGGAGACGGGGTAGCTCGCGCTGATAATACAGCTCTCTACGACCTTGACGAACTGGACGTCATCAGCGCCGAATGTGACCAGGATAACGGCGGGGTCAGCATTTACGAAGGTGGCATTGACGTCGGGCTCGGTGGTGCCGAACTCCGCGGGACGCATTGTCTGGCCGGTCTGCCTGTCTACCTCTTGCTTGGATATTCCGTTGCTGTACGAGGCGCCGGTGCATCCCAGCTGGGTGAAGTTAGCTCCCAAGTCGGCGGCGACCACCTGCCCGTAGGCGAACGGCGAGTCGTGACACAACTGGTAATCGCCGTCCCCGGCTAGGCCCCACGTCGCGTCTAGATTGCCGTCGTCCCACTCCTTGGACTTATCGAAGTATTCATAGCCGTACAGCGTCCCCTCACCCGACGCGATCGAGTCGCCAAGCTGGACAATTGTAGGCGCGGTGGTGCCGATGACTGACACCGTGCTGTCGCTGGTGTTGGCCACGTAGACCTTGCCGGTCGCCGGGTCCACCCCCACCCCTTGCGGGTTCCGGCCGACGGCGATGGTGGCGGTCACGGTGTCGGTCGACACGTCAATGACCGACACCGAGTCACTGTCACCATTGCAACCGTTGCCCACGTAAACAGTGCCGGTGGCCGGGTCCACCCCCACCGGGCAGGGGGAGTCGCCGACGGAGATGGTGGAGGTCACGGTGTCGGTCGACACGTCAATGACCGACACGGTGTCGTCTTGGGAGTTGGCCACGTAGACGGTGCCGGTGCTGGGGTCTACCCCCACCCCTTGTGGGTAGTCCCCGACGGGGATGGTGTCGGTCACGGTCTCGGTGGCCTCGTCAATGACCGACACCGTGTTGCTCATGCCGTTGGTTACGTAGGCGGTTCCGGCGGCTGGGTCTATCCCCACTCCGACCGGGTAGTCGCCGACGGGGATGGTGGCGGTCACGGTTTCGGTGGCCTCGTCAATGACCGACACCGTGTTGCTGTCGCTATTGGCCACGTAGACCTCACCCGTGGTCGGGTCCACCCCCACCCCAATCGGATCGTTGCCGACGGGGATGGTGGCGGTCACGGTCTCGGTGGCCTCGTCAATGACCGACACCGTGCCGTGGGCGTTGGCCACGTAGACCTTGCCGGTGGTCGGGTCCACCCCAACCCAGTTGGCACCGGCACCGACAGAGATGGTGGCGGTCACGGTCTCGGTGGCCTCGTCAATGACCGACACGGTGCCGTCGCCGCCGGTCACGTAGACGGTGCCGGTGGTCGGGTCCACCCCCACCCCGTAGGCGCCGCCGCCGACAGAGATGGTGTCGATCACACCCTGGCCCTGTGAGGCGGACGCGGGAAGCGAAAACCCAGCGGCTACCGCCACAAGCACTGCCGCACTAGCGATCACGCGGCGAATATGCCTGGCAGAAAGGCCAGCCTCGGCCTGGTTCAGCCTTAACACAACTTCCCCCCCGCCCACCTGGCCTACCGGACATCTGTAACTATTGGCCGACGGAGCACATCGTGTCAAGGTCCGATGCGCGGATAGGCCCTCGCGCTTTCACAGAAGACGCCAGGGGCTTCGATATCCACAAAGCTACGGTGTCTACGCTTCAGGAACCGCTTATGCGGCCCTACACAGGGCTGCAAACCCTACAGTTTGCTCCCAGTTTTAATTCCAGACGAATGAAAATTATCAACCGCATGATGAGCTGCGGCCTCGAGCAGAAATTGAACTTACGGCCTGCTGCTTAGGAGGCAGTCCCGTCACGTCGCAGGATGCTGCCAGGTGTGGCCTGACGTGCCACTTTGCCCTACCGGCAGCAGCCGGATGTGGCCTGATGTAGCCCTGGATCTGGGGTCGTTGGCTCCCCGTTTGGCTCCCCGGATGCTCGTTCGCAGCCCAATGTTCGAATGCTCAGGGCCAGACGCCACCGAATCACCCACCCGTGCAGCGGCCCCGACGGGGATCGGCCCCACGGGTGATTATGTTGTTAATCGATCGATTTCCAGATAGTCACTCTTCGTGATCACAGTCACGGCGAGACCCTGGGCGACTGTTATGTGGGCTAATTGGTCAGGGTTTCGAGTGACTGGCGCCGCCGCGCCGCGGCCCTTGGCGGCCAGGCCGTCCTGGGCGGATACTTGGACGGCCTGGGCAGCGCATTGCCGGTGAGCACCGAAGGCATTCCAGGGCAGTGCGGCGCTGGAGGGAGGGGTGTTGAGCGAGGATTTCCCAGTGCATCTGGCCGGGTTCCGGGCGGGCTCGCTGCTGGCGGGGTACCGGCTGGAGGCGCAGGTGGGGGCGGGCGGGTTTGCGGTGGTGTTCCGCGCCCGCGACCAGCGGCTGGACCGGCTGGTCGCGCTGAAGATCCTCGCGCCTGCCCTGGCGGCGGACGCGGAGTTCCGGCGCCGGTTCATCGCCGAGTCCCGGGCGGCCGCCGCGGTGGCTGACCCGCACATCATCCCGATCTACGAGGCCGGCGAGGCCGACGGGGCGCTGTTCATCGCGATGCAGTTCGTGCTGGGCGGTGACCTGCGGCGGGTGCTGGCCCAGGAGGGCCCGCTGCCGCCGGGCCGGGCCGCGGAGTTCATCTCCCCGGTGGCCTCGGCGCTGGATGCCGCGCACGGCGCCGGGCTGGTGCACCGTGACGTCAAGCCGGCGAACATCCTGGTCGATGCGCGCCCGGGCCGGCCCGATCACGTGTACCTGTCGGATTTCGGGGTGAGCAAGGGCGCGGTGTCGTCGGCGAGCCTGACCGGGACCGGTGTGTTCCTGGGCACGCCGGATTACTCGGCGCCGGAGCAGATCCAGGGCCGGGCGGTGGACGGCCGGACCGATCAGTACGCGCTGGCCTGCGTGGCCTGGCAGCTGCTGACCGGGGCGGTGCCATACGAGCGGGACCAGGGCATGGCGGTGCTGCTGGCGCACCTGTCGGAGCCGCCGCCGTCCCTGGGCGCGCGGCGGCCGGGCCTGCCTGAGGCCGCGGATGCGGTGCTGGCCCGGGGGATGGCCAAGGTCCCGGAGAACCGGTACGGGTCCTGCCGGGACTTCGCCGACGCGCTGCGGGAAGCGCTCGGCCTGGCCCCTTACCAACCCCGCGGCCCTGTCTCCGCGCCCGGTCACCCGCACACCCAGATCGTCTCACCGCCGCCCGGGTTCCCCGGACCGGCCGCGGCCTCACCGGCCGCCGATGAAGTCCGCACGGTCACGAAGGCCCCGCTGTTGCTGGCAAGCTCAGCGCCCGGCCAGACCGGGGCGCGACCGGACGCTGGTCCCGCCGCACCTCCAGGCGACGGGGAGCAACACGCGGCACTTCCGCCGCGTGACGGCCATCCTCACGTGGCCGCCAGCGGCCCGGAACCAGGCCCGGGCGGAAAGAGGCTACGAGCGCGCCGTGCTGGCCGTGGCGGGCGCGCCATCTGGCGCCGGCCGGTGAGCATCGCCGCCGTTGCCGTTGGCATCGCCGTCATCGGCCTGATTATTGCGACCACCGCCATCTCCGGCACGCCCCGTGGCTCTGCCGGGGCGCGTTCCTCCGGCACGCCCAGCGCGCCTGGCACGCCCGGCCAGGTCCGCTGGGCCTATACCACCGGAATCCACATCAGCTCCGGGCCGGCCGTGGCAGGCGGCACCGTCTACGTCGGCAGCGACGCCGGAATGGTGTACGCGCTGGACGCCGCCACCGGCCACCTCCACTGGACCTTCTCCACCGGAGGCGACATCATCACCAGCCCGGCCGTGGCGGTGGCGGGCAGCACCGTCTACATCGCCACCGTGGGCGGCCAGGTGTACGCGCTGGACGCCGCCACCGGCCAGGTCCGCTGGACCGACGCCACCGGAGGCGGTAACACCGGTTGGGCCATGACAGTGGCGGGCAGCACCGTCTACATCGGCAGCTACGACAACAAGGTGTACGCGCTGGACGCCGCCACCGGCAACCCCCGCTGGACCTACACCACCGGAGAGTGGTTCGACTCCAGCCCGGCGGTGGCGGGCGACATCGTCTACACCGGCGGCTACGAGGGCACGGTGTACGCGCTGGACGCCGCCACCGGCCACCCCCGCTGGACCTTCGCCACCGGA
>Ga0187783_10004052_pt1 | contig 10845 bp, 9 predicted proteins | sample 1015_SJ02_MP02_2_FD_132471 | JGI IMG/M metagenome (GOLD analysis project Ga0187783, IMG submission 132471) | Tropical peat soil microbial communities from peatlands in Department of Meta, Colombia - 1015_SJ02_MP02_20_MG | ecosystem: Environmental > Terrestrial > Soil > Wetlands > Peat | place...
CAGTGCAGCAGGATGCAAAGCCTAAGGCTGCTCCCCCACCACCGCAGGAGCAGAAGCCAAATCCGGCGCATCCAGAGGAGCAACCGCCACCGCGGAAAGAGCCTCCTAGTCAGTGACCTTCGTGTTCGGAGGAAAGCGTGACGAACCCCGGGGAGATTGTACTCGGCCTCCCCGGGGTGCTTTTGGAATCCCCAGCTGTGAGGCTAGCTGCTAGGCCACGGAAACAGTCGGCATAGACTTCCTTTCCCCTTTTGAGTCAATCGGTGGCTGGTCGAGTACCGGGGCAATTACGACAACTTCCGTTCCTGCCGGCCCAGATCGGATTTCCAGGGACCCACCCAACTCACGCATACGCTCTCGCATGCCCGCTATACCAATGCCTATATCGGCCATCCCTTCGTGGAGTCGATTCATTTGTTCTGGGGGTATGCCTTTTCCATTGTCGGTGATCTGCAAGAGGAGATGCTTATTTTCCAGCTTGAGTCTGATGTCAACCACCGAACTACAGGAATGCCGGTGAACCTTGGTGAGCGTCTCCTGCAAAGTACGGAACAAGGCAATTTCTACATCGTGGTTCAGGCGACCCAGCTGCGGCGGGAGATCGAGATTGACCTTGATGCCGCTCCGCTTGGCGAAGCCCTCCACATACCAGCTAGCGGCGGCTGCGAAGCCCGCCTCATCCAGTAACAATGGAACGGCGTAGGGGCGCTCCATGGCGGCAGCAGCTCCGGCCTTCGGACCAATTACCATTTCTCGAGCCTTTTACGGGGCCAAGAATCCGCTAGAATATGCTGAGCCGCGGGAATGAGAGCCGCCCGCAGGCATGGCCGGTAAAGTCGTCAGCAATTCCTTCTGCTGCGTTGGGCCGGCTTGTTCACGGGAGAAATCGAATGGCACACGGTGAAGCTCCCCGTCGAATTCAGAGTGCCATCCCCCATCTCGATGTTCTCTGGATCACCGCCGGCTTGGGATGTGATGGGGACACGATCGCCATGACCGCCGCCACCCAACCCAGTATCGAAGATATTGTTCTCGGCAGCATGCCATGGATTCCAAAAGTAGAGTTGCACAACCCGTTTCTCGCCAAAGAAAACGGGGATGAGTTCATGGCGGTGTTCCACCGGGCGGCGGGCGAGCAGTCCGACCGACCCTTCATTTTGGTCATCGAAGGGTCGATTCCGAACGAACACAATAAAAAGGAAGGATACTGGGCGTCGTTCGGCACGGACGCGAAAACTGGGCAGCCGATTACGACCTGCGAGTGGATCGACCGGCTCGCACCCAAAGCGTGGGCGGTGGTGGCGGCGGGCACCTGCGCGACGTATGGCGGGGTCCACGCGATGGAGGGAAATCCCACGGGCTGCATGGGGCTGGCGGACTACCTGGGTTGGGAATGGCGGTCGAGGGCGGATATTCCCATCGTGTGCGTTCCGGGCTGTCCGGTGCAGCCTGACAATTTTATGGAAACTCTGCTCTATCTTCTTTATATGGCTGCCGGGCGGGCGCCGATGATCCCGCTCGATGAGGCGTTGCGGCCCACCTGGCTTTTTGGCGCCACCGTGCACGAAGGCTGCGACCGCGGGGGATATTACGAGCAGGCGCAGTTTGGGGAAGAGTACGGATCGCCGCTCTGCATTGTGAAGCTAGGATGCTGGGGCCCGGTCGTGCAGTGCAACGTCGGGAAACGAGGTTGGATGGGCGGGATGGGCGGATGTCCGAACGTTGGCGGTATCTGCATTGGATGCACGATGCCGGGGTTCCCCGACAAATTCATGCCGTTTATGAATCAGCCGCCGGGCTCACTTTTGTCCTCGGCTGCGGTCCAGACTTACGGACGCGCGATTCACGCCTTACGGCGATTTACCCAAGCCTCGTTGAACAAAGAACCGAATTGGCGGCGCAGTAGCGGTCGCGCTCGAAAAGACGAATAGCTCGCCTGTCGTCCCTACCCTGGGCGACCGAACGTAGGCCGGAGAGTGCAGCTTCTCTCCGTGAGGTCGGCATGGAACTGGATGCGATCCAAGCGGAAGCGGTTCTCGAGGAGCTAGCGGGAGTATTTTCGCATCGCCTGGCGTCGGGCATGCGTCGGTTCGCCCTGGCCCCGCGGGATCTGGCCCAAGCAGCGGTCGAGGAAGAACAATCGCCAAACCTGGAAGCCCACTACCGCGCCTTGGTGGAGCAGATTCCGGCGGTGGTTTTCATGGCCTATCTGGATCGCGGCATTGGTGAAGCGTACGTCAGCCCACAGATTGAGACTGCCCTCGGTTTCTCCCAAGAAGAGTGGTTGGAAGATCCGGTGATGTGGTACAGCCGCCTCCATCCCGACGACAAGCAACGCTGGAGCCACGAGGCAGCAGAGATGTTTCTGACCGGGAACCCGCTGCGGTCTGCCTATCGAGTGATTTCGCGGGATGGGCGGGTCATCTGGTTTCATTGCGAAGCGAAGATGATCCGCAAGGAGAATGGCGAGCCTTGGTTCATTCACGGCGTAGGGTTTGACATTACCGACCTGAAGCGGACGGAGTCGGCGCTGCAGGAGGAGCGCAACGTCGTTTCGGCGATTCTCGATACCGTCGGTGCGTTGGTGGTGGTGCTGGACCCTGAAGGCCGGGTTATCCGCTTCAACCGCGCCTGCGAACAAATGACGGGATATTCTTTCGCTGAGGTGCAGGGAAAATATATTTGGGACCTGCTCCTGGCCCCGGAGGAGGTTGAACGGTTCAAGGCGTCGTTGCGAAGGACGCGGGCAGACCAGGCTCCGCAGGAGTATGAGAGCTGCTGGGTGAGCCGCGAAGGCCAGCCGAGGATGATTGCGTGGTCGATCACGGCCCTCCCGAGTACCACAGAAGCGGCCGCTTACATCATCGCGTCGGGAATGGACATCACGGAGAGAAAACGTGCGGAGGTAAAATTCCGAGGACTACTAGAAGCGGCTCCGGACGCGGTGGTGGTGGTCAATCGAGAGGGAAGAATTGTTCTGGTCAACGCGCAAGTCGGAACGTTGTTCGGCTATCGGCATGAAGAATTGCTGGGGCAACCCCTCGAGTTCCTGGTGCCACCTCGTCTGCGCCACCGACACTCCGAACACCGCAAGGGTTTCTTCGAAGAACCGCGGGTGCGTCCGATGGGAGCCGGCGCCGAGCTCTACGGATTGCACAAGGATGGCCACGAATTCCCCGTCGAAATCAGCCTCAGCCCGCTCGAGACGGAAGAGGGCGTGCTGGTCTCGAGCGCGATTCGTGACATCACGGAGCGCAAACGCCTGGAAAAAACCATTCTGGAGATCAGTGCGCGGGAACAGCGCCGTATTGGACAGGATCTCCACGATGGCCTGGGGCAGCACCTGACTGGTATTGCCTTCATGAGCAAGGTGCAAGAGCAGAAGTTAATGGAAAAAGGCCTGCCAGAAGCCGTGGATGCGAACAAGATCGTCGGCCTGGTGAATGAGGCCATCCACAAAACACGGGAGCTGGCGCGCGGCCTGCTTCCTGTGGTGTCGGAAGCGCAGGGATTGATGTCGGCGTTAGAGCAGTGGGCGGGCGAGGTGGAGGACTTGTTCAAGGTCCGCTGCCGCTTCCAGTGCTTTGCTCCGGTGCTGATCGACGACGATACCATGGCCACGCACCTTTACTACATTGCGCGCGAGGCGGTGAATAATGCGATCAAACACGGACGCGCCAGCCTGATTGATATTCAACTGGCGGCTGACGAACGCCAGGGAGTGCTCACCATCGCAGATAACGGAAACGGCATCGGGAAGATTGCCGCGGGTAACAAAGGCATGGGGCTTCACCTGATGAGCTACCGCGCCAGGATGGTTGGCGGTTCACTCGAGGTGAGGCGAATGGCTACTGGGGGAACGATGGTGACCTGTGTGTTTCCCGTTAAGTGCCAGGGGAGAAGTGAGCCATGAGCGGGACAGGCAAATCTCACAATCAGGTTGGGCTCAAGAAGAGAGTCCTGGTCGTCGACGATCACCCCATCGTGCGCCAAGGCCTGGCCTTGCTGATCAATCGCGAGCCCGATTTGTTGGTTTGCGGGGAGGCAGAAGAAGCGACGGGGGCGCTCGAGGCGCTTGCGGCTGCGAAGCCAGACCTTCTGATCGTGGACATTTCGCTGAATGGTCCCGATGGCATCGATCTTTTGAAGCAGATTCGCACCACTCATCCAACCCTGCCGGTGCTGATCCTTTCCATGTACGACGAGTCAATTTATGCGGAACGCGCACTGCGCGCCGGTGCCAGCGGCTACATTATGAAGCAGGAAGCGACGGAGAAAGTGCTCGTCGCTCTTCGCCGGATTCTGAATGGGGAGATTTATGTCAGCGAGCGGATTTCAAACCAGATACTCAAGCAGTACATTACCGGATCGAGGATGGTTCGAAATTCCTCGATCGGCGATCTCAGCGACCGCGAACTGGAGGTATTCCGCCTGATCGGAGAAGGTCACGGCACCCGTCAGATCGCCGAAGAATTGCATCTCAGCATAAAAACTGTCGAATCCTACCAGGCCCATATCAAGGAGAAACTGTCGCTGCGCAACGCTCGCGAACTCATGCAACGTGCCTTTCAATGGCATACCAGCGACAAGGCAGTCTAAGCTAAACCTACTTCGAAGTCCCGGTCCGATCCTGCGAAGAGTCCATCGGCGCGCCAACAGCCATGGCATGGGGGAATCCCTGATGCCGTTTGTAGCGATTTCACCAAGGCGAAAAAGTGGCACCCCCGCTTGTTGCACCCCTCGCCATTCGAGATGCTACTCGGCATGCATCCCGGGCCCTCGCGCAGAAGGGAACAGGATTCGTTCTGCGTCGAGTTTGCTTCGGGCGGTGTTGGCTTGTTTGTTCACCGGCTTCTGGTTCTTAAACAATTGGATCGGGAAAGGAGAACCCAGTCATGGCAGCAGAAACGGTTCCGTACGGTCGAGTGACGCAAAGGCCATCGCCGGTTGCCGAAGTGCACATTGTGTGGATCACGGCGGGTCTGGGCTGTGATGGAGATTCAGTTTCCGTCACTGCCGCGACCCAGCCCAGTATCGAGGATGTCCTATTAGGGGCCATTCCGGGGCTGCCGAAGGTCCACCTGCACAATCCCGTCCTTGCTTATGAAGTCGGCGATGACTTCATGAAGTATTGGTACCAGGCGCAGGAGGGAAAACTCGATCCCTTTGTTTTGGTGGTGGAGGGCTCCATTCCCAACGAGAAGATCAAGAAGGAAGGTTACTGGGCGGCACTCGGAACGGATCCCAAAACCCAGCAGCCCATCCCCACCAACGAGTGGATTGATCGGCTCTCCTCGAAGGCATTGGCGGTCATTGCCTGCGGAACGTGCGCAACCTACGGTGGCATTCATGCCATGGAAGGCAACCCGACCGGGTGCATGGGTCTCGCGGACTACCTGGGCTGGGATTGGAAGTCCAAGGCCGGTCTGCCCATCGTGAATGTACCGGGATGCCCGGTGCAGCCGGACAACTTCATGGAAACCGTGCTGTACCTCCTTTATCAGGTAGCCGGATTGGCTCCCATGATTCCGCTGGACGATCAACTCCGGCCGACATGGTTGTTTGGCAAGACCGTGCACGAGGGCTGCGACCGCGCCGGCTACTACGAGCAAGGGGATTTCGCCGAGGTCTACGGCTCCCCCAAATGCATTGTGAAGCTAGGCTGTTGGGGGCCCGTGGTCAACTGCAACGTGCCCAAACGAGGGTGGATGGCTGGCATTGGGGGCTGCCCCAACGTCGGCGGTATCTGCATCGGTTGCACCATGCCGGGATTTCCGGACAAGTTCATGCCGTTCATGGATGAGCCGCCAGGGGGGAAGATTTCAAGCGGAGCGGTGGGCGCTTACGGCCGCATTATTCGCAGCCTCCGATCGGTGACTCAGTCGACGGTCAATAAGGAACCGAAATGGCGCCACCCGCGCCCGGAACTCACCACCGGCTATCACGCCCGAACCTACTGACAGGAGCAAATCGAATGAGCACCATTACTGCGCCAACGCAAGAGACCTCGTCCAAGAAAAGGAATCTGGTGGAGATGAACTGGGATCCGATCACCCGGATCGTGGGGAGCCTGGGTATATTCACCAAGATCGACTTCGATAAGCGCCATGTGGCCGAATGTCACAGCACGTCGTCCATCTTCCGTGGATACAGCATTTTCATGAAGGGCAAGGACCCGCGGGACGCCCACTTCATCACCAGCCGGATCTGCGGCATCTGTGGCGATAACCACGCTACCTGCGCCACCTATGCCCAGAATATGGCCTTCGGAGTGAGGCCGCCGGCCATCGCCGAATGGATCGTGAACCTGGGCGAAGCTGCCGAGTACATGTTCGACCACAACATCTTCCAGGACAACCTGGTGGGGGTGGATTTCTGCGAGCAGATGGTCAAGGAGACCAACCCCAAAGTTTGGATGAAGGCTCAGTCTACCTCGGCTCCCCATAGCCATTTGCATGGGTATCGCACCATCGCGGACATCATGACGGCGTTGAACCCGTTCACCGGAGCCTTCTACCGAGAGGCTCTCCAGATGAGCCGCATGACCCGCGAGATGTTCTGCCTCATGGAGGGTCGGCATGTGCATCCCTCCACTCTCTACCCGGGCGGAGTCGGGACCGTTCCCACCATTCAGCTGTTTACCGATTACTTGGTTCGGCTGATGAAATACGTAGAGTTCATGAAGAAGGTAGTGCCTTTGCATGATGACCTGTTCGACTTTTTCTACCAGACACTACCCGGCTATGAGGAGGTTGGACGGAGAAGGGTCCTGCTCGGATGCTGGGGCTCCTTCAACGATCCCGACCATTGTGATTACACCTACAAGAACATGACGAACTGGGGAAACAAGATGTTCGTTACGCCCGGCGTGGTGGTCGACGGCAAGTTGGTAACCACGGATTTGGTCGAAATCAACTTGAACATCCGCATCCTGCTGGGCAGTTCCTACTACGATGACTGGCAGAACGCTGAAACGTTCGTCAAAACCGATCCCTTAGGCAACCCGGTCGACAAGCATCACCCCTGGAACCAGACAACGATTCCACGCCCACAGAAGCGGGATTTCGGCGGGAAGTACACCTGGGTCATGTCGCCGCGGTGGTTTGACAAGCGCACCGGCGATCATCTCGCCCTCGACACTGGTGGCGGTCCGATTGCCCGCCTGTGGGCCACGGCGCTCGCCGGGTTGGTGGACATCGGCTACATCAAGGCCACCGGTCACAGCGTGAAGATGTACCTGCCGAAAACCACCTCGCTACCGGAAGTGGAATTTGAATGGAGGGTGCCGAAGTGGAGCAACGCGATCGAACGCGACCGCGCCCGGACGTACTTCCAGGTTTACGCCGCCTGCTGCGCCCTTCATTTTATGGAGAAGGCCCTGGCCGAATTGCATGCCGGCCGGACCAAAACCTGGACGGACTTCAAGGTGCCCGAACAGGCGATCGGATGCGGATTCCACGAGGCAGTGCGCGGAGTGCTGTCGCATCATGTCGTGATACGGGACGGCAAGATCGCCAACTATCACCCCTATCCCCCCACTCCCTGGAATGCCAATCCGCGCGACGTGTATGGGACGCCGGGTCCATACGAGGATGCGGTCGAGAACACGCCCATCTTTGAAGAGAATGGGCCCGACAAGTTCAAGGGCATTGACATCATGCGCGCGGTGCGGAGTTTCGATCCCTGCTTGCCGTGCGGTGTGCATATGTACCTCGGAAACGGCAAAGTGCTGGAGACGCGTCATTCCCCGATGTTTGGTCTGCAGCCCTGAGCCCGGCCGATGCCTGAGGAGTGAGAGCGGCGGTTGTCCGGGGAACCCGTGAAACGTATTGGCGGTTTGAACCTTGAGCTCTCACTCCTTAGCCTTTCTGCACGACGAAGGAGGTTTGTGGCTGAAGACATGGATTTTCGCCGGCGCATGCAACAGGTCAGCGACTTAGTGCAAAAGATTGAGGACATCGCCGATCCTGCCGTCAGAGCCACTGCCAAAGAACTGCTACAGCTGCTCATGGAACTGCATGCCACGGGCCTCGAAAAGGTGTTGGAGATTACGTTCCAGGCAGGTGATTCGGGCAGGGGCATCATCGATGAGCTGGCTCGCGACCCGTTGGTCAGCGGCCTATTTATTCTCTATGGTCTGCATCCTGAGGCGCTGGGGACGCGCGTGGCAAAAGCCCTGGACCGGATTCGCCCCAGCTTGCGGAAACACGGAAGCGAAATAGAACTGCTGGCAGTCGATGAGGGAGTGGTCCGGGTGAGAATCGTAATGGGTGGACCCACCTGCGGTTCTACCGTGAAGACGATTCGATCCAAGGTGGAAGAGGCCATCTATGAAGCCGCACCCGACATGACTTCTTTGTTGATTGAGGGTCCGGAGACGAAGGCCGCGTCGGGCTTTGTCGCTTTGGAGAAGTTGATGGGGAACCATCTCCCGGTCGGGCCCGATCCGACGCTAGCGAGAGTCGAAGGAGAGCCGTGACAGGGCGAAGTACGGAGCTATGAATCCGGGACAGTTTTCAGGAGCGGACGGCGGGTTCGCGGCGCTGCGTCAATTTGCTCGGCGGCGGCCAACGGCGGAGCACTGCGAGCTATGTGGCGCCGAAGTCGTGCCGGAACATGCCCACCTGGTCGACCTCGCGCGCCGCAAACTGCTTTGCGCCTGCGACCCTTGTGCTGTGCTCTTCAGCGGTCAAGACGGGCCAAAGTACAAGCGCGTTCCGCGACGTGTGACCGTCCTGGCCGACTTTCGCATGACTGACGCCCAGTGGGACGGCTTGATGATCCCCATCAACATGGCGTTTTTCTTCAAGAACAGTGCGGAAGAGAAGATATCGGTATTCTATCCCAGCCCCGCCGGCGCCACCGAATCCCTGCTGGCTCTGGAGACGTGGGACGAGATAGTCCGCGAAAACCCAGGGTTAGGCCATATGGATAGCGATGTAGAAGCTCTGCTGGTCAACCGCGTCGGCTATGCGCGCGGTGCCACCCCGGCCGAATATTATCTCCTCCCGATCGATGAGTGCTACAAGCTGGTGGGCATCATCCGCATGCATTGGCGCGGCCTCTCGGGCGGAAGCAAAGTGTGGCAGGAACTCGGCCACTTCTTCACCGGCCTGCAGAGTAGGGTCAGGGTAGGGGAGGAGTCGCATGCCTGAACTGAGCTTCCAAATCGAAGGGGTGGAAGTGGCGCCGTGGGCTGCAGCGCCGCAACTAACCTTCAAGCTTCGCCTGACCGCTGCCACGGCGGACGAGAGAATCCATACGGTCGCCCTGCGCTGCCAGATTCAGATCGAGGCTACGCGGCGTCGTTACGCCGCGCAAGAACAGGCTGCGTTGCAGGATCTTTTCGGTGAGCCGGAGCGCTGGGCCCAAACCCTGAGGAGTTTGCTGTGGACGCACGCCAGCGTAGTGGTGCCTGCTTTCGCGGGGAGCACGGTGACGGACCTCCCCGTCCCCTGTACCTTCGATTTCAATGTAGCGGCGACGAAGTATTTCTACGGCTTGACGGAAGGAGAGATCCCACTCAATTTGCTCTTCAGCGGAACCGTGTTTTATGCCCGGGCAGACGGAGGGCTGCAAGTCGCGCCCATTGCCTGGGAGAAGGAAGCAAGGTGCAAGCTGCCGGTGAAGGTCTGGCGCGAAATGATGGACGCTTACTATCCGAATAGCGCGTGGCTTTGTCTGCGACGCGACGTCTTCGAGCGGCTCTATCGCTACAAGATGCGCCTAGGCATTCCGACGTGGGAGCAAGCGCTGGAAGCCGCGCTTCCGGTTGAGGAGGCGGTGGGCCAATGAATCTCGAGCGGGTGGAGAAAATCGCCAAGGCGGTGCTGTATGAGGGATACATGTTGTACCCCTACCGCCCCTCCGCGGTGAAGAACCGGCAGCGGTGGAATTTCGGCGTTCTCTACCCTCGCGGCTATAGCGAAGCCCAAGCCGGCTCCGATGCGTGGATGATGCAAACCGAGTGCTTGGTCGAGGGCGGCCAGCGGTCGAGACTCGAAGGGAAGGTGCGGTTCCTGCAATTGGTCGAGCGCTCCGTCGGGCGAGTAACTTTCCCAGGCCGCCAACTGCGGCCCGGCGAACTCCCCGACTTCGAGATCGTCGAGAAGCTTGAGCTCGCGGGAAAGGTTTTCTACCCCTGGCAGGAAGCGGTGGAGCGAGAAATCATCTTGCCGATGCGCCACCTTGCCAGCTTGAGCCCGGAGCCCCTACTCGAACCTTTCACCCTGCCCTCGGAAAAGCAATTCGAACTGCTCGGCGGCGGGAGTGGACCAGTCGCTGGAATCATGGTGCGCGAGCGAGGCGAAATCCAGGGAACGGTCCAAATTTCTGCCGAGCGCGTCAGCCATGAGGTATTCCGGATTGGCGTGCGCATTCAAAACGAGAGTCCGGTTGAGGTTTCCGAAAGTTCGAGCCGCGAAGAGGCACTGCTGCGATCGCTGGTGTCGACGCACACCATCATGGGCATAGCGGACGGCGCCTTTGTGTCGGCGGTTGATCCTCCCGAAACGCTGCGAGAGTTTGCCGCGGGCTGTCGCAGCCTCGGCACGTGGCCGGTTCTGGTCGGAGAAGCCGGCCAGCGCGACACGATGCTCTCCTCGCCGATCATCCTGTACGACTATCCGCAGGTTGCTGCGGAGAGTGCCGGTGATCTGTTCGATGGAACCGAGATTGATGAGATTCTTTCGCTCCGCATTATGACCCTGACGGACGAAGAGAAGCGCGAGATGCGGCAGTCCGACGAGCGCGCCCGCGAGCTTCTGGAGCGTACCGAAGCGCTTCCCGTGGAACACTTGATGAAACTGCATGGAGTCGTGCGCGGACTGCGTCCCCTCAAGGAGG
>Ga0187783_10004053_pt1 | contig 10844 bp, 13 predicted proteins | sample 1015_SJ02_MP02_2_FD_132471 | JGI IMG/M metagenome (GOLD analysis project Ga0187783, IMG submission 132471) | Tropical peat soil microbial communities from peatlands in Department of Meta, Colombia - 1015_SJ02_MP02_20_MG | ecosystem: Environmental > Terrestrial > Soil > Wetlands > Peat | place...
AGATCGCAGCGGCACAGTCGAAGCGCGGATGTGGGACCAGTTCGATGGCATGGCGAAAAACGTTGCCCGCGACGATTTCGTAAAAGTTCAAGCTCGCGTAGAAATCTACCGCAATCGCGTTCAGCTTTCCCTCCAACAATTCCGTTTGGCTCGTCCCGAAGAAATCGACTTAGCCGATTTTCTCCCGCACACAAAATACGACGTCGAGGAGCTGTATAAGAAACTGCTGTGTCATGCCGAAGGCATGAGGAATCCCTGGCTGAAGCAGTTGGTGATGAAGATTCTGACGAATCCGCGGATCGAGGGGCGTTACAAGCGGGCACCGGCGGCAAAGGTGATGCATCACGCGTATCTGGGCGGATTGCTCGAGCACGTGGTGGGCTTGTGCGGGTTGGCCAAACAGATCGCCGCGCATTATCCAGAGCTTGATGTGGATTTGTTGCTCGCGGCGGCGATGCTGCACGACGTCGGGAAACTCGACGAGTTGTGCTATGAGCGGGCCATCGGCTATTCGACCGAGGGACAGCTGCTGGGACATATCGTGATGGAAGTGGAAACCGTGGCAAGGGCCATGGATGAGATCGAGGGTTTTCCGGAGAAACTGAAGACCGTGGTGCAGCATTTGCTGATCAGCCACCACGGCGAGTACGAGTTTGGATCGCCAAAGCTACCAATGATTCGCGAGGCGCTGGTGTTTCACTACATGGACGATATGGACTCGAAGCTCGCGGCAATTCGGGCGGCGTTGGCGATGGACTCCGGCGAAGAGGAATGGTCGGCGTACAGCGGCGCGCTCGGCCGAAAGTTCTTGCGGCTCGAGAAGTATTTGGAGCCCGGTCCCGAACCGCAAAAGGAAAAGTCCAATTAACTGCGAGAATCTCCAGTTCACGGAGCGAGCGCGCAGGATCCTGGAAAACGGCGTGCGTCCAGGTGACGACCCGCCAGGATCCTTGATTCCCCTCGAATATAAAGTGCGGGATTTGTCTATTTGTCCGGCGACAGTGCTGGCGCCGATGGCCGGAGTAACGGATACGCTGTTCCGCCGCGTGATTCGCGGCCTGGGCGGCTGTGGTTTGTTGATGACGGAATTTACCAGCTCCGAGGGAATTACCCGGAGCGCCAAGAAGGCGGAACGGTACCTTTATTTCCAGGACGACGAGCATCCGATCGCAGCGCAACTGTTTGGAGCGAACGCGAAAGTCATGGCGGACGCGGCGCGGATGGTCGAGGACCTGGGCTATGACGCGGTCGACATCAACCTCGGGTGCCCGGCCAAGAAAGTCGTGAAATGCGGCGGCTCGGGATTACTGCGGGACTTGCCGCTGCTCGAAGAGATTCTGCGAAGTGTGCGAGCTGCTGTGAAGATTCCTCTGACGATCAAGCTGCGCGCCGGGTGGGACGAAAAGTCGATTGTAGCCAAAGAAGTGGTGAAGATGGCCGAGCAGGTCGGCGTAGAGGCCGCCGCGATTCACCCCCGAACGCGTCTGCAAGGATATGCGGGTAAGGCTGACTGGAATGTCATCGGCGAAGTGAAGCAGGACGCGAGAATTCCGATCATTGGCAATGGCGATGTCCAGTGCCCTGAAGACGCGGCGCGAATCGTCCAAGCGACCGGCTGCGACGCAGTCATGATTGGACGCGCGGCGGCGACGAACCCGTGGATTTTTGCGCAAATGCGCGAGTATCAACAAAGCGGCCAATATGCGATCCCAACGGATGAGGATCGCCACCGTTTACTGTCTGGCTACTACACTCAAATTCTTAACTCCAACCCCCCGGATGCCATGGGAAAAATGAAGCAGTTCGCTTGCTGGTTCACACATGGGGTGGGGAATGGCGGCGAGCTCAGAAAAATCGTACATATGGCGCGCACGCCAGGGGAAGTGGTCGAAAACGTGGAACGCTTCTTCGAGCGGCATGCGGCCGGTTTGGGGAAACCAGCGCATGAGTCATTCAAGCGACAGGATTGCCCGACAGAGGTCGGAACGTAGAATCTCGGTTCGTTTACCTGTACATATCTGGGGCCACGACTCGCGGGGCCGCGCCTTCGAGGAAGAAACCGCCAGCGAAAACCTGTGTCGCAGCGGAGCCGCCTTTCGGACGCGGTTCGAGGTAGCCGTCGGGTCCAACCTGCAAATCCGGATCCCATTGCACGGGCCCGCGTCGCGGCGTAGTGAAAACGATTTCGAAACCCTGGGGCGGGTTGTACATGTGAGCCCGACGCCAACCGAGGGAGAACGCGTCGTTGGCGTTCAGTTCATCGGCCCGCGCTTTCAGCGCGTCTTTCGCTCGGAATCGGCCGCCTGAGGCGCCAAGGACGCTCAGAGTGCGCAGAAATGGTCAGCGCCACTCCTGCCCTTGAAGCTTGCTCAACAAATCCGCGAGCCGCAGCTTTCTGTATCGCACCCACATACTCTTCGGGGCCTAACGATATCGGTGTAAGTCTCACGAACGGGCGGATCTACAACTCGTTGCTTTTAGCGTGCGCGGTCAAATGCAAAGCCGAGACGATCCATACGGGGAACCTGAGGCATTAGCAATCGCTGGCTCCGGCGCTCGCGCCCCGAATCAAACACCCGTAGAAGGCGCGCCCTGGCAATCTTCGTCGATGAAGACTACTCAGGTGGCGGAGGGTTTTCGTCCAGCAGTTGGCGGTACGCGTCGCGCTTCGTGATCCCGCGTTCCTTGGCCGCGAGCTTCAGGGCTTCTTTGCGGTCGAGCTTGGCCTGATGCATCAATTCATCGACACGGGCGGCGAGGGATTGCGCCGTGTCGGCGTGGACGCCCGGCGCGCTCTTCTCCGGCGGTCCGATGACCAGCGTAATTTCGCCCTTCGCTCCCTGTTCTTCGAGACTCTGAAATAGTTCGGTGAGTTTGCCGCGGCGGAACTCCTCATGGACCTTGGTGACTTCTCGAGCTAGGCAGGCGGGACGGTCCCCCAGAATGGCGGCGGCGTCGGCAATGGCGTCGGCGATCCGGTGAGGCGCCTCGTAAATGACCAGCGTGCGGTCTTCAATGCGAAGACGCTCGAGCGCACGCTGGCGTTCCCCGGTGCGGGCAGGAAGAAAACCGAGGAACAGGAACTCATCATTGGGAAGACCCGACGCGGAGAGCGCGGCAAGAAGGGCAGCGGGGCCGGGTACGGGGACGACCGTAATATGGTGACGGATGGCCAGCGTCACGAGCCGATGGCCGGGATCGGAGACCAGAGGCATGCCGGCGTCACTTACCAGCGCGACCGAGGAGCCACGCTCCATGGCCAGGACGAGTTCGGGGGCCCGTGTCAGTTCGTTGTGCTCATGATAGCTGACAAGCGGCTTGTGAATGTCGAAGTGGTTGAGAAGTTTCAGCGTATGGCGCGTGTCTTCGCACGCGATTTGATCCACTTCTTTGAGCACGCGAAGAGCCCGGAGCGTGATGTCTTCGAGATTGCCGATGGGCGTGGCAACGAGGTAGAGAGAACCGCGCGGCGCGGTCGACGAGTCGGAATGCGCGTCGGAGGACATAGCGGAATCTTAAAAGAGTCTAGCATGGCGGAAAGGCCGGGCTGACAGCGCATGCTATAATGGAAGTTTTGGGACAGACTCAGGAGGCAAGACTGTGCCGCTGTACGAGTACGAGTGTACGAAATGTCACAGAAGAACGGAGAAGATCGAGAGCGCTTCCGGACCTCATCTAAAGAAATGCCCGTTCTGCGGGGGCAAGGTCGAACAGCTACTTAGCGCGCCGGCGATTCAATTCAAAGGCTCCGGCTGGTATGTGACCGATTACTCGGGCAAGAAAAGCGGGACGGGCGAGAGTTCACCGGCGGAGAAGGATGGAGCAAAGGAGACTCCGGCGAAAGAAGCCGCGAAGGAATCGGCTAAAGAATCATCGAAAGAAACAGGAAGCAAAGAGGCGAAAGAAAAAAAGACCACGAAGAAGTAGAACGGAATTAGATCGGTTTTAGAGCTTTAGCGTTTTTAGGTAAGCGCGGAAATCGGCGCCAAATTCGGGGTTCAACAGGCCGAGTTCGACAGTGGCTTTCAGGAAGCCCAGTTTGTCTCCCGCATCGTAAGAAATCCCCTCATAGATCAACGCCCAAAGCCCGGTCTCGCGAGCGAGGATTCTCAGCGCATCGGTGAGTTGAATCTCTCCACCGGCGCCCGGTTCGGTGCGCTCCAAGCAATCGAAAATCGCGGAGGGCAGCACGTAGCGGCCGGTAATGGCCAGATTCGAAGGAGCCTTCTCCGGCTTCGGTTTCTCAACAAGGTCGCGGATGCGCAACAGACGCTCGCCGAACGGTGGTTGCGGAGCCGGTTCGCCGTCGACAATGCCGTACAAGTGCGTTTTATCCCTCGGAACCTCTTCCACCGCGATCGCCCCGGTGCCGGTCGCCTCATACACGTCGATCAGTTGTTTGGTCGCGGGATTTTCGCCGGGGATCAGTACATCGCCGAGCAGCACTGCGAAAGGTTCGTCGCCGACCAAGTCCTTGGCGACAAGCACAGCATGACCTAAGCCCAGTGGTTCCTATTGGCGGGTGTAGCTCACCTGCACCATATCGCCGATGTCGCGGAGGATTTCCACCTGCTTGGCTTTCCCTTTTTCCTCCAGGTGCCGTTCGAGCACGGGTGAATAGTCAAAATGATCCTCGATCGAATTCTTCCCCTTGCCGGTAATGATGATGACGTGTTCGATACCGGAGGCCACGCATTCTTCGACCACGTATTGGATTTGGGGCTTGTCGACGACGGTAAGCATTTCTTTGGGCTGCGCCTTGGTCGCGGGAAGAAAGCGCGTGCCAAGACCGGCGGCGGGCAGAACTGCTTTGCGGACTTTACGGTGAGGGGCGGAGCCCGGCGACGAGCGCTTCGTCTCTTGAGTCATAGATTTCATCGATCGGTTCTTGACACCTTTTTAAATTTAGGGCTGCAAGCACAGTAGTCGGCGTGGATGAGTTTTGTCAATCAAGCGAGCCGTGGAGACGGCATGCTAGCATGGGATTTTGGAACGGAGTATGACGAATCGCGAGAAGAACAACGCGCGGATTCTGGGAATTGAGTCGTCCTGTGACGAAACGGCGGCTGCCGTGGTGGTTGGTGGCCGAAAAATTCTGTCAAGCGTGGTGGCCTCGCAGATCAATATTCACCGGAAATATGGCGGTGTGGTGCCGGAATTGGCTTCGCGCGAGCATTTGCGCCAGATCGTGCCGGTTGTGCGGGAGGCTATCGAGCAAGCCGGCATGCGGCTCGAAGAGTTGGATGCGATCGGCGTGACCCAGGGGCCGGGGCTCGTCGGTTCACTGCTCGTGGGAATTACCTATGCAAAGACGCTGGCGCAGGCTCTCGGAAAGCCGCTCATCGGAGTGAATCACCTCGAAGGGCACGTCCACGCTGCATTTCTCGAAGCGTACCAGAAGGGCGAGCTGCCGAAATTGCCTGCGGTGTGCCTGATTGTCTCAGGAGGCCATACGGTTTTGTACGAGGTGAAGGATGGGAAGGATTCAGTCGAGGGCATTGACGCGAGGGCAGAAACATTTAGAAAGCTGGGACAGACACGAGACGACGCGGCGGGAGAGGCCTATGACAAAGTGGCAAAATTACTGGGACTGGGTTACCCGGGCGGGCCGATTCTCGATCAGCTCGCGGAGGCCGCGGGCAATGCCGCGGCACCAGTGAAATTTGGGCCGACGAAGACCCGGGGGAATCCCTTGGACTTTAGCTTCAGCGGTTTGAAGACCGCCGTTTTGTACCACCTCCGGGCGAATCCGGAATACAACGAAGAGATTCGAAAGAGAGAGGAAGCGCTGCGCGAAGGGCGCAGGAAATTTGAGGAATTGCTGCCGCTTTGCAGCCCGAAAACGCTGGGGCTGATTCGCGAATTTCAAAACGCGGTGATCCGAGACGTGGTGGAACGCACGACGGCAGCAGTAGCAGAGACCGGCGTGGAGACGGTGCTGGTGTCCGGGGGGGTGGCGGCCAACCGCCAGCTGCGCGCGACGCTCGAGGAGCAAGGCAAGAAGGCTGGCATGCACATCTATTTTCCGAGCCGGGCTCTTTCGACCGACAACGCCGCTATGATCGCCGCCGCGGCTTACCGACGTTTTGTCCAAGGACAATACGCGGATGAAAGCTTAAACGCGCGGGCAAGTATGCCGTTGGAGGACGCTCACTGACATCACAGATCAGCGAGCCACAATCCGTAATCGGTAATGAACAAGCCGCGAAGTGTAGTTTTCAGGGGTTCGAAAAAGAAAAAGCGGGCAGACGCAAGCCTGCCCGCAGAACCATTGAATTAGAAATAGGTTATTCGAATTTTTCCTGCAAAATCGGAAATTGCAGCTTGGCCTTCGCGAGTGACTTGACGACCAGGCCTTCCGCCGTTTCCGCGGTCAGGTTACGCGCTGTAGCCATCTCACTGACGAGAAGATACTTGGCGCGTTCTAACATTTTCTTTTCGCGGAAGGAGAGAGGTTTGCTGCGGCTGAGAGAGACCAGACTTTTGAGCACGACCGCGACTTCGAGGAGAGAACCCGTGCGCATGCGCTCGGAATTTTCTTTGAAGCGGTGCTTCCAGTCATGATGTGAGTTGAGCTTTCCTCTTTCGAGAAAGCCAAGGACTTTGGTGGCGTCATTGGAGCGAATGACGGACCGCAAACCAACAGAAGACGCGTTCGAAGATGGAACCATAACGCGCAGGCCGCTGGAAATAATGCGGATCATGAAGTAACGTTCGGTTCTGCCGTTGAGAATGCCGTAACTGATTTGTTCTACTATCCCTACGCCGTGGTTCGGATAAACGACTTTGTCGCCAATCTTGTAATCCATAGCTAAGGTGGCCCCCCATGCAGCTAAAATGAAGTCTAGAAGAGTGTATCGCAGGAGTCAACATATATCCCATGGAATCAGGAAGATAGGGCGATGGCGCAAAGAATTTGGCCCTGAAATTGCTCCGACGCCGGCCCTTTTATGTAGTTCAAATCGTTAACATTAAGGGCTTTGTAGTGATCCGCACCGGCTTTAGAGCAAATGCGTCGTGATGGCAAGTTCTTTGATTTGAAGCAACTAGACCCGATACAAGTGCTGGAGAAGTTTCGGTGATTCTCTTAGGGATTGATACGAGTGATGCTCATGGTAGCGTGGCGGTTCTGCGAGATTGGGAGACGCTTGCAACGAAAGCGCACCCGGGGGGGGCGGAGTATTCGGGGTGGCTGCTGGGGGCGGCCGCGGGCGCGCTGGCCGCAGCGGGTAAGCGGATGGAGGAGGTCGACGTGTTGGCTGTGTCGACCGGGCCCGGGTCGTTCACTGGATTACGTGTGGGTCTGACAACGGTTAAAGCGTGGGCCGAAGTGTATGGAAAGCCAGTGGTTGGAGTCTCGCGGCTGGAGGCGATGGGCCGCTTGCTGGAGGGGGGGAGTGGACTTCGAGCGGCTTTTTATGACGCGCAGCGAGGCCAACTGTTTGGCGGCATGTACCGAGCGCTATATGGGCGGATGGCGAAAGTGGGTGAGGAAATGGTGACTGCGCCCGGGGAGTTTCTGGAGGAAGCGGAGAAGGAAGGGAAGAGGGAGCCCATTTCGTGGATTTCACTCGATCCAGAGCTGGTCACGAGTCTGGACGGCTGGAAGAGAAGGCAGGAACTCGGAGACACGATGGAGCGGTGTCGACCGGAGCTGGCGGTTGCGATTGGCCGGGTAGCGGAAGGGCGCGCGAGGCAGGGACTCTTCACGGACTCGATCGAACTGGATGCGAACTACGTCCGGAGGTCGGACGCCGAGATATTCTGGAAAGGGCGCTGAGGGATGGCGAGCAAGGGAACTGCTAGACCAGAAAGAGGGATCGAGCTGCGAGAGTGCACACCGGCAGACCTCCCGGGCGTATTAGAGATTCTTAAGGAGGCACCCGAAGCCGCGGCATGGTCGGCGGAGGCGCTGGAAGACGCGCTCCGGCAACCGGAGACGTGCTTCCTGGTTGCCGTGGAAGGGGCAGTCGTTGTCGGTTTTGTGACGGGCCGACGCATTGCGGATGAAGGCGAGATCCTGAACCTAGGAGTAAGACGAGAGTGTCGGCGTCGGGGTGTTGGGGCAGCCCTTGTAAAGAGCCTAGGTGAACTGCTCGAGGGTCAGGGAGTGCGCCGGGTCTTCGGCGAGGTCCGGGAATCGAATGTTAGGGCGGTTCACTTCTACATAGGACTTGGGTTCCAGTTGACGGGCAAACGAGCGAACTATTACCGCCAGCCAGAGGAAGCGGCCCTTGTACTGGAGGCGAAACTGGGGTGATGCAGATTAGAGATTCCCAAGGCGAAAGCCACGCAAATTCCACAGAACAGGTACCGATTGCCTCTTGACGCGGTAAACCCCAGTGTTAGTCTGCGTTCATGTAGTATTCACAATTCATTCCGTCAGGAGGAGGAACGCATGGCGACAGCGCAGCGGAGCCCTCGGGACGTAATTTTCGAGACAGACGCGGAATACCAGCGTCTGGCCGAAAAGCACCAGCAGTACGAAGCAGAACTCCAGAAACTCTCGCAGTCTCCCTACCTGAATTCCGAAGATCTGATCGAAGAAATCAAACTGAAAAAAATGAAGCTACACGTAAAGGATGAAATGGAGCGCCTTGCTGCGCGAATCCACGGCGCGCGCGCTAGACATTCGCAGTAACCCGCGACGAACGACCCTCCCGTCGAAAAGAATGAAGTAGCGTAAAATGACCAAAGCCCTCCGGCGGCCAGAGGCCGCACGGAGAAGGGAGCTTATGGTCCGGGAAGGCTATTGGTTCGGGCTGCCGCCTCTCGTAATTGGCATATTGCTTCTGGTTTTTGGCCGCGGTTGGCTTCTAGCCGCGGGTGCAGTGCTGGTGTTTCTGGGCCTATTTGTCTTCAGCTTCTTTCGGAACCCGGACCGAAAGATACCGACTGAACCAGGCGTGGTCGTGTGTCCGGCCGATGGCCGAGTAGTGGTCGTGAAAGACGAGGCGAACAACGGCCGCCCCGGAAAACGGGTAAGTATCTTTCTCGCGATCTGGAACGTGCACGTGAACCGAGCGCCGGCGGCGGGGACGATTAAGCGGTTGGACTACCAGCCGGGGAAATTCCTCGCGGCGTGGGATGAGAACGCGTCTTTTCAAAATGAACAAAATATCTTCACGCAAGCCACGGAACATGGCGAAATTGTGTACAAACAAATCGCGGGATGGGTGGCGCGCCGTGTGGTCTCCTGGAAGAGGGCCGGCGAGGACGTAGCCCGTGGCGAGCGAATCGGGCTTGTGCGCTTCGGGTCGCGTGTCGATGTATGGCTCCCGGAAGAGGCGGAAATCGCAGTGAAAGTCGGCGATAACGTGAAGGGTGGCTCGAGCGTGCTGGCGCGCATGCCAGAGACCGCAGGAGTCCGTAACCAAAGGGATGCGGGCCCGTCCCGCAAAGCAAGCACGAAAGTGCAAGGAAGCGAGGGCTCGTAGTACTCTGGGGCTCGGCGACGAGACACAAAATGCGCGACTACGAACAACTGACCATCCCGGTCGACAAAAAGAAGCGCAACCCACGGCTACGGCGCGGGATCTTTCTGCTGCCTAGCATCATGACCGGAGCGAATCTTCTTTGCGGGTACTACGCGTCGATTGCGTCATTGATCGGAGGAAGAGAGGATCTCGATCACGCCGCGAAGGCGATTGGCATTGCGATCGTGTTTGACGCCCTGGACGGGCGCATTGCGCGAATGACGGGAACGAACACTGAATTTGGCGTGCAATTCGATTCGATAGCGGATGTGATCAGCTTTGGAATTGCGCCGGCGATCCTAGCGTACGCGTGGGGCTATCGAAACGTCACAACCGCCGGCGCGGAATCGTTTCTTGGCCACTTCGCCTGGCTGTGCAGCCTCACGTTTCTGATTTGCTCGGCTTGGCGGCTGGCGCGTTTCAACGTGAAGGGAATGGAGCCGGGCGGGAACAAGAACTTCGTGGGCATGCCGACACCTGCGGCGGCCGGTGTCGTGGCCGCGATCGTACACTCCTGCCACTGGGCAGGCCCGCTCAACGATGAGCGATGGGCCTACGCATGGTTTTTGCTGTTGCCGGTCCTGGGAGCCCTGATGACCAGCACGGTTCGCTATTACAGTTTCAAAGACATCCCTTGGACGAAGAAGCAGCCGTCAATCACGATCATCCTGGTCGTCCTCTTAGTCGGAATTATCTGGCGTTACTCCGAGTATGTGCTGGTGATCATTGCCGGAACCTACGCGCTGGCCGGAATCACGCTCCATATTGTGCGGGCGTTGAGGCACCGCATGGCGACTAAGGTCGCCTGAACCATGTCTCCAGACCGGCGCTCACAGACCATTGTCATTGCCGGAGCCTCTTCGCTGCTGGGCGGCGAAGTGAAAACGGTATTGGAGGAGAGCCGGTTCGCGGGCTGGGATCTGCGGCTGGTGGACGAAGAAGACGTCGCGGGAACGCTGACCGAAGCCGCTGGGGAAGCGACGCTGATCCAGCGGGTCGAGGAAGATACCTTTCACGGCGCGCAATACGCCTTTCTGACCGGGTCAGGAGAGTTTTCAAAGCGCTGCCTGGGCCCGGCGAAGGAAGCCGGTGTAACGATCTTGGATTTTTCGGGCGCGAGCCTGGCCGAGCCGGATGCGGTGCCGTGGTTCCCGAAGATTGAGTCATTGACGGGAAAGAGTCTCGCGAAGCAAACGAAGATCTATAGCGTTTTCTCTGCGGGCGGAACGGCGGTCGCGAGCTTGGCTCTTGCGCTGCGAGGTGCGGGATTGAAGCGTCTTGTGGCGGTTGTGTTTCGACCCGTGTCCGAAGCGGGACGAGAGGGAATCGAGGAATTGGAAACGCAGACGTCGCAACTGCTGTCGTTCC
>Ga0187783_10004054_pt1 | contig 10844 bp, 7 predicted proteins | sample 1015_SJ02_MP02_2_FD_132471 | JGI IMG/M metagenome (GOLD analysis project Ga0187783, IMG submission 132471) | Tropical peat soil microbial communities from peatlands in Department of Meta, Colombia - 1015_SJ02_MP02_20_MG | ecosystem: Environmental > Terrestrial > Soil > Wetlands > Peat | place...
GGTACGACTCCGAATACCTGCGCCTGTTGCACTTGCTGCAGATGCACTCCCTGATGATCGTGCCGCTCTCCACCCCGGACGGCAACGTTCTCGGCGCAATAAGCATGGTGTCGAGCGAGTCGGGGCGGGTTTTCAACAAAATGGATCTGGACGTCGCCCGGGCCGTCGCTCAGCGAACGGCGTTCGCGATACAAAATGTGCGAATCTTCGAAGATCAACGGCGCTACGCGGAAGAGCTCAGACTCGGCGGCAGAATCAATCAGCTTCTCTTCGAAACGCCCGACCCATGGCAAGGGATGGAGCGGGTAGCACGCGCGATCGCCGCGGAAGTCGCCGACGCCTGCGCGATCCTTCGCCTCGACGGCAACAGCGTCCGCACCGAGATCATCGTCCACCGCGATCCCGAGGCGGATGCCGCGATCGCCGGATTACGCGGACGCCGGATGCTGCGGCTGGAGCCCGAACGCGAGCTCGCCAAGCAGTTGAGAGAACATCAAGCCGTAATTCTCACCGACGAACACCGCGAACTCAAACAGCGCGCTTGGCCGTATCTCTCCGCCGAAATCGAAGCGCTTGGCGCAAAGGCGAGCGTCGTCGTGCCCTGGCACGCCGGTTCGGCAACTTCTGGCGCACTCGTCGCATACTATGACAAAAGCGCGCCCGCCGCGCGCGACGTTGAGCTACTCGAAGAGGTCGCGCGCAGCGCGTCGGTGGCCGTCCAGCGAGCCGAGAGTTTGGAGCGCGAACGCAGAATCGCGACGACGCTCCAGCAGGCCTCGCTGCCGTCGCTGATTACACAGTCACAAGGGTTGCGTTTCGACGCCGTCTACGCACCTGCCGGCGAAGAGGCCGAAGTGGGCGGCGATTGGTACGACGCGATCGAGCTCGACGACGGTTCGGTCGTCGTCAGCGTCGGCGACGTGACCGGACGCGGCATTCAAGCGGCGGCGATCATGAGCAAGGTCCGTCACGCGATGGGCATGGCGCCGCTGCATGAAACCGATCCGACGAAGATCCTCGATTCTGCGGGATGGTTTCTCGGCAAGCGCTATCCCGACGCTATCGTGACCGCATTCGTTGGAATCATCAGCCCCGATCGCCGCACCATGCGCTTTGCAAACGCCGGTCATCCGCGGCCGCTTTTGCGACGAGGCGGCGAGCTGATCGAGCTGCAAGCTTCGGGCCTTCCGCTCGGATTGCGCCAGCTCTATCCCGCCGGCGAGAGCGCCACCATCGAATTGCGCGACGGCGATATTCTCTTGCTCTTCACCGACGGCCTGACCGAAGCGCGGCGCGAGTGGGGAATCGGTGAGAGCAAGCTTCACGCGGTCGTCAAAAGCGATCTCTTTGCAGCCTCCGCAAGCCCAGCCAAACTCGTTGCCCGCGCCTGCATGCCGAAGGTCGTTCACGACGACGTCGCGATCCTCACCGTTTCGGTCGGATCTGCGCCGGCCTGGACGCTTTACGTCGATGACGCTCGTGCGGCAGTCGACGCGCGGTCGCTCTTCGTGGAGTTCTTGAAGCGCAGCTTCAACCGAAGCGACTTCGTCGAGTCGGCCGAGCTCGTCTTCGGCGAGTTGCTGGGCAACGTGGTACGTCATGCACCTGGACCGGTCGAAATCGCCGCGGAGCTCGGCGACGATTCGCTGGTTTTGCACGTCATCGATTCGGGGGCCCCTCTCCCGGCGGAGCGCCGCTTGCCCGAGGACGCCTTGAGCGAATGCGGTCGCGGTCTCTACATCGTTTCGCAGGTGGCCGCCGAGCTTCGCTCCGATCACCTTCCGAACTGCGGAAACCACATCAGCGCTACGATTACGCGGACCGTGAAGGAAGGCTGAAGGCGGAGTGGCAAAGCGCCTCGCCATGATGCGGATTGCGGCGATGACATTCGCTTGGATCATCCTTTTGTGCTCGACGGCGCGGGCACAGCCGGGGCAGGCCTCGTCGGCGTCAACCGCTCTGAGTGCAGACACGCCGAGCAAAACGTCGTCGGGGGCCACGTTCACGGCCCCAAAAGAGTGGTCGCTGCAAACCGGCCCGCAAGTCGTTATCGTGGCGGCGCCCGAAGGCGACGCGAATCTTGCGATCGTCGACGTTGCGAACGCCGTCGATGCCGGCTCGGCGGCCGCGCAGGCCTGGGCGATCTACCGGCCCGATGCACATCATCCGGTAAGGTTGATTTCGCCGTTGGCGGCACGCAACGGCTGGGACGAGCGCAAACTCATCGAGTACCAGACGTCGCCGAACGAGCGCGCGTTTATCGAAGCCGTCGCCTTGCGCAGCGGCGCGCACTGGACCGTGCTCGTCATTGACGGTCATGAAGGAACCGTCGAGAAACGAGCCGCCGCGGTGACCTTGGTCGCCGAGAGCCTCCGCCCGGCCGGTTACGCGCGCGAGAATTTTGCCGGCCGCGCCGCGCATCCGCTCGATGCAGCGCGGATCGAAGCGCTCAAAGCGTTCATTGCGACTGCGATGAAAGAGCTCGAGGTGCCCGGCGTCTCGATCGGCCTTTACGACCAGGGACATGTCGTATTCGAGGGCGGCTTCGGCGTGCGCGAACTTGGCAAACCCGATCCGGTCGACGCCAACACGCTCTACATGATCGCTTCGAACACCAAAGGCCTCACAACGCTGCTGCTGGCGCGACTGGTCGATGAGGGAAAACTCTCGTGGGACGAGCACGTCACGCAAGCGTATCCGTCGTTTCGTTTAGGCAGCGCTGCTACGACGCAGCAAGTGCTCATCAAGCATTTGGTCTGCGCCTGCACCGGGTTGCCGCGCAAGGATTTTGAGTGGATCTTCGATACGAATCCGAGCACGCCGGCCTCGAACACGTTCGTGCAACTTGCCGCCACGCAGCCGACCAGCGGATTCGGCGAAGTCTTTCAATACAACAACCTCATGGCGTCGGCCGCGGGCTACATCGCCGGTCACGTGACCTATGCCGATCGCGAGCTCGGTGCCGCGTACGACGCTGCGATACAGAGTTTGATCTTCGATCCGCTCGGCATGAGCCACACGACGCTCGATATGCCGAGAGCGCTGGCGAACCCCAATCACGCGAGCCCGCATAGTCAGGACATCGACGATCGTCTCGTTGTCGCGACCATGGGGCTCAACGAACAAATTTTGCCGTACCGGCCGGCCGGCGCCGCCTGGTCGTCGGTCGACGACATGATGAAATATGTCGAGGACGAGCTCACACCGGGCAAGCTTCCGAATGGGACGCAGTTCATTTCAGCGCAAAACGTTCTGGCCCGGCGAATACCGAGCGTACCGACCGGCGAAAACAGCTACTACGGAATGGGTTTGGAGATCGATAAGACGTGGGGCGTGACCGTCATCCATCACGGCGGTGATCTGCTCGGCTTCCATAGCGACTGGTTCGCCATTCCGGATGCAGGCGTTGGCGCCGTCATTCTCACCAATGGCGATCGCGGCGAGGACATCCGCGGCCCGTTCATGCGCCGAATCCTCGAAGTTCTTTACGACGGAAAGCCCGAGGCCGCCGCACAAGTCGCCGCGACTGCCGCACTCGAAAAGGCCGAAGTCGCCAAAGAACGGCGACGCCTCGTCGTGCCGGCCGCACCAAATCTAGCGTCGCAGCTCGCGCCGCGCTACGTCAATGCCGATCTCGGACACATCGACGTAATCCGCGAAGGCGGCCAAGTCGTCTTCGATTTCGGCAGCTGGAAGAGCCCGGTCGCCTCACGCGTCAACGACGACAAAACCATCTCTTACGTCACGATTGCGCCGGGCCTTACCGGCTTCGACTTCGTCGTCGGCTCGCAGGGAGGACGGCGCACGCTGACCATCCGCGATGCGCAGCACGAATACGTTTACGCCGAAGCTTCGTAGACTGCGGCCTTTCGCGTTAGAGCGGTTCTTCGCGCGTCACGAATTTAGCACTCGGTATTTGCTCTGCTCGAGCGACCCGCAGACGATGCCGATTCACGATTTGCTCGCACTCGAGCCGGGCTCCGAGGACCGCTTTGCGCAGCTGCCGTTAGGGTATTCGGAGTCTCGAGGCGGCCGAGCGCTTCGCGAGCCAGTTTCATCGTCGTACGAGCAGACGGATCCTGACAATATTCTGGTGCATGCCGGGCCGCAAGAAGCAATCTTTGTATTTTTCAATTCCCTGCTCGACCCAGGGGACCACGTTATCGTGCAGTTCCCGGGATATCAGTCGCACTATTCGGTTGCCGAGGCAATCGGCGCCGAGGTGACGCGCTGGCATTGCGATTTTTCCCGAGAGGGAACGCCGGATATCGACGAGCTCGAAGGCGCGATCCGGCCGCAGACGCGCGCCGTCGTCTTCACGACGCCGAACAATCCCACCGGATACCCCTTCGACCGCGGGCAGCTCGATCGCGTCGTGGAGATCGCGCGGCGTCACGGCCTTTGGCTTTTCGGTGACGAGGTCTATCGCGGAACGGAGCGCGAGGCTGCGCGTATCCCCGCCGTGGTCGACCTCTACGAACGCGGCGTCTCGCTCGGCGGTCTCTCCAAGGCTTATGGCCTAGCGGGGTTGCGCATCGGCTGGATCGCAACGCGCGACGCCTCGCTTTACGATCGCATGGCAGGCTTCAAGGATTACCTCACAATTTGCAACAGCGCTCCAAGCGAGTTTCTCGCCGAAGTTGCGCTGACGCACGGCGAGACGCTGCTCGAGCGCGTGCGTAAGATCTGCGCCGCGAATTTGGACCGGCTCGACGCATTCTTCGCGCGGCACAACTCGCTCTTCGAATGGAGGCGGCCACGCGCCGGCACCACTGCCTTTCCGCGCTATCTCGGCGGCAGCAGCGAAGCCTTCTGCGCGCGGTTAGTACAGGAGGCGGGAGTTTTGCTATTGCCGAGCACGCTCTTCGAAGCCGGCGACGAACGCATTCGGTTCGGTTACGGCCGCACCGATTTGCCCGAAGCCCTCGCCGCCCTCGACGCATATCTTTAAAGATTGTCATCCCGACCGAAGCATTGTCATCCCGAGCGGAGCATTGTCATCCCGAGCGAAGCATCGTCATCTCGAGCGAAGCATTGTCATCCCGAGCGGAGTCGAGGGACGGGGTAACTCGCACACGCTCGTCGCGCACCTCCTGTGCGCTCCTGCTCGGCGACTTTTTCGGGTCAGCAAGCTTTGAAGCAGCCATCCGTGGCTGGCCCGAAAAAGTTCGACGGTGCTCGTCACCCCGTCCCTCGACTCCGCTCGGGATGACAATGCTTCGCCCGGGATGACAAGACGATCCGACCTTCGAGACGCGCGCCGCGCGCGCTCCTCAGGATGACACGCGCGCTCCTTAGGATGACACACGAAGGGCGGTGGCGTAGTGCAGGGCATGTCGACTGCTGTAGGAGTTGGTCAAGAACGCGCTGCGGTGAATAAAGGCGCGCTCTGGGCTGCCTGGAGCGTTGCAGCAATCGTTGCGATCGTTCACTTTGCGGTTGCAACGCAGTACGGCGCTTTCCGCAACGAGCTGTATTTTATTATCTGCGGACGTCATCCGGCATTCGGTTACGTCGATCAGCCTCCGCTCGTCCCGCTCCTTGCCGCGCTGACGCAATCCGCCGGCATCAATCTCTGGCTGCTGCGCCTTCCCGCAATCCTTGCTGCGGTCTTCCTGGTACCGGTCACGGTCTTCTTTGCACAGCTTCTGGGCGCGACGACGCGGGGCGCATGGCTTGCCGCCGTTGCGGCAGCCGGCGCCACCCTCCTTACCGCGATGATGGCGACGCTGAACACGTCGACCTTCGAGGCGATTGCGTTTACCGCAATCGCCTATTTCTTTACGCGCGCGGTGCTGTTAGCCGAGACGCGCGCCTTTTGGTGGGCAGGTGCGATCGCCGGCGTCGCCTTCGAGGCAAAGTACGGTGCTTTCTTTTGGACGCTGTGGCTTGCGCTCGGGGTCGCGCTCGGCGGCCCGCGCACGGCCCTTCGTTCGCGCGATTTTTGGATCGGCACGCTGATCTTCGTGCTGCTCGCGCTGCCGAACGTGATTTGGCAAGCGGTTCACGGTTTTCCGTTTCTCGAGCTGGTTCATAACGACAACGCCGGCAACTTCACGGGTACGCCGCTCGGCTTCACGATCGATCAGATTCTTTCAGTGAATATGGTGCTGGCGCCGCTTTGGATTACGGCGATCGTCGCGCCGTTCGTCTCCGCAAGGCTCGCGCCGTTTCGATTCTTGCCGATCGCTTTCGTCGCGATGGCGGCGTTTGTTCTCATCACGCACGGCAAGAGTTACTACCTCGCCGGCGCCTATCCGACGATGTTCGCGCTCGGCGCCGCCGCTTGCACGCGAATCCCTCGCTGGCTCGTTGCGATCTGGGCGCTGCTCATCGCAGTGAACGGCGCGCTCTCGTTGCCGCTGGTGCTTCCGGTGCTGCCGCCCGATCGGTTAAAGGTAATGATGGACAACATGCATCCGCGGCCGCGTCCGGTCGAAGCGGCCGGCGTCGGCGCGCCGCTGATGCAGATGCTCTCCGACGAGTTCGGGTGGCCCGAGCTTGCGCGCGATGTCGAAAACGCATATAGCGCCCTGCCGCCGGCCGATCGCGCCAAGGCCGCAATCTTTGCATCGAACTACGGCGAGGCCGCGGCGATCGATTTCTACGGCACCGGCCTGCCGCCGGCGTTGAGCGGCAACAACAACTACTATCTTTGGGGAACTCACGGCTACGACGGCTCGGTGGTGCTCGCCGTCAACGCCGATCCCGCGCAGTGGTCGCGCATCTGCGATTCGGCGCGGGTGGTTGGGACATTCGGCACGTCACCCTACGCGATGCCCTACGAGCGCGATCGCCCGATCGTTTTATGCCGCGGCATGCACCCGCCGCTGCCGCAGCTCTGGCCGGTTTTCAAACACTACGGGATTGAGAATTTGGGGAAGAACTAGCGCCCGCTTCGGCCACGGTTTGCCCGGCCGTAAGGCGATTCCCCATCAAGATCAACACCACCGATGCGACAATTGCAGTCCCGCCGGTCAGCAGCCGCCACGTCACTGGTTCGTGCAAGATGAGCGCGCCGAGAATCACGGCGACGACCGGATTCACGTAGCCGTACGTCGCCACCGTCGCGGTTGGAAGCGTTCGAACCGCATACGCAAAGGCGCTGTAGCCGATCATCGCGCCGGCGACGATGAGCCAAAGCATTCCCCACAACGAGACCGCCGATATCGCCGCGATGCGAACGTGGGAAGCTTCGCCGATCGCCAGCCCGACGACGATCGAAAGCACGCCGCCAAACAGCATTTCGAGCGAGGCCGTCAACGGATGATGCTCGGTGCTGCTGCCAGCGTAGACGGAGCCGGCGGCCCAGGCGAACGACGAGACGAGCACGAGAACGGCCAGCAGCGTATCGGCGTGGGCCGGGTTTTTGCCGACGAGAGCCGCGACGCCGGCGCTTCCCAGGACGATTCCGCCGATTGCAAGCGCGCTTGGCATTCGGCGCATTCCAATCGCGTCGAGCACGACCATAAAGATCGGCGAGCTCGCGATCAAGAGCGCCGCCGTGCCCGACTCGACTCGAATCTCGGCCACGCAGAGCAATCCGTTGCCGATCGTTAGCAGCAGCACGCCAATAACGGCGATCTTCACCAGCTCCGTACGGGCCGGCAGCGATGGCTTCTCCTTCGACAGGATCCACTGCAGCGCAAAAAGCAGCCCGCCGGCGATGACGTACCGCGTTCCGGTCATGAGGAAGGGCGGAATCGTCGTGACGGCAACGCGAATGCCGAGATACGTGGAACCCCACAGCAGATAGACCGCGACCAGCGAGATCCACGGCAGCGCGGAATGCCGGCGCGTCACGCGCTACGCGATCGTGGGCGTTTTGCGGGCGCTCTCGAGAGATCGCAGCTGCTCTTCGAGCTCGCGGATGCGCATCGCGTCCAGCGCGTGACCGACGGCCGACGCCATATCGCGCAACGCCGCCGTTTCGTCGGGATCGTAGGCTTCACCCAACTCTTTGCTTCCGCAGACGAGAGCGCCGATGAGCTCGCCGCGAACGATCATCGGAAAGGCGAACGCTCCCGGCAGCGCCGAGCCGAGCGCGGGCAGATCCGCGACGATGCGGCGAGCGCGCATCGCGACGAGCGCAGGGTCGTTCTCGTCGACGGCAGGAGTCGAAGAAAACGTCGCTTGATGTTCGCGGTATATCCCCGACGACTCGCGCAGCCAGATCCCGGCGTTCGAGGCATACGCGTGCCCAATTGCCGTCGCCACGCCGCGCTGGAGCAGCACGTCGGCGTTGGTAATGTAGTGGGCGTCGTGCGTAAAATCGCGGATCGCTTCCTCGTCGAGATGACGCTGCCGGAAGAGCATCCAGTCAACCAACCGATCGACGCGCAGGTGGATGAAGCGGATCGAGAAGCCCAACGCGAGCGCTACCGCAAGTTGCACTGCGATGCTTCCGGCGCGGCTGTGCCGCTCGACGTATTTCGACATCAGCGTTTCGACGATCACGAAGATGCCCACGATGAATACGGAAACCGCACCGTAAACGATCGCGCGATTGATGACGAAGCCGACGTCGATGACGCGGTGGCGTAGAATGACGTAGGCCAATCCGAAGGGAATCGCGCCGATAAAGAGTAGCGTCAGATTGTCGACGATCTGGGAATAGCCGAGAATGTTCTGGACGGCGATATCGATCGCCACTGCGACGAGACCAACGCCGAGTAAGAGAAAGACCCAGCGGCGGCGCTGCCGTTCAGAGGGCGCGCCTTGTACGTACGCTACGACGAGAATAGCGACGACGAGGGCAGCGCTCGCGACGAAAAGCCAGACGATCGTGTAGTACCATACTGCGATGGCGCCCCCCGATATCGCGACCGGCATGCTGACAATCGCAACGATGACGGCAACCGCGGAGAACAGCTGCGTGATCCGCGCGAGCGTGCCGGCAAGCGGTTGCGCAGCGCCACCCGGGAACTTAGCGGCAAACGTCGCCGCAGCTCCCAGCCCGATCATCAGCAATGCGGTCGTGACGGTTTCGAAAACGATCGCCGACAGTAGCGGTGTCGCCATCAGCGTGTTCGGCAGTCCGATCAGCAGGCCGTAGCATAATAAGAAGAGCACCAGCGCCCGCGCCGCTGGATCTTCCGGTCGCCGCCACGCGAGGAGCCCGGCAACGGCGAGAAACGCCAGGCGAATGACGAGCGGAACGATGAGAGTGGTTTGAAATTGCGCGCGTGGTGCGACCAGACCGATTCGCGCACCGTTGACCCAGACCGTCACGGGCGTCCCCGGGGCGGCATATCGAACCTGCGCCCGCTCCAGCGGCGTGCTACCCAGCGATACCGTGTCGCCGGGATGGATCCCGGCCCGTGCGGCGGGGGAGCCGGGCGACACGGCGATGACCCTCTCCGTCTGGACGGCAGGGCCAGGCGCGTTTACAACGCGCAAGCCGTAATCGGGCAACTGTGGCAAGAATGCGTCATAGCAGACGAATAGCGTCGCCGCCGCGATGGCGACGAGCGCGATTGCGCGCCAGGCGTAGGCGTTCACGCGCGACGGAAATCGAGCACGAAAGCGATGAGACGCACCTTTGCCCAATAGGCAAAGCCGAGATAGAGGCTTGGTGCGACGTTGCGGATCTCGTCGCGAATGAAGCGCGCAACGGTCGACCTCTTCGAATAATCGAGCACGATGCAGGGCTCGCCGTCGAGCAAACTGGACGCTATATAGACGTCGGCGGCGATGGCATCTATCCGGAGCGGCGTGACTCGATTAACGAGGCTGCCTCTTACTGCGTCGAACGTCTTGCCTTGCCAGCCGACGAGGCTCGTCCACGCGGCGAGAAGACCGTTGAGCGGCGTTCCCGGAGCGACCAGCGCGGTGCCCCGAGCGGGGCCGTCGGGAATCGGTCCCGCTTGACTTGTCGCATAGAGATCGATGAGCTGGCGGCGGCTCATCGACAAAAGTTGCGTTCGTTCTATGCGGGGCGGCTTCAGCCCCGGTGTGAGCATTTCCCGCAGTGCTGCGCGGTATTCGGCGCCGGGTCCAGAATGAGAGCGCGAAGGATGGCTAGCGGACATCTCACACGTGCGCAGTTCGAGCGCGTCGTCGACGAAGCGCTCGAGTCTCTTCCGCCACGATTTGCTCGGCTCGTGGAGAATGTCGCGATCGCCGTGGAAGAGGAGCCTTGCGAGGAAGACTTGGAGAGTTCGGAAGATGGCGACGATAACAACTCAGAGCTCTTGGGTATCTATCGCGGCGTTGCGCTCACCGAGCGAACGCACGACATGCCACTCTTGCCCGACGAGATCGCGATTTTCCGCGGACCGATCAACCGAGTGACGCGCACGCGCGAAGAAGCGGTCGAAGAGGTGCGCGAGACGGTGATTCACGAGCTCGGCCACTATTTTGGACTCGGCGACGACGAGATGGAATGATCCGCCGATGAGCCAAGCTCTCGATCCGGCGAAGCGTGCGGTGGGGTACGCTGCCGTTGATAAATACGTGCGCGACGGAATGTGCATTGGCCTCGGGACCGGCACGACGGCATATTGGGCGGTCGAACGTGTTGGCGCGCGTGTCGCGAGCGGCGAGCGAATCTGTGCCGTTGCGACCTCGGACGAAACCGAGCGGCATTGCCGCGAGCTTGGCATACCGCTCGTTGGACTGCTGGAACGCCCGATGGCGGTTGCGATCGACGGCGCCGACGAGGTCGCGCCGGATTGGTCGCTGACCAAAGGCGGCGGCGGCGCGCTCTTCCGCGAGAAAACCGTCGCCCTTTGCGCGGAACGATTCGTCGTTATCGTCACCGAACCGAAGCTCGTTCCCATGTTGGGACGCTTTCCGCTCCCGGTCGAGATCGTACCCTACGCGGCGCCCTACGTTCGGCGCGA
>Ga0187783_10004055_pt1 | contig 10841 bp, 11 predicted proteins | sample 1015_SJ02_MP02_2_FD_132471 | JGI IMG/M metagenome (GOLD analysis project Ga0187783, IMG submission 132471) | Tropical peat soil microbial communities from peatlands in Department of Meta, Colombia - 1015_SJ02_MP02_20_MG | ecosystem: Environmental > Terrestrial > Soil > Wetlands > Peat | place...
GATTCGACGGAGTGTAAGACGGGTCCCCGGCCCGGCGGGGGCCAGCTCGATCCTGAACCCCGCGGGCTGCTACAAAGAGGCGGCGAATTACGGCTCGATAATCTGGTTGCGCACGGCATAGCGAACCAGTTCGCTTACGGAGTGAATTTCGAGTTTGCGCATGATGTTGGCGCGGTGAGTTTCGGCCGTCTTGACGCTAATGCCCAGCGCGGAAGCCACTTCTTTGCTTGTTTTGCCTTCCGACAGTAGTTGAACGATTTCTCGTTCCCGGGAGGTCAACCGCTCACCAATCACGTCCGGAACCTGCCTCGACCCGCCCCTGCTGTTGAAGTTGCTCAGAATCAGCTCCGTCGCTCGTGGAGTAAAAAACGGCTTGTGGTTCGACAGAGCTTCGACGGCGATCACCAGGTCGCGGTCCGAATCGGACTTCACGATATATCCGCGCACTCCCGCATCCAGGATGTCGCGAATGAGCTGATCCGAGTAATGCACCGACAACACGAGGATCTCCGTGTTCGGTGACGCCTTCAGAATTCTCCTGGCCGCCTCGACGCCGTTCAACTCAGGCATGGTGATATCCAGAATCACGATGTCCGGTTTTAGCTCTTCCGCCCTCCCCACGGCCTCCCTGCCCGTGTGAGCTTCGGCGCAGATCGTCCATCCATGGTGCGCTTCAAGAAGAGATTTCAGGCCTCGCCGCATCAGGTCGTGATCGTCGGCGATCAATATACGGATGTTTCTCACGCTGCCCCCGGGGCACGGCTCTTGTGCTGGCCCTGGTCGAATCGAGGATAGTGCAAAACCCATCGCTCCACCTCCCGTGCTTGGCAAGTTCATCCTCCCTGCTTCTGGCAGTCTGCCGTGCCGCCTACCCTATATTGTCTGGCACATGCGCGCTCTAGTAATGACGCAGCCGCCCCAACTCGCGTTGCACAACATTTTTTCCCCTAGCTGTGCTCGGTCCAGCATACGAACTGCCACTCGAGCCGCGAGAAGGCGGCGTGCCCGTTTAGTCTAAATGCCGCGGAGATTTGCGGCTGTTCTCCGAGCAAGCCTGTGGCTGATCTCGGGCCTCATATGACCAGTAGAAATGATCCGTAACTGGCAATATTTTCCTTGCTCCCATTCCTGCCATCCGCTCCTGTTCGGTGCCTGCCCGCAACCTTCCCCTTTCCGGGACCTTGCATCAGCGGCCTTGACCCGCCGATTCCCTCTGATGGAATTTTGCGTGCATCGAACAACCCCGCCACTGCCCCGGAGGCCCCGTGATGTCTTGCTCTCCCAAGATCGCAGCCGTCGCCCTGTGCTGCTTTTGCAGCGCAATTCCGGCGACGACCCGGCCCGCTAACGCTTGCAGCTTTTCGGGAAAGCAAGCGGCCTCGGTAACGCAAACAGGGCAGGTTCAATCCGTCGCCGGACGCATCCGCTCCGTCGAAGGAAACACGTTCACACTGGAAACCATAAAATCTCACGCCTTTGCCGGCCAGGAAGAGAAAGAGAAGGGGATGACCTTCACGGTTGATCAGAACACGGCGATCGAGGGCCGAATCGAAGTCGGTTTGAACGTCGAGGTGAGGCACCGCAAAACGAACGGGAACAACATTGCCCTGAGCGTCCGCGTTACTCCAGAACCTTAGGCACCTCGAAGCGAATTGGACTCAGAACCGATGGCTCGATCCGAACGAGAAGCGCAAATTGCGGATCAATGCCTGGGGAAAAAAATGTCTTGTTGCCGGGGATCCCGCGCATTCTGTAAGTCGGTCGAGGCCTTCCCGGTAAGACATCACCTGCAGAGTATGAATCTGCCGCTCATATTCCGTCACTCGGGGAAGTTGGACGACCCGACGAGCCTACCTTTTCGAATCCGTGTGCGTTACACCCCAATGGGTATTCAAATACAAACCTCTGAGTATTGGAAGCAGCCGCCTTGCGCCCGAAGATAAAGGCCGCGGGCGGATAGCTCGCCGGCTACACAAACCGCTCCCCGGCCAAAGGAGGACCGAGATGCTACGTTGGGCCATCGCTTTTTTTATTGTCGCGATCGTTGCCGCGATTTTCGGTTTTGGTGGGATCGCCCTGGCGGCAGCAGGTATCGCCAAGATTCTCTTTTTCATTTTCCTTGTGCTGTTCCTTGCTGCCCTGCTCGGCGGCCTCGTGCGTCGCGCCTGAAGGTGCTCGACAGCCATGTTGGGCGGGATCGAATTCAAGTGTTCGAAAAGGAGTTCGCACATGAAGACGTCGTTCAAAATTTGCGGCGGCGCGAGCCCCTCGATTCCATGGGACAGGCGATGAGTGGGCGAACTCACCAAAGCGTCGCCTGGCGGGGCATCAAAAGCTTAGCCTCCGACGTGCCCTAACATGAGGGGAGGAAACCTCCCGATCCTTCCTCCCCTCACCCCTCCCTTCAGCGCTGCTCTGCACTACCAGAAGTCCGGGCGGACCTGCCAAGACCTGTTGCAATTCTGACGCTCGGGACTAAAATTATAATGCGGGGTCTCGCAGTGCATCAGGCTTCCCGCATGGTCTGATGGATAGAATCTCTCGCCAACGATATAGCAGCGCCTGCACTCAGCTTGTAGCGTGGCTCAGTTCGCCGATGACAGCTCACGACCTCGACGATCTGTTCGCGTTCTTGACGGTTGGAGCCAAACGGGTCAATGGCCGCTTGCCTTTCTGGCTGCGCGGTGTGAGCGGAAGGGCGATCGACGCAAGTGCACGCGGGCCCAGCGCGAATCTCGAGGCCGAGTTCGTCAACTCCGCGCGAGCGGCGTGGTCGGCTTTTTGCCGCCTGGCAGAGGTCGCCGCCGAACTGGCTTGCACGTATTCGCGCGCAACAGCGTTCGCGGTCGCAAGCGCGCTGGTTGCCGCTTCTGTAAACGTCTTGGCCAAGACCGCACCGTTTCGCTCGCGAGCCCTGTGTAGCGCCCGATCTCTGCTCGAATCTCTTTCGCGACCCATGGCCGTTCCACCCCTTCGTCGCCGCGCAAAGCAGGTTCTGCGTACTGCGGAGATAGTGCTTGGGATTGTCGCGGTCGTTATGCTCGGCTACTGCGCGTACGTGTACACAAGCGCAGCCGCCTACCAGGCGGGAGAAACCCATCTGTTCAATCCCTCGAGCGCCAAACCGCTGGCCCAGAAGGCCGCCGGCGTCGGGATGACTATGGCCGCCCCCGTCATGAGGCAGGTTTTGGGAATGCTCGAGATCCCGCGGATCGGGTTAATCTCGTTCGTCGAGCAGGGCGACGACTCGAAGATTCTGAACCGCAGTATCGGCCACATCCCCGGAACGGCTCTTCCCGGTTCAGAGGGCAACGTAGGTCTTGCCGGCCATCGTGATTCGTTCTTCCGGGACCTGGGCCAGCTCGTGCCCGGTGACGAAATCGTATTTCGCATGACTTCTACAACTTACAAGTATAAGGTGCGGTCAACGAGCATCGTCGATCCGACCGATGTTGGCGTGCTTGCGCCAACCGGGAGGCCAATCCTGACCCTGGTCACCTGTTATCCCTTCGACTATGTCGGCAGCGCTCCCAGGCGGTTTATTCTGGTTGCGGATCAGTTTTCGGCTGGCAACTAGGCGCAACCAAGTACACTCAGCGCTGCTAAAACCTTCGTCCTCATCATTCTGCCGCAACCGTTGTTTCCCTTGCCTAACAGCACGCTTCCAATGGTTCGTACATATTTCGTGCATAGATTTCGCGGACAACGTTCGTTCTTTTTCAGAGCATTGCTGCTCCATGTCGATCGAACAGAGCTTCCTCGTCGAGAACGGAACGGACGAGCAGGTTTATGGTGTTGCATCCACCTATTGAATGAACCGCATTTTGCGTCAACATATGACCGTCCGAACTCCCTAAACTTTTGATGGCGCGCGATCCGTGCGGGATGGTCATTAGAATGTATGCATACATGAAAGCTCCAGACTCACACCCATCGCAGGTTCCAAAATACTTGACGAGAGAGCTATCGAAGAAGACGTGGCCCGACTTCGAGCGGCTTTTTGAGACCCACCCAGCGGCGGGCGCATATCCTTGTTGGTGCATGTACAACCATCTCTCCGGCCGCGAGAGTGAGGGGAACACTGGGTCGCGTGCTTCAAGAGTTGAGCGAAACCACCAGCGAAAGAAAGCCCTTGTTGAGGGTGGACGTTCGCACGGAATAATCGTTTACGCCCAAGGACAACCTGTAGGCTGGTGTCAATATGGCCTGAGGCAGGAACTTCCGCGTATTGAGAACAATCCTAAATACCGCAGGTTCGCCACTAAAAACGACCGTACGCCGCTGTGGAGAATAACCTGCTTTATCGTCCACCGCAGATACCGGCGCTGTGGCGTAGCGAGGACCGCACTAAAGGCTGCCCTTGCCGCCATACGCAGCAGGGGCGGAGGTTTGGTAGAGGCGTATCCAGTCCGGCGTTGGGGCTCTTACTCGAAGTATAGAGGAACGGTTTCGATGTTCGAGAGGGAGGGGTTCAAGGTTATTGCCGTTCTTGGGGAAAGCAATGTGCTGATGCGAAGGATCGTTTGAAGCACGGAGGAATTCAATTGGGTTTGTAATTGGGCGACTAGAGTCGGTCAACCGAACATGTACCGTACCAGAACTTTAGATGTTTCTGCTAGTCGATCGGCCGTGTTGATTAAGCGTAGAGGAGCGGCCGCATTGCCCTGCTCTTCCAAAAATACGCGAGGATGATCACACTTACAATCGCTGCGTACGCACACCATAGCGAGGTGAACGCATACCGCTTGAACGCCATCACAACGAGCAGAATCGCCATGTTTGCCGCGCCGAAGATCACCATGGCTCTGACCTTGGAGAAAAAGAGCGAACCGCACGTTGCGATCACGTACAGCACCGCAACCGCCGTATTGTTGGTCGCTTGATTGATGTACACGATGCTGTTTTGCCTGACGTAGAGCTGCAAGGGATACGCCGTCAACGCCCACAGTATGTAAAGCGCGGTCCCTGTGCCGAGCGCAAGGAACGGCAGCATGCGCCTGCGACTCTTCCCATTAGGCTCAAACAGCAGCACGCTGAGCGGCAGTAAGAAGGGAAGGAGCCCCTGCGCATACAGCATGAACGCCGCGCCCATATCGTGTGCCACCGTGAGCGATAGGGTCCCATCCAATCCCAGCCATACGAACCCCTCAATGAATTGATGAATGGCAAATAGCGTGGGCAGCGCCGCGAAAAGCAATTCGCGCCTGTGCTTCACCTTCGTCAATGTGACCACGCCGACGGCGCCCAGGCCTGCACTGCCAACAAAGTTCGCGGTTGCTGAAAAACACATGACGTTTTTCTCCGCCGCCAGGATTACATCTATCATCGCTGCACACAAAATATTTCTCATAATACAGCGATCGCATCTAGCGGGTTGACGTCGTGTGAAGGCTCTTCAGCCAAGGACCTAGGACCACTTGGACGTATGGTCGCCAGCATGAACGAAAGGGAGACGGAAGCGTTTTGCGAAACCGTCACGCCACACATCCAAGGCAAAAGCTAGGCGTCGGAATGCTTGAAGAGAGTTTCGAGCTGCTGACGGGAGCCCCAGAAGTCCGCCCAGAGATCGCCTACCTTCTCGACCCGGGCGCGAATTGTTCGGAGATTCCACTTTTCAGGGTTGAATTCGGACCGCAGATCGACCAGCCGAACGGGTGTTGAAACCGGAGCAGCGGGAAACGCACGAACGGAGTAGGCGCAAGCGAGAGATTGCCCGCGGGAATTCTGGTGCGCGTCGACGTAGATCGAGCCGCGCTTGCGCTTGCGCACGGTGCGTTCGGAGGTGAGCACGCCCGGGTTCTTGCGCGAGACGATTCCGGCGACCGCTTGTACAAACAGACGAACCTGTTCGTAGGAGTAGCGAGGCTCGATGGGAATGTAAATGTGGAAACCCGTGGCACCGGAGGTTTTCGCGAAGGCTTTGATTTCGAGACGTTCGAGAGTTTCAAGGAAGAGCTTGCCGAAATGGAGGACAGTCGAAAAGGATGCGCCTTCGGACGGATCGAGATCGAAAAAAATCCAATCGGGATGATCCTGATCATTGTAGCGGCTAGACCAGGGATTGTGGTCAATGCAGCCGAGATTCGTCAGATAAAGGAGGGTCGCGCGGTCGTTACAGAGAATGTAGCGGATCGTGCGGCCGACGTCCTCGGAATAAATGGAACTGGTCTTAACCCATCCCGGCGTCTCCTTGGCCGCATCCTTCTGGAAGAAGGCATCCTCATCGATTCCGTTCGGGTAGCGGCGCAAGACGAGCGGGCGGTCCCGGAGTAGCGGAACGATCATCGGGGCGGCCCAGAAATAATGGGCGAGGAGGTCACGTTTCCGATAACCGTCTTTTGGAAAATAGAGCTTGTTGAGGTTGGTCAGGTGCAGGCGGCGGCCGTCGATCTCGACATCCATGATTTCCGCTGTGCCCCGGGCGATCTCGGATTCGATGCGACGCTCGGTTTTCAGAACCCCCGAGCGGGCGGCTCCCGGTGCCGGGTCGGCTTGCGCAGCCCCTTCGCTGCGCGACTTGGATACACGAGCGGACTTGCGGCGGCGAGCCGTCGAGTTCGCGTTCCCCTTGCCCTGTGGATCGGTCGTAACCTCTTCTGCATCGTGCAGCGTCTCGGCAACGTGCCTTGCCGTTTCCATTTGACCCTTGAACGTGCAGGACTTCGGATCGCGGTCTTCGCGCAGACCGAGGAAACGAGGTTGGCGCAGCTGGCGCTCGGCGGTCCAATTCGCGAACCCAACACGGGCGACGAGTTCAGGCCTGAGCCAGTAGGCGCGCTCACGTGTCGCGGGCTCCTCGGTGAACGGACATTCGCCGATGCGCAGATTCTGGAGCCGCGGCCAGAGGCTCTGTTGGAATGCGATGGAGAAACCTGTCCCCACCCCCCCGATAAATTCCAGGCGTTCGCCCTCATAGAGCCCAAGGAGAAGAGCCCCAAAATATTCGCGGGCCCCGCGCGGGTCGGTCCAGCCGGCCACGACCGCTTCGATGTCCCTCTCGAGTTTGATCTTGAGCCAGGAGGATGTGCGCCGCCCGGGGTATGGGTCGGCCATTTTCTTTGCCACAATCCCTTCCAGGTGCCGCTCGACGGCGGCTTTGTACAGTTCGTCGCCGTGCTCGAGGACGTGATCTGAATATCGAAGGGTCGCATCGGGGCGAAGAATTTGCGGCAGGAGGCTTTTGCGTTCGATCAGAGGAACATTCCGGAGGTCGTAGCCGTCGAGATAGAGAAGATCGAACACGTAGTAAACAACGGGCGCCTGCTCGAGCAATTTTGCCGAGGGTTTCTGCACTCCGAAGCGCAGCTGGAGGCGCTCAAAATCGCTGCGGCCATCCGGATCGAGGACCACGATTTCGCCGTCAAGCCAAGCGTCGCGTGCGGCCACCTTGCGCCAGACGTCGAACAGCTCCGGATATTCGCGCGTGATATCGCGCTCGGAGCGGGACCAGAGCTTGACTTTCGAATCACGAATGGCGGCGAGCGCGCGCACCCCGTCCCATTTGATTTCAAAGAGCCACCTGGCCCCGGAGAATGGCCCATCGGCGAGCTCCGCGAGAGCCGGGGGCATGAATTGCGGCATGGCCGTGGCACGGGCACCGGGCGGCAAGTCTATCTTCGTTTGTGCGCCGGGCACCGCTCGTTCCTGCGCAACCCCCGACGCGTAAGTCGCTCGAGAGGGCCCACCTGGGCCCAGGGCCGCATCGTTGCGATGCTTTATGAGCAGCCATTCGGGTTTTGACGTATCCCGCTTTCGCAATCTGACGAGAACGAAACTGCCATGGAGCTTCGTTCCCTCGAGCGTAAATTTCAGCTCGCCCCGCTTAAGTTGATCGCTCGCGGAGACCGCACCCTCGGGCTCAAAACGGCCTTCATCCCAAATGTTTACCTCGCCAGCGCCATAGTGCCCGGCAGGAATCGTGCCGTGGAAGCTAGCGTACTCGAGCGGATGATCTTCGGTCTGAACCGCGAGGCGCTTGTCTTCCGGATTCATCGACGGCCCCTTTGGAACGGCCCAAGATTTCAGGACGCCGTCGATTTCGAGACGAAAGTCGTAGTGGAGGCGCCGGGCATGGTGTTCCTGCACGACGAAACGATTGCCAGCCTGTCCGCGGGAGTGGCCCCGCGGTTCGGGAGTTTCCTTGAATTTTCGCTTGCGGCGGTACTCCTTGAGGGGCGGCATCGACTCATTATAGGAGGTGAGACCCGAAACACTGCCTCGGATTTGCGCGGATCACTTGCGCATAAGCGGCGGAAACGATCCGCGAAGCCCCTGGCAACTATGGCGAGTCCGTGAAGCTTAGTACACCATCTAATGCCGGTCCTTAGGGAAAGGGCCGGATAGGTTCATGAGGGTACACGATTTAGACTCCCCTTCCGGCGCAGAAAGCGGAGGCAGCGTGCCCGGTTCGGCTTGGAAGGGATTCATTTCATTCGGTTTGGTGTCTGTTCCGGTGCGGCTGTACGTCGCCGCACGGACGACGAGAATCCGCCTGCACCTGCTGCATAGCACATGCCACGCGAGGCTCAAGCAGCCGCTGTTCTGTCCTACCGATGACCGCATCGTGTCCCGCTCGGAGGTGGTCAAGGGCTATGAATACGAAAAAGGCAACTACGTCCTGATTGAACCAAAGGATATCAAGAAAATTCAGCCAGAGTCGGCGCGAACCATGGGGATCCTGAGTTTTGCGAGCGCTTCGGAAATTGATCCGCTGTTCTTCGATGCCTCCTACTACGTCATGCCAGAGGAAGAGGGCAAAAAGGCCTACCTGCTGCTGGTTCGGACGCTCGAGGACACAAAGAAGGTAGGGATCGGCAAGCTGACCATGCACCAGCGCGAGCACATCGTCTTCATTCGCCCCTATCGCAACGGCCTGACCCTACACACTATGTACTTCGCGGATGAGGTTCGCGAAGTGGCCGGTTACGGCGAGGTGAATCACACCAAGCTCGCGCCGCGTGAGCTGAAGCTTGCCGAACAACTGGTCTCTACGCTGTCCGAGCCCTTTGATCTGAAGAAGTACCACGACGAATACCGCGAGCACTTGAAAGAGCTGATCGAAGCGCAACAAAAAGGTAAGGAGATTGCTGCGGTGCCGCGACCAAAGCGCGCACCAGTCATCGATATCATGTCCGCTCTGAAACAGAGCCTTGCCGCTTCCGCTACCCACGGGGAGGTCGGCGCGCAACCGAAGCCCGGACCAGCCAAGGCGGCTTCCCGGCGGCACCGAACAGCCGATCGGGCAGCGAGCTAGCTGGGATTGTGCTGTAAAGCTTTTTCTATCACGCGCGGCCCCCAGTAGCGGGTTGGCGGAATCGAATGAGGTGACATATGAAGAGCACGACGGATAGTCTCACGCATAACGGCCGCCGCAAGAAGTACGGCGTGTTCGAAGATCTGTTGAGGAAAAAGCGGGACGCTCTGCGTCAAAAACTGAACTACCGGCTTGATGACGTCACGATCCAGCTGGAACCGAATGATGAAGGCGACATGGCGGCGCGGAACTTCGCGAAGGACCTCGCCGTGGCCACCATTGAACGTGAGCGGCGGGAATTGGCGGAAATCGAGGCCGCGCTCGAGAGAATGACCAGAGGCGAATACGGCCTGTGCGAAACTTGCCAGAATCCGATCAGAGAGGCACGGCTTCACGCCCTTCCGTGGGCGCGGTTCTGCATCCAGTGCGCCGATCGATCAGTGAATCGGGCGGCGGATTAGCAGAATTGCCCTCGGCCTACCTCAGCATCTGCTGCAATTCTTGGTTCGCGGTTTATCGCGCGTTAGTTGCCGGCGCTCGAAGGGAGTATGATCTGTGCGAGGTGCCAGCGATGCCAGGCAGGAATACCGCCGTCTTCGGTATCTACTCGAACACCGCGGAGGTCGAAGGGGCCATTGACACGCTTCAAGCGGCCGGTTTCCGCAGCTCGGATATCTCGGTGCTTTTCCCTGAGAACGTCGGAAACAAGGAGCTCACTCAGGAAAAGCGAACGAAGGCCCCGGAGGGTGCGGCCGCGGGCGGAGTTTCCGGCGCGGTGCTGGGAGGGACACTTGGATGGCTTGCAGGCATGGGGATGATCGCCATTCCTGGGGTTGGACCGCTGATCGCCGCTGGTCCAATCCTTTCGGCTCTGGCTGGGGTGGGAATCGGTGGCACCGTGGCAGGTATCACGGGGGCCTTGATTGGCACAGGCATCCCTGAGTATGAGGCCAGGAAATACGTGGGGCGTGTAAAGAGCGGCGGCATCCTGATGTCCGTACAGACCGACGACGGAGAATGGGCCAGGAAAGCGAGGAGCATCCTGCGCGATACCGGGGCGGAGGATATATCGCTTACCGGCCAAGCGACTACGGATTATACAAACCGCGAGGGGTCGATACGACGAAGCGCGTCGGGAGAGGGCAAGTGAGCGGGGACGAGTGCGGTGGGTTGCGGCCCGGATTAGCTCCCTTTTCCGGCCGGCCAGAGCCCAACTTCTCGGCCGGTCCGTCGCCGATGACCTGAAAAATGTGACAGTTGATGCTTCGTTGCCGTTATGCTTTGCTAGACTGGTGCACAATTGATTGGCTCGGATCGCAGATACGCGCAGAAGAGAAAACCGCATGAATCGCAAGCAGCTGCAATACAAGACTTCCTGGAGTCGACCCTAGTCTTGGCTGATTTTGTCCGAGCGGCGCCTTAGAGTCTTTCAGAACCTCAAAGTATCAGAACGCAAGCTCGTACGCCGCTCAAGCGCTCGACAATCATTGTGCTGCCCTACAGTGATTCTCCTTCCTGCGCTAGGGCTTCGAACGGATTGTGAGGTGAGGTCGCCGTACGTATCGTGTGGCTATCGTCTGGGGCAACA
>Ga0187783_10004056_pt1 | contig 10839 bp, 11 predicted proteins | sample 1015_SJ02_MP02_2_FD_132471 | JGI IMG/M metagenome (GOLD analysis project Ga0187783, IMG submission 132471) | Tropical peat soil microbial communities from peatlands in Department of Meta, Colombia - 1015_SJ02_MP02_20_MG | ecosystem: Environmental > Terrestrial > Soil > Wetlands > Peat | place...
AGACCCGATGCCGACGCGTTGCCACACCGGATGAGCAGCTCTCATCACGCCCACCCGCCCGGCGCCGGCGAACTCACTACTCGACCGCAGCTCGGGTGCGCTTGGTGACGAATCGAGGCTAGGGATCTAGAACGTCCGATGCCGAGGCATAGCCGCCGGGGAGCGCGCAGCACATAGGTAGGCGCATGAGGACGGATCGACTGCAGGCGCTGGCGGACGGGATCTTCGCGATCGCGCTGACGCTGCTCGTCCTGTCCCTCCCGGTTCCGAAGGGATCGTCGCGACTTGCCCACGACCTCGTCGCACAATGGCCGTTCTACGCCGCCTACGTCGTGTCATTCGTGACGGTGGCGATCGTGTGGATCACCACCACTTCCTGATGGACGGCGTTGCCCGCACGGATCGCACGCTGATGGAGCTCAACCTGTTGTTGCTGCTGTTCATTGCGCTCGTGCCATGGCCAACCGGGCTGCTGGCGGAGTACCTTCGCGACGGTGCCCAGAGCGGCGCCGCGGCAGTCGCATACGGGATCGTCATGACGCTCATGGCGACCTCGTTCACTGCAATCTGGCTCTGGCTCGCGCGCGTAGGGGACCTTGCGCACCCGCATCTACGTGCGCGGATCCCGACTGCGATTCGCCGCTCTTCGGTTGGTCCTGCGGTTTACCTGTCGGGGACGCTCTTGGCGCTGCTCAACGCGCCGGTCGCGTTCGCCGTGTATGCCGGCGCTGCTGCGTTCTTTGCCCTCTCCGGTCGGACGGCCCGCCTCGCGCCGGCGTCTGGGTCCGGCGCATGATCGCGCACAGTGACGTTCGCATCGCCCGCGACCACTGCCTCGCACCCGAGCGCGTCGATGCGCCGATCTATGGAGGTAGATACCGCCGTCTGTTCGAGGAGCTGCCGCCGCTCGAAATCGACGATCAGGAGCTGCACGCACTCGGGCGCCCCGGCGGCCCATGCGACGTCGGCGCCAGCTTTGCCGACGACATGGACGCATCGGACGCGTCGCCTGCGGCCGTCTGGCCGTTCTTTGGTCAATTCGTCGCGCACGACATCACGGCCGACCGCTCCCCGCTCGGGCACCGCTCTGACCCGGCTCAGATCCGCAATTTCCGCACCCCCAAGGCCAACCTGGAGGGCGTGTACGGGGTCGGTCCGATCGGCTCCCCCTACCTGTACGAAAAGGGCGATCCGGCGAAGCTGCTGCTCGGCCCGGGCGGACACGACCTCGCGCGCAACCAGGAGGGGATCGCCCTCGTCGGCGACCCCCGCAACGACGTGCACCTGTTCATGAGTCAGATGCAGCTGGCCTTTCTACGCCTTCACAACCGCCTCGTCGATCGGCTCCGAGCCGATTGCGTGGGGGAGGGCGAGGTTTTCGAGGAGGCGCGGCGTGCCGCTACCTGGCACTACCAGCACATAATCCTGCGCGAGTTCTTACCCGGCCTGATCGGCCCAGAACTGACGGCGCAGCTACTCGAGGACGGACCGCGCTTCTACCGCGTGCGGGCCGGCGACCCCTTCATCCCGTTCGAGTTCGCTGACGCTGCCTACCGCTACGGGCATTCGCAGATCCGTCAGCACTACCAGGTCAACGCCAGCTTCGGACCGGTGCCGCTGTTTCCGGATCTCATGGGCTTCGGTCCGGTTGCGGCACAGCGCGCCGTCGACTGGTCGCTTCAAGTCGATGTCGCAACGCGTCCTAACGCGCAACGGGCAAAGCGGATCGACGGCCGGCTCCCGAGTTCGCTGATCGCGCTGCCGACACAGATCTCGGGGGCCGCCACCGGCGATGACTACGCGTCGCTCGCCAATCGCGACCTTCAACGCGGTCAGGCGGTCGGCCTGCCGTCAGGCGAGTCGGTGGCGCGCCTGCTCGGCGCACAGCCGCTCAGCCCGGAGCAGCTCCGCCTAGCCGAGCACGGATGGTCGGCGGAGACCCCTCTCTGGCTGTACGTCCTGCGGGAGGCCGAGGTGCTTCAAGATGGCAACCGGCTCGGGCCGGTCGGCGGCACGATCGTCGGCGAGGTCCTCGTCGGGATCATCGACTCCGATCCCGAGTCCTTCCGCGCCGTCGATGCGACGTGGGCGCCCACGCTACCCGCGCGCGTTGCCGGCGCGTTCGCACTTGCTGACGTCCTCGTTCCGGCGGCGGAGGCGTGAGATGGGGGAGATCTACAGCGACCACGACACGCTCGACGCATCACGCCGCGGCACAACCATCGACGACAGGAGGCAGACTTGTCTGAACCACGCAACATCGCTCTCGTTCACGGTGCTTTCGCGGACGGATCGGGCTGGAAAGGCGTCTACGACCTGTTGACGGCGGACGGCTACTGCGTGAGCGTCGTACAGAACCAGACGCTCTCGCTCGAGGGCGACGTCAAGACAACAAACAACGTGCTAGACGGACAGGACGGCCCGACAGTCCTCGTCGGCCACTCCTACGGCGGGGCGGTGATCACCCAAGCCGGCACTCACGACTCGGTCGTTGGTCTTGTCTTCATAGCGGCCTACGCGCCCGATCAGGATGAGTCGGTCGGCACGCTGCTCGCCGCCGCCCCGAGCGATGTGCCTCAGCCGCCGATCTTGCCGCCGCAGGACGGGTTGCTGTTCCTCGACCGCGAGAAGTTCGCGGCGGCATTCGCGGCGGATGTCCCGGCGCCCGAGGCTGCGTTCATGGCCCACTCACAGGTGCCGTTGGGGGTCGATGCGGTCAGTGGCACGATCAGCGCCGCCGCTTGGCGCAGCAAGCCAAGCTGGTACCTCATAACGACCGAGGACCGCATGATCCCACCGCAACAGCAGCGAACGATGGCCGAGCGAGTCGGCGCGACGACGACCGACGTGCCTGGCAACCACGCCATCTACGTCTCACAGCCCTCCGCCGTCGCCGACCTGATCACCCAGGCAGCGCAGTCCCTAGGCAGTACCGACAACCGTGGCCGCTCGTGACCCTCTCTTGTTCGCCTGGCTGTTCACGGTCGTCAAGGTGACATAGCTCGGTCGCCGCGAACCAGTGGCGCGACAGCGGTTGTCCGTGCGCTGGTGCGCGGATGTGGCGGCCACCGCCGGCGTTCCCCTCGAGAGTCCAGCGAGGGCATGGACTCGCGAAGGAATCCGACTGGCCCTAGCCACGTTTCACGTGCGCCGGCGATCGCCGGCTCCGCGACGTCGGCTGTAGGAGTTGAAAGCGGCCGGGACGAGACCCCGTTGCGCCGGTCCTCTCCCGTCCGCGGCCGCGCACTGATCAGGGGGGGGGCGACTAGCGACGTCCGTCCTACGCTTGGGCCAATGCTCCGCTGCCGAGAGGAACGCAACCGCCGAATGTTACGAGCTCGCGACGCGATGGATCGGGCCTTCGCGCAGCCTCTCGACATTCCAGGACTGGCTCGCGTAGCGCACTCGTCGCCGGCCCACTTCAGCCGGCAGTTCCGAGCGACGTTCGGCGAGACGCCGCACAGGTACCTTCAGCGCCGGCGCATAGAGCGCGCGATGGAGCTGCTCAGGGAAACCGATCGGCCGGTGACAGAGATCTGCTTGGACGTCGGGTTCAACAGTCTCGGCACGTTTAGTCGCACCTTCGCCGAGATCGTCGAGGAGTCGCCGTCGAGCTATCGAAGGCGCTTCGCCGCCGGAGGTGCCGCCCTACGACTACCCGCCTGCTGGGCGATGGCGTGGATGCGCCCCGCTGGCTAATGAGCAGATTCGGAGAAGCGCAGAGAGGCCGCAGGCCGTAGCGTGCCCTCCATGCTCAAGCGAATAACCCACACGTTCATACATGTCCTTGACCAGGACGAGGCGCTCGACTTCTACGTTGGCAAGCTCGGCATGGTCGTCACCAACGACGCCGACCTCGGCGCCATGCGCTGGCTGACCGTCTCTGCCCGAGACCAGCCCGAGCTCCAGCTCGTTCTGATGCTTCCTGGTCCGCCCGCGTACGACGACGCGACCGCCGCGGAGATCCGCGAGCTTGTGGCGAAGGGCGGAGCGGGGGGTGGTGTGATCTTCCAGACCGACGACTGCCGTGGCACATACGAGCGGCTGCGCGCGGCCGGCGTCGAGTTCACGCAGGAGCCGGCAGAGCGTTTCTACGGGATTGACTGCGCGCTGCGCGACCCGTTCGGGAACCCGATCCGCGTCACACAGCCGCCCGATGGGCCGATCGTGGTGCCATCAGCCGAGGAGCTGGGGGCACAGGCGTAGGCTACGCGACCGTTGGCGTGGCACACACGCGACGTCCCGAGCCAGTCGGCCGGGTCGCTGATCGTGATCGCCACTATGCCGTTCGTAGCCGCGTCGCGACCGATTCGGGCGCAAGTGCGACGACGCGATCGGCAATCCACCTATTGCCCCGCGGGTACCACCGATCGCCACCAGCGCCGCTGCCCTCGGCTACCGCAGCGCCTGCATGCTCGAGGGCACGTCGACGAAGGCCCGGAGCAGCGGCTCCCGGCTACGCCAAGTGGCTCCCAAGTCCGTGGTGGCGCGTCCAGGGCTGTCAGCGCGGTCTCATATTCTCATTCCGATTTCATTCCCTCGGCCATTCCCTCGACTCGTGCGCGGGGTCGCCACCGCCACGCAATCAGCCTTCTAGAGCCACATTGCACCGCATCGCCGTCTTGCCGAGCGCGGTCTCGAAAACCGTTTCGGGGGGTTTTCCTCCGACGAGGGTTCGAATCCCTCCCCCTCCGCTTCTCAAGCCGGATTGCGCCGGATTGCAGGCGATTGCTGGTGAGCTCAGGCGGCGACCGGCGGTCGTCGCGAGTCCGGTGGGCACCGCTGGAGACCGCCCCAGCCGGAAAAGGACTGGCGCAAAAGTGGCGCAAGAATCGCGAAGTAGGTTGAGGGTTCTTTAGGAAGGCCGCCGGCGCCCCGCGCGCAGTCGGCGGCGTGGGTGGTGCACGACACGGCCTGGACGCCGGCCGGTAAGGTGCAGAAGCTCATCCGCGTGGAGGGTGTGAGCGCAGAGGCGTTGTGGCGGGCGCTGCTGTAGAGGGCCGGACGACGGTTCCTACTCAGGCCAGCTCGACGGCAATGAGCCATCCTGGCTTTGACGGAGTGATCTGACCAGTCTCCGTGGAACCCAGGACGGCTCACAATAAGCGCGGCGTTCAGTGACTGCCAACCGCCGGCCCCCTGGTATCGGCGGCTTGACGCCGCCGATACCAGCGTGGCCAACTACCGATGCCCCGTGCTGGTAGGCTACGGATGCGGGTACTGGGGAGTGCCGTAATGATTGTCGGCGATGACCGGGGACGAGCGCTCTCAGGAACGGCGGTGCGCCTACTGCGGGGATCGGCTCGGGGTGTACGAGTCGGTTGTGCTGATGATCGCCGATGGGCCGTCACGTAGAACCTCGTTCGCGGCCGAGGGAGAGCTCCCGGCGGATTTCGTGGTCGTGCACGCGGATTGCCACAGCAGAACAGCTGGCGCGGGGCCGGGTGAGGATTCCTGAAGGTGGCCGGGTTCGGCTGGTTGCGACGATCGTGTGTCCGCGGCGCTTTCGCGTGGTCGGCAAGGATCCTCCGCTGGTGAGGCGGCGTGACGTGCTTGGAGGCCTGATCCACGAGTACGAGATCGTGGCGTGATCGGGTTTTCGGCACCCACGGGCCGCGAGCGGCCTGCACAGGCCACAACCGGCCGATTAGCTGGAGCTTCCGATGGTAGCTAGCCGGACTCGAACCGGCGACCTCCTGGGTGCGATTGGCGACAAGTGCCTGGACGTAACGCTGCCATCCGTGAATCTTCGTCGCAGAGCAGAAGGAGGATCGCCGAGCGCGTGGAACTGGAACCAGTGTCGATCCTGTCACGCAAGCGCACATACCCCTCAGTCCTGCTGGTGGCGGCAGTCAGTACTCAAGTCGCGTTCTCAGCGCCCGCTGGCGCAGCCGCAAATGTTTCACTGAAGGGCAAGCTCGCGGGTGCAGGTACGTCCGCACGGGTCATGTTGCTCAGCTTGAGAGGCCACGCATGGATCTCGACGCCGATCACATCGAACGGAGCCTTCACCATAAGCGTTCCTGCAAACGATCGCAAGGCGCTCAGGAACGCAACTTTGCAGATTGTCTCCGGCGCGGGTCGCTACATCGGACCAGTGGTGCTTCACAAGGGCCCCGAGACCTCCGACAAGGCCTGTCGCAAGCATCGGGCGTCCTGTCCGATAGACGACTGGCTCGGCTTAGGAGCCGTCACGAAGAACTCGATCTCACTTGGCCTGATCAGCGGCAAGAACCCGTCCGGTGGGATCGCGACATGGTTTCTCGACGCTGGCGTTCCTGCGTCGCTGCGCGGTAATTACATCGTGCGAGCGGGTAACAAGGGCGGTCAGCCCCGCGGAGCAGGACACCTCGGCCTGCTCAAGAACGGAATACCTGATGTCAAGATCTCGCACGGCACGAAGCTGATTCCGGCTGGCGGCCAATCGCACAAGAAAGCCCACGAGTCGTCGTCCTCCGAAATCGCCGGTGCCGACCCTGCCAACGGGGTCTACTCCGAAGCGTGCCCCTCGACGAACGACCCGGCTGTGGCCGAAGCACCGAGTGAAACGATCGCAAACGGTGAACAGACTGCCAACGGACCTGCGCCGAGTGAAACAGTGCAACATGCGCTTAGTGCGACGTCGAGCCAAGGCCCGGGCAACGGCACTACCCCTGGACCAGGCTCCGGACCGCCCGGCTCTGGCTCCTCCGGCGGCCCTGCTCCCGGATCATCACCAGGTACCGCCCCGGGTCAGGAGCTCGACTGCTCGGGTATCCCGAATATCGCCAACGCCGACACATCGGGGTCGGGCATGCTCAATGCGGTCAACCCCAATCCGGCGTCGCTCCAGGCTTCGGGCCTAACTCTTTGGGAGCAGCTTCAGCTACCGGCTCAGTACGCCGACAACTGGCACAACGGCAACTCGCTCACCGCCACACAGATCGAGGACGCCCTTGGCGGCGTGCAGGCGTCGAGGAGCTTCCGGGTGCAGTTCTTCGTGCCCTATCAGGACGTTCTCCCAGGCTCCACGACGATTGCGGGTATCCGTGCCTCAGTGAACTGCAACGGCATCGTCTGGTGCACGGGCAACGGGACGATCCCACAGGTCGCCTATCCGAGCCTGAACTCCTACGACGGCCCGTGGGCGGCGACAACTTCGCTGGGTGGCCCCTATGCGCTCGTCGACGAAAGCGGACAAGGGGTCGTCCGCGCCGAGGTCTACCCGGGCGATTCCTCACCAGAAGTGCTCAGTCAGCTCGCGCCCGAGCAGGTGCTCGATATCGAAGCCAGCCAGAATGGCGGCGGGCGGGTCACCACGCCGATCGCCCTATCGCCGTACATGATCACGACGCCGTGGGTGGCTGGAGCCAGCTACGCACCGGTCAATGGTACACCCGAGGTTGAGATGACGGCAGACTCAAGCGACCACAACCCAAGTAACGGCACCATCAACATGACCATCGACCGCCCCCAGCGCGAGGCACTTCCGGGAGAGGCATCGACGACAGGCTACATGGACCAGACCGGTCTCGACTATGCTGTAACCGTCGCGAGCGACAACGACAACATGCCCTCACCATCGGTGCAGTGTCCCGCCTCCAGCTACGCCAACGTCGTTGGCTTGACCGCCACCGGGAAGAGCGCGCCTGGAGCGCCGTTTGCGGATGCCACGACGCATGACTTCGATCCCGCCAGCCCCCCGCCCGGCAGCACGATGTCGTTCACCCTCAACCTTGTCAGCTGTCTCGCAGCGGCCGGGCAATCATTCAATGGCACCTACCTAGTGGAACTCAATGCCGTCGGCCAGGCGATGACCGGCGGAAATCCAGACTCAGAGCTCCAGTTCGTAGTTATCTCCTGAGCGCTGACTCACCGCATGAAACTAATTCGATAGACGAGCTTGTCCTCGTCGATCGGTCCAGCGTGCGCGGCGCGCCGGCGCAGTGTCTCGCGGTCGGGCTCGCCTGCCCGTCGAAGAACCGAAAACCCAGCAACGCGAGCTCCATCGAGCGCCCGATCATCGCATACAAGAACGGCACAGCACCAGCCCCTCCCCAGATCGACAGAGCAAGCGAGACTACGCCTCGAGTAGCCCTGGAACGCCTGCGCTCACGGGCGCGATCGCGTTTATGCACCCACAGGCCACCGCCGGTCGGGGCTCAGGCGTAGCGCATCGCCGACCGGCTCGTTTATGCATCCCGCGTGCGAACCACCAGCGGGGTAGGGCTATTCAGTGCGCCTTCCACCGTCGCGGGCGGCGACTATGAAAGCATCCGCGCGTGAGCGAAAGCGTCGCGATCGGAAGGCGCTTCCAGGGCCCGCCGGAGTCGGGTCAGGGAGGGTACGCGTGTGGTCTCGTCGCGGAACACGTACCGGGGCCGGGCGCGGCGGTCTCGCTTCGGCGCCCACCGCCGCTCGAGCGCCCACTTCGTCTCGCTCGACGCGCTGATGGCTCCGTCGCCATGCTCGATGGAGACAGCGTGGTCGCCGAGGGTGAACCGGCGGACCTGCGATTGGATGTGCCCGCGCCGGTGTCTCTCGAGCAGGCCCGCTCTGCACTCCTCGAGAGCGAGTGGCATGTGAACCATCCCTTCCCGGGGTGTTTCGGCTGCGAGCCGGAACGCTCACAGGAGGAGGCCGTGGCAATCACGATGGGCGCGCTCGAGACTGGCATTTTGTACGCCGGGACCTGGACGCCGCTTGAGGAGTTCGCGAGCCGCGGCGATCGCGTTGCTCCTCTGTTCGTGTGGTCCGCGCTGGACTGCCCCACCGCGGCCCCCGCCGTTGCGCCGGATTCGCGAGCGAGCGTGCTCGCCCGCCTCACGGCGCGACTCCTCACGCCGCCGCTCGCCCGTGTGGAGCACACGGTGCTTGCATGGTTGATCGGTCACGATGGGCGCAAGCACCTCGGCGGCTCGGCGATCTACCGGCCCGACGGTGTGCTCTGCGCCTATGCCGAGGGGCTGTGGATCGACCTCCGGGACCTCTTGGTGATGGGTGTGAGGACATAGCGTGAAGGGCTGATCACGCGTCCACAGGGCTCTCGCGCCGTCGGGCCGCGGCCTCTGCTCAACGGAGGGCGCTCGGTCTCTACGGACTGAGCTCGCCGTGGACAACTTCAAGCCCCACGTGGTTTGAACGCGCAGCGGTAGCGCGGCCGGCGTTGGTGGGTTCCCACCAATGCGTGTACGAGACGCGGTGCCTGCCTAGCCTCGATTCGTCAGTAGCGCACGGAGAGAAGCCCGCCGAAGAAGTCTGAAACGTCCGCCTGGGCGGGGAGGATTGCGGTTGTCGGACCTGCAATCCACCCGCTCAGGAGGTCACCTTGAAGGTGATGGGACGTTCAACGTTTGGGACGGTAGATGTGAGGGCGGACGGCGCCGGTCTGTCCTCGCGTGCGGGGACCGCGCTGCTGGCGCTCGTGGCGCAGCGTCTCGGCCTGATGGACGGGCTCTGTGCGGCGCTTTCGGGTACGCGTGAGCGCTGCTCAGGCCACGATCCAGGGCAGGTGCTATGCGACCTGGCGGTCATGGCAGCCGACGGCGGGCGCTGCGTCTCCGACCTCGCTGCGCTCGCCGGCCAGCCCTCGTTGTTCGGCGAGATCGCTTCGGCTTCCACGGCGCGCCGGGTACTTCACTCGATCGGAGAGGAGGAGCTCGAAGCGGTGCGCGGTGCGCGCGCGGTTGCGCGCGCTCGCGCGTGGAAGGCCGGCGCGCCACCGCAGCGCGTGATCCTTGACTTCGATTCCACGCCGATCACCTCGCATTCGGAGAAGGAGGGCGCGGCCGGCCACTACAAGGGCGGCTTCGGCTTTCACCCGCTGATCGTGACCTGCGGACGGGAGGTGCTCGCAGGCATCCTGCGCCCGGGCAACGCCGGCGCGAACGACGCATCGGATCACCTCAGCTGCCTGGAGCTCGCGCTGCAGCAGCTGCCGCCCGATGCGCTCGGCGGCGAGATCCTCGCGCGCTCGGACTCGGCCGGGGCCAGCCACGACTTCGCCGATGCCTGCCGCGAGACCGACATCCGCTTCTCGCTGGGCTACGCGATCGACGGACGCGTGCGCGCGGCGATCCTGGCGCTCAAGGAGAGCGCCTGGCAGCCCGCAACCGATAGCGATGCAGCGCCCCGCGACGGCGCCTGGGTAGCCGAGCTGAGCGGCACGGTCAACCTGGGAAGCTGGCCGGTCGGCACGCGCCCGATCTGCCGTCGCGAGCGCCCGCACCCCGGCGCGCAGCTCACCTTCTGCGACGTCGACGGCCACCGCTTCCAGTGCTTTATCACCGACCAGCCCGGCGCGGACATCGCCGCCCTTGAGCTTGGCCACCGCGAGCACGCGCAGGTCGAGGACGCCGTCAAGACGCTGAAGGCCACTGGCGCATCTCATCTGCCATTTCACTCCTTCGCCGCGAACAAGGCTTGGTTTGAGCTCACGTTGCTCGCCCACGACATCGTGGTCTTCACGCAAGCGCTCACCCTCGACGGCGAGCACCGCCGTTGCGAGCCCAAGCGCCTGCGCTACCGCATCCTGCACGTCGCCGGCAAGCTCACCCATCACGCCCGCCGCGTCACCTTGCACCTGCCGGCCGACTGGCCTTGGGCGCGGGCGATCATGCGCGCCTTCGCCCGCCTTCAAGCGATACCGGCCTACGGCTGACCGTCGCCGGCTCTCGCCAGCGGTCTCACCGACGACGATCCACACTGACGCTCGACGCTGCGCGCAAACACCGTCGAAGACCCGATGCCGACGCGTTGCCACACCGGATGAGCAGCTCTCATCACGCCCACCCGCCCGGCGCCGGCGAACTCACTACTCGACCGCAGCTCGGGTGCGCTTGGTGACGAATCGAGGCTAGG
>Ga0187783_10004057_pt1 | contig 10839 bp, 4 predicted proteins | sample 1015_SJ02_MP02_2_FD_132471 | JGI IMG/M metagenome (GOLD analysis project Ga0187783, IMG submission 132471) | Tropical peat soil microbial communities from peatlands in Department of Meta, Colombia - 1015_SJ02_MP02_20_MG | ecosystem: Environmental > Terrestrial > Soil > Wetlands > Peat | place...
CACGTGGCCGAAGCCCATGCCGGCCCAGCGCTGCAGCTGCGCGCAGACCTCGCGCACCACCCAGTCGCCCAAGGGGACGATGAGGCCGGTCTCCTCGGCAACCGGAATGAACACCTCCGGCGATACCGCTCCACGGCCGGGGCGGTCCCAGCGCAGCAGCGCCTCAACGCCGGCAATCGCGCCGCTCGCGAGATCCAGCTTGGGCTGGTAGCAGATGTGGAACTCGCGCCGCTCGAAGGCGCGGCGCATGTCGGTCTCCATCTCGAGCCGGCGGAGCGAATGCAGCGCAAGAGATTCGCCGAAGAATGAGTAGCTGTTGCGGCCCTGATCCTTGGCCCGATACATGGCCATGTCGGCTTTGATCAACAGATCTTCGATGTCGGTGGAATCGCGCGGAAACATTGCGATGCCGATGCTGGGCGTCACCACCAGGTGATGGTGACCGCCGCAATCGAACGGCTCAGCGAGCAACCGGCGGATGCGATCCGCAATCTCGGCGGCCTGCCCGTCTTCGCGCAAACCGTCGACCAGAACCACGAACTCATCACCGCCGAGTCGCGCCACCATGCGCGGCAGCGGCGCTTCCGGGCCGGGCGAGGCCGCGTCATCGACGATCAACTGCTGCAGTCGCCGGGCGACATCCTTCAGGAGCTCGTTGCCGACCGCATGCCCCAGGTTGTCATTGACGCGCTTGAAGCGGTCCAAGTCGAGGTGCAAAACCGCCAGCTGGCGGCCATTACCCCTGGCCTCCTTGATGGCGTGCCCCGCGCACACCACCAGGCGTTGCCGGTTCGGCAGCCGTGTCAGTACATCGTTATAGGCGAGGTACTCGATGTGCGCCCGCGCCTTGCGCCGCTCGGTGGTGTCGCGGGTGACGATCAGCAGGGTGCCGTCCGGCTGCGGCCGGAAGCGAGCCTCGAACCAGCGTTTTTGCGTGCCTTGCCCAACCGCAAACTCATGCGCGCTGCGCACGTTGGCGCGCCGCTCGATGAGGCAGCGCCGTGCGGTTGCGGCCAGCTCGGGCGGGAATGCTTCCTCGAGGGTCTTGCCGACCAACGAACGGTCGTCGAGCGTGTCACTGCCAAGAAGGTGCTCGGTGATACAGCCGCGCGCATCAGTCGCGATACTGGCGTCCGGCAGTGCCTGCAACAGCGTGCGAATCCGCCTCTCGCTACGCGTGAGCCCGCGGCGGGCGTCCAGGGCGCGCAACATGAAATCGACCCGGTTGGGCAGCGTCGGCCACAACACCGGCTTTGACATGAAGTCAGTGGCTCCCGCTTCGTAAGCCGCCTCGATCGAAGGCGTGTCATCGTGTCCGGTAACCAGCACCACCGGTATGTCCGCGTTCGTGGATGACTCGCGTATCGAGCGACAGACGTCGAAGCCGCTGCCTCCCGGCAGCTCGACATCGAGCAGCACCAAATCGGGCACGAAGCTCGCGAAAGCGGTCAGGGCCTGCGGTACCGTGGCCGCAGACATGAGCTTGAAGCCAGCCTGCTGCAGCGTTTCCATCGCGAGCAGAACGAACGTCGGATCGTCATCGACGACCAACACGCGCCGCTCGAGGAAGCGCCTCGTGTGCGTGCCGGTGCGCGCTTGTTTCCCGCTCACCGGGCATTCCTCGTGAGCAGCGCGGGCCCGCATGCCTCGGTCCTGGAAGGGGGTCGGAAATTCACAGGGCGCTGGGCCTTTCTGTGACTGGGAACGTCACCAGCAACTTCTGAGAGCGGCGGTCATTCGGTCTGAAAAAATGCTAACACCATGAGCGGCCAACATAAGTTAGGTGAAGTCCACATTTTCAATTGCGACCGGCCGGGGCCGCTGACACCGGTCAAACCGTGACAGGCATCACGCTGTTGTCTCGTCCGGGCGGTACGACCGGGTGGCTCGAGGGTCGAGGTCGCGCGGTGAGCCGAAGGCACACCCACTCATCGAAGGCCCGAAGAGAGAAATGCAGACGGCCTGCCCCGCGGAGCGGATAAGAAAAAGCGGCCAGCGATTTCTAGCGCGCTGGCCGCTTGAGTTACGCAAGCATGCCGGGGGGCTGGCGTGCTCGCGGTTCACTATCTGGAGCGGCTTGGCCGTCATCCTGCCGGCGGCCAAGGTCCTATCCTTAGGTCCACGACGCTTGAGGGACATAATAAGGATGCTGCGCTGCGCTCCCATATCGGCGCGCGCTGATCACGGCGTCAGATTTCACTGACTAAGTTCACATACTCCGTAAAGTGACGAGGAGTCGGAAAAGAAAACGTCACGATCGGTCACAAGCCGCGCAGCGCACCATGGAATCTTGTAACTCAATGTGTATCCGGCTGGCGACGCAGGCCCGCGCGCGTTCCCGCGTGCCACTCGCCGGCCAAGCGGCACTGCGCCCTCAAAAAGAGAGCTGCGAGTAACAGCAGGTCAACGGCGCTGACGGCGCCGCCACCACCCTGGCTCGCACTGCCGCCGGACGACGGTGTTGCGCTCGCCTCATTGGACATGGCTGATGTGCCGCCTTTGTTCACAGCCGCCACCTTGAAAAAATAAGGCTGGCCATTGGACAACCCGCCGACGGTCGCACCAGTGCCGGCGATGTTCGCCTGAACTGGCGTCGCTCCCTCTGCACCGGCACCGGTGCCCTCGTAAACGCTGTAACTTGCGGCACCGGCGCTTGCCGTCCAGGTGAGCGTCACCATTGCATTGCCACCCGCGGCTGCGAGACCGCTCGGCGGAGCCGGCAGTACCGTGGCACTTGCCTGGCCGGAGGCGGCGGAACTTCCTCCTGCATTCACCGCGGTGACATAGAAGAAATAGGTCTTGCCATCGACCAGGCCTGTGAGCGTTGCGCTGTTCGTAGTGACCCCGGTCAGGACGGGGGCCGCCGACTCGCCAGCGGAGGTCGTCCCCTGGAAAATGCTGTAGCTCGATGCACCGGCACTTGCCGCCCAGCTCAGACTCACCGTGCCGTTTCCTGGGGTTGCGCTAAGCCCCGTCGGTATCGAAGGCAGTACCGTCGCGCTGGCCTCGTTGGACAAGGCCGATATCCCGCCACCATTGACGGCAGCGACCTTATAGAAGTACGTCTTTCCGCTGCCGAGCCCGGTAAGAGTCACCGAGGTGCCGGTGATCCCGCTCTGCACTGGTGTCGACGCTTCGGCGCCGGCGGAGGAGCCTTGATAGACGTCGTAACTCTGGGCGCGATCGCTCGCCGTCCAGCTGAGTGCAACCGTGCCGCTGCCCGGCGTCGCAGCGAGCTTCGTGGGCGCCGCAGAGATCCACAGCGCCGAGACGAAGTTAGTGACGTTGAGACTTCCCAATCCGGTAGCGAGATCGAATCCGGCTCCCGCCGAATACGCGGCAGCGCCGTTGGATTGAAGTATTCCGTACGAGTCTCCACTCGTTTGCGTCACGCAATCAGGAGTTCCGGTCTCGCAGGACTGCGCGTTGCTACCGGCAGTGACGTCGTGAAAAATACAGCCGCCCCCCACCGCATTGCCGCTGCTCGCATCACAGCTGCTGAGATTGGCCGAGTTCGGCGTGTGTGCCGATCCGTATTCGGCCGCAGCCAATTGATACAGCGTCGGGTTGATGAGGCCCTGCCGTCCGTCCGGATTCGACGCAGAGACCTGCGTTTGCAGCAGCATCGCCACGACACCCGCCATCGCGGGCGTGGAGGCCGAGGTGCCGCCGACCAGCTGATAGCCGTCCGCCGCGTCATCGGTGCCGTTAGGATTGCAAGTCGTGTTGACGTAGTCACATATGATCCAGGCAGTGCCGAAGAAGCCGTCTGAAGCGAAAAATGCAACGTCGGGTATGGCACGCAGGCCGGCTGCGGGAATGCCGACGACGCCACTTTGCCAGCTCGGTTGCGGATAGCCGCCGGCACACGTGGCCGGCGTCGTCCCGGAGGGAGTTGTGCAGGCACTCAGGCCTCCGCCACCGCCGCTGACGACCACGTAGGCAGAATTAGCCGAAGCATTACAAATAGCTTCCACGGAGCTGTATGAGGTCAGATATTGCAGCAGGACCGGATTTGCGCAGGATGAGTTCCACACAATCTCGGGCATGTACGAGATGGCATCAGCGAGAGTCCCGGCGGCGTTGGTGGCGTTCCAATACTGCGAGACGCTGGCACCGACAACATTGAAGTCAGTCCCGCCGACAGCGGTGTCGTACGGGGTCGATGCGAGTCCGTTGACAGCCAGTCCCTCGACCGCCGGAGACGGGGCGGAGCCGCTGCCCAGGTCGCATGCCGCAGAACCCTGATCGCCTGCCGCGACGAGCACCGTAATGCCCTCCGCAGCAGCCTGCTGGTACCACTGGGCGACGCTCGTGTTGGCCGCGCTACCCATGCTCAGTTCGCACTCGCCGAAGGAAATACTCACGATCGGCGCCAGGTTGTTGTCAATGGCGTACCAGGCCGAGTAAGCAGCCGACGGTGAGGGAACCAAAATGATCGTTACCCCCTGTGCCACCCCGCCCGCAACCTCTACGTCAAGGTCGGCCTCCGCTTCGTATTGATTCGCCGTTTCCCCCGGATCGATTACCCCGGTGGGAACGATGACTTTGATCGTCTGATTCCTCGCGGCCCCGAACGCCGACCAGAACGACTGCGGTGTCGATTGGTTGATGTCGCTCTGCGCCGCGATTGCGATAGCCGCGCCGCTGCCGGTTACGCCCTTGTTCCACAGCGGCTGAACGTTGTAGATCGTGGCAAAATCCGCCGGGCCGAGTGCGTATATGCCGGTTCCGGTATTGAAGAGCGACCCTGGCGCTCGGGCAGCTTGCGGCGCCTTTCGGTGCTGGGGCGTCGGGGTGAAGTTGTGCAGTCCCAGGACACCCGCGACCGCAGGGGCAAATGCGCTCGGAATCTCGGGGTCGCTGACATTGGCCCAGTGTCGGTCGCCATCCGCGGCCGCGAAATAGTGAATCTCGGTATGAAATGCCGCCTCGATCTGGGCCTCGGTGCCCGTGAACGACAGGCGGTTTCGCCCGCGAGATACGCTCGTGACGCTGAATCCGTGGGCACGCAGCCATGTCGAGAGCGTCTTGATGTCCGAGTCAGCCGCACCAAACTGGCTGCCAAACTGCTCGGGAGTGAGCCACTGATGGTACGAGGGAGATGTGCGCTCCTGCTGCGCGGCCAACAGAGCACTGAGTGCACGATCCGCGGCTGCATTGCGCTTCAACACCAATGCTAACTGGCTCACGCGGAAGGTTCCCGGCACGATGCCCAGATCGCGCTCGGCTCGCGCCTGCGCAGAGACGTTTCCGACGAGAGTCGTTCGCGCGGCGTCGTCGGCCGGTGCAACGATCAACGGCGCCGCCGCTGCATCAGCCGAAGCCATTTGCGAGCTCGCGCTGAGTGCAACCATAGCGGCGATCAACGCAACGCTCGAGTAAATGCGAAATGATTTGCGCTCGACGGCTCTCATTGCCCGTCCGTCTGGCAACCGTTGCTGCAGCCGCTTCAGCGGCCGCAGCGTTACCGGCCTCGGGGTGCTGAGCCGGCGTCGCGGCAGACGGCCTCCCTGGGTGAAGGCAGTGCCGCGATACTACATATTGCCGCTATCCCGACACTTGACCCCGCTCGCAATTAAGCTGGTCGTCAGTTTTTTCAGACGTGAGCGACGTCACAATCTGCGTTCGCCGCAGCCGCGATATGAGACCGCGGAGATGGTCGGGCGCAAGCGCGGGGCCGCAGCCGAGCCAGGCCTGCAGATCCAGCGCGCCGGATGCGACTACGGAACGCTACTCGTTGGCTCGGGTATCGTTGGCGACGACACGATTTTGATTCTCATTGTCAGGACACCGCTCGGAAGTTGCGTTCGAGTGCCTTGCGCACCATTCGTCGGACATGTTGTAGAAGCCCGAGCCGGCACAAGAGGTCAGCAAAGGCACGACCGCAATGAGCGCTGTGAACATCCTGCCGGCCATGCTGGGTGGACAGCGTCGGAACTCGAGAAGTTCGCAGAACCGCGAGCGGCGCGACCGTTCAGTGACTGTTCATCAAAGTGTCGGCGAATGCCAACACTGTAGGTGCAAGGCAGGAAGCGAGCTGGCTGGCTCGTGTTTGGAATTCAACACCCGTCGTTGCTGCTATTTTGACTCAGCGTGAGAGAAACTCGAGCACGCGCTCGGCGAGCGCGCCGAATGGCGGCCACAGCAAGCGCATGCCGCTCACCGGCGCCTGGTAGAACACCGGGCGCAGCTTCGAGAAGGTGAGGAATCCGTCCACGCCGTGGTAGTGACCCATGCCGCTCGCCCCTACCCCGCCGAACGGCAGATCGTGCTGCGCCACGTGCCAGAGCGCATCGTTCACACAGACTCCGCCCGACATGACGTGCTCGAGCAGGTAGCGGATGCGGGCACGGCGCCGGCTGAAAGGATAAAAGGCGAGCGGCCGTGGGCGTGAGTTGATGAAATCGACGGCCTCGGCGAGCTCCTGGTAGCCGAGCACCGGCAACACCGGCCCGAAGATTTCGCGCTGCATCAGCTCGCAGTCGCGCGGAGGATCGAGCACCAGGTGCGGGGCGATCTTGCGCGTGGCGGCATCGCAGGGCTTACCGGGCAGGAGCTGGATCACCTGTGCGCCGCGCGCTCGAGCCTCCTCGATGGCGCGCGTGAGGCGCTCGAAAGCGCGGGCATCGATGATCGCGGTGTAGTCGGGGCTCGCAAGTCCCGCGTACCGCGCCGCGACAATCCGCCGTGCCTGCTCCACGAATTCCGCGAGGCGCGGCCGCGGCAGCAGGAGATAATCGACCGTGGTGCAGATCTGCCCGGCGTTCATGAGCTTCACGAACAGGATGCGCTCCGCCGCGGTGCGCAGCGGGAAGTCCTCGCACACCAGCGCCGGTGACTTGCCGCCGAGCTCGAGGGTCACCGGGCACAGATTCGTCGCCGCTGCCGCCATCACCGCGCGCCCGGTCTGCGTGGAACCGGTAAACAGCAGGTGATCCGCCGGCAGCCGTGAGAATGCAACACCCACCCCGCCGGTCTCATCGAACACCGCGAGCTTCTCGGCCGGGAAGTAGCGCGGTAATCGCTCGATGAGCAGCGCGGCGAAATGCCGCGAATTCTCCGACAGCTTCACCAGCGCGCGATTGCCGGCCGCGAAGACCGATGTCAGCGCCGAGAAAGTAAGAAAGATCGGGAAGTTCCACGGCACGATGATCCCGACCACGCCGAGCGGCTGCGGCACGACCCGGTTGCGCGCGCCCGGAAAGAGCAGCAGGTCGACGCTGCGGCTCTGGGGGCGCATCCAGCGCCGCAGGTGCCGCCGCGCATGCCGGATGCCGTCCAGCACCGGAACCACCTCGGCGAACAGCGTCTCGTGGCGCGATCGGCTGCCGTAGTCACGATTTACGGCATCGATGAGCGCCTGGCGATTCTCGACGAGGAAACGCCGCAGTGCGGCGAGATCTGCGCGGCGCTCCGGGTAAGGCGGGACCGGGTCGCGTGCGCACGCCCGGCGCTGCAGCTCGAGCGCCGCCTGCAGCATGCCGGGCACGTCCAATGCCTGCGCCGCGGTGGCGGGTGCACTCGTCGGGGTCGCTTCAGAGGCAGCGCTCACGCTCCGCTCTCCTGAGCTTCAAAAACGCGCGCCCAACTCCACGCCCCAGAAGCGCGGTGCGGTGATGTTGGTGAAGGGCGTACCGAGCGTCGTGGCACTGATCGTTTGTACGCCGGTCACGTAGCGCTCGTCGAATATGTTGTTCACGTACGCGGCGACGGTGATCGGTACCCGCCCGTGGCTCGTCCAGGCGAGCCGGGTATCGGTGCGATTGGTCGCCTGACCGGTCCTGAAGGCCGGGGTGGGCAGGCAGCTGCCCTGCGCCTCCGAATCCGCGTTGCAGCGGAAGGAACCCACGTAGGCATCCTGCAGCGTGAAGTCCACGTCGCCGCCCGCGACGCTGCGCCACAGGTAGTCGAAGCCCGCGGCTGCCGACCAGAGCGGCACGCCGGTCGCCTGCCCGTTGAGCACGGTGCCGTCAGGCGCCGTGTAGTCCTTATATGTCGAGTTGATGTAGGCCGCCGTAACGTACAGGCGCAGCCCCTCCGACGCCTGCCAGCGCGCCTCGGTCTCGACGCCCTTGGCGTGCACGTCGCTCACCGTGACCTCGTACTGCGGAATGACGCTGCCGTTGGTGATGAGAGAGAGGTTCTGCAGATTCGAGTAGAGGTAGTAGTACACCGAGGCGTTGAGCAGCAGCCGGTGATCGGCGAGCTCGCTCTTCACGCCGAGCTCGTAGTTCCACACTCTCTCGGGGTTGTACTTGGCGCCCGGCTCGAGCGCGTTGTAGCCGCCGGCCTGATAGCCCTTGGCCACGGAGCCGTAGAGCATCACGTCCGGCGCCGGCCGGTAGTCGAGCACCACGCGCGGACTCACATCATTCCAGCTGTTGCTCGTGGTCAGCGGCGCGGCCGTTGAGACTGGTGTGGTGAACACCAAATTCTGCTGGAAGGTCGCGAGCGGCGGCAGGAGCGGGCTGACCGGCACGCCGCCCGGATAGAGCTCGGCGAGCGCCGCATCGAGCGCGGGCGCGAGGCGCGGCGGGTTGTACCAGCTGAAATCCTTCTCATCGTGGGTGAAGCGCACGCCGGTCGTGAGGTTCCACTGCGATGCGACGTGCCAGATCACATCGCCGTAGACCGCGGCGGAGTGATAGAGACCATGATTGAACATGCTCTCCTGCCAGGGAAGGCCCAGCAGGTCGACACCGGTGGCCTCGCTGATCGGCCCGTATAGGCCGCCGGGTGCGATGCCCGTGTTCTCCAAGAGGGTGTCGATGCTGTTGGTGAAGAGGTTGAGCTGGCTCGTCTGGTAAGCATTGTCGTAGTAGTAATTCGCGCCCGTCACCCAATCGGCGAGTGCGTTCTTGCCGGCGAGGGTGAACTCCTGCGACCAGCTGGTGTTCTGCTCGAGATTGACGTCATCGAAATAGAGATAGATGCGGTCGGTGCCGGTCTGGTTCTCGCGGTTGAAGGTATGGAAATAGCGGTAGCCTGTGATGGAGGTGAAGTCGGCGAAGCCGAAAGAATGCTCGATGCGCAGCGTGACGCCATTGAAGATGCGCGTCTCGTTTCCATCGATCGCATAGCTCGTGACCGGGGCGGTGAAGGGGTTGATCCAGTTCTGTGGATCTGGCGGGAAAGGCGGCAGCCCCGGCGAGGGCGGCAGGGCCACGATGCCGATCGCCGGGCGCGCCGGCTGATCGAGATCCTCGTGCTCCCAGATGAGGCGTACTTTGGTGTCGCCGGGTGCGTTCCAGCGCAGCTGTGCCCGCAGGCCCCAGTCGCCGTTGCGGTCGTAGCGCTCCCCGGTATCGCTGTCCTGCAGCCAACCGTCGCTGCGGTTATCGACTACGCTCACGCGCGCGGCCAGATCCTGCCCGAGCGGCGCGTTCAGCATGCCCTCGTAGTACTTCTCGCCATAGTTGCCGAAGCGCGCGAGCGCCGAGCCGCCCCACTCGTCGCTGGGCTCGTTGGTGACGATGGATATCGCCCCGGCGGCGCTGTTGCGCCCGAAGAGCGTCCCCTGCGGGCCCTTGAGCACCTCGATGCGCTGCACGTCATCGAACATCAAAAGCGCACCGCCGGTCTTGCCGGTGTACACGCCGTCCTCGTAGATGCCGATCGGCGAGTCGGTGCCGATGCCGAAGTCGCTGACGCTGATGCCGCGCAGCGTGTAGCCGGGCTGCGTGGGCTGCTCGCCGTCCACCTGGAGTCCCGGAACGTAGCCGTTCATCGTTGATAGATCGGTGGCCTGGAGCGTGTTGATGAGCTGCGGAGTAATCACCTGAATCGGGATCGGTACGTCCTGCGCGGCCTGCGTGCGGCGCTGGGCACTCACCGTTACGGTCTCGAGTCCTCCCTCCTCCGTGGAGGCTGCCGTAGCGTTGCCCGCGGCCGCGGGACCCGTGGGTGAAGCCGGGGCATCGGCGGCGCCGCCCGAGTCGGTACCGCCGCCCTCCGCGGCCGTTACCGCTCCACTCGCCAGACTCGCCAGTAGTGCCAGAAACAGATGCCTCGGACAGACGGCAAAGCTCATCATCAAGTCCCCCTCGTTTGTTGTCGGTTCAGGAGCTGCAGGCGCCGCTCATGGCGGCAATCCAGTCGCGGATCAGGGCCAGTCCTTCGCGATGGGTCGTGCCACGGCCCTGTTCAGGCATCATCACGCCCGTCTCACGCGAGGCCATGCGAAAGGTCAGGATCGAGTCATCGGGGTGGCCCGGCACGATGTCGAAGAGGTGATCGCCGGTGCCGCGGCCGGCGGCGACCGGCGGCTTGCAGAGCCCCAGGTGCCGATCCACGGGCGTATCGGTGTCAAAGACGAGGGAGGTCGTGTTCGCCGGACCCGTCTCGCTGTGGCAGTGACCGCAGTTGACGTCGAGATAAGCGCGCGCGCGTGCTTCGAGCGGTTGCGAGGTGTCCTGCCAGTTGGCATTGCGCGGCGCGCTGCGCGGTTCGGGCGCGCCGGCGAGGTAGCCGATGCGCATGAGGTAGGCGAGCTGATTTTCCCTGCCGCTCGCGTACGCATAGTCGCGGTTCAGGTGTCGCGCCTTGAGCCCGATGGGGAAGATGGCCTTCGTCCGCAAGTCCGTCACGTGGCAGCTGCCGCATTGGTTCTCGTTCGGCACCACGTAGGTAAAGGCCTCGCGCGTGCTGTCGGCGGCGACGAGCTCGAGCGGCAGCGCATCTCCAGTCCGCGCGAGCTCCGCGTCGGTCTGCTCGGCATTCCACACGTAAGGCAGCGCCACCCAGCCTGCACTGCGGCGCACCAGAAGACGCGTCTCGATGAGCCGCACGTTGTCGAGATCGAGCGCGGCACCGCTGAAGTCGCGCGACTGGTCGTAA
>Ga0187783_10004058_pt1 | contig 10839 bp, 7 predicted proteins | sample 1015_SJ02_MP02_2_FD_132471 | JGI IMG/M metagenome (GOLD analysis project Ga0187783, IMG submission 132471) | Tropical peat soil microbial communities from peatlands in Department of Meta, Colombia - 1015_SJ02_MP02_20_MG | ecosystem: Environmental > Terrestrial > Soil > Wetlands > Peat | place...
ATCGGGCGCGAACGATTACGTGTCAAAGCCGTTCCACTTCGCGGTTCTGCTGGCGCGGATCCGCGCGCAGCTTCGCCAGCGCGAAGCGAGCGAGGATGCCGTATTCACGATCGGCCCCTACACGTTCCGGCCCAGTTCAAAGATGTTGCTCAATCAGGGCAACAAAGTCCGGCTGACCGAGAAGGAGACCTCGATCCTGCTCTACCTTTTCCGGGCCGGGTAGAAGCCCGTTTCGCGCGAGACGCTGCTGCAGGAAGTCTGGGGCTATAATTCAGGCGTCACGACCCATACCCTGGAGACGCATATTTACCGCTTGCGGCGGAAGATCGAAAAGGATGCGGCCGCCCCGATCATTCTTGTCACTGAATCTCGTGGCTACAAACTCGTGCCGTAATCGTTGAACGCCAGTACATGGAATAACGGCTAGCAACGATTCACCCTGACACATCAACGAATGTCCGCTTTTGGAGGCAAAGCGGACATTGATTGGATCCGCGCCAATGTCCGCTTATGACCCAAAGCGGACATGAACGGGTTGGATTGCTGCTGTGCAAAACTGATGGTGAAGCCCGCCTCGCCGGTCGCAAATCCCTGCTCTGATCACACTTTGAAATCGGCCTCGTCCCTGCATCGATCTGATTCAGACCCAGCGCGCCCACTGGGGCTCCTGTATTCGGGTCGAACCCCTAGCTTCGTGCCAGCACTGCTAAAGCGCCTAAGGCCACAAAGAGACCGATGGCTTTGCGGACTGTGACATGTTCATGAAGAATGAAAATCCCGAGCAGGGCAGCGACGACAAACCCCATTTGGGCGATCGGCACCAGGACGCTCGCTTGGCCACCCGCTACACTACGTAGCAGGAAAATAGTAGCGCCGAGCAGCACAATCGCAGCAGCGGTGCTGTATTTAAACGTCACAGGCGGCGGTCGAAGTTTCCGGTCAGCGACATAGACCACAATGGTCGCTAGTGCCGTGAACACGACCGCCTGGGCAACCGCAAGCGTTTCAGGAACGGCACCATGTCGCAGCCCGATGGTGTGGAAAAAATTTGACGTACCGAAGGCAAGCGTCGCAACTGCGACTTGCACGAGCGAGCGGGTCCGTGCGTCATCAGGCGCGTGATCGGCGCCAATTTTGACGCCCAGCAGAAGCCACGTCGCAAGCAATGCGAAAACGAGTCCAACGATCTTACTAAGCGTCAACGGCTCGCCAAGTAGCACAACTACCAGCACGACGGTGACGATAAAATTCATGCGGAAGATCGATGCGTTAGTGCTGACCGAACCGACTGTCAGGCTGTGAATGAAATAATAAAAACCAATAAAGATGAGAGCGCCGGCAAGCGAGCCCCACAATGCAGCCGGATCGATAACAAACGTGTGGGTTGCGAGTGTATAGAGGATGACGAGAGGGCAAAAGAACCACCCCTGCGCCATCAGGAAATGGTCGGCCCGAATGCCTGCAGCGGCGGCCTGCTTGTAGATGAAGTCGGAGAGACCGTAGCAGACCATTGCCACAATGGCGTAGATGATGGGTAGGTTCATGCAAGCTCAGGCCAGGTTGGCGAGAACATGAGACACCTCTCTTAATCGCCGAATGATCGAATGAGCAACAGATTGTGAAGCTCTCAGACCAGCGCGAAAGGACGTATGGGACGTTATCAATCGATGTCCGCTTTCAGGCGTAAAGCGGACATGCGCCGGACATTGTGCAATGTCCGCTTATGACCCAAAGCGGACATTGGGAATCTAGATAAATTGTTCAACCTCTCGTTGGCCGCTCCACCAGCAGTTTTGCTGCGATCATTTCCAATCGGCGAGCTTCGATGTGTGTCCAATACCTGGATTGAAGCTGTTGCTGGGGTCGAGCGACCTGTAGTGGTTCACTAGTGACGGCTTTGCATAGTACAGATGCCCGACGTTGTGTTCGGCCGGATACTCCGCGTGCCGCTGATCGAGAATGCGCCACATCTCATGCTCAACCTCTATCGGATCAAAACCCTTCTTGACAACGTAATCCTGATGAAAGACGTAACAGAAGAAGTGGCCGTAGTAGAGCTTGTGAATGAGCTTAGAAGTAATCGAGTCGGGCAGGTGTTCGAACCAGCTGCGCTCGTTGCGAGGGAGAGCAACATCCAGGGCGACAATGTCGGACACTTCGCGCCGGCGTATTGTCCGGTAGCGAATCGCCGCGCCAGCCGCAGCAAAGCGGAGCAAGAACGCTTTCTCGCCTTCTTTCGGAGTGCACTCGAAACAAGCGCCCTGCGCTGATGGAAATATCAAAGATAGGTACTTCCGAGCTTCGTCGATGCCGTCGTCAGCCATTTTCAGCATCAGATGGTGTTCGAATCGATTCCGATAATCGTACAGTCTCTTAGGGAGATATTTCGGAAACAACTTTGTCGAAAGATACATAATCCAATCTGACGGATCACCTGGCAAAAAGGAGAAGCGGCTGCAAAACGCGTCGAACTTGCCTTTCATTGCAAATAGGAAGGGCAACTTGCTCGTGCCGAGGTAGAGGATCGAGAGAACTGTGTCTTTCCCGTATTTCTCAGCCACATCGAAGGCTTCACGATGCAGGTACTCGCCCTCAATGGGGAGGTTTTTGAACGTGCCAAGTATGTGTCGTCTGATCTGCGTAAGTTCGTCCGGGTTGTTCGTCCCGATGTAAAATACCGTTGTCCGTTGTTCTTTCGGGAAAGTGTCCAAACGCACGGCCAATACCATTACCTTCCCAGCGCTACCAGCGGACTCGAATAGCCGTTTCGGATCGGCATTGAACCGGGAAGGGGTTTCCTCGTCGATTTTTCGAACATGGTCCAGGTAGTCATGATCCGAGCAATGCCGATGCGGATCATCTTCGATGTCCTCTGGCCGAAAATCCCCCGTTTCCACGCGCTTCAAGATAGTTTCGGGATCATTGCCAAGCTTAATGCCAAGATGATTGACGAGGTGAACCTGTCCAACGTCGTCGATCTGGGCATAGAGCGTCATCTGGGTGAATGCTGGACCGCGATGGATCAGCGCCCCACCGGAGTTGTTGCAGACGCCGCCGAATACGGAGGCGCCGATGCAAGACGACCCGATGACGGAATGCGGGTTCCGGCCGATTGGATTTAACGCGTCTTCAAGTTGGAACAGGGTCGCGCCTGGCAAGCAGATGACTTGCTTCCCGTCCCTAATCAGGTGGATCTTGGCAATGCGGAGAGTGCTGATGATGACGATCTCGCGGTCGTAGGTGTCTCCGTCTGGAGTCGAGCCGCCCGTGAGTCCCGTGTTCGCCGCCTGCATGAGGACTATCTTGCTCGCCTCGGAACAGGCTCGCAGGCTCCGCCACATCTCTACCAGTGATCCCGGACTGACTACCGCCAGCGCAGGACCGTCGCCGAATCGAAAACCCTTGCGAAATCGACGAGTGGCCGATGGTGTGGTCAGAACATGCCGCGATCCGACGATCTTCTCCAGATCGGAGATAAGCTGCGCGTTACTCATACAATTCCCCAACGAACGGCGCTCTACGCACAGCTCGGAGTTGATCAACATTGATCAACTTGGGGCGCGGCCCCCGCGGTTGCGCTCGACGCTGACCGGACAGCTCGCTCAAATTGCTACGATTGAACGGCTGCCCTTAGCCAGAACTGGCGAACCGCCGCAACGGGCTTACCGCGTCATCCTTTGTAGCATATTCGCAGCGCAAGCTACCCTCGACGTCCTCAATGTCCGCTTTCGAGGGTAAAGCGGACATTGAGATTTCGGGGCGCAATGTCTGCTTTTAACCCAAATCGGACATCACACCGTCCCTGCCTTTCAACCCCACAGAATGGTCTTGGCGAGATCGACGATTTCGTCAGTGCGGCCGTTTAAGATAGCCTTGACCATATAGAGCGAAAAACCCTTTGCCATTTCTATAGTGATTGAAGGCGGCATCGCGAGTTCGCTTCGATTTACAACAGCATCGACGAGAACCGGCCCGTCATGGGCCAGAGCGCCGGCGATGCCATTCTCGACCTCAGCGGGAGTGGTAAGGCGAATGCCACGGATGCCCATGGCCTGCGCCATGGCGGCGAAATTTGGATTGGAAAGCTCGGTGCCGCAATCAAGAAAACCCGTGGACTTCTGTTCGAGTTCGACGAATCCGAGGGAGCCGTTATTGAAGACAACGACCTTCACCGGCAGATTGAGCTGGGTGAGGCTTATGAAATCACCCGTCAGCATGCTGAAACCGCCATCACCGGAAAGTGATACTACCTGCCGGCTAGGAAACACCTTCTGGGCTCCGATCGCCTGGGCCATCGCATTCGCCATCGAGCCGTGCCAGAACGAGCCGAGGAGCCGTCGGCGGCCATTCATGTTCAAATAGCGCGCGGCCCAAACCGTGGGCAGACCGACATCGCAAGTAAAAATCGCGTCCGCGGCCGCCCGGTCCCTGATCGCTTTAGCGACCTGCTGCGGATGAATAAGGCTTTTGCCGCGGGTGGCGCTCGCCAGCTGATCCAGTTCCTGGCGCGCCTTGGCATAATGCCGTTGCGCGCGGAGCAGATGCGTGCTGTCGCCGTTTGGCTCAATGAGGGGCAGCAGAGCCTTCAACGTTGCTTTGACATCGCCGACTACACCGAGATCTATTCCGGTGCGGCGGCCGAGTTGCTCGGGGCGAATATCAATTTGAACGACGCGCGCGCCCTTTTCCGGATAAAACTGGCGATAAGGAAAATCCGAGCGAAATCGTACCATTCGAGCACGTTGCCGATCATGCCCGCGAAGATCACCCTACGCGTTTGGGCAAAATTCATATTCAGGTTCCGTCATGTTGCACTCTTCGAGAGACTGGTCGGGGTCGCGATAGGAACGATCAGCACCGCGGGTTCACAGGTGGAAGACGAGTTTGATTTCGCAGCCCTCTCCTTTGGCGCTGCGTTCAATTCGGTCGGCGTGTAGGCCAGACAGATAGCCGGAAAGTCCACTAACGAAACTCTGTTCCTCCAACATGACTTTCTTCCGACTCGTGTTCGGCAGCGGCGGTAGGTTGCCTCGGTAGCGTAGCGTCACTATAACGTCGAACGAGTCGCTGCCCAAACTTAGCTCTGCTGATCCATTGGCGTTGGCTGCAACATCTTCGATGGCCGCATCGACGACCCAAAGCGGACACTGCCGAGCCTGACCTAGCCACTTCCTGTCGGCCAGTTGAACCCGCTACGATGCCTTCTCCCGTACCTGGGTGAGGCAAATGCGACGACGGGAATTTATCGCCGTACTGGGCTGGACGGCAGCATGGCCACTCCTCGCGCGTGCACAGCAGCCTAAATCGCCAACCATCGGGTACTTTGGCGCAAGTGTAGCTGCTGGCGAGAGATTAAGGACCGATGCTTTTGTACAGCGGCTGAGCGAGCTTGGCTGGATCGAGGCCCATACAGTCGCCATCGAGTATCGCTGGGGAGAGAGCCGGACTGAGCGCTTCCGCGAAATCGCGGACGACCTTGTGCGGCTTCATGTCGATATTATCGTCGCCACGTCAACCGCGGCAGCACTCGCTTGCAAGCAGGCTACAGCGGTTATTCCGATTGTGTTCCCGCTTTCAGGGGACCCACTTGGAAGTGGTTTGGTCGCCAGTCTGGCTCGGCCGGGCGGCAACATTACCGGGTTATCCAATGAGGGCGCGGATCTTGCAGGCAAGCGCCTGGAAATTCTGCGGGAAGTTAATCCCCGTCTACGCCGGATGGCCATTTTGGCCAATTCCGAATATCCCGGTCGCAAATCAGAGATAGCTAATATTCAGTCGGCAGCTCGCGCGATTGGCCTCGATATTGCTGTATTCGAAATCCGGCCAACTGAAGATATTGCGCCCGTATTCGACACCATAGACGGGGTCGATGCACTTTATGTCGTTGGCGACACGTTTATGAATAGCAACCGAGTTCGCCTTGGTATCTTGGCGATCACTGCTCGACTACCGACAATCTATGTGGACCGTGAGTACGTGGAGGCGGGAGGCCTGATGTCGTACGGAGCAAACATCCCAAATCAGTTTGGGCGTGCGGCTGAGCTGGTCGACAAAATTCTTCGTGGAGCGAAGCCAGGTGACATCCCTGTGGAGCAGCCGACCAAATTCGACCTCGTCGTCAATCTCAAAACCGCGAAAGCACTCGGCCTGACAGTGCCATCATCACTTCTCGTGCGCGCCGACGAGGTCATCGAATGAGGCGACGCGAATTTGTCACGCTCCTCAGCGGCGCCGTTGCGTGGCCGCTTGCGGCGGGCGCGCAGCAGGCGGCAATGCCCGTGATCGCGTTCATCAATGGTGGGTCGCTCGATACTTCCGCCCATTTGGTTGGTGCGTTCGGCAAAGGCCTCAACGAAATCGGCTTCATTGAAGGCCAAAACGTGAGCGTAGAGTACCACTGGCTCGCGGGGAAATACGAGCAAGCGTCAGCACTATTGTCTGGCCTCGTCCGCCGCAACATCGCTGTCATAGCAACGCCTGGGAGCGCGGTGGCTTCGCTCGCGGCGAAAGCGGCAACAAACACGATCCCGATCGTCTTTGGTGTAGCCGAAGACCCTGTTCAACTTGGTCTTGTCGCCAGCCTCGCTCAACCCGGTGGCAACGCGACAGGTATCAACTATTTTCTCGGCGAGGTCGTTGCCAAGCGGCTGCGGCTACTGCACGACCTGGTGCCCAAAGCCGTTCGCATTGGCGTGCTTGTCAATCCGGATAACCCTTCAATGGCCGAGCCTACGATACACGACGTTCAGGAAGCTGCCCCCGCTCTGGGATTGCAAATTCAGGTGCTCAATGCCAGCACAGCTTCCGAGATCGAGGCGGCTTTTGCCGGCTTCGCGCGCGACCGCCCCGATGCGCTTATCGTTGCACCCGATGGCTTCCTCCGCAGCCGCGGTACGCAACTCGTTCTCCTGGCGACGCGCGACAGGATTCCAACGGTTTTCCCAAACCGTGAGGGAGTGGAGGCGGGCGGGCTGATGAGCTACGGAACCGACTTGGCGGAGATGGTTCGCCAAGTCGGAATTTACACGGGCAAAATCCTCAAAGGCGAGAAGCCGGCCGACCTGCCGGTGCTGCAATCGACCAAATTCGCTTTTGTACTAAATCTGCAAACAGCGCGCGCCCTCGGCATCGAGGTACGGCCGGATGTCCTGTCGATCGCCGATGAGGTAATCGAATAGGGACATTCTTTGCTGCGGTGCATGAGTCCGCTTTTGGCACAAAGCGGACATGACGGTTTCTCTATTCGATGTCCGCTTTCGGGGGTAAAGCGGAGATTGGGTGGACTTTGCCGAATGTCCGCTTATGACCCCCAAAGCAGACATTCAGTCCTGATGATCATGCAAAATGACGTTTGGACCCCATTCCGCCGGTCGTAAATCCCTGCTGTAATTGCACCATTCCAAAGCATAGTCCGCACAGGCTCTGAGCCTTGGGGGCGGCAATGCGTCGACGCACCTTCATTGAAGGAATTGCCGCTTTGGCAGCGGTCGCGTTCCCAGGTGTCGTAGTGCTTGCCCGCTGGCGCCGGCCGAAGCGAATTGATCTTGCGGTCGGTCAATTTTCCGTGTTGGCCCATTCCAATCCCCCTTGGCAATTAGCTGGCAACAAAACGCGCGTACTCGAATGTTCCAGGATGTTTTCAGATGTGCGTGCTGAGAGGTAGGAAAGCAAGTGAAATCAAGCCATAATGCTTGACGCGCGTGTGGACATGTTCTGAGATATTTTTCGAATCACAAGAATGAATAACCGTCGTCACTGCGCCAAACGTTAGTCCGTCAAGTGCTCCCGGGCAACACGCAACATCCGCAGCGCCGACCGGTGAGTAGCGGGGGAAAACCGTAGCGAAGGTTTCCCAATGCACGGAGGCTCGATTATCGAGGGACACGGAGGCGGTTGCAAATCGGTTTCAAGTGCGGGTGATGCGCCGTTGTCGTTGAGTGGTCCACAATGTCGAGTATCAAAATCAAATTAATCCATCGCCGGTTCTCGGCTTCGTGCCGCAAATCGGCCACAGCAGGCGATTGCTCTGACCGGGACCATGCCGACTTTCGATTCGACCGCACGCAAGCAGATCGCGCCGGAACCAACCTTCCGCGCCGCGCCGCACAATATCGAGGCCGAGCAGGCATTGCTCGGAGCCATTCTCGTCAATAACGAAGCTTTTTATCGGGTCTCCGATTTCCTTGAGCCGAAGCACTTTTTCGAACCGATCCATCAGCGCATTTTCGAGCTGGTCGGCGGCCTTGTCCGCGCCAGCAAGCTTGCGACCCCGGTCACGCTCAAGACGTTCCTGCCTGGCGACATCGATATCGCTGGTCTGTCGGTCAACCAATATCTCGCGCGGCTTGCGGCCGAGGCGACGACGATCATCAATGCCGAGGACTACGGCCGCACGGTCTACGACCTTTCCATCCGCCGCGACTTGATCGCGATCGGGGAGGATATGGTCAACCTCGCCTATGACGCCCCGGTCGACTCGACGCCGCTGCACCACATCGAAGACGCCGAGCGGCGGCTTTACGAGATCGCCGAGACCGGCCGCTACGACGCGGGCTTTCAACGCTTCGCGCAAGCGCTGACGACGGCAGTCGACATGGCGGCGCGCGCCTATCAGCGCGACGGCAGCCTATCCGGCCTTGCAAGCGGTCTGACCGATCTAGACGGCAAGATGGGCGGCCTGCAGCAGTCCGACCTGATCATTCTCGCCGGACGCCCCGGCATGGGAAAAACCGCGCTCGCGACCAACATCGCCTATAACGTCGCCAAGGCCTGGGCCGGCGAGGTGCGCCCCGACGGCCATATGGCGACGGTCAATGGCGGCATCGTCGGCTTCTTTTCGCTCGAAATGTCCGCCGAGCAGCTCGCCACCCGCATCATTTCCGAACAGACCGGCATACCGTCGAACAAGATCCGCCGCGGCGGCATCGATGAGTCCGATTTCGAAAAGATCAGGGATGTTTCGATCGATCTGCAGAACTTGCCTTTTTATGTCGACGAAACTGGCGGTCTCTCGGTCGGGCAATTGGCCGCGCGCGCGCGCCGGCTCAAGCGCCAGCGCGGACTCGATCTCTTGGTCGTCGACTACCTTCAGCTTCTGCAAGGCTCGACACGCCGCGCCGCCGAAGGCCGCGTTCAGGAAATCACGGAAATTACAACCCGGCTCAAAGCGCTCGCCAAAGAACTTAACATTCCCATTCTCGCGCTCTCGCAATTGTCGCGCCAAGTTGAAGGCCGCGAGGACAAGCGCCCGCAACTATCGGATTTGCGCGAATCCGGTTCGATCGAGCAGGATGCCGACGTGGTGCTGTTTGTGTTCCGCGAGGAATACTATCATCAGATGCGCAAGCCCACCGAAGCAAACCGGGAAAAATTCGCCGAATGGCTCGCCGAAGGCGAGCGCGTGGATGGCAAAGCCGAAGTCATCATCGGCAAGCAGCGGCACGGCCCGACCGGCACGATTGAACTACAGTTCGACGCTGCGGTGACGCGCTTTGCCAATCTCGATACGGCGCATCGGCCCAGTTTCTAGGTGGCCAGAGCGCTCGCTTTACGGCCACTGCGGTGAAGGTCATAAAGCGGCGTTCGTAAAGCGGTGATCATGGCACGCGCAAAACGCCTTTTGTCTCCTGAGACGGCCTCGGCTGCGCCCGAAACCGCCGGAATGCTGACCGTCGATCTCGCCGCGATCGTCGCCAATTGGCAGGCGCTGGCGCGTCAGCTCGTCACAGTCGAATGCGCAGCGGTCGTCAAAGCCAATGCCTACGGTCTCGGACTCAAACCGGTCGCTACGGCGCTGGGCAAGACCGGTTGCCGGACATTCTTCGTCGCCGACATCGCCGAAGCGCGTATCGTGCGCGCCCAGGCGCGCTCGGCCACGATCTATGTTCTGCATGGCTTCACGCCGGACTGGGGCGAAGCCCTGATCAGTCTTAAGGTGCGGCCGGTCATCAATTCCGCCACCGAGCTTGCCGAATGGGACGCGTTCGCGAGTGCAAAATCTTGGCATGGCGGCGCCGCGCTCCATGTCGATACCGGGATGAACCGGCTCGGCATCACGGTGGAGGAAGCGGTTGCGCTGGCGCCGCGCGTGCAAACTGAAAATCACGGCATTTCGCTTCTGCTAAGCCACCTCGCCTGCGCCGACATCCCCAATCATCCGCTCAACGAAAAACAGCTTCGGCTTTTTCGCGAGCTGCGCATGCTCTACCCGGGCACACCCGCCTCGCTCGCCAATTCTTCGGGAATCTTTCTCGGCCACGCCACGCATTTCGATCTGGCGCGGCCGGGCGCCGCCCTTTACGGCGTCAATCCCACGCCCGGCCGGCCCAATCCGATGAAAGCCGTCGTCGAACTTTCCGGGCGTATCCTGCAAATACGCACCATCCTGCGCGACCAGACAGTCGGATACGGTGCGACATGGACGGCGCGGCGAAATACCCGGATCGCCATCGTCGCACTCGGCTATGCCGACGGGTTGCTGCGCGCCGGCAGCGCGAGCGACGAGCGGACGGGCGGAGTGGCGATCATCGCCGGCAAAAGCTGTCCCATTGTCGGCCGCATTTCCATGGACCTCGTATGCGCCGATATCACCAACCTGCCCGACGGTGCGGCGCGTCGCGGAGATTTTGCGACCATGATCGGCGGCGAACTGACGGTCGACGATGTTGCCACCGCCGCCGGCACCATCGGCTATGAGGTTCTTACGCGGCTTGGTCTGCGCTGCCATCTCACCTATCGGAACGGCTAAAATGGCGACGCGTTCGCAGACCTTCATTTGCCAGAATTGCGGCGCGTCTTTCCCGCGCTGGGCCGGCAAATGCGAAGCCTGCGGCGAGTGGA
>Ga0187783_10004059_pt1 | contig 10836 bp, 11 predicted proteins | sample 1015_SJ02_MP02_2_FD_132471 | JGI IMG/M metagenome (GOLD analysis project Ga0187783, IMG submission 132471) | Tropical peat soil microbial communities from peatlands in Department of Meta, Colombia - 1015_SJ02_MP02_20_MG | ecosystem: Environmental > Terrestrial > Soil > Wetlands > Peat | place...
TCGCATGTCCCAGTTCACGCAGCAACTGCTTCATGTGGTCGTCGAGTTGCAATGGCGTCTGACCTCCTGAGACGTTCCTACCGCAATTCTAGGGCTGTGGCAAGCCCGAAACAAGCTTTCTCGCAGGGCACGATTCTCGGAGGTAACCAGCCCGGTCCACCCCCTTGCGGGCGGAACGAGCATTCTCACCCAGGCGAACCCCAGCGCCCTGTAATAGAATCCAGGCATGCCCTCGCCCTTGCTTCCGGCGCTCTGGCGTTCGATCCTAGTGACCCTGCGAACGCTTTGGCGCGTCACGCGCCAGCTTTTCTACGAAGCTACGGGTGCCCTGTTTGGCCTGTTCGCCGCCTGGGCTGCGTTCGCTGTATGGAAGCAATGGAGGCAACGCCCGGCGCTGTGGCTCATGGCCTTTGCGATCGCCTATGCCATCATGATGGCAGCGTTCGCACTGGCCTCGTTTCGCCGTGCGCGGCGTGTCCGCTAAATGGCTGAAACTGCCAAAAAACCGCCCCCTATCGATAGCCGCCCCGAGCCAACCTCGGGGCTTCCGGTAAAGACTGTCATCTCCGCGAAGGATCTGGCGGGCTGGGACGCGGAGCGTGATCTCGGCTACCCCGGCCAGTTTCCGTTCACGCGCGGCATCTATCCCACGATGTATCGCGGCCGCCTTTGGACCATGCGGCAATACGCCGGCTTCGGGACTGCCGTGGAATCCAACCGTCGCTATCGCTACCTGCTCGAGCAGGGCCAGACCGGGCTCTCCGTAGCGTTTGACCTGCCCACGCAGATCGGCATGGACTCTGACCACCCCCTCGCGGAGGGCGAAGTCGGAAAAGTCGGCGTCGCCATCGATTCGTTGGAGGACATGCAGGCGCTTTTCGATCAAATCCCGCTCGAGCAGATCTCGACCTCGATGACCATTAATTCGACTGCCGCCATTCTTCTCGCACTCTATGTAGCCGTCGCCAAACAGCAGGGTGCGAATCTTAGGCGGCTTTCCGGTACAGTGCAGAACGATATCCTCAAGGAATACATTGCGCGCGGCACTTACATCTACCCACTGCGCTCGTCCATGCGCATCGTCACCGACATTTTCTCCTGGTGCCGGAGCGAGCTCCCCAACTGGAATGCGATCTCCATCTCCGGCTATCACATTCGCGAAGCTGGCTCCACCGACGTGCAAGAGGTGGCCTTCACGCTCGCCAACGCCATCGCCTATGTCGATGCGGCAGTTGCCAGCGGTCTCAAGGTCGATGAGTTCGCGCCCCAGCTTTCCTTCTTCTTCAATGCGCACAACGATTTCTTGGTGCAGATCGCGAAATTCCGCGCTGCGCGACGCCTGTGGGCGCGCACGATGCGCGACCGTTTCCATGCACGTGATCCGCGCTCGATGATGCTCCGTTTTCATGCACAGACCGCTGGGTCGGCGCTCACAGCACAGCAGCCTGAAAACAATCTCGTGCGCGTGGCACTCCAGTGCCTCGCGGCCGTGCTGGGCGGCTGCCAATCGTTGCACGCCAACGCACTCGACGAGGCACTCGCCCTGCCTACCGAAGAATCGGCGCTCCTCGCCCTGCGCACCCAACAGATCATTGCTCAGGAAACCGGCGTTGCGAACACGGTCGATCCAGTGGCTGGCTCCTTCGCGATTGAGAAGCTAACCGACGAAATCGAATCGGCCTCGCAGCAGTACATTTCGAAAATCGACGCGCTTGGCGGTATGTTGGCTGCGATCGAGACGGGCTACGTCCAGATGGAGATTCAGAAATCGGCGTATGCCTATCAGCGGGCCGTCGAGCGCGGGGAACAGGTGGTCGTGGGCGTCAACTGCTTTCAGGCCGAGCAGGAGCAACCAATCCCGACGCTCCGCATCGACCCGGAAATCGAGCGCTCGCAAGTCGAGCGCCTTCGCTCGTTGCGCGCCCGCCGCGATGCCGGCACGGCGCGTGCTGCGGTGGAGGAGGTCGAGCGTCGCGCCCGTGCCGCCGAAAACCTGATGCCCGCCATTCTGGCCGCCGTCGAATCCTACGCCACCGTCGGCGAAATTTCAGACGCTCTGCGGCGCGTCTTCGGCGAATACAGCGAATCGGTTACGATCTGACCCGAGAAATCTGCTCGGCCGGACGAGAACGGTGCTGTCCCGGGGTCTGCTCTGTGTTTCTCCACATCCACTGTGTTAGGTTTTCTGCGGTCACATGCACCCCCGGGTAACTCTCGACAATGAAATTCGCTGGCCGCGCCGAGTCCTGACACCTGCTGACGCCGTGAAGTACATCAACGCGGCTGGCTATTGCATGCTCTTTCCCGTGAACAACGTACCGCTCCCATCGCTCTATTACGCGGTCACACGCCGAAATCCGCACCAAGAGATGATCTGGGACAAGTACTCCCAGATGGTTTGGCGCTGGAAAGACGAGCTGCCTCGCCGTCACCGTGCCTTTTATGCAAAGTATTTCCGCGGACGCGGCACATTCATCTCGCTTGCGCATCTCCCCTATTTTCTGGCCATGCGCGAAGCGGCCCTTTGCCCGCACGACCACGCGCACTTCTTCGCCGAGGGGCGCATCGGCGACGATGCCCGTGTCATTTGGCGGGCGCTCGAACAGTACGGACCGCTCGCGACGCTCGAACTTCGCCACACCTGCAAGATGGACACGAAAGCCGGCAATATTCGTTTTAAGCGCGCCATCGTTGACCTGCAATGTGTACTCGCCGTCGTGCGCTTCGGTGCCGAACAGGAAACCGCCGCCTGGGCCTCCGGCCGATACGAACTGACTTGCCGCGCATTCCCTCGGGAAGCAGCCGCCGCATCCCGTATCATGCCGGAGCACGCTCGCTCGGTTCTCGCAGCAAAATTTTTGCAGTGGCACCCGGACGCGCCGCCTGCGCAGTTGGCTCGCCTCTTTGGCTGGTCCAAGGACCAAGCGTCAAGCGCGTGTGCGTCGGCGCGACTCGCCGCGGTTCAGCTGGTCCCTCGATGAAACTGATTCTGGCATCGGCTTCACCACGGCGCGCCGAAATTCTGCGCGATGCGGCCATTCCCTTTGAGGTGCACGCAGTCCTGTTCGATGAGACGCGTCATCCGAGCGAGCTCCGCGCCGATTACGTGCGCCGCGTCGCCCTGGGCAAGGCGCGAGCGGCTGCGAGCGAATCTGGCGGATCCGGCGATTGCCTGTTCGTTGGCGCTGACACGATTGTTGTGGCGCAAGACGAAATTCTTGGCAAACCTTCCTCGGAGGCCGACGCCCGCCGCATGCTGCGCCTTTTGAGCGGCGCCGTCCACGAAGTCCACACGGCGGTCGCCGTGGTTCGCCGTCCCGACACGATGGAGGGTGTAATTGACGAAACGACGCGCGTTACTTTCGCGCCTCTTTCCGATCCAGAGATCGAGAGCTACATCGCCACCGGCGAGCCGTTCGACAAAGCCGGGGCCTATGCGATTCAGGGCATCGCAGGTCGCTATATCACTCGTATTGAGGGCTGCTACTTTAACGTCGTGGGTCTTCCTCTTGCGCGGCTCTGGTCGCTGCTAGGTGATTTTGGCTGGAGGAATCCTCGATAGGCTCTGCGCCGGCCCTAGGGCGGCTTGGGGAGATAGCGGACACGGACCTCTTCATCAAAGCAAAACGGCGGCCGGGTGGCCGCCGCGCTCAAACCCTTGATCGGTTGTTAGATCCTACCTACTTCTGTTGCTCCGTCCCAGCCGGAGTGGAAGGCGTTGTGCTCGCGGCCGGTGGATTTGCCGGCTGGCTGGTTTGCGTAGGCTGTGTCGGCTCGCCGCGCATTCCTTCTTTGAATTCACGAACCCCCTGTCCTAGTCCCTTCATCACTTCCGGAATCTTGCGTCCCCCGAAAAGCACGAGGATGACGATCGCAATAATCAACAAATGCATAGGGCTGTCCCACATGGATCCCTACCTTTCACACCCGGGCTTGCACCCGGATCCCCTTACCATATCTGGTCAGAGTATAACACGCTCATCCCCTACCCTGCGTGTCACGTGCTCGCGGTCGAGAAACTCCAGCAACGGGATGGCGTACTTACGACTCACACCCGCCACGTCTTTAAACGTCAGGACGGTGATGCGGTCGCCGCGCTCTTTCCGATACCTCGCGATGAGATCCCGCAGCCGTGCGACCGCGGTGTGGTGGAACACGAAGTCCTCCGCCACTTTGATGAGGGTTCCCTCGCGGATAAGGATCTGCAGGATTTTCTGGGCACGGCTGCCTTCGACGGGGAGTTTTTCGAGAACGGTCGGAACGCTTGGCACTGTGAGGCCAGAGCGCTCAAATTCCTTCTCGATCAGCTCCTTGGCGCGCATTTCCTCAGGCAAAAGCGCGATCGCCCGGCCTGCTCGCTGCACCAGCCCGGCGAGAACCGATACCACGGACGTGTTCGTCAGGTCCCCCAACGCTGCTTCGAAAACCGCAGGGCGGGGATTTCCCACGCGCCCGCGAAGCTCCTGCTTGGGGATTCCCGACAGCAACGGATTGGTGGAGTGAAATTGCTCAACGGCTTCTTGAAGCTTCCTTCGGCATTCCTCCACTGCCTCCGCCGAGGCGACCGTGAAGGGCTGTTCGTCCACAATCCGAAGCCGTTTGTCGTCAACGAGTTTGGCCGCCGTCTCCCGGATTTCCCCTTCCAACCAGCCCGTTCGGGCGCGGACCTCCTCGAGCGTCAGCCCGCGAGGCATCGCTTCGGCCAACGCCGCGAGAAGATCCTCCCGGCTGCCGCTCTCGAGTGTTTCCAGAAAATCACGGGCCTCTGGATCGTCCCGGCGGTGCCGCCGCACTCGCACATCGATGACGATTCCTCCGCCAATCGTCACGACCGGTGAAAACTGCCGCAAGATGAATCGGTCCTCCGGCAGCACAACCACTTCGTTGTCCAATCGCAACTGTGCCAGCGCCGATGCTCCGGGCGCCAGTTCATCGCCCTCTAGCAGGATGACTTCAGCGATCGCTTCGGCGGATCCCTGGTGAAAGTGCGCGCGGGATCGATTCTTGAGTGGCCGAGAGGAGTGAAGGAGTGTGATGCGCGCATCGAGCTTTCGCGTGGGCTCGAACACCCCGGGCACACCCAACACCATGCCCCGTTGAATTTCCGCGTGATCGATGCCTACAAGATTTACGGCCGTGCGTTGTCCCGCCACCGCCTGCTCGATCGCCCGGCCGCCGGAATGAAGGCCGCGAACGCGCACGCGCTGGCGAGCAGGATAGATCTCCAGTTCATCATCGACCTTCACCGTGCCGGAAATCAGTGTTCCCGTCACGACCGTCCCAAAGCCTTTTGTCGCAAAGGAACGATCGATGGGCAGGCGGAAATGGCGCTTGGCGTCCTTCTCCGGCGTCGCCTCTGCGACTCGCAGCAGCTCGTGTTTTAAAACGTCAAGCCCGACCCCTGTTCGCGCGCTGACCGCCACAATCGGAGCACCTTCCAGAAACGACCCGCGCACAAATTCTTCAATTTCCAGCCGCACCAGACCGAGGATGTCCGCATCCACCAAATCCGCTTTCGTCATCGCGACCAAACCGCGGGGGATTCCCAGCAGACGGCAAATATCGAGATGTTCACGCGTCTGCGGCTTGATCGACTCATCAGCCGCGACCACGAGCAGCACGATGTCAATACCGCCCGCACCGGCCAGCATGTTGCGCACGAAACGCTCGTGTCCGGGCACATCGACGAAGCCAAAGCTTACACCACCGTCTGTTAGAAACGCGAAGCCCAGATCAATGGTGATGCCCCGCCGCTTCTCCTCCTCGAGCCGGTCGGGGTTGGTCCCTGTCAGTGCTTCGACGAGCGACGATTTTCCGTGGTCGATGTGGCCAGCCGTGCCGACGATGACGTGCTTTTCTCTCCCCATGGAGACTGTCCCTGGTAGGCTGATGCTAGCGGAGCCAGATGGCCGGGTCAAACCTCACAGACGCTAAAACGGATGGTTAGGCCCCACGGGTGGACGCGATTTCTTGAACAACTGCGAGGGCCGCAGCGCGAGGATCATCGGCCTCCGTAATGGGGCGGCCGATGACCAAATAATCTGCTCCGGCCTCGAGGGCCTGCGATGGTGTGGTGATTCGGGATTGGTCATTCGCCGGTGCGCTCGCAGGCCGAACTCCGGGTGCCACGATCAGGAACCTCGGCCCACATTGAGCACGGATTGCACGCGCCTCCTGACCGGAAGCGACGACTCCGTCGAGCCCTGCCTCCTGGGCCTGGTTTGCCAAAGCCAGCACTGTTGCAGACGCTGATTCGGCGATTCCGACTCCGCGCAACGCGGTCTCATCCATGCTGGTCAGCAGGGTCACGCCGAGCAGGGCAGGGCGGTTCTTCGCCTTGCCCAGTGCTGCGCTGGCAGCCCTCATCATGGCCATTCCGCCGAGCGTGTGCAGCGTGAGGAGGCGTACCTTGGGGAGCTCTGCTGCCGCGGCCACAGCTTTCGCGACCGTGTTCGGGATGTCATGGAACTTGAGGTCGAGGAACACCCCGAACCCAAGACCCGCGAGCATGTGAACCACGCGGGGGCCTTCGGCTGTGAAGAGCTGACTGCCTACTTTGAACAGTCCGGCTGCACCTCGGAGCTGACGTGCCAAGGCGCGAGCCCGCCCAAGGCGGTCAACGTCTAAGGCAACAATTAATTGCGATGTTCCGAGGCGGGGCGTGAAGGCACCTCGAGTAGCTCCAGCCGGACCTTGGCCAGCCCGCGCTGGTCAAAGCCAAGCTTTCGGGCCACAGCGTACGAGACGTCCAGCTCGCGGCCCTGCACGTAGGGGCCGCGGTCATTGATTCGGACCACCTGGCTGCGGTGGTTTCGAGGGTTTACCACGCGCACGATCGATCCCAAAGGCAACGTTGGATGTGCAGCCGTCTCCGCATACATGTCGTAGGTCTCCCCGTTTGCGGTCGGCTGGCCGTCAAAGTCCTCTCCGTACCAGCTTGTTAGGCAGTCCCAGGTCGCCAGGGGCCGCTTCTGGCCGCTGGCCTGAGGGTTCGATGTGGATTTCAAGAGGGTGTCCGATCCCTGTTCGAGAGGGCTGCCTACTCTCGCGCTCGCCGCAGGATTGGCCGACGGGACGAGAGTCAGCGCGCCCAGTCCTAAGAAGACCGTTTCGAGAACCACAAGAATCTTAGCTCTCATTGCGACTAACCTCCCTGAAATCAGATGATTCTATCATCCTGAGGATCGCTCAGACAACTCGATTCACTCCCAGCGATCCCCGTAAGCCACTGATTTCACGTATGTTTTCTCTCCGGCACCAGGTCTCGAGGTCTTCGACAAGTCGTTCAGAGGCCCTCGGGTCCACAAAGTGCGCGGTTCCAACTTCCACCGCCGAGGCACCCGCAATCATATACTCGACCGCATCTCTAGATCTCTCAATACCGCCGAGCCCTACGATCGGAATGCCTACTACCTGATATGCCTCGTGAACCAGCCTTAAGGTTATAGGTTTGATCGCCGGACCCGACAACCCTCCCCCCGTACTACCTAGATATGACTTCCGGGTGTGTATATCAAGACACAATGCGGGGTACGTATTCGCAATTACGAGGGCGTCGGCTCCGGAGGACTCGGTGGCCTTCGCAACAAGCCCAATATTTCCAACAGATGGAGAAAGCTTGACCCATAGGGGCCTTTGGCAGGCGTTTCGCACCCGGGCAACCACCTCAGCGGCGAGGACCGGGTCGGTACCGTACTCTACCCCACCCTGCTCCACGTTCGGACAGGAGATATTGAGCTCGTAGGCAGCTAGTCCGTCTGTGTCTTCTAGGACACGAATAACCTCGACATATTCTGTCACGCTCCGCCCGAACACATTGGCGACAATAGCCGTGTGGTAGTTCCGAAGCTGAGGCAGTTTCTCAGCCACGAAGGCTCTCACCCCAATGTTCTGCAGACCGATCGCGTTGATCATACCGCCGACGGTCTCACGCATTCGGGGAGGAGGGGAGCCGGCCATTGGCTCAAGCGACAGGCCTTTGACCACAAGGCCACCCAGCCGGTTCAGATCGACGAGACGAGCGAACTCGACGCCATAGCCGAAGGTTCCGCTAGCAGCGATGACGGGATTTTGAAGCAAGACAGTGCCGACGCGGACCCGGAGGTCCACTCCCGAGGGCCGTTCGGCGATGCGTGCCAGCTCGGGCGAGGTCACGGGCGTGAGTTTAGCACGGGGGTCAAGACTGGCCCGAAGCAAGTCGGTTCGGTAGGATTCGGCGACTGCCTTGGCACGCTCGTCTGTGCTAGGATGAGGCGCCCCATGCGCGTCGTCGAAAAACGGCAGCTCCTTTCAGCCCAGGAAATCTCCCGCACTCTGAATCGGTTAGCCCACGAAATCGTGGAGAAGAGCGGGGGCGCCCACGACGTTGCCTTGATCGGTGTCAGGCGCAGAGGCGTTCCTCTTTCTGAGCGGCTGGCCAGGGCGATCCAAGGGTTTGCGCAGATGGATGTTCCGGTGGGGACCCTCGATATCACGCTCTACCGAGATGATCTCTCTACCGTTGGTGCGCAGCCGGTGGTTCAGTCAACTCACATTGATTTCCCGGTAGACGACCGCGACCTCGTAATCGTGGACGATGTTCTTTACACCGGCCGCACGATTCGTGCCGCCATGAACGGGCTTTTCGATCTGGGCCGGCCACGCCGGGTGAGGCTTCTGGTATTGATTGATCGGGGCCATCGGGAACTGCCGATCGAGGCCACCTTCATCGGAAAGACGATCCAGACGAGCGAAACCGAAATCGTCGAGGTTCGTCTGCAGGAAATCGATGGCGAGGAACGTGTCATGCTGGTAGATCGGGTTCATTGACCTCTCGCAGCAGCGATCCGGAGGAAGGATGTAAACGAAGGGAAACCGTGCTTCCGCGTCTAGCCAATTTGCTCGGAATTGAGTCCCTCAGCCGCGAGCAAATCAACTTTTTCCTCGACCAAGCCAGGCCCTTTCAGGAATTTCAGCGACACCCGCTCAAAAAGCTTGCCACGCTGCGGGGCAAGACGGTGGCCGTGGCATTCTTTGAAGCATCCACTCGCACCCGAATCAGCTTCACAACGGCTGCGTCGCGCCTCGGTGCGGACACGATGGCGCTGCAGGCGGAGGCGTCCAGTCTGAAAAAGGGCGAATCTTTGATGGACACGGTCCGCACGCTGGAAGCCATGAAGCCAGATGCGATCGTGCTGCGGCACAGCTCGTCCGGCGCGCCGGATTTTGTCGCATCGCGGCTGGAAATCCCGGTTCTGAATGCCGGGGATGGAACCCACGAGCATCCCACCCAAGCGCTGCTCGATGCACTGACCATCCGCGACCGCAAGGGGCAGCTGGAAGGATTGCACATCACGATTTTGGGCGACATCCTCCACAGCCGTGTGGCTCGCTCCAACATCTACCTGTTGAGCAAATTCGGCGTGCGGATAACGCTCTGTGGCCCGGCCATGTGGGTGCCGCGCGAGTTAGAACGGCTGGCGCCAGAGCTCCGGCGCTCGCTTCAGATTGAAGAGGCGCTCGAGGGAGCCGACGTCGTCATCGTGCTGCGAGTGCAAACCGAGCGCATTCATGAGCCGGCACTAGCGCCTGACGAGTACATTGCCGGATATCAATTGACGCCCGAACGGCTGCGGCGCGCCAAGCCGGACGCGCTGGTGATGCACCCAGGACCGATGATTCGCGGCCTTGAAATCGATTCCAGTGTAGCCGACGGTCCGCAATCGTGCGTTCTGGAGCAGGTGACGAACGGCCTCGCCGTGCGTATGGCCCTGCTCTACCATCTTGTCGGCGGTCCGCCCACCGACGCGCCGGATCCCCCAAAGGACTGACGGATGCTTTTGATCAAAAATGGCCGCGTCCTGGACCCGGTGAGCAAAACCGACCAAACGCTGGACCTGCTGCTCGATGGCGAATGCATCGCCAAGGTCGGGGCGAATCTCGAGGCATTGGGCGCGGACACTTATGATGCCAGTGGCTTGATCGTGGCGCCGGGTTTCATCGACCTACATTGTCATTTGCGCGAGCCGGGCCAGGAGCTTTCCGAAACCATTGAGACGGGCACACGCGCTGCGGCTCGCGGCGGCTTCACGGCCGTGTGCTCGATGCCCAACACGCAGCCGGTAAACGACAACGCCTCGGTGACCCGCAGCATCGTCGAACGTGCCGCCCGGTCGGCGAGTGTGCGGGTCTGGCCGATCGGTGCGGCTTCGATCGGAAGCAAGGGTGAGGCGCTAGCGGAAATCGCGGCGATGAAGGCCGCCGGCATTGTCGCGGTCAGCGATGACGGCAAGCCTATCGCCACCGCACGTTTGATGCGACAGGTGATGGAGTACGCAGATTCGCTCGGGCTTCTGGTCATCGATCACTGCGAAGATCCGTCCTTGTTTGCTGGGGGCGCAATGCGGGAGGGTGCGCAGTCGCTTCGCCTGGGTCTGGCCGGAATTCCCCCACAGTCTGAGTCCATTTGCGTCGGACGCGACGTTGAAATCGCTCTGCTCACCGGCGCACGACTGCATATCGCCCACTTGTCCACAAGGCGCTCACTCGAGCATGTGCGCTGGGCCAAGGAACGCGGCTTGCGCGTGACCTGTGAGGTCACGCCGCACCACTTCACGCTGACGGACGAAGATGTTTGCTACGACACGCGCTACAAGATGAATCCGCCTCTTGCCTCGCGCGACGACCGCGCCGCGCTGATCGAGGGGCTTGGGGATGGCAGTGTCGATGCCATCGCAACCGACCACGCTCCGCATCATCCCGCGAGCAAGGACGTGGAATTCGATCGCGCGCCTTTCGGAATCACGGGATTCGAAACAGCGCTCGCGCTCGGCCTACGCGAGCTGGTGCACAGCGGCA
>Ga0187783_10004060_pt1 | contig 10836 bp, 12 predicted proteins | sample 1015_SJ02_MP02_2_FD_132471 | JGI IMG/M metagenome (GOLD analysis project Ga0187783, IMG submission 132471) | Tropical peat soil microbial communities from peatlands in Department of Meta, Colombia - 1015_SJ02_MP02_20_MG | ecosystem: Environmental > Terrestrial > Soil > Wetlands > Peat | place...
GCATGCGTGAGTCTCTTCCGTCAGTAACCGCAGGACGTATCGTTGCAGAAACGAGTTCTGTAGGACAGACTTCCGGCAAGGTAAATATCGCCAGAGCGCGGAGGGATGATGCGGCAGCCGGACCTGGCCGAGCTGCGGCGCTGCGTGGCTCAGGCGTGCCGGATCCTCGCCCTGCAGGGCCTGGCCGAGGACGTCCTCGGGCACGTTAGCGTCCGGACCGGACCGGCGGAGCTGCTGATCCGCTGCCGCGGGCCGCAGGAGCGCGGCCTGCTGTTCACCACGCCCGGCGACGTGCACCTGGTACCGCTCAACGGCGCGACGCCAGAGCTGCCCGGCGGCTACCGGACCCCGAGCGAGCTGCCGATCCACGCCGAGTTGCTCCGGCGCCGCCCGCAGGTGCAGGCGGTGGTGCACGCTCACCCGCCGGGCGTCATCACGGCCGACCTGGCCGGGCTGCGGCTGCGCCCGATCGTCGGCGCCTACAACATCCCCGCGATGCGGCTGGCCCTGGACGGCGTGCCCGTCTACCCGCGCGGCGTCCTGATCCGCCGCGCCGAGCTGGCCGCCGAGATGGCTGACGCCATGGGCGACGCTCCTGCCTGCGTGCTGCGCGGGCACGGCGTCACGACCGCCGGCGCCAGCATCGCCGAGGCCGTGATCTGCGCTCTCAACCTTGAGTCGCTGGCGCGGATCACCCTGGGTGCGGCCAGCGCCGGCGGCCAGCCCGCCGAGCTGCCGGCGCAGGACATCGCCGAGCTGCCCGACCTGGGCGCCACCCTTAACGAGCAGTACCTCTGGCGGCATCACCTGGCCCGGCTCGAGCACGCCGGGCTGGCCGTGTGAGGGAGGAGTCCCCGTGATGGACCTGGCAGCGATGCTCGCCGACGTGCGGCGCGGCATGATCCCGGCGCACGTCTACGCCGACCCTGAGGTGTTCGCGCTGGAACGCGACCGGCTGTTCGCCAGGTCCTGGGTGTTCCTTGCGCACGAGTCCGAGATCCCCGACCCAGGCGACTACGTTGTTCGCCGGGTGCTCGCCGACTCGTTCATCGTGGCCAGGGACGAGTCCGGCACGGTCAGGGTCATGTTCAACATGTGCCTGCACCGCGGCATGCAGGTGTGCCGGGCCGAGATGGGCAACGCCTCGCATTTCCGCTGCCCCTACCACGCCTGGACCTACCGCAACGACGGCCGGCTGGCGGGCCTGCCGTTCCATGCCGAGGCCTATGGCGGCGAGGACGGATTCGCCCGCGCGGGCCAGGCCCTGCTGCCGGCGCCGTCCATGGACAGCTACAACGGGCTGATCTTCATCAGCCTCGACCCGGACGCGCCGCCGCTGCGTGACTATCTCGGCGACTTCGCGTTCTACCTCGACCTGTACACGAAACAGAGCCCCGCGGGGGTCGAGCTGCGCGGCCCGCAGCGGTGGCGGGTCAACGCCAACTGGAAGATCGGCGCGGAGAACTTCGCCGGGGACAGCTACCACACCCCGCACACGCACGCGAGCGTCGTGGACATCGGGCTGTTCCGCGAGCCGAAGGCGAGCAAGCGCAAGGAAGGCGCCCTCTACGTCGCCGGGCCGGGCGCGGGCACGACCTACAAGCTGCCGCCGGGCGGCGACTTCGCCGATCAGCTTCGCTACGTCGGCTACTGCGGCGAGATGATCCCGGCGATGACGCAGATGTGGTCGGGACAGCAGCGTGCGCTCGTGGCGGACAGCGGATTCATGGTGTCGGCGGCGACGCTGTTCCCCAACCTGAGCTTCGTGCACAACTGGCCGCAGATCGATGCCAGCGGCAAGGTCGCCCCGTTCATCTCGCTGCGCCAGTGGCAGCCGGTGAGCGAGCGCGAGACCGAGGTGCTGTCCTGGTTCGCCGTGGACGCGGCCGCGCCGCCGCAGTTCAAGCGCGACTCCTACAAGGCGTATCTCATGTGCTTCGGCACGTCCGGCATGTTCGAGCAGGACGACGTGGAGAACTGGGTTTCGATCACCGAGATGGCAGCCGGGTCGATGGCGCGGCGGCTGAAACTGAACAGCCGGATGGGGCTGACCTCGGCCGGGCAGCCGATCAAGCCCCCGATGCCGGCGACCGCGTTCGCCGGGCCCGGCGTCGCCTATCAGGGCTTCGGCGAGTTCAACCAGCGGCACTGGCTGCGGCTATGGAGCGATCACCTGGAACGTGCGCCGGCTGCGGCAGTTCCGGCCGACATTGGCCCGGCCGGCATGGGACCCGTGGTCAGCCAGAACGCGGTCAGCCGGGGAGCGGCGCGATGACCGCCGCCCGCCCGCTCCCGTACGCCGATCCCGCGCACCTGGCGGCGCACCAGTTCCTGGTCGAGGAGGCGGCCCTGCTTGACGCCGGCGACTACGAGGGCTGGCTGGGCCTGCTCACCGATGACATCCGCTACCTGATGCCGGTCCGGGTGACCACCGCGCGCGGTGCCGGATTCGACACCCTCGCCGACATGGGTCACTTCGATGAGGACATGTACGCACTGCGCAAGCGCGTGCAGCGGCTCGCGACCGACCACGCGTGGACCGAGGATCCGCCGTCCCGCACCCGGCATTTCGTTACGAACGTGCGGACTTTCAGAAACGCCGCTGACGCGCTGCTGGTCGAGTCCGCCCTGCTGATGTTCCGCAGCCGCGGCGACACAAGGGAGGCGGACCTGCTGTCGGCGGGCCGCGCCGACCTGCTGCGGGAGACGGGCGACGGGCTGCGGCTGGCCCGCCGGGAGATCAGCGTCGACGAGTCGGTGCTGCGCACCCAGAACCTGGCGGTGTTCCTGTGAGTGCGGTCGGCGAGCGCGGCGGCGAAGGGCCAGTCATCCGGCTTGGAAACGAGTTCACCGAGGTCATGGTGGAGCGGGTCGAGACGCGCAACGGGGCGCGGCTGCGGATCAGCGTGCCCGCGTCCGGTCATCAGATCCTGCTCTGCCCGCTGGAGCTTGAAGCGCTCACCTGGCAGCGGCACGAGCTGTTCTCGGGGATGCTGGCCACGCCGCACGGCCCCGAGGCTGATGGCCTCGAAGAGCATGGCTGAGATGGGCTGGCTGGACGGCAAGCGCGCGCTCGTCGTCGGCGCCGGGTCTGGTATCGGCCGGGCGGTCCTGACCGGGTTCGCGGCCGAGGGCGCCCGGGTCGCCGCGCTGGAACTGGACGAGGCCAAGGCCGGCCGGCTGGCAGCCGAGATGCCGGACTGCGTGGTCAGCCAGGGTGATGCGACGTCGCTGGCCGATTCACGCGCGGCGGTTGGCGCCGCGCGCAAGTCCTTCGGCGGGCTCGACGTGCTGGTCAACTGCGTGGGCATCTTCGACTTCTACCGCGGGCTGGCCGACCTGGACGACGACCAGCTCGACGCCGGGTTCGACGAGGTCTTCGCGGTCAACGTCAAGAGCCAGCTCGTGTCGGTCCGCGCCGCGCTACCCGAGCTGCGGCGCTCTCGCGGCTGTGTCGTGCTGACGGTGTCGACGTCCGGCTTCTACCCCGGCCGCGGCGGAGTGCTGTACGTGGCGTCGAAGTTCGCCGTCCGGGGCTGCGTCATCGCGCTGGCGCACGAGCTGGCGCCCGACGTGCGCGTCAACGGCGTGGCGCCGGGCGGGACGCTCGGCACGGAGCTCACCGGTCCGCGAAGCCTGGGCCTGGCGGAAACTGTGCTCGGCTCCGATCCCGGCCGCGAGCAGGACCTCCGCAGCCGGACCCCGCTGCACGTTGCGCTGGCCGCCGAGGACCACGCCGGGAGCTACGTGTTCCTGGCCTCGGACCGCGCGCGCGGGATCACCGGCGAGATCGTGCACTCAGACGGGGGCATCGGCCTCAGCTAACACCGTGTTAGCCAGCACTGGAAAGCTGGCTCTCCAGCCACGTTGCCCGCTCCCGGAGTGCCGTCCTGATCGTGTCCGCGGCCTGGCCGGTCATCCGCGAGACTGGCGCCGACACGACCAGGGCGGCCACCGGTACGCGCTGGGGGCCGCGGACCGCGACCGCGACTGACGCCACGCCCTCCTCGCTTTCCTCCTGGTTCATCGCGCAGCCGCGCTCGCGCACCTCCCGCAGCTCGGCAAGGAGCCGCGAGCGCGAGGTGATCGACTTGCCGGTCAGCGCCGGCAGCGGCCCCCGGTCAGCGAACATGGCCGACACCTGAGAGTCCGGCAGCTCGGCGAGCAGCGCCTTGCCGGACGCAGTGCAGTGCGCCGCGAGCGCCGAGCCGGTCCTGGCGGCGACCCGCAGCGCCCGAGAGCTCTCGACCGCGTCGAGATAGCGCACGCTGCTGCCCTCCAGCACCGCCAGGTGCACGGTCTCGCCGAGCGAGCTGGCCAGGCCCTCGAGCACGGGCCGCGCGTGCTGGCGGATGTCGAGCTGGCGGACCGCGGCCAGGCCGATCTCGACCAGCGCCGGGCCCGCCACGTACGCGCGCGAGTCCGGTTCCTGGCGGACGAAGCCGTGGTAGGCCAGCATCGCCATCAGCCGGTGCGCGGTGGAATGCGCGACCCCCAGGTACTCGCTGGCCTCCGACAGGCGTACCCGCGGCTGGCCGCGGAACAGCATCAGCAGCCGGAGCGCGCTGTCGACGGAGGCGATCGGGTACGCCGGGACCTGGCCGGGATCGGGCGCCGGCTGCGCGGACTCACGTTTCTGCACAGCAGAACGATACGGCCCGGCGGGGCGTGGCTCCAGCCGCAAGGGCGGCCCGCCGCGATCGTGCTGATGGCGACGGTTCCGGCCGGCGGATGGTGAAGATCGGCTGGCGGGCGGCCAGTGCGGGCTAGCCGGAGCGGCTGGTCACCCAGGAGGCGATCAGGTCGGCTGCCTGCTCCCGCGACCCGGCCGGCTCCTGCAGGTAGTGATCGGCCCTGATCGCGGCCAGCGTCTTGTCGTCGGCCGCCAGCGCGTCGTACAGCGCCCTGGCGTCGCTGTCGTAGACGCAGGCGTCGGCGGTGGCGTGCACGACCAGGGCGGGCAGCGCGATCCGCGCCAGGTGCGGTGCGGCCGTGCACTGCGAGGTGCGCAGGCTCCACATCGACAGCCAGGTGCGCAGCGTGCTGACGGTGCCGATGCCGAAGACGCCGTAGTTGGCCTTCTTCGGGTCGCCGAGGTAGCACCAGTTCGGCTTGCGGTCAGACGGCTCGATCGACGGGTCGATCATGCGCAGGTCCGCCCACGTCCGCGACAGGGTGAACAGCCGGTCCCTTGCCCTGGTGCCGGCCAGCGCGTCGAGCTGGTCAAGCGCCCAGTCGGTGATGCGCTCGTTGCGGGCGCGCTGGGCGGCGCGGTAGCGCTGCTGGAACTCCGCGCTGTAGGGCGGGCCGTTGGCGGGGTCGAACGGGTCGAGCGCGGAGTCGAGCGACAGTGGGTCGGTCTCGTCGGTGACGGACGGGTCCAGCCACGCGGTCAGCACCTCGGGCCGGCCAGAATGCGCGGCGAGCGCGATGAACAGGTCGGCGGGCGGCAGGTCCTCGATGGCCGCCACCGGCTGCATCCCGGCGACGGGCGTGACGTTGGGCTCGACCGCCTGCGACTGGTAGGCGGCCATCAGCGAGCCGCCGCCGGAGTTGCCAAGCAGGACTACCCTGTCGACGCCGGCCTGCTCGCGCAGCCAGCGCACCCCGACGCCGATCTCGGCCAGCGCGTGGTCGAGCAGGAAGTTGGCCTCGTTGCCGCGGAAGCGGGTGTTCCAGCCCAGGAACCCGTAGCCGCGCTCGGCCAGCAGGCTCGCGAGGTAGTGCTCGGAGAAGTCCACGTTGTAGTGCGTCGCGATGAATGCCGTCGCCGGCCTGGTGCCGGCCGGGTGATGGTAGAGCCCCTGGCACGGGTGGCCGCCCGCTCCCGCGCGGCCGACCACGGGGGACGGCAGCCCTACGAACTCCCTGACGACGTCGGTCACGAGTCACTCCGATCGGCTGAGGCCCTAGCTCAAAACTGAAACTGAGTTTAGATTTAGGTCTGGTACTAGCGCCAGGCCGGAGGAGGACTTCATGGAGTGGCGTAACGAGGAGTTCGACCTGGGCGGGGTCAACCATCTCGCGCTGGTCTGCTCGGACATGAAGCGCACGGTGGAGTTCTACACCCAGGTGCTCGGCATGCGGCTGATCAAGACGCTGGACCTGCCCATGGGCCAGGGGCAGCACTTCTTCTTCGACATGGGCGGCGGGAACGCGCTGGCGTTCTTCTGGTTCCCCGACGCCCCGGAGCCGGTGCCCGGCATCTCGGCCCCGGTGACCGTGCCTGGCCTCGGCGAGTGGACCAGCGCCATCGGGTCGATGAACCACGTGGCGTTCAACGTGCCGGAGGAGAAGTTCCTGGAGTACCGGCAGAAGCTCAAGGACAAGGGCGTCAGGGTCAGCCCGATCCTGGACCACGACGACAGCGAGTTCGGCGTGGCGCGCGAGCTGCACCCCGGCGTGTTCGTGCGCTCGTTCTACTTCCAGGACCCGGACGGGATCCTGCTGGAGTTCGCGTGCTGGCGGCGGGTGATGGGCCAGCCCGGCGACGTCCGGCACGAGCCGAAGACCGCTGCCGACCGCACCGGCGTGCGGGTCTAGCCGGTGCTGTCGCTGGTCCATGTCCTTGAGTGGCGGGCCGCGATCCAGCCGGAGGCCATGGCGCTGACGGACCACCAGGGCAGCGAGCTCAGCTATGCCGACCTGAAGACCGCGATGGAGCGGTCCGCCGCGGAGCTCGCGGCAGCCGGGATCAGGCCAGGCGACGTGGTGCCGATCCTCGCCCGCAACCAGGCAGGCTGGGTGACCGCGATGCTCGGCCTGATCAGGCTTGGCGCGCTGCCGGCCGCGGTGAACTGGCGCCTGGCCGCGCCCGAGGTGTCGGCGCTGCTGGAGCTGATGAGCCCGGCCGCGGTTCTTGCCGACTCCGACTGTGCCGGGCTGGCGGTGCAGGCGACCAGCACCCTGGACGTTCCCGTTCCCGTTTTGAAAGGCCTGGGCATCAAGACCGTGAACGGGACGCCTGCGCCTGTGCCTGAGCGGCCGGTCAGCCGGCTGCGCGGGCCAGAGCCCGCGATCCTGCTGCACACAAGCGGCACCACCGGCAGGCCCAAGCTGGTCCCGCTGACCCATCAGCAGCTGATCGCGGCGGCAGCGTTCATGAGCCTGGAGGTGCCCGAGGCGGCGCCTGGCGCGCGGCACCTCAGCGCGCTGCCGCTGTTCCACGTCGCGGGCCTGGCCAACCTCGGTTACGTGCTGTTCACCGGCGGGCACCTGCACGTGCTGGGCGGCTTCGACCCGGCGGGATTCGTCGACGAGCTGGTGCAACGCAGGACCCAGCTCACCCAGCTGGTGCCCACGCTGATCCAGGCGGTGACGGCGGAGGTCAGCTCGCGCGCCGAGCACCCCGACCTGTCGCGCCTGGTCGAGATCGTCTACGGGGCCTCGCCGATCCGGCCGGACGTGCTGGAGCGCGCCGTGTCGGTGCTGGGCTGCCGGTTCCGGCAGAACTACGCCAGCAGCGAGACGGGCCCGCTGCCGATCTGCTCGCTGCCGCCGGAGGACCACGATCCTGCCCGCGGGCGGCTGGGGACCGCGGGACGCCCGTCGCTCGGCTGGGAGATGCGCCTGTCGGACCTCGGCGAGATTGAAGTGCGCGGCGCGTTCCCGCTGCCGGGTTACTGGAACGATGCCGAGGCAACCCAGGCGGCGCTGACCGACGACGGCTTCTACCGGACCGGCGACGTGGGCACGATCACCGCGGACGGGTACGTCACGATCGTTGACCGGCTGAAGGACGTGGTGATCACCGGCGGGGAGAACGTGTTCCCGGCGGAAGTCGAGGCGGTGCTGGTGCAGCATCCGGCCGTTGTCGATGCCGCGGTGATCGGGATCCCCGATGAGCACTGGGGGGAGACCGTGCACGCCGTCGTCGTGGCGCCGGAGGGCGTCGACGGCACCGAGCTTGTCGGCTGGGCGCGCGAGCGGCTGGCCGGGTTCAAGTGCCCGACCGGCGTCAGCGTGGTCGCCGAACTGCCGCGCAACGCGACGGGCAAGGTGCTGCGCGGCGCGCTGCGCGAGCCGTTCTGGGCCGGCCGTGAGCGGCAGGTCTCATGAGCGGCGCCCCGCCTGTGTCACCCGTGTCGGCTGTGTCGGCTGCGGCGCGAGCTGAGAAGGTCACCAGGAAGGGACGGCAGACGGACGAGGCGTTCCGCGAGGCGGCCCGGCTGGTATTCGCGCGCGACGGCTACCTCAACGCCAGGATCAGCGACATCGCGGCTGCGGCAGGCCGCTCGGTGGCCTCGTTCTACAACTACTACGACACCAAGGCGGACCTGCTCATCGCGCTGGCCGAGGAATTCCACGCCGAGGCCACGTCGATGGCGGTGCTGCCGTGGCGGGCCGGCCTGCACCGCGAGGAAGCGCTGCGCGAGGCAGTCGCCGGGTTCTGGCGGACCTACGCCAAGCGGCGCGGCGAGCTCATCGGGATCTTCCAGGCCGCGATGGTCGAGGGCCGGTTCCGTGACCGCTGGCTGGAACTGCGCGGCGAGGCGATCACCCGGATCGCCGGCGCGATCCGTGCGGCGCAGGCCGACGGGTACTGCCCGGGCATCGACCCGGTGATGACCGCGTCGGCCCTCTCGGCGATGCTGGAGCATTTCTGCTACATCTGGCTCGGGCAGGGCGGCGAGAAGGACGTGCCGTTCGACGACGACGCGGCGCTCGACGCGGTGGCGACGATCTGGGTCAAGGCCGTCTACTGGCGGGCGCGGTAGACGCGTCCGGCCGAGTGTTTTTCATGTGCGTCACCCGCCTTGGTCCTCGTGGCTAGATCAGCTACCCCGCTCCTGATGACGCATCCGGCATGCGGACGGCAGCTTGCGCAAGGCGCCAGCGGGCGATTAGATTGATGTCTAACGCTTAGATATCAAACTTATGGAGCTAGTCATGGCGGATGACCTGCCGTTCCTGGGTCGGGTGGCGATGGTCGCCGGGGCGAGCAAGGGGATCGGAGCGGCGACCGCCGAGGCCTTCGCGGCCGCGGGCGCCGCGGTGGTGCTTGGCGCGCGGGACCTCGAGGCGCTGAACCGGGTCGCCGCGCGCATCCGCGGCAACGGCGGGACGGCGCTCGCGGTGCGCACCGACGTCAGTGACGAGGCCTCGGTGCGCGAGTTCACCGCTGCTGCGCTGGCCGAGTTTGGCCGGCTGGACGCGGCCTTCAACAACGCGACCGACGGTCCTAAGCCGGCGCCGCTGGCCGATATTGCCACTGCCGAGTTCGACCGGGGTATCGCCACCAACATCCGCGGCACGTTCCTCGGCATGAAGTATCAGATCCCGGCGATGCTGCGCGGCGGCGGCGGCGCGATCGTCAACATGGCCTCCCTGGCGGGCAGCAGTGGCGTCGCGAACCTGGCCGCCTATGTAGCAGGCAAGGCCGGCATCATCGGCCTGACCAAGGTCGCGGCCCTCGACTACGCCGACCAGGGGATCCGGGTCAATGTGGTTGCGCCTGGCACGATCTTGACCCATCACCTGGCAGCGGCCGGAGAGAACGCCCAGCGTGCCGCGGCCGGGGCCGCGCCCATGCGGCGGATCGGCACCGTCGCCGAGGTCGCCAGCACCGTGCTGTGGCTGTGCTCGGAGCAGGCCAGTTACATCACCGGCATCGTTGTCCCGATCGATGGCGGCCAGTCGGCCGGGATTAAGCCGCCGCAGATGTACCGGCAGGGCGAGCCGATGCGGCAGTAGCGGCGGAACTCGGTGCGATGGCCGGCGGCCGCGCTGTCAGCGTGCCGCGCCACGGGCTGCAAGGTTCTCCCCGGCTGGCGGGGCCGGCTGGCCGGTCAGTGCTTCAGCGCCACGACTATGAGCAGGACGAACACGATGAGCACGACAAGGCCCCGCAGCGCGAACGTCCGGATCTCGTGCCACATGGCCTTGATCTGCCCACGCCGGGACCGGATGCCCAGGCGCGCCTGATTGGCGCGGGTGGCATGCCAGACTAAGAGCCCGGCGGCGATCACGATCAGCACAATCAAGGCACGAAACCGATCTGGGCGGGGTTGGACCGGCGCCTTTACCTCATCGTGCTAAGGCGCGGCATGTCAACTCATTCTGCGGTGTGTCAGCTCATCCGGCGTGACCCGGGTACCGTGATCACCGGTCCGAAGGCGGGGCGGATCTCGGGTCTCGGCTAGGTCGAGCACCTGGATGTGCAGGCGGTCCGTCAGCTAGCTGGCCGAATTAGCCGTTTCTTGTGTGCCCGCGACCGGCGGTTTTCCTTGCTGGCATTCGGGACGGCGCAGAGATGCAAGCAGGGGAAATGTGGGAAGGCGGCGCATTGTCGTGTGCGGAATCGCGGGCGTGGCCATTTTTGCCGGATCCGCGCATAGATACAGCAAGGCCCGCTTCCCGCGCTCGCGGGGAGCGGGCCAGCTGTACTGAACTGACAGCGCCCAAACTGACTAGCAACGCTGCTTTCAGTTACCAGCGGTGGTGGTGATGGTGGTGGTGGTGATGGTGCTTGCACGGCTTGGGCGGGCAGGGCCTCGGCGGGCAGGGCTTGGGCGGGCACGGCTTGGGCGGGCAGGGCCTCGGCGGGCACGGCTTGGGCGGGCAGGGCCTCGGCGGGCAGGGCTTGGGCGGGCACGGCCGGGAGTGGTTACCCCAAGAGCCGCCGCGATTGCCGCCATTGCCTGAGTAGCCGCCGTTGCCGGGGTCTCCGCCGCGGTTGCCGCCGTTGCCGGGGCCGCCATTGCCTGAGTAGCCGCCGTTGCCGGGGTCTCCGGCGCGATTGCCGCCATTGCCTGAGTAGCCGCCTCCCGAGTAACCGCTGCCGCCGCCGTTACCGTACTGATGGCTCGCGGTGTGGCTGGCCGTGGTCGCGGTGGC
>Ga0187783_10004061_pt1 | contig 10834 bp, 11 predicted proteins | sample 1015_SJ02_MP02_2_FD_132471 | JGI IMG/M metagenome (GOLD analysis project Ga0187783, IMG submission 132471) | Tropical peat soil microbial communities from peatlands in Department of Meta, Colombia - 1015_SJ02_MP02_20_MG | ecosystem: Environmental > Terrestrial > Soil > Wetlands > Peat | place...
GATCCACCGGAAGAGCTGCGGCGGGCGTGGAAAATCAAACGTGACACGGCAAAGCGAGGTTACACGGCCGAGCAAGTGTTGGCGGAACTGGAAAAGCGGGAGTCGGACTCCCGCAACTTCATCTGTCCTCAGCGCGAATTCGCCGACATTGTTGTTCAGTTCTACCCCGACGGGGGGAAGGCTTGCGATCAGGCCGACAGCCACTTGAATGTCAGGCTGGTGCTGCGGCCAACCATTCCCCATCCTGATCTGAGCTATTTGTTCGAGCGGGACAGCAGGCGGCCGGGTATCCGCCTCGAACTGGGACGCGACAATGGCCGTCCTGTGGATTTCCTCGAGGTGGACGGCAACGTGAGCCGGGAACATGCCATGGAGTTGGAGGACACGATCTGGAAGCATCTTCCCGATTTGCGCCCCCTGCAGGCCGACCAATTTGGCGAATACAACTACGGCACTGAGGTGCGGCACAGCGATCCCCTGGCTCTCACTCAACTGCTGATCACCTATCACCTGCTACGCGCCTACAGCAAAGACGCTCCCATTCCTTTTGCACGTCCTATCGCCGCTCTGAGCCGGTTGGAGTCGGTACCGGAAGCTACAGCGGTGGAGGCTATCACCGGAAAGTGAGGATCCCATGACCGTGCTTATGTCCCCGACGATGTCATCGCTGGCCGGAACCGAGTTGGCCCGAGTGCGTCGGCTGACAGCTGATACCATTCGCGGCCTGGCAATGGACGCCGTACAAAAGGCCAACTCTGGCCACCCGGGAATGCCGATGGGCATGGCCGATGCAGCGGTGGTGTTGTGGACGCGCTTTCTCAAGCACAATCCCTCCGACCCGCTATGGGCGGATCGCGATCGTTTCATTCTCTCGGCGGACCATGGTTCCATGCTGCTTTACGGCTTGTTGCACCTCAGCGGCTACGAGCTGCCAATCATGCAACTGCAAGCTTTTCGGCAGTGGGGTAGCAAAACACCCGGCCACCCTGAATACGGATTGACTCCCGGGGTTGAAACCACGACGGGGCCTTTAGGCCAAGGCATCAGCAACGCCGTCGGCATGGCCATTGCCGAACGATGGCTGGCGGCTCGCTTCAACCGGCCGGGATTTGAAATTGTCAATCACTACACCTATGTGATAGCCAGCGATGGCGACCTGATGGAAGGCATTTCCCACGAAGCTTGTTCGCTCGCGGGCCACCTCGTTCTCAGCAAGCTGATCGTGTTGTATGACGACAATGGAATCAGCATCGATGGGCCTACTACCCTTGCCTTCACTGAAGACGTGCTCGGTCGTTTTACCGCCTATGGCTGGCACACGCAGCGCATCGACGGTCACGACTCGGCCGCGGTCGAAGCCGCACTCGCTTCTGCCAGGTCGGCCACAGGGCGACCCTCGCTGATTGCTTGTAAGACTCACATCGGCTTTGGCAGCCCCAACCGGCAAGACAGTCACAAAGCACACGGCGAGCCGCTTGGGGCAGATGAGGTACGACTCACCAAGGAAAAATTGGGTTGGCCGCCGGAGGAACTTTTCTCGGTTCCCGAGGAGGCCCGTCAGTTCATGCAGGAATCGGCCGCCATGGGTGCAGCTTGCCAACGAGAATGGGAAGACATTTGCGCCGAGTATCGCGAACTCTACCCAGAGTTGGCTGCCGAATTCGACCGGACTCTTAGGGGGGAGTTGCCGAAGGGTTGGGACGCCGATCTGCCAGCCTTCCCCGAAACTAAACCCCTCGCAACTCGAGCTGCCTCAGGAGCCGTCCTGGACGCCATCGCGCCAAAATTTCCTGCACTGCTCGGCGGTTCGGCCGACTTAACCCCGTCCAATAACACCTTGCCGAAAGGCGAGCGTGACGTGACGCGGGAGAGCTTCGCGGGGAAGTACCTGCACTTCGGCGTGCGCGAGCACGGCATGGGCGGTATCCTCAATGGCCTAGCCTTGCACGGTGGAGTTCGCCCGTACGGGGGAACGTTTCTCATCTTTTCCGATTACATGCGACCCTCCATCCGTCTGGCGGCCCTGATGGAGCTGCCGGTAATTTTTGTCTTTACCCACGACAGCATTGGCTTAGGTGAAGACGGCCCGACGCATCAGCCGATAGAACAGATTTCCAGTTTGCGCTTGATTCCCAATCTAGCCGTGCTCCGTCCCGCCGATGCTACGGAAACCGTGGAAGCCTGGCGCGCCGCTTTGAATCGCCGCCATGCGCCCACGGCACTGGTCCTTACCCGCCAAGCTCTTCCGGTTCTGGATCGTGCCGGTTGCGGTGCGGCAGAGGGAGTTTCGCGCGGGGCCTATATTCTTTGCAGCTCCGATCATCCGGATGTCATTTTGATCGGGACCGGCTCGGAAGTTCAAGTGGCGCTGGGTGCACAACAGATACTCGCAGGGGAGAAGATTAATGCCCGCGTTGTCTCCATGCCGTGCTGGGAATTTTTTGATCAGCAGCCCGAGGAATATCGCGAAGCCGTGTTGCCTCGAAGCGTGCGAGCCCGCGTGGCCGTGGAGGCAGGCGCCACCGCGGCCTGGGGACGTTACCTAGGACTGGACGGCGCAACCGTTGGGCTCGATCGTTTTGGCGCGTCCGCGCCTTACCAGGTGTTGTACCAAAAGCTCGGGATCACAGCCGAGGCGGTTGCCGAGGCCGCCCGCGAAGTGCTCCGGAAGGTCAAGCGACAGGGATAGCCAGAGGTCGAGCCTGTTGTGGTTGGACTACGACAACCTTTGGCCGCGATCGAGCAAGTGAAAGCTACACGGCACGCTGAGGTTAGAGCGTGCAGAAAGGCGGGTCTGCTTATGAAAAGCAATTATCTCATTGCTGTAATCGCATTGGCGATTGCAATTCTTGGCGCGAGTCCGTCCGCGACGCCTGCCAAGAGCGGAACGGATACAGCCGCTGTGAAGGGCACGGTTAAGTTCGTGGGCACGGTGCCCACAGCGCCGCGCATTAACATGGCTTCTGACCCCGTTTGTGTCCGGCAGCATAAGACAGCGGTGTTGTCGGATGAAATCCTGGCGGACAAGAACGGCGAACTGCAAAATGTGGTGGTGTTTGTCGCTGATGGCTTAGGCGACCGCACCTTTGACGTGCCGGCTCAAGCGGCAGTAGTCGAACAAAAAGGCTGCGTGTACGAGCCGCATGTGTTGGCTTTTCGAGTCAACCAACCTTTCAAGGTGATTAACAGTGATGCCTGCACGCACAATATTCATCCTCAGCCTGCTAATAATCGCGAGTGGAACAAGGCGCAGGCTCCGGGTACCGAGGTGGAAGCCACCTTCCCCCGCGAAGAGGTTGGCATTCCGCTCAAATGCAACGTGCATCCCTGGATGCGCGCCTACCTCGCAGTCTTCAAACATCCGTATTTTGCGGTGACGGGCAAGGACGGCAGCTTCGATTTGAGCAATTTACCGCCGGGGACTTATACCATTGAGGCTTGGCATGAAAAGCTGGGTAGTGCAACCCAGAAAATCACGGTTGGGGGCAACGAAACCAAGACCCTCGAATTCGTATTCAAGTCGAAGGCAGGATCCTAACCTCGGGTGCATTGCCGTGGCTGCGTGGCCGGCCAAAGGTCGATTTCTTGATGGGGCGGTTTCGTGGGAACGCCGAGAGTGGGGTGCCAGCTACGGGCATTGGGGTACGGCGGTCTGGTCGGGTTAGCTTGGAATTGGAAGATCGACGTAACGTCCTGCATCGAACCAACCGGTCCCGCCGAACCCCGAAGCTCGGAGGGATGGAAATTATGATGCATGATGCCAATATCGAAAAGCTGAGAGATCACTTTATTGTCTGTGGCTACGGACACATGGGGCGCGCGGTGGTAGATCAGTTAAATCGCGCCGAAGTGCCATTCGTCGTTCTCGAGACGAGTGGAGGATTGTACCGTGAACTGCTCGAGGAGGGCGTGCTCGCCATCCAGGGCGATGCTAACTCTCGCGAGATCCTATTGAGCGCCGGCATCGAGCGTGCTCGTGGCATCTGCATCGTTATCGATGACGATCTCGAAAATTTGTCCATTACCATCACCGCCCGGTCCCTGAATCCCAAGCTCAAGATCATTACTCGAGCCGGCCAACGGCGATATTCGGATTCTCTGCGGAACTGCGGCGCTGATGAGGTGGTTATCCCGGAATACCTCGGCGGCCTAACGGTCGGGCGCATGATCCGAAGGTACTACCCTATACAGGCCATGCTGGTATAGGCAAGCAAATACGGGGCAAGAGTCTTCTTCTCATCTCCAAACCGACTGGCAGCTTTGATGCAGCGTGAGCGGTAGACGCTCCCGCAGGAGAGAATCAGCGAGCGGGGCGTGCGTAGAGTTTGTTCGGAGTTACTCATGGCAACCCAAACCAGACCCGAAACCAGAGCCCGGAGTTTCTCCGGGAATCTGGAGAGTGAGCTAGCAGCGAAGTTTCTGCGGGTGGTGGAAACGCGGCCAGTGCTTCCGCCCGCACCATGGGGCAAGGGGATCGCCTGCTATCCGACCGAGTGGCCACAGAAGCCATGCGGGAAACCATGGACGATATTCCCATGCGCGGCACCATCGTGATCGGTGAAGGGGAGCGCGATGAGGCTCCTATGCTTTACATCGGGGAGGAGCTGGGCGCGGAGCTTTCTGTCGGGGATGACTGTCCGGCGGTCGACATTGCGGTAGACCCACTCGAAGGGACAAACCTTTGCGCTACCGGCGCTCCCGGTTCCATCACAGTGCTGGCGGCATCCGAACAGGGTGGGTTGCTCAACGCGCCCGACTGCTACATGGAAAAAATTGTGGTGGGACCATCATGTAAAGCGCGGTCGAAATGGATGCGCCCGTGGCCGACAATCTGAAGAACATTGCGAAACGATTGGATCGAGATATCGACGATCTTGTGGTCATCGTACTCGACCGTCCACGACACGCGAAGCTAATCGCCGACATTCGTGCGGCTGGCGCTCGCATCCGCCTGATCGGAGATGGCGACCTCTCAGCTGGCATCGCGACCGCTGTCCTGGGTACGGGCGTGCATGCGGTCATGGGCTCGGGTGGCGCACCGGAAGGCGTGATCACCGCGGCCGCCGTTCGTTGTCTGAATGGCTACAGGCTCGGCCGACTGCTGATCGACAAGCCTGAACTCGAAGAACGCATCGCGCGCATGGGAATCAGAGAGAAAAACAAAGTCTATACGGCGGACGAACTGGCTCCTGGTGAACAACTGATCTTTGCCGCTACCGGCGTGACCGACGGCACGCTACTGAAGGGGGTGCGCTTTTTTGCTGAAGGCACGCGAACTTCGTCGGTGATCATGACTTTCCGCACCCACAAAGTCCGCTTTATTGACAGCATTCACTTGAATAAAGGCCCGAATGTAAAGGTACGTTTCGCCTAGGCGTGGAGAAAGAGCCTAGACAAGATGTCGCCGGTTGCCTAGCGATCTTCCTCTCATCCTGGCCACACAAGCTATTACCTGTGACAAAGTCCCGCCTAGGCCACCGGACCGTGGCGGATGGAGCTCAGGCTAAAGGAAAACTACACCTTTTGCAGTGCGACTTCTCGAGCTGCTTTCAGCAGCTTTTGCGCGTTAGCCTTTGGGTCGCCTTGGCCGAACACTGCATTGCCTGCTACCAGAATCTCGGCACCCGCGTCGACTGCTTCTGCCACCGTGTCGAGCGCAATACCGCCGTCAACTTCAATCCGATAGTGCAGTCCGCGTTGCACACGCAGCTCCGCCAGTTGCCTCATCTTGTGCATTGTTCCGGCGATGAACTTCTGCGCGCCGAATCCCGGGTTCACCGACATCACCAAGACGTAGTCCACGATGTCGAGCACTTCGCTCAGGTTCTCCACGGGTGTGGCGGGATTAATGACCACGCCTGCCAGCGCGTGGTGGTTGCGGATCAGGTGCAGCGTCCTATCTAGGTGCCGAGAGGCCTCTTGGTGCACGGAGATCCAGTCAGCACCAGCCGCCGCAAATTCGGGAATGTACTGGTCAGGATTCTCAATCATCAGGTGGCAATCAAGTGGAAGCTTCGTCGCCTTGCGGAGCGACTTCACGACCGGCGGCCCGATCGTGATATTCGGGACGAAGTGCCCGTCCATCACGTCCACATGAATGACTGTACCTCCGCCGTCGGTTGCGCCGTGGACCTGTTCCGCCAAATGCGCGAAGTCAGCCGATAAAATCGATGGTGCTAGCTCAATCAACGAAGGCTCCTTGTAAGGAAGTGCGTCGAGACCTTACTACATCTGTTGCACGTGACCAGCCATTTGTTTGAATGCAGCCTATTCTCTCGTCAATTCTCTCCCTCAACTTTTCATAACACAGTCTAACGATTCCCAACCCTGAGTTCCGCCGCGTACGAATGTCGCAGCAAGGTTTCGACCGGCGATTTTGATCGCCGCTAGTCCATCCTCTTTATTACGCCTCTTTGTTAATTGCGCCTATTGCCGTGGGTGGCTTTAAGATTTTCCACTTGCGGCCGTTCTGCTACTGAGACATCCTTGGACACACACGTGTGACGATAACGTCCCAGTCGCTGTTGAAAGTCTAACTTCCTCTGTCACAATCGGCAGCAGCGAGCTTGGTAGACGTTCTCGCTCATCATGTGTGACCCCTATGTCCCATTCGAACCGCAGATCCTCGTATGGCTGCGTTGGTTGTTGCCTCTCTTTTGCCGTGGGCTATGGGCTAGCCCATAGAGCCGAATACCGGTTGCGGGACGGCCTTGTTGGCGCGAGGGCCAGCCGATTATTGGCAGACGAATTGCCTTCAAATGATCCTAGCGCAACCGGAATCGAACCTGATTCAAAGCCGCTCAGGGTTACGCATGAAAAGGAAAGCCGGATGGCCGAGAACAAAGGGGACCGCGAAACCACGTGGTACACCGGTATGAAGAAGCAGTCGCAGCCGAGCCAACCAGCCCGGCGTAGATTTGGACGAAATCGCGGAAGGTGAAAGTGGTGCACCGTGGAGAAAGGGCTGTGCGTCATGAAGAGGAACTACCTGATTGTCGGAATCGCCTTGGCAGTTGCGATTGGGGGTGGGGCTCCGAGTTCGACGCTGGCAAACAGCGAAACGGATACCGCCACCTTGAAAGGCACGGTTAAGGTTGAGGGCGCACTGCCCACGCCCACGCGCATTAACATGACGTCTGACCCGGTGTGCGCCCGGCAGCACAGCACAGCGGTGTTGTCGGAGGAAATTGTGGCGGACAAGAACGGCGATATGCAAAATGTGGTGGTGTTTGTCGCCGATGGCCTAGGCGACCGCACCTTTGAGGTGCCGGCGCAACCGGCGGTGATCGAGCAGAAAGGCTGCGTGTATCAGCCGCATGTGTTGGCGTTTCGAGTGAACCAAAAGCTGCAGGTCCTTAACAGCGATGCCTGCACGCACAACATTCATCCTCAGCCGGCCAACAATCGCGAGTGGAACAAGGCGCAGGTCGCCGGTTCCACTCTGGAAGAAACGTTCCCCCGCGAGGAGGTTGGCATTCCGCTCAAGTGCAACGTGCATCCCTGGATGCGGGCGTATCTTGCTGTCTTCAAGCATCCTTACTTTGCGGTGACGGGCAAGGACGGCAGCTTCGACCTGAGCAATCTGCCACCAGGGACCTACACGATTTCCGCTTGGCACGAAAAGCTGGGTAAAGCAACCCAAAAGGTCACGGTAGGGCGCAACGAAAGCAAGACGGTGCAATTCGTATTCAAGCCGCAGGCAGGATCGTAATGGTCGGACATGGCCTTGGCTTCGAAAACCGGCTCTCTGCGCGTGGCCCAGTGAAGTTTTGTGGATATCCCAACGATACAGTCGAGGAGGAGCAAAGAGTGAGACCGAACCCAAGCATGGCTCTCGTGGGAGGTCTGATGGGGACGCCGGCGATGACAGCGCTCATCTTCGTGCTGGCGCCGATGATTGGAATGAAAATGGACATCGTCGAAATCTTGGCAGAACCATTCGGCGGCTGGAGGATGGGCATGTTGGTTCACATCCTCAATGGCGCGATCATTTTTCCCTTGGTTTTTGTCTTTCTGCTCTACCGTCTCCTGCCGGGTCCACCGGCTACAAAGGGAGTGGCTTTCGGGGTTGTGCTATGGTTGCTCTCGCAACTGATCGTGATGCCGATCATGGGTGCAGGCTTGTTTAGTGCTCATGTTGGCGGGATAAGAGCCGTCGTCACCCTGCTGTTCGGGCATGTGGTATACGGCTGGCTACTTGGTTTATTCCCAATGTTGGCGCAGGGAGAACTGTCGTTGGCAAACCGAAACCGGCCACTTGTTTGAACGGCCTGCTGGTCCTCAGCCGAGCGGCGTGGCCGATGAATCTGAACACTGTTCCGGCGGCTTCCCAAGAGGGTTTGGCCAAGGGGGATTGAGGGAACGAAAAGATGGCTATTCTGATGAACAGAAGGCGGCGGTCACGTTCCGTGCGTGAGGGTGCTTTCTGCAATCTTGCGGGTCTTTCTGCGCGGCCCCTTGCGGGCCAGCAGTAGGGGAATTTAGGCTACCCTTCGCTGGCTACCTGTCAGCAAATCTCAGAACCGCACTCCATCCACCTTTTCCCAGCCCTCGAATTTACCAATGGTTAATACAGCGATGTGTGACGAACATCACAGACTCTCCTTACTGTTTGTCACAAAATAGTTCTCCGTTCCTGGGTAGAAAGTCCTTTTTTCGCAGGTTTCGTCCCACAGTCAAAATTGATGGAGGGTACACTTCATGAAAACTCAACAGAGAATTGCGCTATTAACTCTTTGCTTGCTGGTTCTCGCCATGGCGTTGCTGCGCTCTGCGCCTAGCGTAGGCGCTGCAGCGACGAGCCAGATCACCGGCACGGTGAAGCTGGACGGTCAAGCTCCACACCAGAAGCCGATCGACATGTCCAAGGATCCGGCCTGCGCTCAGACGCGCGGTGGAACCCCGCCGACAACCGAGAACGTGGTGGTTGGTGGCAATGGGGGATTGGCAAATGTGGTGATTTACATTTCTCAGGGCCTGACGGGCAACGAGGCGGCCACGCCCTCGCAGCCGGCTACGATCGACCAGAAGGGTTGCATGTATGTTCCACATGTTGTGGCGATGAACGTGGGTCAGCATCTAACGGTCTTGAACAGCGACAAGACGGCTCATAACATCCACCCTCAACCGAATCCGGCTGATGGCAACGCACAGTGGAACAAATCCCAGACTGTCGGCAGCGCGCCCATCGATGTTTCCTGGACCAACGAGGAAGTTGCCATCCCGGTGAAGTGCAACATTCATCCCTGGATGCGTGCCTTTATCGCGGTGGTGAAAGGGCCGGTTGGCCTCAGCGACGAGACCGGTTCCTTCAAGCTGGATAACGTACCTGCCGGCACTTACACGCTGACGGCATGGCAAGAGACCTACGGAACGCAAACACAAAAGGTTACGGTAGCCGCTGGCAAACCGGCGAGCGCTGATTTCACCTTCAAAGCAAAGTAGCAGGTACGACAGGTAGGCCGCGAGCTAACGAATCGCGGCCCGCCTCGAAAATTGCCGGTCGGCCCAGGCGATGCCGGCCAGGGAGTGCGGAATTATGGCAGGAAAGATTTTTGCTGTCCTCGTGGCACTCATCACGCTGGCGACTGCTTACTGCGTGATCGCTCACGTGTGGTGGATGCCGGTAGATATTTCCGTCCACGGACCCAAGATCGACCAGCAGCTGCAAGAGACCGTACTGGTGGCCGGGCTTCTCTTCATCGCCGGACAATTGGTACTGGCGGCCTTTGCTTTTCTCTACGGGGGTGCTGGGAGAAGGCCGACGCAGATACCTGGCGGTGCGAAACCTCTCATCATTTTCGCCTTTCTTCTGGTCGGCACCGAGGTCCTGGCGCTCTCCTTCATTGGTTCGAAGGCTTGGGGTTCGGTCTATTTCGAGGCGCCTGATCCGGCATCCATGCGGGTGGATGTCCAAGCCGGGCAGTTCGCCTATTATTTCAGGTATCCCGGGCCGGATGGCAAATTCGGTTCTTTGCACCCCGACCTTATTAACGAGGGAAACCAAAACTACTTTGGCTTGGACCCCGATCACGATCCGGATGCGAAAGATGACATCGTAACCGCCGAGCTCGCCATTCCGGTAAACAAGCCGATTCTCATTACGTTGCACTCCAAAGATGTGGGGCACTCCTTCTATGTACGGGAGCTACGCGTACAGCAGGATTTCGTTCCTGGCTTGAACATCCCCATCCACTTTACCGCGACCCAGACTGGGCGGTTTGAAATTGTGTGCACACAACTGTGCGGCTTAGGTCATTACAACATGAAGGCCTATCTCTCAGTTCTTTCGCAAGCCGATTTCGATGATTGGCTCAAGAAACAAGCCAGCATGCAGTAAGTGAAGTTGAGTTCGCCTCTAGAGAGCGGACGAAAATATTTCTCCCTGGAGTGAGATCATGCCAGCAACGTCAGCCCACGCGGCAGTGCATCACGCGCCGCCGCAGGGTTTCATTCGCAAGTACGTCTTCAGCGTCGATCACAAAGTCATCGGGATCCAGTACACGAGCCTGAGCATCGTGGCCGCAGTTATCGGGATGGCGCTTTCTTGGGCCTTCCGCATCCATCTTGGCTGGCCCGATGCGCACATTCCGCTGCTCGAAATGCTTTCAAAAAACGGAGCGCCGGGCGGACTGATGACCCCAGAATACTATTTGTCGCTAGTGACGATGCACGGCACCATCATGGCATTTTTCGTGCTGACCGCTGCGCCGATGGCAGGCTACGGCAATTACATGTTGCCCATTCAAGTGGGGGCAGCCGACATGGCCTTTCCCCGGCTGAACATGGCCTCGTTCTGGGTGACGTTTGTCGGTTTCCTTCTCGCCTGCGCAAC
>Ga0187783_10004062_pt1 | contig 10834 bp, 12 predicted proteins | sample 1015_SJ02_MP02_2_FD_132471 | JGI IMG/M metagenome (GOLD analysis project Ga0187783, IMG submission 132471) | Tropical peat soil microbial communities from peatlands in Department of Meta, Colombia - 1015_SJ02_MP02_20_MG | ecosystem: Environmental > Terrestrial > Soil > Wetlands > Peat | place...
CCGTGGGAAGGCGCTAATGGTTTACAAGCGCACGCCCGGTTCGGTGTCTACCACGGCTCCTACCTGGGCGTCCAGCATGTCAGCGTGCCGCGTTGTCCAAGATCATCCCGCGCATATCCCGCGCTGGTCGCGCTGTTCCAGATTGCCGCTGCCATCCTCGGCTCTTGGGCACATCTCCCGTGACCGACCACACCATGCTCTAGCGGGCCATCCCGGACCCAAGCGCCAGCACAGGTCGGCCTAGCTAACCAGCGGAGATCGGGGTGACGATCAACGCCTACGCCCATGTCCTGCCGTCATCGGGTCTCCCCTGAGCACAACCTGCAACCCGAACTGCAACCCGCGGCCGTCCCGTAGCCGGACCGGTCCCTGCGTGTTCTTAGGCCGGTTCTGTGAGCTGCGGAGGATCGGGGATTTGAACCCCGGAGGGTGTCACCACCCAACCGCATTAGCAGTGCCCTTCTTCGCGTTACGGACACGTCCGCGCCTGTTCGCGATTGCGCCGGAACGCAGGTCACAACGGCTTTCACGTGCCGCGCCGTACCGGGATTGACCGGGACTGCGCCGCCCTGTTGTGCGTGCCTCGTGCGTGCTCAGTGCGTGCGTACCGACCGCCCAGGTCGCCAAGCCGAGTGCTCGCCAGCGACGGGCGGCGAGCCGGGCCTGAGCGCACAACGGCTCCGACTGCGGCGATTGAGGCCGCCGTTCGAGGGGTCTGGACCCAACCCTCTCCAACCGGATGGAGATCTGCCATGGCCATAACCAACCCCCAGACCGGTCGGGCTCTGAAGCCGGCCGCATGCGAGTCATTCGTCCGGCCTGGCCAGGTCGCCCCGGACCGGCCCGCACCCGACGCATGCATGCGGTGTGGCCGACCCGAAAGCCATTACCACGCGGGACCGTTCGAGACCGAACGGCAGGCGCTCGACACGCCCGCCGTCCGCGCCGTCTTCACCGCGTTCGAGGCTGCTCCCGAGCAGGGCCGCATACAGCCGGCAAACCTGGCGATGCTGCGCGCCGCCTGCGAGGCGGCCGAGGTCCAACTCGGCGCGTACGACTTGCGGATCTTGGCGTGGCTGGCCGGATGGGAACCGCAGATATGCGTGGTCGTCGCCGGACTGATCACGCGTGCCAGCAGTCACGGAGAGGCGGTACACCCGTGAAAGGCATCGAGACGCGGAGTGTCCGAGCCATACCGCGCCGGGGCTGGCCGACTCCGTGCTGGAGGAGGAGGGGTTTCGCGTGACTGATGGCTCCATCCGGTTCCTGGCCGGCCTGTCGCTCGCCGCGCTGGCCGCGATCACTGGGATTGTCAGCTACCTGCACGCACTCACTGTCGTCTACCTCACAGGCAGTGCGGGCCTGGTGGCCTACCTCATCCCGTTCGTGGCTGACCTGATGATCGTCACGGCATCGCTGGCGATACTCGACGCCATCCGTCACCACGCGCCCAAACCGCCACTGGCCATGGTTTCGCTAGTGACCGGTATCGGCTCAACGCTGGCCATGAACATCGTCGCAGGCCTGCACATCAGCGCAGGTGGCGCCCTAGTCGCCGCGTTGCCGCCAGTGGCATTCGTCCTCTCCCTGGAAACCCTGATGGGCATCGTCCGGCTGGCACGCGCAGGCGACGGCATAAGCCACCTCACAGCCACCGACGACCAATGCCCGCACCAGGTGGCCATGTCGGCTGAGGACGCAGTTGTTACCGCCTACCTCCACGCGCGTGACTGCCTCGGTGAGCCCGTGTCGCAGCGCCACCTATCGGCCACCTTCGGCGTGCCGCGGCCCAAGGTGGCCACGCTGGTCGGAACCCTCAACGGAACACGGCCAAACGACGCGGAAGAAGACGTTACAGAACGAGTGTCATTAACCCCACCAGCAGGTGACGGCCGGTCATCCTCTCAGCTATGTTCGCGGTCGGCCTCAACCGTCGTTGAATGCTCGCAGGTGCGAGCAGCATTTGACTCAGCAGCGCGCCGCTCACAGGTTGGATCAGGTCGATATAGCCGTCGGTATCGTTGGCGATCACCCACGGTCAGCAGAGCCTCTAACTGCAGGCCAGGGGCTCACCTGGGTCGTCCAGAACGGAAGCACTCGGGAGAACAGCCCAAACTGGGGTGCGCATAGAAGCCAGGTATCAGTGACTTGGACACGGGTTGGCAGATCATCCGCTGGGGCATCGCGTTCATGTCCGTCGACAACCACGCATTGATGGAGCAGATGGCGAGTGCCGCATCCTCTGGCATCGGATTTGGATGGCGAGCGGCACGACAAGCTGCGAGCGGATCGGGCCGCACTCGCCGTGCCGCCGTCTACGGACAACGTACCGACGATGCGGCCACTGCCAACCGTGATGCTCGTGTCAGTCTGAGCCATCGCGCTTCCAATATCTGGACGTCCGACTGGATCACCGCTATCTGTGACGCTATCTTCCGACAAGACCTTCACATCTTCGCCTTCGCCTGCGTGAAGGCGAGGCGTTCCTCTACGGCCGAACTGGTCCGGTCGGCGGTCGTTCGGAGGCCACGAATCCCTGCAGGTTGGATCCCGGGTGCATGAACACGTAGGCGTGCGCCTTGGCGACCTGGAAGGCATTGGCCCGTCTTAGGGCAGTGGCAGGCACGACCTCGAACCTGTCCGCGCTGCTGAGCGCAACCAGCCGCGTCGGGCTGAGGGGGAGGAACACAGTGGTCGCGGCACCGAACGGCACGCCGCCGGGGATTCCGAGGGCGTGTCCGCCCGCACCGATCGAGATGGCAGGCACGTCGCCTAGTAGGAACTGGCCACCGCGGCGCGGCCGGATTATCTCGAGGTTGGCCGAGGCGGCCATTCTGCGAGCCTCATCGAAGACATCTACGACACGCAACCGGAAAGCGGCGCCGCTGTCGTACAGAGCTTGGGTCGCCGCGAGAAGACCGTCCGCGATCTCCTCGGCTACCGCTGTGCCGCTGGCCCAGTACCCATGTTTCTGGCGGAAAAGCTCCGCCATCGCGGGTCGATCCGCGATGTACGCCGCACGTGCGGCGGCGATCCCTTGCTGCCAGATGCGATCCGCCGACTCCAGGGTGTCCAGGCTGCGCGCGTAGTGGAGCGCAATCGCGTCCTTGATTACACTCACGTGCTTGGGGTTCTGGAAGACTCGGCGCGTCTGAGCCGCGTCGATCGCAGCGGGCAAGTCCGTCTCGGTCCGGCCCCACAGCTCCTCGGTTTCCTCGCTGTCGATCTTTACGAAGTTGGCCAACTTGCCCACTTGGGCCGTCGGCAGCAACCTGGTCCCGCCGAACTGAAGGTTGTACGAAAGTAGTCGTTCGCCCTGATTCGTCGGTATGCAGAAACGTCGGAGCAAGGCCTGAGAGACTAGGTGCTGCTCAGGTCGTTTGGGCGACGCGGGATCGAGCGCCTGCCGACCGGTGTCCACAATCTCCTGGATCCGCACCGCGGAGATACCGCTGACCGCCGCCAGGTCGGCTTTGCGCTGCTCGACGACATCGAAGCCGACAACGCTGGCGAAGAGGACGGCGCGCCCCAGCGCTCTGCCCTGGTCTTGGCGAAGCAGGTCAGCGAACACCCTCAGCAGTGGCGGTATCGCCGGAATGATCACCGCCCCAGACTGCACCACCCAACTCTAGTTGTCAACCAGTTGCCAACTAAGCTACTCTCTGGGTATGACCGCGGTTCAAGACGCCCAACTGGACACCTTGCTCCAAGCCACGAGCACCAACGTCTTGGCTTGGTTTGAGACTCGGAATCTCGTGCCCTCTGAAGATGAAGCCACGCGCTTCCTCAACCTCCAGTCCTGGATGTCAGCAGTTCGGCTGGTCGGCGCGACTGACCCACTGATCCATGTCTGTGTGAACCTTGTGCGTGATCTCATCCCCGAAGATGCTGACGCTCTTAGTGAACTCCTGCACGTCCAGCTTGCTCGTGTGTGTGCCAGCGGATGGGTCGGCAGCAGAGCTACGCACGAGGAGGATGTGGCCGTCGGTATTACCGCAGAGCTTCGAGCTTGGCTCATGGAGCGCCAGCGTAGTGGCCAGCTTTCGGCAGATATCGCCATCAGGCCCCTCAATCCAACCTCTACAACGTCTAGCTCCATCCACCTACAGACGGACGCGATCAGCTACATCGTGATGGCCGGTGTTGATCGGCACCTCACCGAAAGTCGTGCCCAAACTTATCTGCTGAAACTGGACAGAATCCGATCCACGCTAGGTATTACGGCCGCAGAGCTTGGCCGATTGCTTCGTGTTAGCCGCGAGGCGATTCGGAAATGGGAGCGCGGAGATCCGATCGCGGCCGATAGATGGCCTGACATCGATCGTCTTCTGGAGGCGGTTCAGATGTTGCTCCGTTACTTCAAGCCGGAATACCTGCCGTCCGTCGTAAGAAGGCCGATCCCAGACCTCAACAATGACACTCCTATCGACTACTTGGCGAGCCGTCGTTTCGACGAGCTCGCGGCCTATTTCGATGAAAAATTCAGTTTCGGAACCACCACATAGGAAGAACGGAAGTGCAAACTACCACCACTTACTCTGGCACCGTCTACCGGTGCATCCCTAGCTCATCCACTACCCCACTGAGCACCGAATACTCGGTTACCTATGGGGGCAGGTGGAACGCTGCCGGGAGTTACCCGATGATGTACACGTTTCTGAGCGAACAACTAGCGCGGCAGTGGTGGCTGGATAAATCGATGCCCCCATTCCCTGCTGAGGAACGTCAGCCAGAATCCCGCCCGGACCTTCTCATCCTGGGTTGGGATCTGGATAACGTGGCAGATCTAACCTGCACAGCCGGGCTCGAGGAGGTGGGCCTTCCTAGCACCTATCCGATGGGTTTCACGGGACGGACGAGCTGGACCGTGACCCAATCCGTAGGTGCCACTATCAACGCATCCGGACATACCGGCATTCTGACTCGGAGCGCATCAACCAGCGAGTGGTCTGGACAGGTTGAATCCTGGGCCGAGATTGCTGTGTTCACTGACCAAGCACCAAGCCCAACGCTCACGAAGCGTATCCCGTCAGGAGATTGGCTGTGATCGCACAAGACACAAGCGGCCTGCTGGTCGCGAGCGAACAGGTTGTGCATCGTCCCGCAAGGGCTCTCATCGGCTGGCTCTCGCCAAACGAATGCATAAGCCTGCTCCTGGGTCGCAATCCGAATCCCGGCGACGATATTGAGACCTACAGCAATGCCGCAGAGCAGTACCGTAAAGCGGCAGAGCGACGAGAGCCATATGTGTCTACCAATCCCATGGTGGACGATGACCGGTTCGCTGATACACTGAAAGGTGTCGCTGATCGGCCAGAGGTACAAGCGGCGTTTCATGGAGTGGTGTGGCGGCCAGCAGTCGTCGATCTATCGCGCGTGCTGAGCCTTCAGAAGGTGATCTTCACCGACGGCCTCGAGATCGACCCAACGCAGATAGACGATACGGCGCTGACTGAACTATGCCTGCCCAGAGAACAGGTGTCTCCGCCAAGCGGAGCGCTCTCAGACCCCGACGGCAAGGGCTTCACCATAAGTTCACTCAACACCAATCTCAGGATCGCCGGCGGGCAATTGAGCGAAGCCGTCGTGGCTCCTGGTCCTGGACTCCCGTCCGTTCGTATGCAAGCAGTGACATTGCTGGTGACGATGGGCGCAAGCTATCTGAACGTTGCTCGGTATCGTGACCGGTGGTTCCTGCGAGATGGTTATCATCGAGCATCGCGGCTACTGCGGGCGGGCATTTCGGTCGTGCCCTGCATCTACATCGAAGCAAAGAGTTTCGAGGAAGTCCAAGCGGGAGTAGGCACACTCCCGTTTGAAGTCTTGTACGGCGATCGCCCTCCCACCCTGCAGGACTTCTGGGATGAGGCAGTCGCCACGAACATCTCTCAGATCGCCATTCGGAAAGTCATTCGGATCAAAGGCGAGGAGTTTGCGGTACCAAGGTAAAGATGTACGCGATCCAGCGTACTTCGGCAGACGAAGGCCCGCTTCTACTCAGAGCGCGCTAAGTGCACCGTGCTAGCGATAAAGAGGTCACACCACACCACCTTCGGGCCATGGCTCACTCCCTGCACGCGGGCTTCGCCACCTCAGCCGCGGCTGCCGGAGCCTCCGAGCGCTCCAGCGCCGCCCAGACCCGGCACCGCTCCCTGCAGACGCTTCCCCGCCACATCGGCTGGCCACCGCCTTCGACGAGAACGCCGTCTCTAAGTGTTGGCCTCTGACGACCCTCGGAGTCCCGTGGGACCTCCCTTGAACTCTTCGGCGTTCGAAACAGTCTGGGAATTGCGGCGGTGGGGTCTCTTGCCGACCGATATGATCCCGACGCCATGCCGACCAACCGCCGAGCCCGGCCAACCATCCGGTGTCTCACCGAAGACCTAGGCCTCGAGCTACCCGAGTTGCGAGTGGACCTGGGCGACATTGATGACCCGTGGCTGGATGAGCTGCGGCGGATAGCCCCCGCATCGCCAACCGGCCAGAAACGCATACTCTCCATAGACCACCCGCTGGTCTACCGGCTCCGGGTCTCGTCTTTCCGTGGCGCCACCTGGGTCGACGAGGAACAGGGCATCGTCTGGCTGTGCGCAGTACATCGGCGCCAAGACGACTCGGACGACGACGCCTTTGTGTGGTTCGCCGATTTGCACGCCAAGGGACAGCTTCTTCCATCTGAGGACGACCGGCTGCGCGACGCGGCCGAGGCGGCCATAAGGCTGCATCGTGCGCTAACTGTAGAGTTGCTGAATGTCGTGGCTGAAGCTTTGTCGCACCAAGGTACCGAGGTGACGACCGACCTGGGCGACTACGTTCCATGCCGTGTACTGGTCCAGGGTGACGGAGGCGTGGACGAGATTTGGTGCGCGCTCAGCAGCCGAGCTAGAGACGGCGGTCACATACTCGATCGCGTGCGTGACCTTCTGTTCGCGGAGCTTGAGAACCACTTTCCAGACGCGATCTTCGAAGTGAGGAACGACTGGCCCACGGGCAGGCTGGAGTGGTGGGAAGCGGTCAGGATGGGCTTGCGCTAGCGCCTGGGGGCTTGCCAGCGACGCGCTGAACATCCTCCACTGGAACATTTAGAAGATATGCGGCGATCTCTGCGTCGCCTCCAGTGAGAACGAACCGGGCACGTTCGATGCCACGCTTGATGTCGTCTACATGCCTAGTGGCATACTCCTCGACAGCGCGATCAACGATCTCAGCTTGGGTGGCGTCAGTGAGCACGGCCAGATAGCGGATGCGCTCCTTCGTTGCTCCGCTCACCTTGATTGGTGCCTGCTCAGTTGCCATCTCTAGGCCTCCAATACCTAGTACCTAGAGAATACTAGTACCTAAGTAGAGAGTCAACGTCTGGTTGATGGTGGGCGCAAGTGCCAAGCGCTGGCCCGGCTGGTCGCTGACCAGCTAGGCCTGATACTAGCTACCTCAGGAAACGAGATTGCACAACCTCACACCAGACGACCTTCAGACCGTAGCTCACTCGTCCGAACCCCACTTGTCGCTGAGCGCCTCCACGATCTCCAGGCCGCGGCCGCTGTCCGCTGATGGTTCCGTTGAGTCTGCCACCGGCTCCTGCGGACTGCGATCCCACACCTCGATCAGCAGTCGCTCATGGTTAGCCAGAATCCGCAGGGCGATGGGTGGCTGCTCCTCCATTGCCCAAGAGGCCCGGGTGACGTTGGTGACCAACTCGCTTACCAAGAACTCGGCATCCGCCACCAGCGTCTGCAGCTCCCATTCGGCGAGGACGTGCTTGGTGTGAAGCCGGGCGCACCCGGCTGCAGTGGGCAGTGACATAAGGCGGAGGCGCTAGTCGATGGCCGCGCCGATCATCTGCCACGAGTTGGCCTGGTTATGGCCTCGTTCAGCATGAGCCAAGGCGGCTGGAAGCCCGCGAGCGGCCTGCGTAACGAACGAGCCGATTCCGGGGAGTACCTGGTCCATGAAGACGCTAAGGCGGCATGCGGGATTCTCAAGCTCGCTGGTCAGGCTCACCTGGTGCTTAGCCCTAGCGCGGTCCGCAGGACAGCTGCAGCGCACCATCGTGAACACGGAGCGTTATCACACTCGCGCCCGGTAGTCGGGCACGACAGGCGGGAGCACTCCCACGGCTTTGTCAGTGGCGTGGTCTACCGTTGCGCTGTGCCCCGAACACAGACCGTAGATCCACATGCCCGTGATTCGGTCGTTGTCGCTTGCTGCCTGGCGGCTAGCGCAGTGAGCGACGCCGCCTTGAGCGACAGGCGGAAGGCGGCCATCTTGATGGATTGCCTCGGCGTGCTTGTCGCGATATCGCCACCCGGGCAGGGCATCACGTTCGGCCAGCTCCGGGCCGGGTTGACCAGGCCGCTGCGCGAGCTGCTGCCCGCCACGATCGACCTGGGTTCGACGGGCGATGTCGTCCTTCTCGACGCCGAAGGGATGTTGTGCCCGGAAGCGGAGGACGTCTGCCACGAGCATTTCATCGGATGCGCGGCGCTGGACCAGCATTGGTCCCAGGCGCGTGTCCGCGCCGAGCAGGAAGAACGACGCTTGTACCTTGCCTTGCGTGATCTCGGCGCTGAGGGTTACACGCGTGCGCGAGAACTTCTCACGGACAACCCGGCTGGAGACCTCCGCACGTTGCGCCGGAAGTGGGATGAGCTGTGGCCGCGGTTCGGGGATTACACGCTGATTTCGGACTGGCGGTGGGCACAGCTTAACGGCTGGTGGTTCGCCTGCCCGTCGTGCCACTGGCCGATGCGCGTCATAGAGGGCGACGACCTCGCCACTGTGCGCTGCGACGCTCACGACGTGCGTGGAATCCGTTACACCACCCAGACCGATAACGCGGAGGGCAAGCCGCCGGTGCTGCAGCCCGCTGGCCGGGACGCTCCGCCTGTTGCCGGTCAGCCCGCCACTTCCGATCATCTGGCCGTGTCGAGAAGCGTCTGGCGTTATGTCACGCTTCCCGGTGTCCTGGAATGCGAGCTTCGTGATCACGCTCGCGGGCTCGGCGCGCAGGTTGAGATGTGGCCTGACTGCGACAGCTACGACGTGCGGATCGAGGCCGGGAGCAGGCAGTGGCGGGTCGACGCGAAGGCGTGGGCTTCGCCTGACCGACTGGCTGACGCGTTCGGCGGGAAGAGCACCGCGGCTCCGCTCTACATCGTGCTGCCTGATCATCAGCAGTCGGCGTGCACGGCACTCGATGAGCAGTTGCGTGCGCAGGGGTACCGCGTACGGACGGCGGGACAGCTCATGGATGAGGTCGGCCGGGCAGCAAGGAAAACACGATGAGCGGCGGGCGGGGCCTCGGTGAGATGGCGGTACAGGCCGCGTGCGCGCTGGCGGAGGTCTTCTTCCCTGAAGATGCAGCTGGCGAGACGGCTGTCCCGCTCGACCAGGCGCACCTGATCGCGTCCGGCCGCCTGGACCTATGGGATGGGTGGGAAAGTCAGCCGCCGGACATGAAAGCCCTGGTCGGGGAGTTTCTGCGGCTGCGGCACAACGAACTGGCATCGCGGAACGCGTTTCTCGCGGCGGCGCGGCGCCAGTTCGCGACACCGGACGCGCCGTTTACCCTCCCGGCGGGGGTTCCGTCATATGAGGCCACCTGTGTACTGCCCCGGCACGGTGGTGATCCAGTCGCGTTTGTCGCGCAGGTTCTGAAGGACATGGAGGACATTCACGCTCGCGCTCGGACTCCGGTTGAGACGGCGGAACCTGGGCTCTGGTCGTTCGGGTGGCGGCCGGAAAGCACTGTCGATATTCCTGAAACGCTGCGCGACGCCGCGAGCCACACGGCATGGCCTGTGGTGACGACGGCTCCTTATCTGTCTGAGATCAAGGTCAGCTGTCAGGAGATCAGGGATCTCGCGGAGGAACTCGATCGCGCTTGGGGTCAGTCGTGGCGCCTTCCCGTCATCGGCGCGCTGCTAGCCGGGTTCCGCGACTCCGCCGACCTGCCCGTCAACGAGCTGGTCGCGTATGCGGGACAGTTGCGCCTAGCGAACGCCCCAACGGGTGTGGGGAAGACGGTGTTCGACCGTCTCCTTGCTATCTACCTCGCTCGCGCCGGCATCCGCTCCTGCATCGTGGTCACGAATATCAACGACGCACTCAACACTGAGGCCGAGATCCGCGCCGACCTAGGGAAGCTGCACCAGCGCACTGCGGGCAGGATGCCCAGTTGCGAGACGTTGCTGTCCGCGCACCGGCTGCATGACAAAGCGCTCACGGCAGCTGACCTGGCTGACTGGGACCGTGTGGACAAGCTCGGTTACGGGTGCGCGCTGCGGGCACAGGTTATCGATGGGCCGCTTCCGGAGCCAGGTAAAGAACCATGCACCGGCCTGCGGCCGACTGCGGCTGACTCAGATGACCGCACAGGAAACGGCGCCCGGCACGCGTGCCCCTGGCGCGGTGGCTGCGGTCGCCACCGGCTCGCCCACCGTGCGGTGCAGGCTGACATCATCGTCACTTACCATCACATGCTCGCATCGGGACACGTTCCCATCCCCGTTGTCGTTGACGACATTGAGGTCGAGAGCCTCAGCGTCCTTGAGCTGGTCATGCGCGCGTGCCCGGTCATTCTCATCGATGAGATCGACCAGTTCCAGAGCACTCTTGTCGAAGCGGGAAGCAAGGAGGTGCGGCTTGCCGCGAAAGGACGAGAGCAGGCGGACCTGGCGCTTGCCCAGATCGAGACGCAGCGAGACCTGCTGCCGCCTGGGGCGGATCGCCGGGTGGTGCCGCCTTTGCTCCGTGCACGGTTCCTGTCGGAGCAGTTCCTCAACTACGTCCTGGAAGGCGAGATCTGGCTGGAGGATGAGCGTGACCGCCCGGC
>Ga0187783_10004063_pt1 | contig 10833 bp, 10 predicted proteins | sample 1015_SJ02_MP02_2_FD_132471 | JGI IMG/M metagenome (GOLD analysis project Ga0187783, IMG submission 132471) | Tropical peat soil microbial communities from peatlands in Department of Meta, Colombia - 1015_SJ02_MP02_20_MG | ecosystem: Environmental > Terrestrial > Soil > Wetlands > Peat | place...
CGATTGTCGAAGTTGGATGTGGCGCGGGACGCATGACGCGCTGCTTTGCCAGGCGATTCGGACGCGTGACGGCTGTCGATGTGTCCTCGGAAATGCAGGACCGCGCCAAGCACTACCTGGCGGGGAGATTCTTCGCAACCCGCGTGTCAACTGGCGCCAAGATTGGCTCAACAAATATGAATTAGAACCGTATCTCTTGTTCTAGGGAGTTGTGGAACTGGCGTTAGTTGCATATATTTTGTCTCACGCGACGTCAAGATTCGCTTCAAGCAGACGGCCATCGGGCCCGCAATCAATGGCGCCAAGATGAATGACAAGAGGTATCGTGTGCTACTGGTCTGCAGTCATCCGGTGCAGTATCTTGCGCCAATCCTCCGCCGCATGGCCGAACATCCCAAGCTCGACATACAGGTGGCATACTGCAGCTTGCAAGGGGCCGAACCAGATATCGATCACGAGTTCGGAGTCACTGTGGCTTGGGACGTCCCGCTGCTCGAAGGTTATTCGTGGGTGCAGGTGCCGAACCGTTCGTTTCACCCCGGCCTCGGACGGTTCTTCGGGCTTGTAAACCCAGGTGTCCGGGAGCTGGTGTCCGAAGGGAGGTTTGACGCCGTTGTTATTCTAACGGGCTATGTGTGCGCCACATTTTGGATAGCGCTTGCCGCGGCAAAAGTAAGGGGATTGGCAGTGCTCTTCGGCACTGACGCCCACGAAATTTCTTCTCGCAGCGCCAGCGGCTGGAAAATACGAATCAAGAAATGGTTTTGGCCGGGCCTGTATCGTCTTGCTGACGTCGTCATCGTACCATCGAGCGGTGGAGTGAATTTGATGCTCTCGATCGGAATTCCCGCGGAGCGAATCGCGCTCACACCTTACGCTGTGGACAATAAGTGGTGGATCGAACAGGCATCAAAGGCAAATCGATCGGCAATTCGAGCTGTATGGCGAATTCCGGATGCGGCACCAGTTGTTCTGTTTTGTGCAAAATTTCAGTCGTGGAAACGGCCTCATGACCTGCTGCGCGCTTTTGCAAAGGCAAATGTGGAAGGATCATATCTTGTATTCGCGGGCGAGGGTCCGCTCCGCGCGGCATTAGAAATGGAGACTGAATCGCTAGGCCTTGCTGATCGAGTCCGTTTTCTCGGCTTCGTGAATCAATCGAAACTCCCGCCAGTGTATCGAGCCGCTGACCTATTCGTGCTGCCATCGGAGCACGAGCCCTTCGGCGTCGTCATCAATGAGGCTATGCTCTCGGGCTGCCCTGTAATCGTTAGCGACAGGGTCGGTGCGCGGTTTGACTTGGTTCGCAGTGGCGAGACCGGTTTTGTTTTTCCCATGGGAAATTTAGAGATCCTCGCTGCGCTATTGAAAGAGCTATTGCCCTCTCAAGAACGGCTTCGACAGTTAGGTGAGATAGCGCGGAACCGAATGATTGATTGGTCTCCTGAGAAGAATATCGAAGGTCTAATTCGGGCGATCGAAACCGCCTTGCGGATGAGAGCTCTTACAAGTCGGGTACGACGATGATTTGTTACTCCTCAACTTTGCACTCGTAATTTCGAGCTGGGCTTCGAAAATCATTTTTCATCTTTCAAGGAAAGCTGCGTGACTTAACATTTGCCGAAGAGCGATTCCCAGATCCCTCGAGATCTTTGCTCCTGGGAGATTCTCGAATATCTCGATGAGAAGGTACGCGAGCGTTGCTACCGTTCGCAAGATACTCTCATCGATGAGATATTGCTCTGCGCAAATTCGTGCGCGAATAGCGCCATCAGTCACGTCGTTTCGAAAGTTGTTGAACAGGAAAATAATTGTCATCCTTTTGGCGCGACGCTTAGCGCAATCTTGGTTCTTGAAACGTTACAGACAGGTTCGTATAGTGAAGTTTCGATCCAACGACGTGGTGTCGAGCCACAGGAACCGCCTGCGAAAATCATGAGAGTCCTGATCTATGCGCACTTCTTTGCGCCAAGTGTAGGAGGCGTTGAAACCTACGCGCGCTTGCTCGCCGACGGCTTAACGAAGCGGAGCTCACCGGACGGCACAAACAAAATGGAAATTACCGTCGTTACGCATACACCCGCGCAGATGAACTACGATGCCGAGTTTCCTTTCCGAGCCGTGCGGCAGCCCGGATGGTTCGATCTACTGAAGCTAATTCGCGATGCGGATGTAGTCCAACTGGCTGGCCCCTCGCTCTTACCCATGTTTCTTGCTCTTGTTCTCGGTAAACCAATCGTCATCGAGCAGCATGGATATCAGGCGGCCTGCCCCAATGGACTGTTATTGTACGAACCCACCAAGGAAGTATGCCCCGGTCATTTTATGGCGCGGAGTTACAGCAAGTGCCTGGCGTGTAATCAAAAGTCTCTGGGCTGGCGAAAGAGTTTGGGGGTGCTTCTCCTCACTTTCCCCAGGCGCTGGCTCTGCCGTCACGTTGGTACAAACATAGCCATCACATCACACGTTGCCCGGAGACTCGATCTTCCAAAGACTCGTGTCGTCTACTACGGTATTCCCGACTTGCTGCCGGCGGATTCCGTTCATCGCACCAAGGCGATTCCTGGAACTCCGGAACCTATATATTTTGCCTACGTCGGTCGGCTGGTGAGTGAAAAGGGCTTGCCGTTGCTGCTCCAGGCGACGCGCCGGCTATTGGACCAAGGCTATGATTTCCGAGTGATATTGGTCGGTGACGGCCCAGAGCGCGAAAACCTTGAGGCTGAGGCGATATCATTAAGATTGCAAAAACAACTGATCTTTACCGGATTTCTCTCGGGTGAGAGCTTGGAGGATACCCTACGCAACGTAGCTGCTGTAGTGATGCCTAGCATCTGGGAAGAGACGGCCGGTCTGGCGGCCATTGAACAAATGTTTCGGGGCCGGCCCGTCATTGTCTCAGATATCGGAGGCCTGGGAGAAGTGGTCGGCAGCACAGGCCTCAAATTTCCTATCGGTGATGTGGAAGCTCTTGCAAACTGCATGCGGCAGGTCCTCAACAAACCTAGTATTGTCTCTCAACTGGGCCAAAAAGCTCGGCTGCGTGCGCTCGATTGCTTCGACCTCGAGCGTATGCTGCGTGACCACGTCGCAATTTACGATCAATTGTGTGGCGCTCAGCGCAGCGGCGCTCGCAGAGATTAATGACAGCGACTTGCCCAATGGTGTCCTGAGGAGCAAATCCGTGCGCGAAGTGATTGCGGCACTATCCGACCTCGTTCCCAACAGAATTACAGCGGGAATAGTCAGCGCGCCAGGACACCATAGTTCGGTCGCCAACGCGGTCCACAAAAATCCTAAATCGGCTTCCCGACGAGCCGTTGCCTGCCATGCTCCGAGAATCTCGAAGAGTTTTGTTTCATATTATCGACGGGCGATCGCGAAGCCCCTGCTGACTGTACAGCGGGGAGTGCAGAATCCGCGCTTGGCGGCAGCTTCAGTAGAAAATGCCTGCAGCGTACGCTAACGAATTTCACTAATGGAGCCATTTCCCAGGGCCACCTTACAGTTTAACCAATGGGAGGGGGAGTGGTGAAAGGCGCGCGGATAGAATCGAGAACGAACAGCGGTTTGTGCGAGTCTCTATCAATGAAGGTCCTATCCCAGCCACGTGGCATTTACCACTGATTTAATTCCCGGAAAAGTTCAGATCGGAGCTTGGCTGAGGAGTCTTGGGCGAAAGGGTAACCACAGCCAACAGCGAATCGGGCGAGAATCGAGGGGTCGTCGCGCTCATTGAGATAGATTGAGTCCGGGGGTCGGTGAATTGACGAACACGGCTCGTCGTTGGTCACAAGCGCTGATTTCATTAGGCATGTATAATCTCAACAGGGCTTTGTGGCGATGTCGGGCGGCGCTAGATTCGGAGGGCACTTCCGAGCGACACACAACGCCGATACTGCGACGGTAAGACTCAGATTTCAGCCCACACAGATGATTCAAATGAGTGACAGCGTAAGAGCCTCTACGCATATTTTACCGGTCCTTTTGAACCTGTTCTTTTTCCTTAGCCAACTCCTGAAGTCCGTTGGACTGTATCTTCGTAGCCTTGCTCTGGTCTCTCGAAATATTGGTTGTCTATTAGCGCTGCTGTCCGTCCAGATCTGTCTCGCTCTGGAAGAAGTCGGAGTCGGGTATCGCGTCCTCGGCGATGAGGACATTTTCGGGCTTGAACATGGAGAAGGAAAGGTGTGATCGGCGCCCGTACAACTTTGATTCGAGGCAAGGCATGGATCGGCACGGCCACTTGGGTTTTCGGACTCTGGGCGGCGTGGCAGCTCGGTAGGTGGATATCCAAGGGCGACATGAGTGCCCTTCAGTTTGCGGCGATGGGAGCGACTGTCTGCGTGATCGGTGTTGTGACCCTGAAGAACTGGCGGCGTGGATTCTACATTTTTCTTGTGTGGCTGCTCCTTGAAGACTTGGTCCGCAAATTCATGGGGAACAGCATGATCGTCTATTTCGGCAAGGACGTGCTCGTAGGCCTAACATTTCTCTCGCTCGTGATGATGGCCCGCGCTCGTCGTCTCTCGTTCTTCCGCCCTCCATTCATGATCTGGTTTAGCCTCTTCTTTCTTCTTGCTGTCATGCAAGTTTTTAACCCCAACTCTCCAAGTCTTTTTTATGGGTTGCTTGGGTTTAAGCTTTATTTTTACTATTTCCCCTTAATTTTTGTGGGTTACGCGCTGATTCGCGACCAAAAGGATCTTTACCGTTTCCTTCTCATTACTATGATATTCGCGGGACTGATCGCGGGGGTCGGAATCGTTCAAGCCGTGGTTGGCCCTCAGTTCTTGAATCCAGCGGAGATAGCGCCGGACATCCGACAGCTGAGCACTCTTTACCGCTATGCGCCGATTTCCGGCGCGAAGGTCTTCCGACCAAGTTCTGTTTTCGTAAGCGACGGCCGATTCGCCTCGTACCTTGTCTTGATGTGGATCGTCGGATTGGGGATGTCTGGGTATCTGTTGCTTCGGAGGCAGCGTGGCCAGCTACTCGTGCTTGGCAGCATGGGGTTTATTGTGGTAGCGATTGCACTTAGCGGATCTCGCGGAGCATTCGTTGAGTCAATCGGCAGTACGCTGATACTAATCGCTGCGTTCCTTTGGAATGCGCCGTTGGCCTCGAGACAGGCGCATCGGCTCGGCAGTGCGGCCAGTCGAATTTGCATTGCGGCAGGCTGCGCGCTACTTTTGGGGATCACGTTTTTCCCCGATGCAATTGGTGCGCGGTGGAGTCTTTATTCCGAAACACTGAGTCCATCCAGCCCTTATTCTGAATTGGTTAGTCGAGGTGCGGAATATCCGACCGAAAACCTAATGTACGCAATCACACAGCCCAATTGGATCTTCGGTAATGGGATTGGTACGACGTCCCTCGGCACGCAGTACATTACCAGGATCCTGCGCGAACCCCCCCCAACAATTGGCTCGGAAAGCGGCTGGGGCAACCTGCTGCTAGAGCTCGGTATCCTCGGGTTGGCGCTGTGGTTAGCGTGGACCGTGGCAGCCACCGTCGCGTGCTGGAGAGTTGCGATATGCCTCATGAAAACGGTCTATGCGCCACTAGGATTTTCAATTGCGTGGTTTGTGTTCTTGCTTCTGATACTCACCTCGTACCATACCCTTGCCGGCTACCAGAATTACATCTCCAACGCGTATCTCTGGGTTTTGATGGGGATCTTGTTTCGACTCCCGGGACTGGCTGCCCGAGATAGCTTGCTGGCGGCACCTTACGCATAGATGCCTCCAAATCCTCAAATCGCTGTTGTTTCGCCATTTCTGGACAAGCGGCATGGAACAGAGCTTTGTATCGCAGAGCAACTCGAGCGACTGTGCGGCAGTTACGAATTTCACTTGTATAGCATGCGAGTCGAAGACGTTGATTTATCTCGTATTCATTGGCATCAAATTCCAGATGTGCCCGGACCTTATCTGTTTCGCTACGCGTGGTGGTTCGTCGTCAATCCGCTTTGGCGTTGGTACCATCGTCGTTTCCGAAATGTTCGCCCGGAGATCGTGTATTCCCCTGGTGTCAATTGTTTGGACGCGGACATCATTTCCGTGCACATCGTCTTTGTCGAATTTCATCGCCTCGTAAAGCGCCAGTTGAATTTGCGGAGAGCGCGGGTTCGTTCGTGGCCTCGCGCAATTCACCGGTGGCTGTACTACCATCTCGCTATGACGCTCGAAAGTATGGTGTATGGAAGAAAGACAGCCTTGCTAACACCCGTATCGAAAAAGGTCGCAGACGACCTCAAAAACTGCTTCGGCCGATCTGATTCACTGAGCGTCGTCTACTACGGGGTTGATTCGCGCCGATTTTGCCCTGAGATGCGCATGAAGCGGCGGGCCGACGCTCGTCAGAGTTTAGGACTTGATGAAAACGCGTTTGCGCTTTTGCTCATCGGTAATGACTGGATGAAGAAGGGCCTTGACTGCGTTCTTGCTGGAGTTGAGGCAATCGCGATTCCTAATCTTCGCCTTTTGGTGGCAGGTCACGATGACGTAACATTCTATCGGGATATCCTAAGTAGGAGAGGACTGTCGCGAGTCGTATCGTTCCTTCCCGTGCGGGCTGATGTAGAGATCTACTATGCGGCGACGGATGTCTATGCCGGGCCCTCCCTTGAGGACGCATTTGCGATTCCGCCTCTCGAGGCCATGGCATCTGGACTGCCTGTGATTGTGAGTCGACAGGCAGGAGTGAGTGAGATCATCACGAACGGACTTGACGGATTCATACTCGAAAACCCTCACGATGCGACAGAGCTCGCCAGACTACTAAAGCAACTCTATGAAACTCCTGACTTGCGAATACGGTTAGGCAAACGTGCGGCTCTGACGGCCAAACAATATTCCTGGGAGCGAAACGCGGCTGAAATGAAAACTCTGTTTGACTTGGCTCTCCGCCGGAAATCTGTGAATGAGGACGGAATTCGTCGTGATGCCCCCGTCTAGTCGAATGCATATATGCGGACCCTCAAGTGGAATGCCAGTGGATTTCTTGAAACGTAAGAGCCCCAGCTTGTACCATTCGCTGACAACGCGAGGGTTACCAGGTGTCGCCGACAACTGAGAGAGCACTTAAGGTCAAGTGCGTTGCCCAAGGCACAGATCCGAAGTCTTTTGAAAGAGATCCGAAATCAGGAGATAAAGCCTCTGCGAGCGCGCTCATGACGCACCGGATCGATATCCTTATACTCGAGAATCTGACCGACTGGTGGCTACCTGCAAAAATGATCCGCCGCATCTACGAGTTTGCCGATCTTCTGCAAAACCTGAGTCAGGCGCGGAACACGGTGCCCGACAATCGAGCCAGCAGCGCAACGCGGGTGGCATGAAGAGAGCCCTTGATAAATGTTTTTAAGCAGGAAGGTGTGGCATTCCTGAAGGCAAGCAGTCGGCGCTGCACAATCATGAACACCTCATACTCGCCAAAGGAATACTGGAACCAACTGGCGAAGAACCACGCGCAGTCTGATCCCGATGGCTTCGCGCCCGTAATCCATCCCAATGCACCCCCGTGGTTCAACCGGATGATTGATAGGTTACAATTCCGCGCCATCCGCCGGGCTCTCTCATTGGCAGGCATTCCATTCGGCGCACGCATCCTAGATGTCGGATGCGGGACGGGTCGATGGTTACGGCGGTATCAGGAGATGGGATTTTGCCCTTCGGGGGTGGATAGCACTCTCGCGATGCTGCTGCTTGCTAAACGGCTGGGAGTTGTCAGTCCTCTTGTAACGGGCGAAGCGCAGCGCTTGCCGTTCGCGGACGCAACGTTTGATTGTGTTTCCGACATCACCGTCGTTCAGCATATTCCTGCCTCACAGCAGCCGAAAGCTCTCGCCGAAATGATGCGCGTGTTGAAACCGGGTGGCCAGCTGATTCTGATGGAGCTAATTCGCGGGAAAGGTGCGCACGTCTTTCCACGCACGCCTGAAGATTGGATCCATCAAACGACACTGTGTGGTGCGAAGTTGGTGGAGTGGTCAGGGCAGGAATTCCTACTGCTCGACAGAGCGTTCGTCCGCTGCGCGCGAGCTCTCGCTGTAAAAAGGGCGAGTCACTCTGACGGTGTAATTGCGCCGCTCGAATCTGGTTCGCGGCAGCGTTCTTTCCCGCGACGGATTTATCTGAAAGCTCTCCAACTGCTGGCACTGATCTCTCCGTCCGCTGAGCCGATATTCGAGAAGATCCTCCCTTCCCGCCTAGCGACCCACGGCGTCTTCGTCTTCCGCAAGTAATCTGGTTCGGCGCGAATGACACCGATTCGTTGGTCTACTGCGGGAGAGTCTCACAATCATCGGATGCGCCGAGCCAAATTGCTTAATGCAGGTAAGACTTGCAGCCGGTCGAACTAAATAACCATAAGTGAGCTCAGCCACCGCAATCAAATAACTCGGGGACAATTTCGTTTTACAACGCTACGGGTCGCTAGTAGGCTAAGGATGTGAGGCCTGGAAATCTTCTCGCTCCGTTTATCCGAAAGCTCTCAAGGGATACGATATTGCCGATCCCGTTCGGTCCACTTCGCGGAACCAAGTGGATTGTTAGAAGTCAGAACGCAAACTTTTGGTATGGAACTTTCGAAAAGCATAAGCTCAAAAGTTTTCTTTCTTGCCTTAAACCGGAGAGCATGGTTTACGACATTGGAGCAAATGTTGGCTATTACACATTGGCCGCCGCTAAATATGCGAGGCACGTATGTGCTTTCGAACCTTCGCCAACTATAGTGTCGATCCTGAGGCGTCATGTCCAAATCAACGGCCTTCACAATTGCACGATCGTGGAGAAGGCCGTAAGCGTCAAATCAGCTTACGCAAGATTCACTCCGGCCGAGACACACGGTGGCGAGAATAACGGAACGGGTCATTTGTCCGGCGACGGCGCCTTGGTTGTCCCAACGATTTCCATTGATGAGTTCTGTAAGACTCAGTCGCCGCCTAGCGTGATGAAAATTGACGTCGAGGGAGCTGAGCTCCAAGTACTAGAGGGTTCTGCATCGACCCTTGCGGCGCAGCGTCCCATTCTGTTCGTCGCCACTCACTCGGATGAATTGCTCGTCCGCTGCTGGCAATTCCTCGAATCTCACGGCTACAAAGTTTCGAATGGTGAGGGCGATCGAGCGCCAGGCTTAAACGAGATCCTAGCAATGCCTGAACGGTCATCCGCCTAAGCCCAATGAGATATTTCCCCTGTCTGATTGAGACCGCTCTCAACATCATTCGCTTCCACTATGCCGGGATCTAGACGATCTAACATCTGTTCATCCTGTGCTCAGCCGGCGACGAGTGAGCGGCAGGTTCCATTTCCGGGGGAAGGATAGCGTAAGGCCCATGGCAGCCAAGGCATGTGCAATCTCGGCGAGAGAAATCGACGTCATCGCCCCGCCACAAATGCGATCGCGAAGGTCGACAGGTGGCGGGAATCCGCGCTCGAGTTCCGCACGCATCCTGATCGGCGAGCGGCACAAGGTTTGGCACAAGGACCGTGAGCCGCTCTGAAGCCTGCTCGAATACGGCGTCGGCGTAAGCGCCGTTCAGAAGCCGTCTTGACGGGCTCGGTTGACCACGCGGAGTGATTTGATTCTGTAGAAAGAGCAGTGCAGATTGACCTTGCGCGTTCGTCTTTTCAAACTTAGCGTTTGAATCCACCAGATGACTCGCTGCAACCACATCCATCCGGCGACCGGCTGGCCGTGACAGTCTCTGTTCGGCGAGCTCGTCTCGGCCGTCGACACCGGCTAACTCGCTCACCTCACCTTCCAGGACCCCGTTCGTCGCACGGCCATAACCCGAATATTCCCTAAAAACTGCTTCTCCTCTCCTGCGAGGCACTTTGACTTCCTGAGCGTGCCCTGGAGCAAATGCAAATAGTCGATTCCCGGGCCAGTCAAATTCGCAGGGACAACAACCACTCAAAGGGAATTCTCACAATAGCCCGCTTAACGTGTCCGTCGAGATCTCCGAGCTCGACCGCTGCGACATGGTCGGGCTGGCTCAGCCGCAGGGAAGAATCCCTTTAGATTCTCGCAATCAGGACGATGGACGCGCTACCCGTTGTTCGCCGCCAACCCCACGAAGTCCGGCGTGCAGATAACTCGGTTCTTCCAGCTGGTCAATATAGAATCGTGACACGCTGGTTCCACCTGGCACCCCCGAAATGCAGGGCAAGAGGAACGTTCGAGAAACGACGAGCGAGAAGATCAAGCTCTTCAAACAATTCACTCTTTCTGGTCGGCGCGATCCCGATGTCGTGCTTTTTGTTCGATTATTATACGCTTTCTGCGTGAGTGGTTTGGGATCATCGACCTTAGCCACGCCTATGGGCTCGCACTTTTTGAGGCGCAGGAAACCCAGGGATCAACGAGCAAACAAGGCATCCCCTTGGAGAAGTTCGCTGTCCTTGCCAGGGAATCCTTCTTTGAACGAGAGCAAGCGGAAGCCCCTTTCACGGAGGAAATCATAGACTTCCGCGAAAATGCATGAACCTTGATAGAGCTGAGTGAACGAGACTTCGATAAATTCGAAGCGCACACCCAGAAGTGTTCGCTCTGCGCCACCGAGCGCCATCAATTCAGCCCCCTGAATGTCGATCTTTAGTAGATCAACATTTTCTTCGCATCGAGCTTCAGTCATCACTGAATCGAGTGTTGAGACACGGCATTAAATTTTCTCACTGACGTCAAGATTGATTCCTTCTGCCATCTCAGGTAGATCTCGCTTCACTGGTAGAATCGAGGAACTATAGTCAAATTTGAGCACTTCCATCTCGCAGATCCTCGCCTCATCCGCCACGGCGCATTGATGGACGGAGAAACGTGGATCAG
>Ga0187783_10004064_pt1 | contig 10833 bp, 7 predicted proteins | sample 1015_SJ02_MP02_2_FD_132471 | JGI IMG/M metagenome (GOLD analysis project Ga0187783, IMG submission 132471) | Tropical peat soil microbial communities from peatlands in Department of Meta, Colombia - 1015_SJ02_MP02_20_MG | ecosystem: Environmental > Terrestrial > Soil > Wetlands > Peat | place...
CGCCGACACCAGGTACGCGCTTGGCAGCGTGCTCAACCACGTGCTGATGCACCAGACGGTGATCGGCCAGGAGGCGATCAAGCAGTTCGCCGAGGCCGGGGAGGACATGCCCGACCTGATCGTGGGCTGCACCGGCGGCGGGTCCAACTTTGCCGGGCTGTTCCTTCCGTTCCTGCGGGAGAAGCTGGCCGGCCGGGCCGACCCGGTCATCCGCGCGGTCGAGCCCGCGGCCTGCCCGTCGTTCACCCGGGGCGTGTACGCATACGACTTCGGCGACACGGCCGGGTTCACGCCGCTGCTGAAGATGCACACGCTCGGGCACGAGTTCATCCCCGACCCGGTGCACGCCGGCGGGCTGCGCTACCACGGCATGTCGCCGCTGCTTTCGCACATGTACGAGCTCGGGATGTTCGAGGCGGTGGCCAAGCCGCAGCGGGAGTGCTTCGCCGCCGCCGTGCTGTTCGCCCGGACCGAGGGCATCATCCCCGCGCCCGAGCCGACGCACGCGCTGGCCGCCGCGATCGAGGAGGCCAAGCGGTGCACCGAATCGGGCGAGCCGAAGGTCATCCTCACCGCGCTTTGCGGCCACGGGCACTTCGACATGGTGGCCTACGAGAACTACCTGTCCGGCGAGATGACCGACTTCGAGCTGCCCCAGGAGCGCATCGACGCCGCCATCGCCGGCCTGCCCGCGGTGGGGTGATCGAGACGGTGTGATCAGGGCGGTGTGATCAGGGCGGCGTGATCGGGACGGCGTGATCAGGGGTGGCGGCGTGAACCGCGGACCGTTCTGGCTAAGGAGCGTTACGGCGGGCGCGGACGGCGGCGGCCAGGCCGTCTAGTACGCCGGCGGTGGTGCCGATATCCATGCAGGCGTCGGTGACACTCTGGCCGTAGGTGAGGGTGGCCGGGGGGCCTGGCTCCTGCCTGCCCTGGCACAGGAAGCTCTCGAGCATCACGCCGGTCAGGCCGTACTCGCCCGCGGCCACCTGCTCGCCGAGGGCGGCGGCAACCAGCGGCTGGCGGCGGTGGTCCTTGCCGCTGTTGCCGTGGCTGGCGTCCACCATCAGCCGGCGCGGCAGGCCGGTGCCTGCGATCAGGTCAAGCGCCTTGGCCACGTGGCTGGCCTCGAAGTTCGGGCCGCCGCGGCCGCCGCGCAGGATCACGTGGGTGTCCTGGTTCCCGGCCGTGGTCACGACCGCGGCCGCGCCGTGCTCGGTGACGCCAAAGAACGTGTGCCCGGCGGCCGAGGCGCGGCACGCGTCCACGGCCACCTGGACGTCGCCGTCGGTGCCGTTCTTGAATCCGACCGGCATCGACAGGCCCGAGGCGAGCTGGCGGTGGACCTGGCTCTCGGTGGTCCGCGCGCCGATCGCGCCCCAGGTCACGGCGTCCGCGATGTACTGCGGCGTGATCGGGTCCAGCCATTCGCAGCCCACCGGCAGGCCACGGGCGACGATGTCGAGCAGCAGCCGCCGCGCGGTCCGCAGGCCGCGGTGCACGTCGTGCCCGCCGTCCATGCCTGGGTCGTTGATCAGGCCCTTCCAGCCGGTCACCGTGCGCGGCTTCTCGAAGTAGACGCGCATCACGACCAGCAGGTCGTCGTGGTAGCGGTCCCGCAGCGCGGTCAGCAGGCCCGCGTACTCAAGCGCGGCCGCCGGGTCGTGTACCGAGCAGGGCCCGGCGACCACGAGCAGGCGGTCATCGGAGCCGTCGAGCACGGCGCGGATCTGGGCCCGGGTGTGCTCGACGATGCCCGCGGCCCCATCGGTCAGCGGCAGCTCATCGAGCAGGGCCGCCGGGGACAGCAGCGGCTCGTAGCCGGTGATGCGGGTATCCCTGGTGCGCGGCATCAGGCGTGTCTTCTCCTCCCGGGGCGGGCCCCAGCGTAATATCGCGCCCGCCCGCCGGGAGCCAGGCGACACGCGACCGATGCTACACCCTGGTAGGCGCGGCGCCGGAGCTGCGCGCTCCTGTTGCGACCGGCCGCTCACCAGGTACTTCTTAACGTAAACACATAAATCACCAAACTTGTTCACATCATGACCGGCGAGCCTGGTCGGGAACGCATCAGCGCAGCTCCGCTGCGTGCGCTGGAGCGGTTTCCACCAGACGCCCGGGGGCCAAGGCCGGGACCCATGGGTCCATGCTTCGGATGACAGGAGGCAGCAGCCTTGGCACGCCTGCTCAACACCCCGGGTACTAAGGCACCCGCCGAACTCATCCCCACACGATGGCACGGCCCCCGACCGGACATCGCGGCCGACGGCTGGCGGCGGGCTTGGCTGCGTCCTCGGCTCGGGCCCACTCGCCGGTGGGCGCTGCTGCTCGTGGCGGGCTGGCTGTGCCAGGCGGGGCTGCGGGCCTGGTTCAGCCGCGGGCAGATCGTGCCGCTGGCCAATCCGGACGAGTCCGCCTACCTCATCGCGGCACGCGTGCTCGCGGGCGGGCCGACCACGGACTTCTCCTACTCGACGCTGTACCAGGGCGGATATCCGCTGCTGATCACGCCGGTGTTCTGGTTCACCAGCAACGCGCTGACCGTGTACCGCGCGGTGCTGCTGATCAACGCGGCGGTCAGCGCGACCATAATGCCGCTTGGCTACGTGACCGTCCGGCGTCTCGGGCTGAACCGCCCGGCGGCGTACACGGTGGCCATGGTCGCGGCGCTGGTCCCGGCCGGATTCTTCTACGCCGAGTACGCGATGACCGACGCGATCTACCCGGCGCTGGTGCTGGCCTGGCTGGTGACCACGCACAGCTGGCTGACCGCACGGACCCCGCGGGTCCAGTATGCGGCCGCGGCCGGGTCCGCCCTGCTGGCCGGGTACGCCTACGCGGTCCACACAAGGGGCACGGTCATCGTGCTCGCCTACCTGGCGCTTGGCGTCCTGGTGGCCTGGCGGCGGCTGGCGCCGCGCCGCACGATCCCGGTAGCGGCCGTTGGGCTGGCCGCGTCGGTCGGCGGCGGCTGGCTGCTTGACCGCTACCTGTCCTCGGTGATGTATCCCGAGGGCACGCGCGACCTGTCGTCGGAGATGGCCACCCGGCTGCACAGCGTGCACGGCGCGATCAACGTGTTCGAGATGGCGTCCGGCCAGCTGTGGCGGCTCGTGCTAGACGGCTGGGGCCTGGCCGGGATCGGGCTGTTCGCGGCCGCGGCCGTGCTCGCGCGGCGCAGGTTCCGCCGGGACCTGAGGATCATGGCCGCGCTCGCCCTGGCGGTCACCCTGGTCACCGCGGCCACCGCGCCCGCCGCGCTGCCGCCTGACCAGTCACAGACGTGGGCCTCCGGGCGTTACCTGGACAGCTTCATCGTGCTGTTCTTCCTGGTCGGCGCCGTGGTGCTGCTGCGGGTCAGGCCATGGCGGGTGCTGGCCTTCGCGGCGGGCACCGCGGTGCTCGCCGCGATCACGGCCGCGATCGTCGACGCCTACGCGGGCTCATCACTGCCCACGGCGGGCTTCACCACCGGGTTCAACTTCGGCGAGCCTGCCGTGCTGACCCAGAACTGGACCCAGGCCAGCGTGTGGCTGGCCACGGCGGTGGCGCTCGGCCTGCTGGCGGTGTGGGTGGCCGTGGCGCTGGCGGCGCGCCGGTGGAACGGCGTCGTGCTGTCGATCTTCGGGAAGGTTTCGCTCGCCCGGGTGCTGCGTGGCGTGCTGATGGCCGGGCTCGCGGCGGTGAGCCTGGTGGCCCTGACCCAGATGACCAACCACATCTCCCGGGCCTCCACGCCCGCTCAGGAGGCGAGCACGAGCGGGTTCGTGGCGGCCGCCGGGCTCAAGCCGGGCGACCAGATCGCCGTCGCCTACACGATCGGCAGCAACGCGTCGGGCACCCAGGTCGGCTACTGGCTGTGGGCGCCGCAGGCGTTCGAGGTGTCGTGGACCGAGCTGCAGTTCTTCAACCCGGCCCAGTCGCCGCCCGCCGGGGTGAACGTGGTCGAGACGGGCTGGCCCACGGGCCAGCCGGCGTCGGCCAGCTGGCCGCACCACCCGTCCGGCTGGCGGATCGTCGCCTCGAACCAGGCCGGAGGCTGGGTCGTGTGGCGGAAATCATTATGCCCCGCTCTCTTGGCGGCGCTCTCTTGGCGGCGCTGCGGCGCCGCGACCGTGTGTCACATATTTGTCGGCAGCGTTACACGCTAAGCTGCAGACCGTGGCACGCTCCATGGACGTGACCGGCCAAACCGGTCTGGCCTACCCGGATACGGTGGGCCATGATACGAATACGTTCCGTGGGCACCGCCGGGCCTGGCGGTGGGGCCTGCTGCTTGTGGTCGGCTGGCTGGTGCAGGCCGGGCTGCGCGCCTGGCTCAGCCGCAGCCAGGTGGTACCGCTGGCCATACCGGACGAGTCCGCTTACCTGATCGGCGCTCGGGTGCTGGCGGGCGGCGTCCCCGCCAACTTCTCCTACTCGACGCTGTACCCGGCCGGCTACCCGCTGCTGCTGGTGCCGGTGTACTGGTTCACGCACAACCCGCTCACCGTGTACCGCGCCGTGCTGCTCGGGATCAACGCGCCGATCGGCGCGGCCGTGATGCCGCTTGGCTACGTGGCGGGCCGGCGGCTGGGTCTTGACCGCCCGGCCGCGTACGCGGTGGCCATGGTTGCGGCCCTGGTCCCGGCGGCGCTGTTCTACACCGAGTACGCCATGACCGACGCGATCTACCCGGTGCTCGTGCTGGCGTGGCTGCTCGCGGTGCACAGCTGGCTGAGCCCGCACGCCACCAGGTCCGTCCGGGGCCAGTACGCCGCGGCGGCCGGGTCGGCGCTGCTGGCCGGGTACTCCTACGCGGTCCACTCCAGGGGCGTGGTGATCGTGGCCGGGTACGTGCTGGTCGGTGTCCTGGTCACCTGGCGGCGCCTGGTGCCGCGGGGCACGGCGGTGGCGGCGGCGGTGGCGCTGTGCCTGCCGCTGGGCGTGGCTTGGGTGCTGAACGGCCACCTGACCGCCGTCATGTACCCCAGCGGCCCGCGGACGCTGGCGGGCGAGGCGCTGATGAGGCTGCGCAGCGTGCACGGCATCGTTTTCGTGTTCGAGATGGCCGCCGGCCAGCTGTGGCGGTTCGTGCTTGACGGGTGGGGCGTGGCCGCGCTCGGGCTGGCCGCCGCCGTCTGGGTGGTCTTCCGGCGTTCCTTCCCCGACGAGGTGCGGATCATGGCCGGGCTGGCGGTCGGGGTCACGCTGGTCACCGCCCTCGTATCGCCCGCCGCGCTGCCACCGGACCAGCCGCAGGCCTGGGCCTCCGGGCGCTACCTCGACGGCATGGTGGTCGTGTTCTTCCTGGTCGGCTGCGCGGTGCTGCTGCGGGCTTCCCCGCGCCGCCTGGTCGTGTGGGGCGCCTGGCTGGTGCCGCCGACGCTGGTGGCCGCGATCGTGGTGTTCGCGTACGCGGGAGGGCCGCTGCCCGAGGCCGGGTTCGGCGGCGCGTTCGTGTTCGGCGAGCTTGCCGTGCTGACCCAGAACTGGACGCAGGCCAGCGTGTGGGTGGCTACCGGGGCGGCGTTCGTCCTGCTGGGGGCGGCGATCGGCGTGGTGGTCCTCGCCTCCCGGTGGGGTCTGCGCTGGCGGCCCGTGGTGCTGGCCGGTCTCGGTGCGGTCAGCCTGGTCGCGGTGTTCCAGATGACCAGCCACATCTCGCAGGCCAGCACGCCGGGCGAGGAGCGCGATACGACCGGCCTGATAGCCGGGACCGGCCTGAAGCCGGGCGAGTACCTCGCCGTCACCAGCGGCACGGGAATCGGCGTGTCCTGGCAGAGCTGGATGCCGCAGGCATACGAGATCTGGTGGACGCCGCTGCAGTTCTTCAACCCGGTCACCAGTGCGCCGCCGGCCGACGCGACCGTGGTCGAGGTGGCCTGGCCGGCCGGCACGCCCGCGTCGGCCACCTGGCCGCAGGCTCCGCCGGGGTGGCGGGTTGTGCTCACCGACCCGGTCGACGGCTGGGTGGCCTGGCGCCGGTGAGGGCGGGGCTTGGGGTGAAGCGGGGGGAGGACGCCGTCAGGACCGCGGCCTGCGGGGTGATGGACCAGGCGGCCTGGAGTTCGGCGGCGAGGACCGCGACGAGTTCGGCCACGTCGGACGGCGCCGAGTCATGCAGCGCCTCGGCCACGATCAGGGCGCGCGCGGTGGAGTCGCGGACGGCGGACAGGCCGCTCTGCCGGTTCGTCCAGCGCCGGGCGTGCGCGTGTCCGGCCCGGTCCGCGAAGATCACCTCGCCGGCGGCGGGGTGCTCGACGTCCCCGGCGAAGGTCAGGTAGTCCTCGTCCCCGGTGGCGTACCGCACCTGCAGCGAGCCGGTGATCGCGGAGACGTCGAGGACGGCCACCGGGACGGCGAAGGCTAACGAGACCGCGTTGCACAGGTCGACGAGCGGATGCAGCCGGGGCAGGCTCCCCTGCATGCGGAATCTTCGCAGCAGCGATTCCGCGGCGCAGCGGTACTGGGTCGGCTTGAGGCCCATCGCCGCGAAGGCGCGCCGCCAGGCCTGGATCTCGGGCAGTTCGCTCTCCGCGGCGACCGCCGCGAGCCGCGACCTGGCCACGGCGGCGAACCGGTCGGCGGCCGGGCCGGCCGGGGCGTCGCAGGTGATGCCATCGGCGTAAAGGAGCCCGGGGACCAGGGCCGGGAAGTCGCGCCAGATTGCCTCGGAATGCTCGAAGTCCATGCCGGGCTACCCCTCCTTCACGCCGTCTTCCCTGCCTTTTACCTGCGCCGCCTTTTTCCTTGGCTGCGCGCAGACCCAGGGCCAGGCCCGCGGCGACCACGGCCAGGCCGGCCCAGACCAGCGGGCGGGGAGCCGGGCCGCCGAGCAGGACCCCGGCCGCCGCCGCGGCCACCGGCGCCAGGCCGGTCAGCAGCCCGGCCCGGCTGGCGCCCAGCCATCTCACGCTGGAATACCACATGACGAACGCCGCCGCGGTCACCGCCACGGCCAGGTAGGCGACGGCGAGCCAGTCCCCGATGCCCAGCCGGGCGGCTGCGGCCGGGCCCTCGTGCACGAGGCCGATCCCGGCGAAGATCACCGCCGCGATCCAGGTGGTGTGCACCGAGGTGCCCCACGGGCCGTGCCGGCCGAGGACCGGTATGGCCAGCAGGGTGAACGCGGCCTCGCAGCCGAACACCACGGCGGCCCACGCGATCCCGGCCGCGTCGGCGCGGCCAAGTCCCTGCACCAGCGCGGCCCCGCAGGTCACCACCAGGGCGGCGGTCACTCCGGCCGCGCGCGGCCTTGACCCTTCAAGCAGCGGCCCGATCACTGCCAGCAGCGGGGGGACGCAGGCCACCGCCACGCCGAGCACGGCCGGCTCGGCGTGCCTTGAGCCGGCGACCAGCGCGACGTTGAACAGCACCAGGCCGGTCGCGGCGATGCCCGACAGGCACAGCCATTCCGTACCGCGGGGCATGACCAGCCGCCGGCCGGTCAGCCGGGCCGCCGCGAGCAGGATCAGGCAGGCCGCCGCGTACCGCAGCGCCTCGGCGGTGAACACCGGGGCTCGCGCGAGCACGGCCGAGACCGCGACGCTGCCGCCCACGCAGGTCATGGCGCCGGCCCCGGCGGCGAAACCGGCCGCCGCGTGCCGCCGGGACCGCGGCCACGTTGGTCCGGGCGCCTGCCGTCCGGTCCCGGGCGGCGCCGGCCGACCCGCGGGCGCGGTTCGCGGCCCGGCGGGCAGCGCCGCGGACGGGACATCGAGAGCGGGCGGACCTGGCATGACGCCCAAGCTACGGACTCGATGGTCCAGCTAACAGGGCCAATGAAGCGACTCTATGATGGACCAATGACCCGGGCCGACCGCGGAGCGGACTTCCTGCAGCTGAGCCCCGCGGCGGCACCGGCCCGGGGCCTGACCGGTTGGCTGGCCGGCGCCATCCGGGCCGCGATCATCGACGGGCGGCTGCCGGCCGAGACGCCACTGCCCCCGACCCGCCTGCTGTCCGGTGACCTGGGCGTCTCGCGCGGCGTGGTCGTCGAGGCCTACCAGCGGCTCGCCGACGAAGGCCTGGTGAGCGCCCGGGCCGGGACGGGTACCAGGGTGTCGGGGCTGCCACCACGGACCGTTCGGCAGGCATCGGATCACCCGTGGCCTGGGCGCGCCGGCGCTACGGTGCTGCCGCAACGCTGGCGGGCCCGGGCCGAGCTCGACCTGTCCCCCGGCGTTCCCGACCTGTCCGGGTTCCCGCGCGCCGCCTGGCTGCGGGCCGAACGGTCCGTCCTGGAACGGGCGGGCGTGGCCGACCTCGGCTACGGCGATCCGCGCGGCAGCGAGTGGCTGCGCGGCGAGCTCGCGGGCTGGCTCGGGCGCACCCGCGGCCTGCGGGCCGCGGCCGACGACATCATCGTGGTCAGCGGCGTGGCCCAGGCCCTGGCGCTGCTGGCCCAGTGCCTGAACGCCCGGGGCATGAAGCGGATCGCCGTCGAGGACCCGGGCTCTCTTGGATCGCGCTACGAGCTCGCCTACTGGGGGCTTGTCCCCGTTCCCGTCCCGGTCGACGAGCACGGCGTGCGGGCCGACCACCTGGCCGGTGGCCCGGCCGGTGGCAGTGTGCGGGCGGCGCTGCTGACGCCCGCCCACCAGTTCCCCACCGGGGTGGTGCTGGCCCCGCAGCGCCGCCGCGAGCTGGTGGACTGGGCCGTGGCGGCGGACGCGCTGATCATCGAGGACGACTACGACGCCGAGTACCGCTACGACCGGGCGCCGGTTCCCGCCCTGCAGGCCGCCGCGCCAGGTCACGTCGCCTACGCCGGCACCACGTCCAAGACGCTCGCGCCCGGCTTGCGCCTGGGCTGGCTGGTCCCGCCGGCCCGGCTGAACGCAGAGCTCGTTGAGGCCAAGCACGCCGCCGACCTGGGCAGTCCGGTGCTGCCGCAGCTGGTGCTTGCCCACCTGATCGCCACCGGCGAGCTCGAGCGGCACATCAGGGCGGTTCGCAAGCGACAGCGGAGCCGGCGCGACGCCCTGCTCGCCGCGCTGCGCGAGCAGCTGCCCGAGGCCCTGGTCCAGGGCGTCCCGGCCGGACTGCACCTGCTCATCACGTTCCCGGGCCGGACCTTCGGGACCGCACCGCTCGACGACGCCGAACTCGCCGAGCGCATCCACCGGTCCGGGGTGCTCGTCCACCCGCTGTCGTGGCACCGCCAGCGGCCCGGGCCGCCCGGGCTGGTGCTCGGCTACGCGGCGCACACGCCCGATCAGCTGCGCGAGGCGGCCAGGCGAATCGCGGAGGCCCTGCGCCGCCCTGCGGGTTAGCGGCCCGGCTCGGCGGGAGCGGCGGCCCGGCGGGAGTCTGCGCAGCGGGAGCCGGCGCAGCGGGAGTCGGCGACTGCCAGGTGGGCGTCGACGCGGCGCAGGCGGCCCGCGTGGATCAGATCGGCGATGAGGGTGTCCGTCCAGTACCACTGCCAGGAGAACCACCGGCGGGCGTCGGCTTCCCTGACGACGACCGCGGCGCGGACGGCGGCGACCGCCAGATCGCCGAGCGCTGGTCCCGGGTCGCCGCGCCGCGCGCCCCGCTCGCTCTGGTAGGCCTGATCCCAGCGGAAAAGTTCGCTGGAGTGCATGTGCCCTTCGCCGTCACCCGCGGGCATGGTCACCGGGCGGGCGACGAGCGCGCCGCAGCGCTCAAGCGGAGCGCGCAGTGCCTTCAGTTCCTGGCGCTTCAGGCCCAGTTCCAGGCGGAGGTCCTCGGGGCTCGACGGGCCTGCCCGGGCCAGGTGGTCAAGCAGCCGGCGCCAGCCGGGGTCTTCCGCCCGCATCCGGTCTGTCTCGGCCCGGCAGATGGGGTCGAGCAGGGCGGCAGTTTCCTGGCTGACCAGGAGATTCTTGCCCCTGTGCACGCCCACGCAGAGGTAGCCGCGCACGGTAAGCTCGCCGAACCACGGCCACTTCGTCGCGGGCCAGGTCGCGAAGCCCGGGCTGCCCGGCTTGAACGGCTCCTCGTGGCACGCCTCGTACAGGCTGGGCAGCGCGCTGTCCGTCGTCCTGGTAAGCATGCCGCGGTCGCGCAGGAATCCCTCGGCCTCGTCGAGCGACTGGAGCGCCCGGCCGGGAGTCAGCCGGCACTCGTAGGCACGGCGCTCGCGCAGCGCGGCCAGCGACTCCATGGGGTTAGGCTAGCCCGGGTCTCAGCCCTCCAGGTAGGCGAGCACGGCGAGCACGCGCCGGTTGTCGTCGTCCGAGGGCTGCAGGTCGAGCTTGGTGAAGATGGACGCGGTGTGCTTGGCCACGGCGCGTTCGGTGATCACGAGGCGTGCCGCGATGGCCGCGTTCGACCGGCCCTCGGCCATCAGCGCGAGCACCTCCCGCTCGCGGGGGCTGAGCGCGCCGAGGCTGGCGTTGCCCGTGTTGCGGGCGAACAACCTAGCGATCACCTCCGGGTCCATCGCGGTGCCCCCGGCGGCGACCCGCCGGACGGCGTCGACGAACTGCCCGCTGTCGAACACCCGGTCCTTGAGCAGGTAGCCGATGCCCCCGGTGCCGCTGGCCAGCAGCTCGCGGGCGTACAGCTGCTCGACGTACTGGGACAGCACAAGGACCGGCAGGCCGGGCGCGGCGCGACGCGCGGCCAGCGCGGCCTTGATCCCCTCGTCGGTGAACGTCGGCGGCAGCCTGACGTCCACGATGGCCACGTCCGGCGGGTCCGCGGCCACCGCGGTCAGCAGGTCGGCACCGTTGTCCACGGCCGCGGCGATATCCAGGCCGTGGGCCTGCAGCATCCGGGTCAGGCCGTCCCTCAGCAGGAAGAGGTCTTCGGCGATGACAACTCGCACGGGATATCCATGGTCACCGAGGTCGGACCGCCGGGCGGGCTGCTGACGGCAAGCAC
>Ga0187783_10004065_pt1 | contig 10833 bp, 8 predicted proteins | sample 1015_SJ02_MP02_2_FD_132471 | JGI IMG/M metagenome (GOLD analysis project Ga0187783, IMG submission 132471) | Tropical peat soil microbial communities from peatlands in Department of Meta, Colombia - 1015_SJ02_MP02_20_MG | ecosystem: Environmental > Terrestrial > Soil > Wetlands > Peat | place...
CTGCGTGGCACCGCTGATGCCGCACACGAGATAGAGCTCGGGCGAGATCTTGGTGCCCGTCTGGCCGACTTGCTGAGCGTGCGGCCGCCAGCCGGCGCTGGTGACGGCCCGCGAGACCCCGACAGCTCCCCCAAGCAGGTCGGCCAGCTCATCAAGCGCCGCGAAGCCCTCCTCGCTGCCGACGCCGCGACCGCCCCCCACGACAACACGCGCGTCGGCAAGCGCCACGCCCCCGCCCCGGCTCGTCCAATCGTTGACCCGGACTCGGCGGTCGGCATCGGTCGAGACGACGCGGTGCTGGTGCAGGGTTGTCGCAACCGTCGTTGGTGACGGCTCGGCCACGACACCATCTGGGGCAACCGTGAGGAGTACGGGAACGCCCTCGAGCACGGCATCCTCGATCAGGCTGCCCGCCCAACGCTGTCGGCTGAGGCTGATCGAGCGCGTATCGCGCCACGTCGCGTAGAGGCAGTTCGCAACCATGGGCAGCCCCGAGATCGCGCCAACGTGGGCCATGACTTCGTTGCCTCGGTCCGTGCCCGCGGCGACGAGTGCGTCGGCGCCCCACGTCTCGATGAGATCGAGCAGAGCCCGGGCCCAGCCAGCGGGTGCGTAACCGTCCAGGCCCGCGAGAGTCAACTCGAACGCATCGCTGACGCCGCAAGCGGACAGCTGGTCGCGTGCTGCGGGCGAGACCGCGCCCAGGATCGCGCCCACGAGCACGCGGCCCGACGGAGCACTAAGGGCGCGGGCGAAGGTCAGCGCACGAAGCGACACCTCGAGCACACCCTCGGCGTCGTGCTCGAGGAAGCAGACCACGCTCCCTCGAGCCACCGCAGGTGCGGTCTGGCTTCGCACGACGCTCACGCGAGCAGCCCCCACTGCACCAGCAACGCGATGAGGGGCGCCACGCCGCCGACGCCCTGCCCGAGGACTTGCGCGCGTTCGCGCGGTTCCTCGGGCACGCGAAGTCCTTCGGTGCGCACGGCACCTTGACGCCACGTGACGTCGGTCGACTCGACCGGCATCTTCTTCGCACGTATTCGCCCCGGCAGCGATGGGTAGCGGGGCAGGTTGATGCCTTCCTTCACCGCCACCACGCACGGCAACTCAAGTTCGTAGAACTCGTCGCCGCCCCGGAACTCTCGCCGGGCGACGAGGCGGCCGTCGCCCACGTCGAGGTGCTTCACGCCGCCCACCGTGGGCCGACCCAGGGCCCGGGCGACGCGCACGCCCACCTGATAGTCACCGGTGTCGGCGGCCTCGTTGCCAAAGAGGACCAGCTCGTAGGGGCCGAGTTCGGCCTCGTCGCGGCGGATTGCCTCGACGATGGCGTCGGCCGTATCGATGGGATCCCACTCCCGACCATCGGTCACTAGGTGCACCAGCCGGTTCGCGCCGATCGCCGCAGCGTCACGGAGCTGCTCGGCCGCCTCGGGCGGCCCAAGGGTGAGCGCCGTCGCCGCGCCGCCGGTTCGCTCGACGATCTGCACCGCCTCTTCGACGGCGCACTCCTCGTGCGGGCTGACCGTGAAACCGAGCTGGCGAACGTCGACCTGTTGGCCGTCGGGCGTGAGAACGATCCTCGCACCCACCATGGGGACGCGCTTCACGCAGACGAGGACGTTCAACGTCGCACGCGCGCGTTGTCCGGGTCGAACAGCGGCGTTGACCCGACGACCTCGACGGTGACCGGGTAGGTCTCGCCCACGTACTCCACGAGCAGCTTCCGCCCAGCCTCGGCCATGGACCGAGGTAGATAGGCGAGCAAGATGTGCTTGCCGACCGAGGGGCCCGAGCCGGCGCTCGTCACATAGGAGGGTCGACCCATCTCGTCGACGAGCCGCTCGCCCTCTAGGTTGAGGATCGGCTCGCCACCGAGCATGTAGCGCTTGACCCCGCTCGCCGAGTCGTGGCGGTCCACGGTGAGCGTGCAGAGCTGAGCGACCGGCGCCGCGGCGCGCTGGGCCAAGTAGGCCGAGCGGCCGATGAACGCCTCATCCTTGACGCTCGGGCGCGCCATGCCGGCCTCGACAATCGTGTAGTCGGCCGTCAGCTCGTTGCCGAGCGACCGGTAGGCCTTCTCCAGCCGGCCCGTCGTGCCGTAGACGCCGATGCCCACCGGCACGAGACCGTGCGCCTGGCCGGCCGCGAAGAGCGCGTCCCACGCGCGGGCGCCCTCCTCCATGGGCACGTAGATCTCCCAGCCCAGCTCGCCGATGTACGAGATGCGAGAGGCTCGCACCGTAATGCCCCCCAACTCGATCGCCCGACAGGTCGCGAAGGGAAAGCCGCCGTGGCTCACGTCGTCGTCCGTGCACCGTTCTAAGACGTCGCGGGCTCGCGGGCCCCAGAGTCCAAAGGTCGCCCAGGCCGAGGTCACGTCCGCGAGCTGCGCTGAGCCGTCGGCGGGCAAGCGGTCGACGATCCACTTCTTCTCGGTCATCCCGGTGAAGGCGCCCGTAACGACGCGGAACGAGTCCTGGCCCAAGCGCATGATCGTCAGGTCGGACTTGAAGCCGCCGCGCTCGTCGAGGAAGGGCGTGTAGACCACCCTGCCGATCGGCACGTCCATCTGGGCGACCGCGAGGCGCTGCAGCGTCCCGAGAGCTCCCGGACCCGTCACGTCAAGGATCGCGAAGGCCGAGAGGTCGACCAGCCCGCAGCCTTCGCGCAACGCCAGATGTTCGGCGTTGATGACGGGACTCCACCAGCGCGACTCCCACTCGGCCTCGCGCTCCATGAGCCGGCCCTGGTACTTCTCCACGAGTCGCTCGTTGCTCTCGTACCAGAAGGGCCGCTCCCAGCCCATGGCCTCGAAGAAGAAGGCGCCGAGCTCGCGCTCGCGCTGGTAGGCCGGGCTGAGCCTGGTCGGGCGTTCGGACTCCCACTGCTCGGCCGGGTGGACGATCCCGTACATCTTGTTGAAGCCCTCCCGCGCCCGCGCCGTCACGTGGACGCGCGTGCGCTGGTGGTCGTAGAACCGCGCCACGTCGGCTTCGTGCACGTCGATCTCAGGCGCCTGCCCGTGCATCCATTCGGCGACCGCCCGGGCAATGCCCGGACCCTCCTTGATCCAGCTGGCCGCCACCGACCAGAGACCCTTAACCTCGGGCGTCTCGCCGAGGACGGGGTGCCCGTCGGGGGTCATCGAGATGAGCCCGTTGATGGCGTAGCGCACCCCCACGCGCTCGTCGCCGAGCAGCTCGGGCATCAGTTCGAGCGCGTCGGCGAGCTGCGGGTCGAAGTCGTCCTGGGTAAAGGGCATCTCGGTCGGTGAGAGGGCCGCCGCTTCGATGGTCGGAATGTCTTCGGGGTTCACGATGATCGGCCGGTGGGCGTAACTGCCGACCTCGATGTCGCCCCCGTGCTGGCGCTCGTACATGTTGGTGTCCATATCGCGCACGATGGGGTAGCTGATCTCACCCACCGTGTCCGCAAAGAGCGGGATTGGTCCCACGCTGATCATCTGGTGCACGACCGGGGTCAGAGGAATGGTGGCGCCCGCCATCTGGGCCAGGCGGGGGCTCCACACCCCGGCGCAGATGGCGACGACCTCGGTGTCGATGTCGCCCGACGTGGTGTGCACGGCGCGCACGCGCCTGCCGCCCTGGGCGAGCTCGATGCCCGTGATCTCAGTGTTCGGCCGCACGATAAGTGCCCCCATCTCGACGGCCCGCTCGCGCACGATGGTCCCCGCTCGCAACGAGTCAACGACCCCCACCGCCGGGAAGTACAGGCCCGCGAGCACGACGGCGGGATCGACGTAGGGCACGAGCTTCGTCACGCCCTCGGCGTCGAGCAGCTCGGCGGCGAAGCCCCAGGCCCTGGCGGCGGCGGCGCGCCGGCGCAGCTCGTGACAGCGCGCCTCGGTGCGCGCCACTTCGATACCCCCGCTCTCGATGAAGACGCCAAGCTCCTTGTACTGCGCCGTGCTGTCACTCGTCAGCTCGGTCATCATCTTTGAGTAGTCGACCGGAAAGATGAAGTTCGAAGCGTGCCCCGTAGACCCGCCGGGGTTGGGCATCGGCCCCTTGTCGACGAGGATCAGATCGCGCCAGCCGAGCCGCGCGAGATGGTACGCGAGGAAGTTGCCCACGATTCCCGCGCCGACGATGACCGCGCTCGCGCGCACATCCGAATTGCCCACGGTGCTCATCTTTCCCTCCCGGGGTGCGTCACTGCCAATCCAGAGCCGTCCTCTTGAGGTCGGTTCAATCGCCGAGCTCGGCGCGGCGGCGGATGACGTACTCCTCCAGTTCGGCGCGAATGGCGTCATCGAGCGGCGGTGCCTCGTAGTCGTCGAGTGTCCGCTGGTAGATGGCGCCCGCCCGGGCCGCGGCGTCGAGCGATCCGTCGCGGGCCCAGCGCTCGAAGTTCTTCGAGGAGGAGAGAAGGGGTCGGTAGAAGCAGTCGCGGAAGCGCGTCATCGTGTGCTCGGCCCCGAGGAAGTGCCCGCCGTGGCCGATCTCGAGGTGGGCGTCGAAGGCGAGCGACGCCTCGTCGATCTCGAGCGGCGTGAATTCGACCCTCAGCATCCGCAGCAACTCGACGTCGATGACGAACTTTTCGTAGCAGCTCACCAGCCCGCTCTCCAGCCAGCCGGCCGAGTGCATGACCATGTTCGTGCCCGCGAGAAACGTCGGCAGCATCGTCATCAAGGCCTCGTACGCGGCCTGGGCGTCGGGCATCTGGCTTGAGGTGAGCCCGCCGCCGGTGCGAAAGGGCAGTCCGAAGTGCCGGGCGAGCTGCGCCGTACAGAGCAGACCGATGGCCGACTCCGGCGTGCCGAAGCACGGCGAGCCCGACTGCATGTCGATGTTCGAGAGGAACGACCCGAAGATCACCGGGCAGCCCGGGCGGATCAGCTGGGACAGCGCGATGCCCGCGAGGGCTTCGGCGAGCTGCTGCACGAGGGTGGCGGGAATGGTGACCGGTGACATGGCGCCCATCAAGAGGAAAGGGGTTATCACGACGGCCTGGTTGGCGAGGCTGTACTCGAACTGGGCGTCGAGCATTCGGTCGTCCCAGCGCAGCGGTGAGTTGCAGTTGATCAAAGAGATCGTGGCCGGCGTCGACTCGATGACGTCGCGGCCGCCAAGCAGAATCTCGGTCATCCTGATCGTGTCGCGCGCGTTCACCCCAGAGACCACGTTGCCCATGTAGAACTTGTCGGTCAACGTCTGCAGGGCGTAGATCATGTCGAGGTGGCGCGAGTCGAGCGGGACGTCGTTGGGTTCGCAGATGACCCCGCCGGCCGAGTCGAGCTCGGGGAAGCTCTGGGCCAGCTTGGCGAACTTGCGGAAATCTTCGAGCGAGGCGTCGTAGCGGCTCCCTCCCGCTCGCACGAACGGTGGGCCGTACACGCCGCTGAAGATCATGTGGTCGCCGCCCACGTGCACGTTGTTGGAGGGATTGCGCGCCTGCACGTCGAACTCTCGGGGCGCCTTGGCGACCTGTTCCATCACAAAGTCAGGATCCAGCCACACCGTCTGGCCCTCCACCTTTTGGCCCGCCCGCTCGAACAGCGCGACTGCTTCGGGCTTGACGAACTGCACGCCGATCTCACTGACTATGCGCCGCCAGCCGCGATCGAGCACGTCGACCGATTCCAGCGAGAGCAGCTCGTATCGCGCCATCTTGTTGACGAACATCGCCACCCCAATCTCGCGACATCCAGCGTCGCCTACGCCCTACCGCGCCACGATTCATAATATAGAACTCCGTACTGTACTATGGAACTTGTGACTACCGCCGCCGTGACCAAGCCCTCGGGAGCCCAGGCCATCGACCGGGCCGCGCGCCTGGTGCGCGACGTGGTCGACGCGAGCCGACCGGTCAGCTTCTCCGAGCTCACCCAGTCCTCGGGGCTCGCGAAGAGTACGACCTCGCGAATCCTGAGTGCACTCGAGCGAGACGGGCTGCTGCGCCGCGACGTTGGTGGCGCGTTCCTGCCCGGCGAGCTGTTCATTCGCTACGCCTTGGGCGACAACGCCGACGACAACCTCGTCACTGTCGCCTCGCCGCATCTCGAGCGCCTCGGCGAGGCGACGCACGAGACGGTCAACCTCGGCGTGCTGCGCCACGGCGAGGTTGTCCAGATCGCTCAGGTTGACAGCCGTTTCGTGCTGGGTGGCACCAACTGGCTGGGTCGCACGGAACCGCTGCACTGCACGGCGCTGGGCAAGGCCCTACTCGCCTACGGCGCCGCGCAGTTGCCGCCCGGCCGCCTCGATCGCCTGACGAGCAAGACCATCACGTCTCGCAGCGCCCTCGTGGCCGATCTCGCGCGGGTCCGGCGGCGAGGCTACGCCCTCGCCACCGAGGAGCTCGAGCTCGGACTCGTCGCCGTCGCGGCGCCGGTACGCCGAGCTGACGGCGCCGTGATCGCGGCGTTGTCGGTATCGGGGCCTTCGACGCGAATGGGCACGTCGCTCATCGGCCGCTTCGGCGCACAGTGCGTTAGTGAGGCCAACGCGCTCTCGAGTGCGCTGGGCTACCGACGAAAGAGGAGGGGTGCCGCGTGAATCGAGACGAACTGCTGAAGGAGATGTACGAGGCGACGCTCGTCGGCAACGCCCCCGCGGTGCTAGAGCTGACCAACGCCGGGCTCGCCATGGGACTCGAGCCGGAAACGTTGCTGTTCGAGTCCCTGATTCCCTCGCTCGAAGAGGTCGGAGCGCGCTTCGAGCGCGGCGACTTCTTCGTACCGGAGATGTTGATTGCCGGCCGCGCCATGGCCGGCGCGCTCGAGGTCCTGCGGCCGCTCATGGTCGAGACGGGCGTTGAGCCGGTCGGCACGTTCGTCATGGGCACCGTCAAGGGCGACGTGCACGATATTGGCAAGAACCTGGTCAACATCATGCTCGAGGGTGCCGGCTTTCACGTGATCGACCTCGGCGTCCAGGTTGCCCCCGAGCGCTTCGCCGAGGCGATCGTCGAGCACCGGCCCGACATCGTGGGATTCTCGGCGTTCCTGACAACAACCATGCCGATGTTCAAGGCGAACATCAATGTTCTGGAGAAGGCCGGTCTACGCGACCAGGTCATCGTCATGGTCGGCGGCGCTCCGGTCACCCAGGAGTACGCCGACGCCGTGGGCGCCGACGGCTATGCCTCGGACGCATCAGCCGCCGTGAAGAAGGCCAAGGACCTGCTCGCTCGCCGGCGGGCGGTCTCCGCGGTCTCCTAGCTCGTGCGCACGGTCCTGCGATCGGCGACCCAAGAGGTCGTGATCGGAAGCGACCAGCCGTTCTGCGTGATCGGTGAGCGCATCAACCCGACTGGGCGCAAGGCGTTCCAGGAGCAGCTGCGCCATGGCGACCTCTCGCGCATTCCCACTGACGTCGCACAGCAAGTCGCGGGCGGGGCCAACGTCCTGGACGTCAACATGGGGGTCCCCCTCGCCGACGAGGTCGACCTGATGGTCCAAGCCGTGAGGCTGATCCAGAGCCTGACCGACGTGCCGCTGTGCATCGACTCGTCGGTCGTCGAGGCTCTCGAAGCCGGGCTCGCGACCTACGAGGGCAAGGCGTTGGTGAATTCGGTCACCGCCGAGGACGAACGGTTAGCCGCGATCCTGCCCCTCGTCAAGCGCCACGGTGCGGCCATCATCGCGCTGCCCAACGATGAGTTCGAGATCCCCTACGAACCCGAGCGTCGCCTCGAGCTAGCGCGCAAGGTCGTGGAGGTCGCGACAAGCGAGTACGGCATCGCGATCGAGGACATCCTGATCGACCCGTTGGCCATGCCCATAGGCGCCGACACCGCGCTCGTCACGAAGACCCTCGAGACCATCGCCCTCATCCACCGGGAGCTCGGGGTCAACATGACGCTGGGGGCTTCGAACGTCTCATTCGGGATGCCCGATCGCGCAACGCTGGGTGCGGTGTTCTTGCCCATCGCCATGGGTGCCGGGCTCACCAGCGCGATCATGGACGCGCGGACACCGCAACTTGTTCGAGCGGTGCGCGCGGCGGACCTTCTGCTCGACCACGATCCCTGGGGCGCCTCGTGGATCGCCGCCCACCGCCTCCAGCAGGGCGCCGAGGCGTGAGCGAGCTGCGCGCGAGCGATGCACCCACCGGGGCGGCTCACCTCGCCGTGGACGCGCGGGGCCGGTTCGACCTGCTCTTCGAGCCAGTGAACCACAAGGTCCGCGTGCCCCCCGGCGTCGTGCTCTTTGACGCCGCGAGCTGGAACGGCATCGCCATCGACTCGACCTGCGGCGGCCACGGCACGTGCCGAAAGTGCAAGGTGCTCGTACTCGACGGCACCGCGCCGATCACGACACTTGACACGAGAGCCTTCTCGGTAGACGAGCTGAAGCAGGGCTGGCGCTTGGCGTGCCGCATCGAGGTCGCCAGCGATCTGCGCGTCGAGGTACCTCCGCTCGCGACTCGTCCGAAGGCGGCGACCGTCGGCGTAGGGCGAAAGGTCATCCTTCGCCCAGCCGTGCAGAAGCGCTACGTCGAGCTCGCCCGGCCGACGCTCACCGACCAGGCGTCCGACCTCGATCGCCTCTGCGCGAGCCTCGACGATCTTGAACTGCGCGCCGAGCTCGAGGTGCTCCGCACGCTCGGCCGGGTGCTGCGCGCCAGCGACTACAAGGTCACTGCTGTAGTCGTGGACGACGTGCTGGTCGCCGTCGAGCCCGGAGATACCACGCAGCGAAACTTCGCCATCGCGTTCGACCTCGGCACGACGACGGTCGTGGCAACGTTGCTGGATCTGACGAGCGGGACGCCCGTCGCCGTGCAGTCCATGCTCAACCGCCAGCAATCCTTCGGCGCCGACGTCATCACGCGCATCAGCGCGATCATGATGGACGCGAAGGCCCTCGAGGAACTGACCCGTCGGGCGCACGAGACGCTCGACGAGCTTGCCCAAGCGGTCTGCGCCGCGGGCGGGGTCGACCCGTCCGAGGTCTACGAGATCGCGGTCGCCGGAAACGCGACGATGACCCACATCGTCCTGGGCATCGATCCCGAACCATTGGGCGTCGCGCCGTTCATCATGTCGGCGAAGCTCTTCCCCGAGGCCCTCGCCGGCGAGCTCGGCGTGCACGTGCACCCGAGAGCCCGCGGGATCGTGTTCCCGTCGCTCGGGGCCTACGTGGGCGGCGACATCATCTCGGGCCTCTTGGCCGCGGGGATGGACCGCGACTCGAGGCTTCGGCTCTTTCTGGACATCGGGACTAACTGCGAGGTCGTGCTGGGCAACAGCGACCGTCTCATCGCCACGGCGGCGCCCGCCGGCCCGGCCTTTGAGGGAGCGGCTATCCGCTGCGGCATGCGCGCGGCGGCCGGCGCCATCGAATCGGTGACGCTGAGCGATGGGGCGATGGCACTCGGCGTTATCGGCGACGGTGAGCCACAAGGGATCTGTGGCTCGGGCCTCGTCGATGTTGTCGCGGAGTTGGTGCGGCTCGGGCTCATTGACGTCACGGGCCGTTTCGTCTCGGACGACGTGGCGGCGGAACTCGCGCCGCATGTCGCCGATCGACTCACCGCGTTTGACGATCAGCGCGTCTTCGTCTTGCATTGGCGAGGCGAGGTGGGCGACGCCGCTCAGTCGATCTTTCTCTCCCAGCGCGACGTGCGCGAGCTGCAATTCGCCAAGGCGGCGATCGCCACGGGATGGCACATTCTGCTGGCGGAGGCCGGCCTCAAGGTGGAAGACCTGCAGCAGGTTCTCCTCGCCGGCTCCTTCGGGAGCTACCTCTCACCGGCCAGCGCCGTGCGGCTAGGTCTGGTGCCCCCGTTACCGGTCCTGCGCATCGTCTCGGCGGGGAACGTGGCCGGCGAGGGTGCCAAGATGGCCTTGCTCAGCATGCGCGAGCGGGCCGGGGCGATGGCGTTACTCGAGGAGGTGGAGTATGTCGAGCTATCCGACCGCAGCGATTTCAACGACCAGTTCGTCGATCAACTCGCCTTCCCCGACTGAAGCGCCGACGACGACGGTCATCGCCTGCGGGGCGCTCGGACCCCTCATCGGTGAGATCGCCGAGCGTCGCGGATGGCAACTCGAGCTTCGTCTGTTGCCCGCGTTGCTGCACAACCGCCCCCGCCGGATCGCGCCCCGCGTCGAGCGACTCGCCCTTACCCTGCAGCGCCGTGGCCAGAGGGTCGTGCTCGCGTACGCCGACTGCGGCACCTACGGCGCGCTCGACGACGTCTGCTCGCGACTTGGCCTCAGTCGGCTCAAGGGACAGCACTGCTACGACGTCTTCGCCGGGTCCGAGGAGCTGCGGCGTCTCTTCGCCGATCGGCCCGGCACCTACCTGCTGACTGACTTTCTCGTGACGACGTTTCGCCGGACGGTGCTTGTTGAACTCGGTTTGGACCAATACCCGGAACTGTGGGACGACTACTTCGGCCACTACCAACGCATCGTGTGGCTCGCGCAGCGACGTGACGAGCAGCTGGACGCGGAGGCTCGAGCGATCGCGGACCTTTTCGGTCTCCCGCTCGTGGTGCTCGAAGTCGGGACCGGCTCGCTGGAGCACGAGCTCGAGGTGCTACTCGACGTCGCGCCGCACGGTGATGCGCTGGATGAGAACCTTGGTTCTGGTGGGTAGCGGTCTGCGGGCCGCAGCGCCCCTGCTCGCCCAGCCCCGCTACGAGGTCATCCCGAGCCCCTCGATCGAGGAGAGGGTTCTCGAGTGGGTGCCGACCGAGGTAACGGTGACGGTGACAGCATCGCCCAGTAAGGGGCTCGAGGCTAGCTTGGAGCTCACCGAGCGGCTCGCCAAGCAGGGCTACCGCGTCGTGCCCCACATCGCGGCCCGCCAAGTCGTCGACCGCAGCCACTTAGAAGAGATCGTCGCACGAA
>Ga0187783_10004066_pt1 | contig 10832 bp, 7 predicted proteins | sample 1015_SJ02_MP02_2_FD_132471 | JGI IMG/M metagenome (GOLD analysis project Ga0187783, IMG submission 132471) | Tropical peat soil microbial communities from peatlands in Department of Meta, Colombia - 1015_SJ02_MP02_20_MG | ecosystem: Environmental > Terrestrial > Soil > Wetlands > Peat | place...
GAATCCTACGCGGGGTACCTTACGAAAGTGTCCTAGGGGCCACCTTCACCACCACCGCCAGCGCCGCCGCCGAGACTCAGATTCCAGGTACCCAGGTTCATTTCACCGCCACCCTTGGGTAGCGCGGCAAGAATCGGCTCAACGCCGGTAAGGATATATATGGCGGTAACTTCCGATGGGCTGGTGCCCTCGGAACTGAATATAACAACGGGATCACCTTTGTTAATTTCGTTAAGAGTTATCGCCGGCATATTCTCGAGCGCCTGGCTGAGGTTGCTCATGCCGCCCCGGCGCGCTCCGCCGCCTCCACCGCCCGGTCCTCCACCAGCCCCAAAGCCACTGGCTGCTTGGCCACTCGGACCACCTGGGCCGCCAGGACCGCTCTGACCGCTTCGGGCCGAACCTCCCGCCCCCGGCGCACCACTTGAGGCTCCAGTGCTAAGCCCGGCGATCATCCGGGCCACCCACTCAGGAAGTTGGTGCATCTTGCAATCCGCGTTGACGTGGACAACCATCGGCTTATTCGTCGCTAAATTCTTTACGGTCAGCGTGTTTGCCTGCGGATCAACGGAAAGCACCGTTGCCCCGGTATTGTGAAAGGTTCCGAACACCACTTTGTCCGCAGCATAGTGGCTGCCGTCATCACTCTTAGTACCGAGAGCGCGTAGTTGGTCGCCAACCTTGAGGCCGGCAAGATTGGTGGGTTGGGCGTCAGCAAACTGGACGGAATTCGGTGCGTAACGCAAGAACACGGTCTTCGGGGTCGTGGTCAGAATCACCGGATGGGTCAGGTTACCCGGTGTTGGCGGATGGTTGGGCGCGGCAACGGTTATTTCCATCTTGCCCGTATCCACCGCTCTCACCACGCCTTCAATCCCGTGGGTCTGCCACTGCTGGATCTCCGCCGCGTGGAAGCTGGAGAGGTCGGACTTGGTCATCACCACTATTCGCGTGGCCTGAATGGTTTGCTGATTATCTTCGAGATGTCCCAGAACCACGGCGCGGTCGCCCGGGCTGATATCCGTAACGGCAATATACTGCGCCGACTTTAGATCCTTCGAACCCGGTGGGACGCGAAGAATTTTGACAGTCTCGGGCAGGTCCACCTGAACATCGCCTTTTTCCGTGTGCACGGTCAGGTGTCCAGGTTGAATCTGGGTTACATCGCCGGTAGCGCGCGCGGCCTGGGTAGCCGGAGCACTCGGCGCCTGAGGTTGGCCAACCGCCAGGCGACCCGCCAACAAAACCCCTGCTAAGACTATTACAGCATAAGAACTTACCTTTTTCACAGGAGCGTCTCCTCTACCAAAAGAACTTAGACGAATTTACAATTGCCGGAGTTACCCATCTTCTTTACTTTGTTTACAATCAAGTGAGTCGTTTTCAGATAACCCCTATTATTTTCATGGACATTACGTGAAAATAGCTAACCGCATTTGTTTTCTATGACTTTCCAGGTTCGTCCCCGACCGCCTCCTGTGTTTTCAATAACATTCAGGCTTCGCTCGTCATTTCTGTGCAATTTCTTCTTGGTATTCCGCAGGGTTTGGCTGCCCACAGCGGGCTCCACTCCATCGCTTTCTGACCGGAGAAACCGGCTCACGTTTTCACCGAGAAAACGGGATGCGGCATGTTCGGGGAGCAGGGTGAGGAAATTGCGCAGTGGCATGAGGGCGCCTCGAATCTAGCTACCTTATCTAGTATACATGCTAGCCTAAAAATGTCAAGAGACAATCTGTCGGAGTTTGCCTTTTTTCATCCGTGCCAAGCCAGGAAGAGTTGCAATGGTCAACATTTGGGGGAAGCGGACGGTTTGTCCGAAAGCCGCCCTCGCGGGGAGCAGGGCAAGGAGGATAGGCCTTTCGGCCCATGGCATAAGAAAAGGTTATAACTGCGAATTGATTTATTCATAAGAGTCGCCCCCAAGCATCAGTATAATCCGCTGCGGGAGGACTGCAGGCGCTTACTCCCCCCACAACTCCGCACAAGGCTATTTTTCCGCTGCCTTTTGAATCCCCACGATTCCAAACCCGCGGGGAGAAATCCATGCTACAGACACGAACAGTTTGAAAGACTCTTGGGAGGAATGTATGAAACGGCTTAATAAGTGTAACCGTAGGTTGGCACTCATCTCGGTCATGCTACTTCTGGCTTCGGGTTTTGCCCAAGCCCAGACCTTTCGCGGAACAATTTTAGGGACGGTTGTGGATTCGTCGGGAGCGGCAATCCCTGGCGCACAAGTGGTGGTCAGGAACCAGGGAACCGCCCAAACTCGCACCACGACCAGTGGCGACGCGGGAACTTACACCGTTCCCGAACTTCCCATCGGACAATACGCTGTGACGGTCAGCAAGGAAGGGTTTGAGTCCATGACTGTTGGTGACGTCGAGGTGACGGTGGCAGGCGAACACCGCGTGGACGTGACCTTGGAACCGGGGAAAATCGAGTCCCGCGTGGAAGTGGAAGCCACCGCTCCCCTGGTGACCACGACGGAAGACACTTTGGGTGGAACCGTGCAATCCAGTACGGTGGCCAACCTTCCCGTAAATGGCCGCGACTACACCAAGCTGATTTACCTGCAACCCGGCGTGAGTGGCGGCCCAGACCAGATCACGGATTCTCCCGGGTCGTTCGGAGAGTTCTCCGTGAATGGGGCGCGAGGACGTTCCAATAACTTCCTGCTCGACGGCACCGACATGAACGACGGCTACCGCAACGATCCCGCCATCAACCAGGCGGGCGTCTTCGGCACCCCAGCAACGATCCTGCCCGTGGATGCGGTTGCCGAACTCGCCGTGCTCTCCAACTTCGCGCCCGAATATGGACGGAACGCCGGCGGGGTGATTAACATCGTTACAAAATCTGGAACCAACCAGATTCACGGCACCGCAGCGGATTATTTCCGCAACGACGCCCTGGACGCGCGCAATTTCTTTAATACCGCCCCCACTCCCAAAACCGCCTTCCACAACAACCAGTTCGGCGGCTCGCTGGGCGGTCCGATTATTAAAGACAGGGCTTTTTTCTTCGGCGACTACGAAGGCCAGCGCGAGACCGGAGGTTTGAATAGTACGGCCTGCGTGCCCTCGGCCAATAATATTGCCCAGGCGGAGAGTACGCTGGCCTCCGAAGGGCTCAGCGTCAATCCTGTCATCGCCGCGTTGCTTAAGCGGAGTCCATGGCCGGCCGCCAATTCCTCGACCCCCGACTCCTGCGCGACCGTCAACAATGTTTCAGCCACCGCCAATATCTTCAACAGTGTGAACAGCGTCATTGCCAAGGCCGATTACAACATCAATGAGAAGAACATGCTGACGGCCCGATATTACTACTCCACCAGCAACCAGAGTTTTCCCCTGGGGCTTGGTGGCACGGGGGATCTGCCCGGCTACAATACCGTCACGCCCACCAATGTCAACCTTCTGTCCGTCTCGTATCTCACCATGATCTCTCTCACCAAGGTGAACGAAGTGCGTTTCGGTTACAACCGTTTCTACGAAACCTTCATTCCCCAGGACAGCAACTTTAACCCTGCCTCCATCGGGCTTGACACAGGCGCCAGCTCCCAGGACTACGGTTTGCCCAAAATCAGCATTGCGGGCTTCACTTCCATCGGAGCCACCAGTTCCGACCCTCGGGGCCGCACTGACAAGAATTGGCAGTTCATTGACAATTTCTCCTGGAAACTCAACAAGCATTCGGTGAAGATCGGCTACGAGTTTCGCCGCACCACGGTGAGTCAGTTCTTCGATGAGGGCTTCCGGGGCAGCCTATCATTTTTAAGCTTGACGGATTTCTTGCAGGGCATGCCCACAGGTGGCGGCACCATCCTGGAAGGCGATACCGACCGCAACACCTACCAGGATTCGCACGCCTTCTATGTGCAGGACAGCTTCCGCGTGAGTCACCAGTTCACCTTGAACTATGGGCTGCGATGGGACTACTTCGGAGTGCTCGCAGAGGATAACAACCTGCTTTCCAACTTCAACCCTGCCAATGGCGTGCTGAGCCAGGTAGGCACGGGCGGACTCTCGAGTCTTTACCAGCCTGACCACAAGAATTTCGCGCCGCGCCTCAGTGTGGCTTACGACCTCAATGGCAAAGGCACCACGGTGATCCGCTTCGGTTGGGGATTATTCTATGACGTCTTCTCGCAGGACTTTTTTCTTGGCCAGGTACCCTATAACGCGGAAACCCCCGGGTCCGCCTACAACGATATCGGACCCAAGCCCATTCTCTCCAGCAGCACCGTCGCGACCCAGATCGTTGCGGGGCAGCCCGTCTTTACTGACTTCGGCACCTCGTCAAACCTGTTCGCCGTGGCTCAGCACCTTCCCACACCTTATATGTACAATTACAATTTGAATATCCAGCAGCAGGTAGGCAAGGCGATCGTTTTCCAGGTTGGCTACGTGGGATCGGAAGGCCATCACCTGTTCCGCTTCCGTGACATCAATCAGCAGCAGCTAAGCTGTCAACTTGGAATCAGTTGCGTGGCGAATTTCCCCTACCCGGATTATGGGTACATCAACTATTTGGAGACTTCGGCAAACTCGGTTTACAACGCTCTCCAGACGCAACTGCGGATTCGCAATTTTCATGGTCTCGAATCTACGGTCAATTACAATTACTCCCATTCGATTGACAATGCCAGCGACGGGACGGATTTTGAGCCCAACGCCGCGCAACCCAACGACAGCTATCGCGTGGACCTGGAACGTGGCAACTCCAACTTTGACGTACGCCATCGTTTTACATGGATGACCGATTACAAGTTGCCCTCGCCCAGAGGCGCCGGAGCCTGGTCCAAACTCGGCGGCGGATGGGCGATTGACAGCGTTGTGACCTTGCAGACCGGGCAACCCTTCCAGTTGAACTTCAATTACAGCGGCGACTATGATGGCAGCGGCGAGTACTTTCCCCGCCCTGACGTGATCGGCAATCCCTATGCGGGCGCCAGCACTCCCGACGCTGTTATTAACCTATCCGCCTTCAAGGTTCCTTGTACCTTCTTGAACGGCGCTTGCATTCCGGGAACACAGCACCCAGGCACCGAGGGGCGCAATTCCCTCTGGGGCCCTGGGTTCAAGCAATGGGACCTGGCGCTCTACAAAGATACTTCGATAAGCGACCGGGTGAAGATGCAGTTCCGCGCGGATTTCTTCAACGTGGTCAATCATCCGAATTTTACCAATCCGTTCTTGCCGACCTTCTTTGCCGCGTGCGATTCCATTGGGATCAATCCGAACACTGGCGCGTGCGAGGGCTTCCTGCCCACCACGGCCACGGGCGACGTGGGAGAAGGCAATCCCTTCATCGGTGGAGGTGGTCCACGAGGAATTCAGTTGGCGATGAAGTTCTCCTTCTAGCGCACGCACCGGGAGACATTTCCGACGGGGTCTGGCAAAGTCCGCGGCCCAGACGAATTCGGGTGGCATGGATGCGAGCCTTTTGTGGAACCTCAGTGCGAGTAAATTTGCACCCATTGGCCTCGGCGTTCCATTTGTGCCACCAATCGCAAATGGTAGCGGGTCACCACGGCTTGTACCGCAGCCTGCGGCTGATAATCGAAGTATCGCCCCTGCATTCGCAACCAGGCGGGATACCGCTCCACCCAGTTGCCGGGCGGCTCCCACCGGCGCGAATAGAGATAGAGCAGGTCAAAGGACTCCGGCGGCACGCTAGCCAACTCCTCGAGCGCGAAGCCCGGCACGGGAACGACGCGCAGGGTGTTGCGTACATAGCCCAGAAACGGCCGCGCCAATTCGTCGGTGGCAGGCCACGCCGTCAGAATCCTCGGCTGGCCAGGCTGTGTTTCCAGGTAATGCGCGGCTTGTTCATGCAAGCGGATAAAGTCCGCGTACGCAAGGTTGTCCTCAAATGGGAACGGGTATGGGGGGTTGATGAACCAAGCCCCCACAAAGCAGCCAGCCGTTGCTGCCAAAATGAGCCGGGCGGGGAAGTGCGGCAAGCGTATCACCATGGCGGTGACGGCGAGATAGAATAAGGGCGAGACCGGGAGGAGATAACGGGGCAGAATTGCACCACCCACAAAGCTCAGCAGCAGCAGATAGACGGCCCCCAGGCCAGCTGTCAGAAAAATGAAGGATCGCCAAGGAGGCCGTTCTGCCAGGCGCGCCGGGTCCAGCTTGGAATACTTCCGTCCCCGCCAAATTCCCACTAGGGCGCATGCGCTGAGAACCCAGTTGAATCCCCCGAGAAAAAGCTCGTAGGCACGCCGCAGCAGGCTCCAGAGAACCCGCATTGGCGAAAGCGTGGTGTACAGGTTGTAACTCAGGTAGCCGCGGTTGCCCGTCCAATAGCCCGTCACGTGGTGGTAGTAAAGCGCCCAGGCCGCCAACGGCAAGAGCGGCACAAGGAGCGGCACCCACGGTGGAAGGGGCGCCTGCTGTTCTGCCGCGAATCGAAGCCTTCTTCGCCACGCATAAATCCAAACGACGGGCAACAGAACCACGGCGGTTTCCTTGCTCAGAACAGCGAACGAAGCCGCCAGTGCAAAAAGCCAGAACCGATCGCTGAGGAGGAATAGTACTGCCAGGGTGGTGAAGAGCGCAGCGGCAAGATCCAAGTGTACCAGGGTGCTTTGCGCGAAGAAGAGCGGCGAAAGCGCCAAGAGGAGGGCGCTCCAGGCGGCGATTTCACGGTTGGCAATGCGCCGCGCCAACACGTAAAGCGATGCGACCGTCGCCGCCCCAATCAGCGTCATGGCGGTGCGAGCCGTCCACGTCGAATACCCGAAAAGGCGCCACGCGAGGCCGAGGTAGATCATAACCAGCGGCGAGTGTCCCTCCGGCAGCGTGGTTTTCGGAATCAATAGCCACGAGCGATAGAAGTCCAGCGCCGCCGGAACATAGTACCCTGCCTCGTCCCAGAAATAAGGCAATCGCAGCAATGGCAGGTGCAGAAGAAGCAATGCCGCCAAGGTTGCAGAGAAAGCCAGCATTAACTTGAACGAGGACCGCATGAGGTTCCTGATCCGTAAGGAAATCCCCCGAATATGCCGGGGGAAATTTACTTTAGCAGTAGATGCGGGTTCGAAAGAGGGCATTTTTCATAGCCTGCAGCCATTGTTGCCTGTAAGCACATGCCATCGGCGGCCTCCATGGGCCTGTCGAACGGTGAGGCGTAAACCCTGCTCATGCATGCAGAATTCCTGTGCGCTATAATGTGGGCTGAGCGAAAGTGGCGGAATTGGCAGACGCGCCAGACTTAGGATCTGGTCCCGCAAGGGGTGGGGGTTCGAGTCCCCCCTTTCGCACCAACAATATGGATGTTCATAGTTCGTGGCGTTGGAGTGCCTTGGAGTGTGTCAAACTGACTTGGAAAGTGCCTTAGAATCAGTGGGGCGAGGCTCGCAATGTTCAGGGATCGTGGAGGAAGTTGGGGGCAATGTTACACGCTACATGCAACAGGTTTGTTGAAAACATGGGGTTTGCTTGATGGGGAGTTGCAACTAGCGTGTAACTTCGCCATGTCAAAAAATGCTGGCGGGCGCAACGTAATGAGGGAAAAGACCTTAACCCTGTAACCTAGCCGCGAAAATCGGGGAAAGTCAAAAAATCAGGTTACAGCGCGTGACAAATTGACTGTAACCTAAATTTGGAAAGTGGCGCGCGGGAGATCGTGGCGAGGGCTGTGCCGCGTTCACATCTCGCATTCTGCGCAACCATCCAGTGTTGTCAGGATGAAAACACAAATCGAAATTCTCGCGCTTATTCTCATTATCAAAATCGCAAAGTGCATCTTCACCACAAGACGCCTTTGCACGTTGCCGGAATGACAGCTTGCTTTGATGTTGAAATGTGAGGGGGGGCGGAGGCCGCGCGGATCGGCGGCCTCCGGTACGGCACTACTCCGATTCGAGGGAATCAAGGAAAGCCTTTGTAGCGCATTGACGGGCATGAAGCAGGCGGTTTTTTATTTCTTCGTCCAGGTCAGACTCAATTATTCTCACGGTCTCAGTTAAGTCCTGGGTCAGGAATGCCAGCATCTCCCGAGCAAATTTGTTTCCCTCTTGGGCCTCTTGCAGTAGTGAATCTAAGCTATCTCGGATGATGGCGCTGTCAGTGTCAGTGTGCTCTTTTCGGATTTTAGTGATCGCGGCAACAATGTCAGGACCGTACCACCGTTCAAACTGAGCCGCAGTCGGGATTGCAAACCCGTGCGGGTCTTGCTCTGCGATGACTCTTCTCTTATGCTTAGGGTTAGTCTTCATAGGAGCATCCCTCCTTTGTGGGTTAGGCGCTGCCCGCTGCCGATAACAGCGAGCAGCGCCGATTTACAGAACTTAGGCCGCTGTCTTGAGCGTGGGGAAGAATTGCACCGCGCCTTCCAAGGCTTCGATTCCCCGCTTCACACCGCGCGAAGCCGCAATTTCATTGGCGTTTTCGAGCAGGGCTTCCGCGAAGCCGGGCGAACCGCCTACCAGTGTCCAGACCAAATTGAATTCATCATCGGCCACGGTGTAGCCCATGAATTCAAGCACCTTGCGAAGGTCCGCTTCGCGCAAGCGGGGCTGCGCGAACCGGACGCGGATGCGGCGGAATAATCGCTCATGCTGGCGGTTCAATTTCTCGGTCAAGACTTCGTTTCCGACCAGGAGCATGGGGAGTTTGGCGTCATCCCAAAAATCCCGCAGAATTTCAAAGCAGTCGAGCCGCAGGCGGTCTCCCTCATCCACAAGAAGAAGGTAAGGCCGCTGGCGGATGCGCTCAACGGCGCGGTCGTAAAGGTCAGAGGCGCGCATCCAATTCCGGCCATGCGTGTTCCACTTCTCACCCGGCGCAAGGGCCAAGGCTTGAAGCAGCGTATAGCGCGTGGTGACTTGCTTGCACCGAATCACCTGGTGGTCAAAGGTCAGAACCTTTTCGGCATAATCCACGGCGGTTGTCTTGCCTACACCCGTGGGCGCTGTGAAGGTGATAATCCATCTCTTAGCCCATGCGCGCGCGGCAAGGGCGCAAAGATTCTTTACTACGGAGTTGACCAGCGCAGTTGCGGTGGTTTCAACGGCAATTTCGGGCATTGCCTTTTCTCCCTTCCAAAGCACGTTCCACGATGCGGGCCAATTCATCCCGCTTGTCATTCGGCTTTTGGAAACGTAGCAGGCGATCAAGCCATGCGAGTTCATTAGGCCGAATCAGGTTGCGGAGTACGACGCGCGCAGCGAGTTGCGTATCACCGTCAGCGAGCAAGGTTGCGAATTGCACGGGGCCAAGGGGCAGAGGCGGAAGGCTGATGGACTGAGCAGAGAGAAACTCCTTCTTCTCTTCGGCGTCAAACATCCCGCGCCGGTACAATTCAGCGGCCAATTCCGGGCGGGCTTGCAAGGCGCGGCGCATCCAGTCACTCATAGGTCAGTACTCCAAGTCACCGAAGGTCATAGGCGGCTGCTTCACGCGGCTTTTATAGCGGTCATGCTCCATCAAAAATTCCACGCTGGAAACTTCGGGATGCTCTATAGGCGCGGGTTGCTGCGCAGCGATGAATTCCGAAGGCTGAATCACGTCTACAGACTTCGGCGGTTCGCTTTTTACTACAGGGAATTGCGCGCCGGGTTCATACTCCAAGGGCTTCACCCATGCACCTGTGACCTTGCGCAAGCAAGCCTTTAATCGGCTTTGCCGGGAAAGTTCGTCAGGATCGTTCACTCCCACACGGACGCGGCGCCTGGCGATGATGGCCTCTTCGCCCTTCGCGGCGGGCAACACAGAAATTTGCTCGTGATCGTGCCTTACTCTGACCACTTCGCGGCGCTGCCCGATAATGGGCAACAATCGCGAGTCGGAGTAGCGCTTGCCGTCGCGAAGCTGGACGATTCCACCGTCAACAATCTTCACTTCAAAATGCTCTGCTTTGTGCCAGGCCAAGACGTCATCCGAGATGCGGCGGAAGCCGCCAGCCGGAATGTTTTGCTGAAAGACTGCCTCCGGCGCGAAGCCGTCCATGTCGTTTCCATCGGAGGGGCGCCGGCGGTATTCCGCCATAAACTGATTGAAGCACTCAAGAAGCTGGTCCCTTGAAAGCAATGGTGAGTTGCCCTGGCCGGTGCGAATCCATTCGTGGTGCTGCGCAGCACGCTGGTCGGCATCAGTCATGCGGCGCTCTTTGGTGTCATGGCCACAGCAGCCGCGCAGGGTGCGTACGAAATTCGCAAGCTCCAGGTGAAAGCGCTCTTCGGGGTTGGATTGTGGATTATGCTCAGCCCCTGGCGTGTTGCGGGCGATTCCAAGGCGGTCAAAGATGCCGTCGCGTTGCTGGTAGATGTCGGCGCGGTCGCGGTTAATAAATCTTCCGCCAAAGGTCTTGCCGCGAAAACGGCCACGGTCAGAATTGATGAGGCCGGGCACTCCGAATTCCCGAATCAGACGGCAGAGAAGGTTGATTTCCTCTTCCTCATTCGGTTGCTCTACAAGTGACCAGACCAGCGGGTAACGCGCGCGTTCGTCGAAGAACATCAGCAGGTAATAGCGGCCGACGCGAGACACCTTGCGGGGATCGTATGCCAGCACGTCCGTAATCCACTCGTCCGTATCTACTCTTTCGAGCGAATGCACGCCGCGAAAGGTCCGGTCGATGTGGCCGCAAATGGCCTTGAGCCTGTCGGGGCCTTCGCGCCCTGCCTGGCGAATGGCGTCCAATCGCCGGAGGTAACGCGCCACGGTCGAGTAGCTGCGAGGGCAGTAATTGTAGGAGTAATGAGCGCGAGAGGCGTCTTTGGTGGCACGGACTACATTCAGACCGCGCCAGCACTGGCGCTTTGTCCACGCCTTAATATGCCAGTCATCTAGATATGCCTTTTCCCAATCCTC
>Ga0187783_10004067_pt1 | contig 10831 bp, 10 predicted proteins | sample 1015_SJ02_MP02_2_FD_132471 | JGI IMG/M metagenome (GOLD analysis project Ga0187783, IMG submission 132471) | Tropical peat soil microbial communities from peatlands in Department of Meta, Colombia - 1015_SJ02_MP02_20_MG | ecosystem: Environmental > Terrestrial > Soil > Wetlands > Peat | place...
CGGGACGGCGGATAGGGCGTGGAGTAGGCACAGACCCGCAGTACCGGGGCCTCCAGGCTGTAGAAGCACTCCTGCGTGATCTCCGCGGTGACCTCGGCACCGAGGCCGCCGGTGACCACGCCCTCATGCACGATCACGCACCTGCCGGTCTTGCGGACCGAGGAGAAGATGGTCTGCGCGTCCAGCGGCGCCAGCGAGCGCAGGTCGATGACCTCCAGGGATCTGCCGTCCTCGGAGGCTGCCACCGCGGCCTCGGCGCAGGTCCGCACCATCGGGCCGTAGCACAGCACCGTCACGTCACTGCCGGGGACAAGGACCCTGGCAGAATCCATCGGCAGCGCGGCTGCCAGGCCGGCGTCGACGTCCACCTCCGACTTATCCCAGTAGCGCCGCTTGGGCTCAAAGAAGATCACCGGGTCGTCGCTGCGAGCAGCCTGCTGGATCATCGTGTAGGCATCTGCCGGATCGCCGCAGGCGACAACGCGGAGTCCTGGCGTATGCGCGAACAGCGCTTCCGGGGACTCGCTGTGATGCTCGACCGCGCCGATGCCGCCGCCGAACGGGATCCTGACCACGATCGGCAACTGGACACAGCCGCGCGAGCGGTAGTGCATCTTGGCCAGCTGGGACACGATCTGGTCGAAGGCAGGGAACACGAAGCCGTCGAACTGGATCTCGCAGATCGGCCGGTAGCCGCGCAGCGCGAGCCCGATGGCCGTGCCGATGATCCCGGACTCAGCCAGCGGCGTGTCGATCACCCTGGCCTCGCCGAAGTCCTTCTGCAGGCCGTCGGTGACCCGGAACACGCCGCCCAGCTTGCCGACGTCCTCGCCCATGATGAGCGCTTTCGGGTTGTCCTCGAGTGCCTTGCGCAGGCCCGCGTTGAGTGCCTTGGACAGGGTCAGCGTGGTCATCGCCCTACCTCCTCGCCGACGAACGAGTCGAGGTAGGCCGCGAACTCGTCGCGCTCGGCGGCAAGCTGCGCAGTGTCGCCGACCAGGATGTCGTCGAACATGGACAGCGGCTTGGGGTCGGGCATTTCCAGGCAGGCCGCGCGGACCTTGGCGCCGACCGCCGCGGCTTCGGCGTCGACCTCGTCGAAGAAGCTAATCTCGGCCTGCTGGGAGCGGATCAGGTACTGCTTCACCCGCTCGATCGGGTCCTTCAGCTTCCACGCCTCCAACTCGGCCGACAGCCGGTATCTGGTCGGATCGTCGGTGGTTGTATGCGCGCCCATCCGGTAGGTGTATGCCTCGATCAGGGTCGGGCCCTGGCCCTCGCGGGCAGCCTGCATGGCCTTGCGCGTAACGGCCAGGCAGGCCAGCACGTCGTTCCCGTCGACGCGCACGCCGGGGAAGCCGAAGCCGTGCGCGCGCTGGTAAAGCGGGGTCCGGCTCTGCCGTTCCAGCGGCTCTGAGATTGCCCACTGGTTGTTCTGGCAGAAGAACACGATCGGGGCATTGTTGACCGAGGCCCAGATGAAGGCCTCGTTAACGTCGCCCTGGCTGGTCGCGCCGTCGCCGAAGTAGGCGATCACAGCCTCGCCGTCCTCGCCGACGGCGCCGTCACGCTGGATGCCCATCGCGTAGCCGGTAGCGTGCAGCGTCTGGCTGCCGATGACGATGGTGTAGAGGTGGAAATTGTGCTCGGTCGGATCCCAGCCGCCGTGGCTGACACCACGGAACAGCTCGAGCAGCTTGACCGGGTCGAGGCCCCGGCACCACGCAACCCCGTGCTCCCGGTAGGTGGGGAACGCCATGTCCCGCGGGGTCAGCGCCCGGCCGGAGCCGACCTGCGCGGCCTCCTGGCCGAGCAGTGAGGCCCAGATCCCGAGCTCACCCTGGCGCTGCAGCGCGATTGCCTCGAAGTCGATCTTCCGGACGATGACCAGGTCACGGTAGAGGGACTTGAGCTCTTCCGCGGAGATCTCCAGCGGGTAGTCGGGGTGTTCGACTCGCTCCCCCTCAGGGGTCAGGAGCTGGATGAGCTCCGTCGAGTCCGCCTGCCGTTCTGGTTCCCGGGCCGAGGCTTTTCTGCCTGGTGCCCGGTCAGCAGGGCGGGCGGCGCGTCCGGCATCTTTGACGGCCACGTGCCTCTCCTTGCGTGCTCTTGTCCGGTCTCGGGCGCAGGGCCAGGGCCGGCCGGCCTGTCAGGTCCAAGTTGTGCTGAGACAGTACTAGTCGGGCTCAGGGACCGGTCAAGCGCTGCAGTCATGGTGACGCAAGTCACGAACCTGCCCACTGCAGGCCTAGTTAAAGGCTACTCGGCGGTCAGCCCGGCCAGCCAGGCCGCCGAAACGCCTGGTACGACAGTGCTGCGGGTCTGGTGCTGTGACCGCGACACCAGATCCACATCCACGGCCTCAGACCGCCTCGCGTACGCTGCCGTTGTGCCGAAAGTCGTCATCGACGTGATGCTGAAGCCGGAGATCCACGACCCGCAGGGCGACGCGATCGCCAGCGCATGCCGTCGGCTCGGCTTCGGCCAGGTGGCGGCGGTCAGGCAGGGCAAGCGGTTCGAACTGGAGCTGACGGAGCCCGCATCGAGCGAGCAGATGGCCGAGCTGGCCGCGGAGCTGCTGGCCAATCCGGTGATTGAGGACTACTTCATCGAGCCGACCTGAACCCGAGCCTGCGCGAGCAGAGCTGAGTGCCCGCCGTCCGGCAAGTAGTCGGCCGGTAGCGCACTGTTCGTCCAGAGATCGCCTAAGTTCATGATTACCGCTGCTCAGCCGGGGAAGCCTTCAGAATATGAACTGGCTGTAACCGCAACGGGGCTGAGGAGCGGATGCGATCTCGGGTGTTCCATACCGGGGAACCGGCCGCGGACATTGAGTTCTGCCTGGTGTTCCCCGGCGAGGCGCTAAGCGTCCCGGTGATGCGCCGGGTGCTCGGCGACACCCTCAGTCGGCTCGGAATGGACGAGTCCTGCGTCGGTGACATCCTCCTCGCGGTCACCGAGGCCTGCTCGAACGTCGTCCGGCACGCCGGTCCCGGCCGCCGGTACGAGGTCGTGGCCCATGTGGGCAGCAAGCGGTGTCTCCTGGAGATCGTGGATGGCGGGCGCGGGCTTGACTCGCCGCGATGGTCCAGGCGCCGGCCACGGATCAGGCGGTCGGCCAGTCGCGCGGCCAGGATCAGGCGGTCGGCAGGCCCGGTTGCCAGGCTGCGGCGCCACCCGGCCAGCCCGGCGCCCGCTTCGTCGGCGACGGCCAGGCTGCGCAGCCGGATCACCGTGCCGAGGCGGCTGGCCAGGGAGCGCGCTATCGCGCAACTGCCCGAGTCCGGTCGCGGCATGGCGATCATGCGGGCCTGCGTGGACGACGTGACGATGCGGAGCAGGCCCGGCCAGGGCACGGTGGTCTCGCTGCAGAAGCGCATCGAGTGGCGCAGCGACGCGCCGCTGGCACGCCTTCCGGCATCACAGCTCAGGGACGCTGGCTGAGCTGCGGTTCGGCCCGCCCGGGCCGCCTTACAACTCAGCTGGTCCGGCAGCAAATCTGTGCCGGTAATCTGCCAGTCATGCGCCGCCTACCCGGACCGTCATGACTTCGAGGATCGGAGTCGTCACCTTCCCTGGCTCCCTGGACGATCACGATGCCCGCAGGGCCGTCGAGCGGGCCGGGGCGACGGCCGTGTCTCTCTGGCACGCGGATCCCGACCTGCACGGGGTAGACGCCGTGATCCTGCCCGGCGGCTTCTCTTACGGCGATTACCTCCGTTGCGGGGCAATTGCGAGATTTGCTCCGGTGATGACAGAGCTGATCCCGGCCGCCGCCAAGGGCCTGCCCGTCCTCGGCATCTGCAACGGCTTCCAGATCCTCTGTGAGGCGCACCTGCTGCCCGGCGCGCTCACCCGCAACCGCGCGCGCCGCTTCATCAACCGCGATATCACGATCAGCATCGAGAACACCGCCTCGGCCTGGACTGGTCAGTACCAGCAAGGCCAGCAGATCAGCGTCGTCCTCAAGAGCGGTGAAGGCGCCTATGTGGCCGATGCGGAGACGCTCGCGGCGCTGGACGCGGGCGGCCTGGTACTGGCCCGTTACGCCGCAGGCAATCCGAACGGGTCCGTCTGCGATATTGCCGGCGTGACGAACGAGGCGGGCAACGTGGCCGGCCTGATGCCGCACCCCGAGCACGCCGTCGATGCCCTCACCGGTCCTGGCGATGACGGTCTCGGCTTCTTCACCTCCGTCCTGCTGCACGGCGTGATCGCCGCGGGGCTCGCGTGACCAGCTATCAGGTGACCCGGCCTGCCGCCCAGGACACCGTGGCGCAGGCGCGGGAGACTCCCGACCGCGCGCAGCCGTTCCGCGAGCTGGGCCTGACAGCACCCGAGTACGACCGGGTCACCGCCCTGCTCGGGCGCCGCCCCACCGACGCCGAGCTGGCCATCTACTCGGTCATGTGGAGCGAGCATTGCTCCTACAAGTCCTCCCGCAGGCACCTGAAGCAGTTCGCGGAGAAGGCACCGCAGACTGGCGTGCTGCTGGCGGGCATCGGCCACAACGCCGGCGTTGTCGACATCGGGCACGGCTACGCCGTGACGTTCAAGATCGAGTCGCATAACCACCCGTCGTTCGTCGAGCCGTTTCAGGGCGCGGCCACCGGGGTGGGCGGCATTGTCAGGGACATCCTGGCGATGGGAGCGCGGCCGGTTGCCGTGATGGACGCGCTGCGGTTCGGCCCCGCCGACGCGGCTGACACCCACCGCGTGCTGCCCGGCGTGGTCAGCGGCATCTCGTTCTACGGCAACTGCCTCGGCCTGCCCAATATCGGCGGCGAGCTGGCATTCGATTCCTGCTACGCCGGTAATCCGCTGGTCAACGCGCTGTGCGTCGGCGTCCTGCGGCCCGAGGATCTCAAGCTGGCCGCGGCCACCGGGCCGGGTAACAAGGTCATCCTGTTCGGTTCGCGGACCGGTCCGGATGGCATCGGAGGCGCATCAGTCCTGGCCAGCGCGTCCTTCGGCGGCGGCGCTGGCCGGGCAGGGGGCGAGGGCGCCAAGCGGCCCAGCGTCCAGGTCGGCGACCCGTTCATGGAGAAGCTGCTGGTGGAGTGCTGCCTGGAGCTGTACCGCGCCGACCTGGTCGTGGGCATCCAGGACCTCGGCGCGGCGGGCGTCGCGTGTGCGACCACCGAGCTCGCGGCCGGCGGCGGGACGGGCATGCGGGTCAGGCTGGACGCGGTCCCGCTCCGGGATTCCTCGCTGGGGCCGGCCGAGATCCTCATGAGCGAGTCGCAGGAACGCATGATGGCGATCGTCGCGCCCGGCGACGAAGAGAGCTTCCTGCAGATCTGCGCCAGGTGGGACGTTCAGGCCACGGTGATCGGCGAGGTCACCGACTCGGGGCGGCTGGAGATGACCTGGCATGGCGAGCAGGTCGTGAATATCCCGCCGGGCAGCGCCGCCGACGACGGGCCGGTCTACGACCGTCCGCTGCGCCGGCCCGACAGTCAGGACTCGCTGCAGGCCGACGACCCGGCGCGGCTCGCCCGGCCGGCGGACGGGGCGCAGCTGCGTGCCGCGCTGCTGGCCGTCCTCGGCTCGCCTGATGCCGCGGACAAGAAGTGGGTCACCGAGCAGTACGACTGCTACGTGCGCGGCGACACCGTGCTTTCGGCCCCGCACGACGCGGGCGTGCTTCGCATTGACGAGCAGACCGGGCTGGGGGTGGCGCTGGCCACCGACGGCAACGGCCGGTACTGCCAGCTCGATCCTTATGCCGGAACTCAGCTCGCGCTGTCCGAGGCGCACCGGAACGTCGCGGTAACCGGCGCCCGCCCGCTGGCGGTCACCAACTGCCTGAACTTCGGCTCGCCCGAGGATCCGGCTGTGATGTGGCAGTTCGCCGAGGCAGTGCGCGGCCTCGCCGACGGCTGCCTCGCGCTCGGCACCCCCGTGACCGGCGGGAACGTCAGCTTCTATAACCAGACGGGCGGCGTGGCGATCCATCCGACCCCAGTCGTGGGCGTGCTTGGCGTGCACGACGACGTCCGCCGCAGGGTACGGACCGGGTTCGGCGCGGCCGGCGCGAGCGTCGTTCTGCTCGGCCACACCAGGCCCGAGTTCGGCGGTTCGCTGTGGGCCTGGGTCGCACACCGGCACCTCGGCGGCCTGCCGCCGGCCGTCGACTTCGCTGCCGAGCAGCGGCTGGCCGACGCGCTGGTGACGGCAGCCGCGAGCGGCCTGCTCGACTCCGCCCACGACCTGTCCGACGGCGGGCTTGCCGTCGCGCTGGCGGAGGCGTGCCTGGGCGGCCGCACCGGGTGCACGGTGACGCTGCCTGGCGACCCCTTCACGCTGCTGTTCAGCGAGTCGGCGGCCCGCGCGGTGGTGGCGGTCCGGCCTGGTGCCGAGCAGGCGTTCGCCGGGCTGTGCGCGCGCGGCGGCGTCCCGGCCTTCGTCATCGGCGTCACTGGCGGCGAAAGCCTGCGGGTAAACGACTTGGAGATCCCGCTCCGCGAGCTCGCAGCGGCGCACCAGGCCCCGCTGCCCGCGCTGTTCGGCTGACCCGCTAGCTCGAGCTCCACCAGAACGACAGCAGCTCGGACGCGGGCTGTGACTGGTCGCAAGCGGCCAGGCCGGCGGCCGGCTGGCCGGCACCCGCCTCAGTGATGCACTTGCCGGTCGCGTCGTTGGCGAACTCGTAGAAGTAGTGCCCGCCGGTCGCTACGCCGCTGCCGAGCCTGCGCCAGCGCTGCTGCGCGCCGAGGTCGCAGTGCATGACCGCCAGTACCGGCCTGGCGCCGGGCCCGGCCGATGCCAGGCACTGGCTGGTGGGCAGGTAGATGAAGATGTACGTGCCGCCGACCATCAGGTCCGCGGTCCATTCCGGGTCGCCTTCCTGCTGCTGGCTGGCCCCGACCGGGCTGAACGTCACGCCGCGCCCCGAGCCGAGCAGCTGGACCATCGAGCCATCGGGGAGGGGCTGCTCCGCCACGAGGCCCACCGTCTGGAAGCTCGCCACCCGGCTTGAGGACGCACTGGAGGCGGCGCTTCTGCCCGGGTGGAACTCGGCGACGTACACCACGGAGGCGACACCCGCCAGGATCACGATCGCGGCAAGGCCCGCGAAAACGGGCAGCCAGGACCCTCGGGTCCTGGGACCGACAGTGCGCCGCTGACCTGGCATACCTGACGATTTTCCAACTATCTGCGCGTGATGGGGCGGGATGTCATGAAAAACCGCCAGGTTTTTAGCCTACGGATCGTGACGGCGACCACAAGACCCCTGACCTTGCCGCTTCGGCCGTGCCTGCACCGCGAAATTGCCGGGTCCTGCCGCCCCGCAATCCGACCGGAACCCGACTAGCCTTCGAAGGCGTGCCGCCACGTGCCTTCGATCCCGAGCGCGCTCTCGTCGCGGTCAACGAGCAGCGGGCCGCGCTCGGCCAGCCACCCTGGCACGGGCCGGTGACGACGCGGGCGGTTGGCGACGCGAGCGTCGCCGCGGTGGCGCTGGCAGCCGAGACGGGTCAGGAGCCGCTCCGGGCCGCGGTGCGGGCGGCCGTCACTTACACCCTGGGCCTGCTGGCCGATCAGGCCCCTGGCCGGTCGGTGGAGGTGCGGATCCCGCCGTTCGCGGCGATCCAGTGCGTCGCCGGGCCGCGGCACACCAGGGGCACGCCGCCGAACGTGGTCGAGACCGACCCGATGACCTGGCTCGGCCTGGCATCCGGGCGGCTGGACTGGGCCGCGGCGGTATCCAGCGGCAGGCTCAGGGCCAGCGGCCAGCGGGCTGACATTTCCGGTTACCTTCCGCTGCCCGTGCCGGGCTCCGGCAGCCGGCCGGGTCACTAGAATTGCCTGGTGCGCAAGCCAGATGGCCTTCTGTCACACGATCCCGACTCTCATGACCCCCCGCCGCGGGACGCCTGCGGCGTGTTCGGCGTGTGGTCTCCGGACGAGGACGTCGCCAAGCTGACCTATTACGGCCTGTACTCGCTTCAGCATCGCGGCCAGGAGTCGGCCGGCATCGCCGTGAGCGACGGATCCAGGATCGTCGTCTACAAGGACATGGGCCTCGTCGCGCAGGTGTTCGACGAGTCGGTACTCAACACCCTGCGCGGGCACGTGGCCATCGGCCACTGCCGGTACTCCACCAGCGGATCCTCGGTCTGGGAGAACGCGCAGCCCACCTTCCGCGCCACCCCGTCCGCCAGCCTGGCTCTCGGCCACAACGGCAACCTGATCAACACCCTCGAACTGGCGGCGCTGCTCGGCGAGCACGTCGGGGCCGCGGCCGGCCGGGCTACCTCCGACACCGACGTGCTCACGGCGCTGTTTGCCGCGAGCAACCTGGTGGCCAACGGGACCAGCCACGGTGATGCCGGCCTGCCCCATCCGGGCGTGGAGGCGGCCGCGCTGGCCATGCTGCCGCTGGTCCGCGGGGCGTTCTCGCTGGTCTTCATGGACGAGCAGACCCTGTATGCGGCGCGCGACCCGCAGGGCTTCCGGCCGCTCGTGCTCGGAAGGCTGGCGCGCGGCTGGGTGGTGGCCAGCGAGACTGCAGCGCTGGACATCGTCGGTGCCAGCTTCGTGCGCGAGATCGCGCCAGGCGAGCTTGTGGCGATTGACGAGGACGGGGTCAGGTCGCACAGCTTCGCGCCATCCGCTGCCAAAGGCTGCCTGTTCGAGTACGTCTACCTGGCCAGGCCGGACACGGCGATCGCCGGCCGGAGCGTACAGGCCGCGCGGGTGGAGGTCGGCAGGCGGCTGGCCGCGGAGCACCCGGCCGATGCCGACCTGGTTATCCCGGTGCCCGAGTCCAGCACGCCCGCCGCCATCGGATACGCGCAGGCCAGCGGGATCCCCTACGGCCAGGGCCTGGTGAAGAACTCCTACGTCGGGCGCACGTTCATCCAGCCCAGCCAGACGATCAGGGAGCGCGGGATCAGGCTGAAGTACAACCCGCTCAGGGACGCCATCGCGGGCCAGCGGCTGGTAGTGGTCGACGACTCGATCGTCCGCGGCAATACGCAGCGGGCCATCGTCACGATGCTCCGCGAGGCGGGAGCCGCCGAGGTGCACGTGCGGATCTCCAGCCCGCCGGTGGCCTGGCCGTGCTTCTTCGGCATCGACTTCGCCAGCCGGGCCGAGCTGATGGCGGGAAACCTGACCGTCGAGGAGATCAGGCAGTCGATCGGCGCCGACTCGCTCGGCTTCGTGTCCCTGGAGGGGCTGATCGCCGCCACGACCGTGCCGGCCAGCCGCCTCTGCCATGCCTGCTTTGACGGCGATTACCCGATTGCGGTGGCCGAGGCCGAGCGCGGCAAGCACCTGCTGGAGACGGCCGGCGGCGGAGTGCAGGCACGGCGATGAGCAGCGGGGACACCTGGCCGGCCGGCCGGACAGGCCCGGCAGGCACACGCAGTCCGGCAAGTTACGCCGCCGCAGGTGTCGATATCGAGGCCGGGGAGCGCGCAATCGCGCTGATGAAGGCGTCCGTCTCCAGCACGGCCGGCCCGGAAGTGCTCGGCGGGCTCGGCGGCTTCGCGGGGCTGTTCGACGCGTCGAAGCTCACCGGAATGCGGCGGCCGCTGCTGGCGACCTCCACCGACGGCGTCGGCACGAAGGTCGTCATCGCGCAGCGCCTGGGCCGTTACGACACGATCGGCCTCGACCTGGTGGGCATGGTGGTGGACGACCTGGTCGTCTGCGGTGCCGAGCCGCTGTTCATGACCGATTACGTGGTCTGCGGGCGGGTGCTGCCCGAGCGGGTGGCCGCGATCGTGGCCGGCATCGCGCAGGGCTGCGTGCAGGCAGGCTGCGCGCTGATCGGCGGCGAGACCGCCGAGCATCCCGGCCACTTCGGGCCCGATGACTTCGACATCGCGGGCGCCGCGACGGGCGTGGTCGAGGCTGACCGGCTGCTCGGCCCCGACCGGGTGCGGCCGGGCGACATAGTGGTCGCGATGGCCGCCTCGGGCCTGCACTCCAACGGGTTCTCCCTGGTCCGCGCGATCATCGACGCCCCCGAGGCCGGGCTTGAGCTGGATACCCAGCCCGCCGGCCTTGGCCAGGCGCTGGGAGCTGAGCTGCTGACGCCGACCCGGATCTACGCCAGGGACTGCCTGGCGCTCGCCGACACGTGCGAGATCCGGGCGTTCGCGCACATTACCGGCGGCGGCCTGGCGGCTAACCTCGACCGGGTGCTGCCGGGCGGCGCCGACGCGGTGCTGGAGCGGGCGAGCTGGCAGCCTGCGCCGGTCTTCGGCCTGCTGGCCGAGCGGGGCCGGGTTCCCGCGGCGGAGATGGAGAGGACCTTCAACATGGGCGTTGGCATGGCAGCCATCGTGGCCGCGGCCGATGCCGACCGGGCAGTCCGGCTGCTGGCCGAGCGGCAGCTGCCCGCCTGGGTTGCCGGAGAGATCATCACCGGCACGGGTGAGGCGCGCCTGGCCGGAAGCCATCCGCGCTGACCGGCCCGGGCCGACAGCACCGGGGAACCCCGCGATGAGGGCAGCGCAGAGCGCGGCAGGTGCGTCCCTGGCTAACTGACTGCGGTCAGGCCGACGTGCTGGTCAGGTCCTCGTCGATGTCATCCTCGTCGAGGTCGTCAGCCCAGTCCTCGTCGTCGTCGTCGTCCTCTGAGTCATCGTCCGCGGAGTACCTGTCGCCGAGGTCCGCGTAGGCGGAATCATCGGCGCCCCGGGTACCCGTGTCGACGCCCAGCTCAGCCCGCAGCCGGTCAAGATCGGTTCCGCCACCGCTGTACTTCAGCTGACGGGCCACCTTGACCTGCTTGGCCTTGGCTCGGCCGCGCCCCATTGGCTCGACCCCCTCTAACGTACGGACCCGACGGGTCCCTGGTCACCGCACTCTA
>Ga0187783_10004068_pt1 | contig 10829 bp, 11 predicted proteins | sample 1015_SJ02_MP02_2_FD_132471 | JGI IMG/M metagenome (GOLD analysis project Ga0187783, IMG submission 132471) | Tropical peat soil microbial communities from peatlands in Department of Meta, Colombia - 1015_SJ02_MP02_20_MG | ecosystem: Environmental > Terrestrial > Soil > Wetlands > Peat | place...
CCAAGCGCATCGGGCGCAGCATCGCGCTTCGTCTCGCCGCCGACGGGGCAAACGTCGCCGTGCACTACCACACATCGGCGGCAGAGGCCGAGAGTGTGGTGGGCGACATCGGCGCGCTGGGTAGAAACGCCGTGGCCATCCAAGCAGATGTCTCGAAAAGGTACGAAGCAAAGGCGATGGCGGTCGCAGTGGAGAGGAGGTTCGGGCGGCTCGATATTCTGGTGAACAACGTCGGAATCTTTTTCCCCGCGAAGTTCGAGGATCTCACCGACGCGCAATGGGATCAGATCATGGACGCGAACTTGAAATCACAGTTTCTCTGTTCGCAAGCCGTTGCTCAGATCATGAAGCGGCAAGGGCGCGGGCGAATCATCAACTTGTCGTCACTTGGCGGAATGCTTCCCTGGCCAAGTTTCACGCATTACTGCGTGTCCAAAGCGGGATCGATCATGCTCACGCGCTGCTTGGCACGCGCGCTGGCGCCCGAGATTTTGGTGAACGGCGTGGCGCCGGGCACGATTCAGTTTCCGGGAGAGCCGCCCGATGAGGAATATATTCGTCGCGTGCCACTGCACAGGACCGGCACGGGAGACGATATTGCCGCCGCGGTTGCCTATCTGGCTGCCGCCGATTTCGTCACCGGTCAGATCCTGATTGTCGATGGGGGCCGCAGTCTGGTGTAATCGAGTCCGAACGGGAGGTCACTCGAGTCGATTCAAGCATGGAAGTCGCGCGAGCAAAACAGCGCTACTTCCGTGCGGGTGTCGCGGAATTTTTCCGCCCAAATTGTTATTTGCAAAAGTGAGATTCTCGAATATTCTGTTCGTAGGGCGCGGGGGTAAGGAGAAGGGTGGCCGATTCGTCAACTCTCAAGGGATTGACTCCGTTCGGCAGTACGCAACGCCACGATGCGTGGTGGATTGAAATCATTCCCACACTTGTGGTCTTCACCGCTTTCGTGGTTTACGCCACCTTCCGGGCCTTCGAAGGCAAACTCTACCAGTGGGGCCCGTATCTCTCTCCGTTCTATTCGCCCCTGATTGATCCCAACCACACCTGGTGGCCGCTTTCTCCCGCGGTCCTGGTACTCGGAGGACCGGCCGGTTTTCGCATCACCTGCTACTACTATCGCAAGGCCTACTACCGCGCCTTTGTGATGCATCCACCAGCCTGCGGCGTCGCCGAGGGCGAGCACCGGGGCTATGTGGGCGAGACGTCGTTTCCATTGATTCTCCAAAACGTGCATCGCTACTTCTTCTATATCGTCACGATCTTTCTCTGCTTTCTGTGGCACGACGCCATTGTGGCGTTTCGCTGGCCCAATGGGTTTGGCATCGCCGTTGGCTCGCTTCTCATGCTGGTGAATATCGTGCTACTGACGATTTACTCCGCCTCCTGCCACTCGTTGCGCCATCTCGTGGGTGGGAGACTCGACTGCTTCTCCTGCGTCAGATTGGGCAAGCCGCGCCGCGCCGTCTGGCGCTGGGTGACAGTGCTGAACGAACACCACATGCTTTGGGCCTGGTTGAGTCTGTTTTCCGTGGCGCTCACAGATCTCTACATCCGGTTGGTATCGGCGGGCCTACTCAGGGACATTCGACTGCTGTGACCCCCTCCTCTCAATACGAAACCCACGAACACGACGTTTTGATCATCGGCGCCGGCGGCGCAGGCCTTCGGGCTGCTATCGAGGCGCTCGCTTCGGGCGCGCGGGTGGCCGTTGTCTGCAAGTCTCTGCTTGGTAAGGCGCACACGGTGATGGCCGAGGGCGGGCTCGCTGCCGCGATGGCCAACGTCGATCGAGCAGATGATTGGCGGACCCACTTCCGCGACACGATGCGCGGCGGAAAGCTCCTTAGCAACTGGCGCATGGCGCAGCTTCATGCGCAGGAAGCTCCGGACCGCGTTCGCGAGCTCGAGCAATGGGGCGCTCTGTTCGATCGCACGACCGACGGCGAAATACTACAACGCGCCTTTGGCGGGCACACGTTCAAAAGGCTCTGCCACGTCGGCGATCGGACCGGGCTTGAAATGATTCGCACGCTGCAGGATCGCGGCGTCGAACTGGGTTTCGACGTTTTTATGGAGTGTACGATCACCCGGCTGCTGAAGGACGGCGATCGCATCGCAGGCGCTTTCGCCTACTGGCGGAATTCCGGCAATTTCGTGGTCTTCAAAGCCAACTCAGTGGTAATGGCCACGGGCGGCATCGGCAAGTCGTGGAAGATCACGTCGAATTCCTGGGAATGCACCGGAGATGGGATGGCGCTCGCCTACGAGGCCGGCTCGGAACTTCTCGACATGGAATTTGTGCAGTTCCATCCGACCGGGATGGTCTGGCCGCCCGGGGTGCAGGGAATCCTGGTAACCGAGGCCGTACGCGGCGAAGGTGGCATTCTGCGCAACAAAAATGGCGAGCGCTTCATGGAAAAATACGATCCCAAGCGACTGGAGCTCTCTACGCGCGATGTCGTCTCGCGGTCGATCTACACGGAGGTGAAGGAGGGCCGGGGGAGCCCTCACGGAGGCGCGTTTCTGGATATTTCGCACAAACCCTCCGATTACGTGAAGCGCAAGCTTCCCAGCATGTACCACCAGTTCAAAGAGCTTGCCGATGTCGACATCACCAAAAGCCCGATGGAAGTTGGCCCTACCTGCCACTATGTCATGGGAGGCATTCGTGTGAATGCCGAGACGGGCGCCTCCTCGCTTCCCGGACTATTCGCGGCAGGCGAGGTGGCGGCGGGGCTGCATGGCGCAAACCGCCTGGGTGGGAACTCGCTCTCGGACCTGTTGGTGTTTGGTCGTCGAGCGGGTTTGGCCGCGGGCGAATACGCCAGAAAAAGTTCTTCGCCGGTGATCGACAGCGTCCAGATTGAGGAAGCCGTGCATCAGGTTCTTGCACCCTTCGGACACAGCGAGGGGGAAAGCCCCTATGCGATTCACCACGAGCTGCAGGAGGTAATGCAGAATCTGGTGGGAATCTTCCGCACGGACGCGGATCTTCGGTGCGCGCTCACCGAGCTCGACAAACTGAAGGAACGCGCTAAAAAGATGCGGGCGGAAGGCTCGCGGGTGTTCAATCCGGGCTGGCACTTGTGCTTTGACGTGCAGTCCATGCTGACTCTTTCCGAGGCGTGTACGCGGGCGGCGCTTGCGCGCAGGGAAACTCGCGGCGCCCATAGCCGCCTGGATTTTCCCAAGACCGACGATGAATGGGGCAGGAAGAATCAGGTGATCGTCCACAAGGGCGATACGATGTGCCTGTTCGAGGTTCGGCAAGCGGCCATGCCCGCCGAACTGGAGCAGATTTTATCGGAGGCGACCTAGCGGGCTCAGGGGCCCGCTGGCAGGTTTCCCAAGGCGCTGGTGCGGAGGTTTTGATGGCAGAGACGGCGGCAATCCTGCGCGTTTTTCGTGGCGACCAGCAAACCGGCAAGGCCGTCGATTACCAGGTTCCGCTTACGCCCGGCATGGTCGTACTGGACGCCATTCATTCCATCCAAGCGAAGGAAGCGCCCGATCTCGCGGTGCGCTGGAATTGCAAGGCTGCCAAATGCGGATCCTGTTCCGCCGAGGTCAACGGCAAGCCGCGCTTGCTGTGCAAGACACGCATCGACTCGCTGCCCATCGATCAGCCGATTACCGTTTTTCCGATGAAGGCTTTCCCTGTGATCAAGGATCTTGTCACCGACGTTTCTTGGAACTACGAAGTCAATAAAGGGATCACCCCGTTTCGTCCGCGGCCGAACGTGGAATGGAAGATGGAGCAGGCGGACGTCGACCGAGTGCAGGAATTCCGCAAGTGTATCGAATGTTTTCTCTGCCAGAACGTTTGCCACGTGTTGCGGGAACACGACAGGAAGAAAGAGTTCGGTGGGCCGCGTTTCTTTGTGCGCTCCGCTGCTCTCGAGATGCATCCGCTGGACGGTGTCAATCGTGTGCCGATGCTGCGCGAAAAGCTCGGAATCGGCTACTGCAACATCACCAAGTGCTGCACGGAGGTCTGCCCCGAGGACATCCACATCACGGACAATGCGATCATTCCATTGAAGGAGCGCGTGGTCGATCAGTTTTACGACCCATTAACGATGATCGTTCGCAAGATTTTCGGCGCGAAGTAACCAACCTCCCAGGGCTCGGCTCTTATCTAGGTCCCATCCCCGCGCACGGGCACGGCGCCGCTCGCCAGTTTAGCGATCAGTTCCCGGTCGGCCGCAAGGAAGTTCAGCTCGGGCAAGGCCTTTGGCTCCCGCCATGCCACTTGCTCAAATTCCCGATTCTGAATCTCATCCGGTTGGGCACGGGCGGCAAAGAATATGAGTTCCATCGGCTCACTCAGCTCGGCCGACAAATAAGTTGTACGAAACACCTCACGCCCGATCTGGGCACTGATGCCGAGCTCTTCCTGCAGCTCGCGAGCCAATGCTTGCTCCGGTTCCTCTCCTGGCTCGAGCTTTCCGCCAGGGAACTCCCACATCAATGCAAATCGCGCGCCGCGCGCACGCTGACACGCCAGGATTCTGCCTTGATACTCGATCAGCGCTGCGACGACCGTCAACATCCGAGCTCACTCTGCTACGGTGGCAAGCGTGCGCTAAAAAAAACGCGCCGAAGAGCCTGGGCCCTTCGGCGCATCGAGGGTTTCGAGATCGACTACTGGTCGGCTTCCACCTTCTTCAGGGGAGGTTTCGGCCGCTGCCAGATCAGCTCGGCGTCATCGGCGTTATTCGGGAAGAACTGCGCCGATTTCTTGCCGGACGGCAAGAGCACGATATCCGCGCGGCGGTTGTAGGCTAGCCAGTAGGTCTGCTTCTGGTTCATACGCGCCTTGGGTGCCGGATTTGGGTTTGTGCTTTCGAGCGTTCCCACCGTGCCCTTGTCGAGCGGACGCTCTTTGCCATACGCCGCTGTCTCGACCTTGTCGGCGGAGATCCCCTGGTCGACCAGGTATTGCTTGATCCGCTCAACCCGCCGCTCGCTCAGGTCCTGGTTATACGGCTTGGAGCCGCGTTCATCCGTGTAGGCCTCGACCGAGAGTTTCGCATCCGGATCGTACTCGAGATACTTCTTGAAGCCGGCAGCAACGGTGGCGAGAGCAAGTTGTTGGCTGCGGACCAGGCCGACCTGCGGATGCTCTTTGTCGGGATACGCCGTGGGGTAAAAAACGCTCTGCAGCGTGACGGCCGGAATCGGCTCAACGGAGCCGGTGATGTGGATCGAGGTGGTTTGTGTGGCCGAGCCGCCGCAAACGTTGGTCGCGGTCAGTGTAACCGTCTTGGTCTGGTCAACCGTTCGCGCCTGTCCGCCCTCCGCTACGGCGCTTGTATCCGATGGTTGAGCTGTGACCGTCTGCGTGCCGGTGGCGGAGGCGGCCTTTCCGTCCACCGTGATGTTATCGGCATTCGATGTCTGCCAGCTCACCGTCGAGGAGCCATTTGTGAGAACCTTGTCTCCAATCTGGCGGTATTGCAGTTCGGTGGGATTGGCGGTGATGCTCGCATCGACCCTCGTGTTGACGTTGACGGTAGAGCTACTGCTGAGCTTGCCGCCGGGGCCCGTCGACAGGAAGTCATAGGTCGTAGTCGCGCGCGGCGAAACCGTCTGGCTACCGCTCGGCGCAACCGCGCCGACGTTGCTGATGTTGGTATCGACCGTTTCGGCTGTCTGCCAATTCAGTGTGGAGGACTGCCCGCAATTGATCTGTGTCGGCGATGCGCTGAAGTTTCCGGTCACCGGAGCCACGACGACTCGCGTGGTGGCGATGCCGGACTTGAAGCGTGGAAGACCCTTTAGTTTTTCGCCTTCCTTCCAGTCGACCGTCTTCTGGTCGTTCTTTTTTACGTTGATGATGATTCTCTTGTTGACCACCACATTCACGTCGCCGGCCCAGATCGTCTTCCCCTCCCGCGTGACGGTAAAGTGGAAAGTGCCGGGAGGCATCAGCAGATCCTGACGCCAGATGAATTCGTGGTTGAACTCATCCACGTGCCCGACAAAGTAGCCGGGTGTGGTGCCGTTCGAGAGTACCGCAGCACGGTTAGTGGGCGTTAATGCAACGCCCGTGAATTGAACCTTGCCGTAGGGTCCCGCCACCGGGCCGCCGGCCGGGTCGAGCTTCACCTCGAGCTTTGTCGTCTTTCCGGCCTCGATGTTGACGTCCTGCGTTGATGGCTTATAACCGTAATTCGCGATGACCACGGTGTGCTTACCCGCGCTTAGCTTAATGGTGCGCGACCAAAAGTAGTTCCCTTCGTGAATGGCGTTCCCATCGACGAATACGTACGCCTCTTTCGGTGTAACGGTCGTCTTTAATTTTCCATCCTGCGCGCATGCGGCAGTCGCACCCAACGCGACGGCGATCACGGGGGTGAGCGTGCGTAAGAATCGTCGCATCTGCAATCTCCTAAGCAGTTTGTAGGCGGATTTAAGTAAAAGGACTGTTCTCTTGCGCCCTGACAAGAGAACGCCGGCTAGGCTAGGCAGTCAAGGTATCGCCCTAAGCCACTGCGTGTCAATAAGATTCAAACAAGGGGCGAAGATTTACGAAATTGCGACCTACCACAAGGGGCTCCGTGTTCTTGAGGGCCTCGCCCGGTCTTATACTGTTTCGGTGTTCAACGAAACCGTGTTAGATCACTTTCGAAATCCACGCAACTCGGGTGACCTTCCCGAAGCCACGGCGACCGTGGAAGTCACCAATCCCGTTTGCGGAGATATCCTGCGGCTAGCGGTCCGCGTCGAAAAAGACCACATCGTCGCGGCACGCTTTCGCACACAGGGGTGCGTCGCGTCGATTGCGTCGAGCTCGGTTCTGACCAGTCTTCTTATGGGCAAGTCTGCCGCAGAAGCGCGCGCTATGACACCGCAAGAAATTTCCGATACCCTCGGCGGCCTACCGCCGGCCACCTTTCACGCAGCCCAGCTTTGCATCGATGCCGTCGCAGCCGTGCTCGACAAGATTTCCTGAGCCAGAGGCCCTATGCCCTGTCTCGCACCACGCTTTGCAGCGTCTTCGGATTATTGAGATTCAGGATGACGCCTTCCTCTTCAGTTGAGATCTCGACGATATCGCCCGGGTGCGACCATACGACCTGCCGCGCGCCCACTTCGGGCGAGGCCGCGAGCAGTTCGTCATAAAGACTTGACCGGAAAAGCACGGGATGGCCGCGGCGTCCGCGAAACGTCGGCAGAGCGATCGCTTTCCCACTCGAGTCGAAAGCTTCAATCAGCTTTCCGATCAGGGCTTCTGAGATGAGGGGATGGTCGACGGGGCAGAGCATCAACCCTTCTGTGCAATCGGCAGACAGACTCCGCACCGCTGCCTGAATCGACGACAGCTGTCCCTTCTGCCATTCCGCATTGACGATGACCTTGGCCGAATGGCCGCGCAGAAGCGGCCGAATTTCTTCGACGTGCGCGCCCAACACGACCGACGTGAATCCGACGCGGGGATGTTGCGTGACTTCGAGCAGATGTTCGAGGAATGTCTTTCCCTGGAAGCGAAGCAACGCCTTGGGCGAGCCCATGCGCCGCGATTGGCCGCCCGAGAGAATGGCCACGGCCAGCGGCCTGCGGTGGATGACCGCGGCAGCCATGGGCCGCTTAGTCGCGATCCACGCCGGCCGCCTGCGAAAGGCGAAGAGACTTGTGCGGCTGATTCGGTGCGTTGCGGCGCACCGCGATCAGCTCCGCCGTGATGCTCACGGCGATTTCCTCCGGCGAAAGCGCGCCGATATCTAGACCCACAGGTGCATGCACGCGCTCAAACTCTTCGTTCGAATAACCCTCCTTTTCAAGCGCCTTATACACAGACAGTACTTTGCGCTTGCTACCGATCATGCCGATGTAGCGCGCCCGCGTTCGCACGGCCCAGGCTAGCACGCGCATGTCGTCTCTGTGGCCGCGCGTCACAATCAGCAGGTAGCTCGACCCGTTCGGCTGGATCTTCGCGAGCGCATCTTCATAGTTCGTGTAGAGCTCTCTGGCCATCGGGAACCGCTCGGCGTTTGCAAACGCCTGGCGGTCATCCACGACGCTGACCGCAAACCCGGCGGCAGTGGCTGCGCGCGCGACTCCCAGCGAAACGTGCCCACCACCGAAAATGTAAAGGATCGGTTGGGGTAGGATCGGCTCGACGAACACCTCGAGCGTACCGCCGCAAATTAGTCCCGCGTCGTAGGCAGCTTCATGGTTCAGGTTAAATGTCATCTTGCGCGGTTGCTCGCTGCGCATCACGTCTTTCGCCGTCGCCCAGACCTCCGCCTCGACGCAGCCACCACCGATCGTGCCCGCCATCGAGCCGTCTTCGCGCACCAGCATCCGTGAGCTCTCGTAGCTGGGAATCGAGCCGTTCGTATGAACGATCGTCGCCAGCGCGCCTCGTTGGCCCGCCTTGCGCATCCGCACGATTTCTTCGAACAGGTCCATCGGGCTTTTCTTGAGCGTACGTCGTCGGCCCGGCGCTGTCAATTAGTGCGCCTGGTCAGTTGGCGAAGGGCGGCATCCATTCCCCGGTGTCTGAGGGGTGCCGTTGGTGGCGATCCCGCGCCCGCTCTGACCGATACCGACCCGTTGCACGGGCACCCGTTCAGGTCCGCGGTATAGCGAGTCGCCCTTCTGGACACCACCGTAGGGCGATGCTACTTTAGCGCGCTCATCGATCAGGAGGCTTTCATGAAAGCGGTCGTGATCTTCGAACACGGCGGTCCCGAAGTTCTGTGCTACACCGAGCTCCCCGAGCCGTCAATTGGCCCGCAGGAAGTCCTTGTCCGCGTCCGCGCCTGCGCCCTTAATCATCTCGACCTCTGGGTGCGGCGCGGGCTTCCAGGGCGGTCCGTCTCGTTTCCGCACATTCTCGGCAGCGACATTTCCGGGGAAGTCACCGCGGTCGGCGAGAACGTGAAGAATGCCCGCATCGGTGACAAAGTCCTCCTGGCGCCAGGAATCTCCTGCGGCCAGTGCGAGCAATGCCTCGCCGGGCGCGACAATTTCTGCAAAGACTACGTTCTTTTCGGCTCGACCGTCCACGGCGGCTATGCCGAATTCGTGAAATCACCTTCCGCCAACGTGATTCCCATTCCGGGAAACCTCAGCTTCGAGCAAGCCGCAGCAGTTCCGCTCGTTTTTCTCACCGCCTGGCACATGCTCTTTGATCGGGCCCATCTGCGGCCTGCCGAGGACGTGCTGGTGATCGCCGCCGGCAGCGGCGTGGGCAGCGCGGCCGTACAGATCGCCAAAGTCACGGGCGCACGTGTGATCGCTACGGCCGGTTCTGAGCCGAAGCTCGCCAAGGCGAAGGAGCTCGGCGCGGACCACACCCTGTCGCACGTGGGCGAGTTTGCGCGCGAGGTGAAACGCCTCACGAACGGCCGAGGCGTGGATGTGGTCTTCGAACATGTTGGCGCAGCCACCTGGGATCAAAGCGTCTACAGCCTCGCCCACGGCGGACGCCTCGTCACATGCGGCGCGACCACCGGCTTTGAGGGCAAAATCAACGTGGGCTATCTTTTCGCCCGCCAGCTGTCGATTCTCGGTTCTTTCATGGGACACAAGTCCGAGCTGTTCTCCGTACTCGCCCTGTTCCAACGTGGCTTGCTCAAGCCGGTGATCGACAGCGTGCTGTCGCTCGAACGTGCCGCCGACGCGCACCGCCGCCTGGAAAATCGCGAGCAATTCGGCAAAGTTGTCTTGAGGATTCCGTGATAACGCTTTTGACTCGTTGTGGTCATATCGGTTTCGTCCTAGACTGAAAGCTTCACAACCTGAAGGACCTTTCTTTCTGCTGAATCCATGCGACGCGAAACCACTAGCGTTTCCCAAGAGGACTACCTCAAGGCCATTTGGGAAATTGTCCAGGAGGAGCAGGTGCCGATCAGTGCGCGCCTGGCCGAGGATCTTGGCGTAACTCCGCCTGCCGTGACCGCCGCGCTGAAGCGCATGGCGCGCGGAGGCTACCTTCGCGTGCAGCGCGACGGACGCATTCAACTGACGGCCAAGGGGAAGGGAACCGCGCAGCATCTCGTCCTGAGGCATCGGCTCGCCGAAAAACTTCTTACGGAGATTATCGGCCTGGAGTGGTCGCGCGCACACGAAGAGGCCGAACGTCTCGAGCACGGCATTTCGCCGGAAGTGGCACGCCTTCTGCTGGCCCGCTTTGGGCGCGACAGCCGTTGCCCGCACGGCGTCCCGCTTTTCGGCGGGATGTCACGCCTTCGCCGCAAACACGGCGCCGAGCGTCTTTCGGAGGCAGAGGTGGGCCACTCCTACGAGATCTTGCGGGTGTACGAAAAGGATCCTGCGTTTTTGGAATTTCTCGAGCAGCGCAGCTTGCGTCCCTCCGCTCGGGTTCGCGTCCTCGGCCGCCAGTATGATCAGACCATGTCCCTCACCGTGTCCGGCCAAGGTCCCGCGCGTGTCCATCTCGGCAAGCCCGCCACCGAACGCGTCTGGGTGCACCGCCTACCGTAGCGATTGGGCCCAGAACTGTCTGCCACCCTCGAGCCCGGCAATCGCTCGTGGTACGCTGGCGCGCTGATGTTCAACGCCCTGCGTTATTACTGGATCATCGCCAAGGGCTACCGCCTGCGCCCCTGGCAGTCGCCCTATATTCGGTGGCGAATGGAGACCTTCTTCGGTCATGAAGCCGGCGGTCTCAATGCCGGCAAGTTCTTCCGTTTAATGTGGGGCGAACGTGCCCGCCTGACGCGCTTTCTCGGTTGGGTGGCGCAGCGAAGAACGGACGAGCGGGCCGCGAAGTGAGACGTGCGCGAAGACCCGAATCGGAGTAATAATCTGTCGGCTGAACTCCGGGAGGCATGGCCATGCGA
>Ga0187783_10004069_pt1 | contig 10828 bp, 10 predicted proteins | sample 1015_SJ02_MP02_2_FD_132471 | JGI IMG/M metagenome (GOLD analysis project Ga0187783, IMG submission 132471) | Tropical peat soil microbial communities from peatlands in Department of Meta, Colombia - 1015_SJ02_MP02_20_MG | ecosystem: Environmental > Terrestrial > Soil > Wetlands > Peat | place...
AGAAAATCCCCAGCCGCCCATCGGGGGCGCACCAGCGGAGCCGTACCTCTATCATGAATTCACCCCGCGTGTGCTCTCCACTCCAAGTTATTCTGCCTACTTGAAAATTGCCGAGGGTTGCGATCATCCCTGCACGTTTTGCGTAATTCCGCAAATGCGCGGGGCTTTTCGGTCCCGGCGCTTCGGCTCGGTGATCCGCGAAGCGCAAAATCTGGCCCGGCAGGGCGTGCGGGAACTCACCATTGTCGGGCAAGACACCACCAGCTACGGCGAGGATCTGGGTCTGCGTGACGGATTGCCGGCGCTTTTGCGTGAACTCGGCAACATTCCGGATCTCGTTTGGGTGCGGTTTCTCTACTGCTACCCCAACCGGGTTACCGACTCACTGATCGCCGCGGTGGCGGAAACATCCAAAGTGGCGAAGTATTTTGACATTCCCTTGCAACACGCCAGTGCGGGCGTCCTAAGGCTGATGAAGCGCGGTTCGAACGGCCGGCAATTTCTGAGGATACTCGAGAAAATCCGCGCCGCGATTCCCGGCGTAGCGCTGCGGACGTCGCTCATCGTCGGCTTTCCCGGCGAAACTGACGATGACTTCAAGGCTTTGCTGGATTTCGTCGCGGCGGCGGAGTTTGATCATCTGGGCGTTTTCCTATATTCCAATGAGGAAACCAGCCGGAGTTTTGAATTGCCGAACCAAGTGCCGGCGCCCATCGCCCGCCGCCGTCAAAAGAAGATAATGGCCCTGCAGCGAAAAATCTCCCGGCGCAACTTGCGGCGAATGGTGGGCAAATCCCTGCCAGTGCTTGTGGAAGGACCCTCGGAAGAAACCAACCTGCTCTATCAAGGCCGCAGCGAGCGGCAGGCGCCCGGCATTGACGGATGCATCCTCATCAATGATTTCGATGGACCCGAACCGCAGCGGGGAGACTTTCGCTGGGCCACAATCACTGAAGTGGGCGATTACGACCTGGTGGCGCGCCTGGAAGCAGAACTATTTGCCGAGCGGCTGTTACCACCCAATCCCCTGCCGGCGGGGGCGGCGCTGGTGCAAATTCAGTCGGCCGCCGCGGTTCCCTCAACCTGATGAACGATCATGCGCTGCCCCATTTGCAAGCAGAGCGTCGCGTGGGAAGGCAATCCGTTCCGCCCCTTTTGCAGTGAACGATGCAAGATGATTGACCTCGATAACTGGCTGGAGGGACGTTACCGTATGCCGCCGCCGCTTGATCCCGACGAAGAAAACGCGCCGGAGGAAAGCGCCCCGGACACCAAGGGGGGAGCGTGACTGAACGGCGGGCGGGGCTGGCCATCTGGATTGCTACGGCAGGTGGTATGGGCTACTTCCCCATAGCCCCCGGAACTGCCGGGTCCCTGGTAGGAGTGGCCTTGGTGGTGGGTTTGGGGAAATTGCCTCTGCACCAAGCCGCTGAGATGGCCGTTCTGGCCGTAGCTTCGCTGGTATTGTTCGCTGCGGGTGTTTGGGCAGCGGGGGAGGCGGAAGAGTTCTTCGGCCGCACGGACCCCGGCCCGGTGGTGATTGATGAGGTCGTCGGGCAGATGCTGACGTTCTTGGTGATGCCCCACGCCACATGGAAATGGCTCGTGGGAGGTTTTCTGTTGTTCCGTACCTTCGATATCTTAAAACCTTTTCCAGCTCGACAAGCAGAGCGAATTCCGCGCGGCTGGGGTATCATGTTAGATGATGTCATCGCAGGTGTGTACAGCTTGGCTGTGCTGGCCGTGATAGGATTGGTTAACCGATGAGCTTGTGGAAAAAAACTGAAAAGCCAGAGCCCTCCGCGGAAAAGACCGAGGGCAAAGAAGCTGGCAAGACGGGAATCCCGGTGGACAAGGCAGCAGTAAGAGGAAAGAACCGTCCGCAGATTACGGGCATCAGTCCGCGCGCCGCTATTCCGAGGGGAGAGATCGTCATCCGGGGCAGCGATCTGGCAGAAGACGGCCGCCGTCCCCAGGTACGATTTGGCGATCAGCCGGGAAGCTTACTCTTGAGTTCATCAAACCGCCTGATTGTTCGCGTCCCCGAAGACGTCATCAGCCGGAACCTGACGGTGGAGACCGGGAGCGGTTTGAGCGCGCCCGCCTCCGTTGTGGTGGGCGTGACTATCGCGGAAAACCTGCATCCGGTGGCCAATCCGGCCCTGGATGCCCAAGGCAACATCTTCGCCACCTTTAGCGGCACGCGCGGGCAGAAGGTTACAACTTCGGTGTTCAAGATCGATTTGAACCGCGTCATGCATCCGTTCTTGAATGAGATCATGAACGCGACGGGAATTGCCTTCGACCGCGAAGGAAACCTTTATGTGTCGAGCCGCATGGAAGGGTCGATCTTCAAGATAACGCCCAGCGGCCAGCGCTCCACCTACGCTCAGGGGATGGGTGTGGCGACGGGCATCGCTTTCGACCGCGAGGAAAACCTTTACGTCGGCGACCGCACCGGCACGATCTTTAAAATCAGCCCGGATCGCCAGATTTTTGTTTTCGCCACTGTAGAGCCCAGCGTGGCCGCTTATCATTTGGCCTTCGGCCCCGGGGGTAACCTTTATATGACGGGGCCCACCACTTCCAGTTTCGATCACGTGCTACGTATCTCTCCGGCCGGGGAGGTGGTGTCCTTTTATCAAGGTCTGGGACGCCCGCAGGGATTGGCTTTCGATCTTGACGGCAATCTTTATGTGACAGCCTCGCTGGCCGGCAAACGCGGCGTGGTGCGGATAACCCCGAATGCCAAAGCGGAATTGGTCGTCTCGGGGTATGACCTGGTGGGTTTGGCCTTCGGCCGGCGCGGATCGCTGATTCTTGCCACCAATAGTTCGCTGGTCGATCTTCCCCTGGGCATCGAGGGAATGCCGCTGGTGAGATAGTTGAAAGCTGATAGCCGAAAATGGATGCCGAAATCATCGCCGTGGGTTCGGAACTCCTGACCCCCCAACACACCGATACCAACTCCCTTTACCTCACGGAAAAACTTAACAGTTTAGGAATCCTGGTTCGATTCAAAACCATTGTAGGTGACTCGAAGGATGACCTGGCGACGGTGCTGAATGCGGCACTGGTACGGTCACCCCTGATTTTGCTGACCGGCGGCCTGGGTCCGACGGAAGATGACTTGACGCGCGACGTTGTGGCGGAAGTTCTAGGGCGCCCACTGCACGAAGTCGAAGAGCTACGCCGGCGCCTCGAGGGTCGCTTTGCGCGCATGGGGCGACCGATGCCGGAAAATAATCTGCGGCAGACCCTGGTGCCGGAAGGCGGCGAGTGGCTGGAAAACCGCAACGGCACGGCGCCGGGAATTTGGATCCAATACCGAGACCACATCGTGGTGCTGTTACCGGGCCCCCCGCGCGAACTTGAACCCCTGTTTGAGGCCACCTGCATTCCACGCCTGGAACGCGTGGCTCCCCCGCGGCGAATCAAAACGCGTGTTTACAAAGTGGTAGGTTTGCCGGAATCGGAAGTTGACCAACTGATCGCCCCGTTCTATCGTCCTTACAAGAATCCCGCCACCACCATCCTCGCCGCGCTGGGGTCCATTGAAGTCCACTTGCGCGCTCACGCTGCAACGGAGCAGGAGGCGGAAGCGCGGCTGGCCGAACTCGGTGACAAATTCGAATTGGCACTCGGCAACCACGTCTATTCCACCAAAGGCGAAAGCTTGGAAGAAGTTGTGGGCATGTACTTGGTGATGCGGCAGAAAACCTTGGCCGTGGCGGAAAGTTGTACAGGCGGGTTGCTGGCCGAACGCCTGACGCGCATTTCCGGAAGCTCCACTTATTTTCTAGGCGGCGCCGTCTGCTACACCAATGAAATGAAAACCCGCTGGGCGGGTGTTCCCGCGGAACTGATTCAAATTCACGGCGCCGTCTCCAAACCCGTCGCCCAGGCAATGGCCGAAGGCGTGCGTGCCCGCGCGGGCTCCTCCATCGGAGTGGGTATCACCGGAATCGCCGGTCCCACCGGGGGAAGCAGCGAGAAGCCGGTGGGATTGGTTTTCGTCGGCCTCGCCGACGAGCGCGGAACACAAGTCCGGGAATTTCATTTTCCCGGTTCGCGCGAACGCGTGCGCCTTTGGGCTACGCAGATGGCGCTGGAAATGGTGCGGCGGAGAATTCGGGATTAGGAGTTTGGATCTAGGATTTAGGATCTAGGATCTAGGATTTAGGACTCAGAATTTAGGAGTTTGGATCTGGGAGTTAAGACGTAGGATCCGGAAGTTAGGATTGGGGAGTTGGGAACTCGGGAATCGAGCCAAGATGGAAATGTTTTTGGATTCTTTGATTTCGAATCTTGAATTTTGAATCTTGAATCCCCGCTCGAGATATGCGTGCCTTCATCGCCATCGATCTGCCTGAACCCATTCATGCCGCGCTGGCCGAAACTCAGAAAATTTTCCGCAGCGCTGTCCAGGACGCACGCTGGACGCGGCCGGAGGGCATCCACCTTACTCTCAAATTTCTCGGCGAAATCTCCGACGCACAGACCAAACAAGTCGTAGAGGCCTTGGCACAAATCGGGCCCATCGAACCGTTCTCGGTGGAAGTCAAGGGGTTCGGATTCTTCCCTCAGGCGCAGAGGCCGCGCGTGCTCTGGGCCGGTGTGGTGGCCCCGCCGACCCTCGCGGAACTTGCCGCGCGAGTTGAGAGCCGCCTGGAAAAAATCGGTTTTGCGCGCGAAGACCGGGCCTTCTCGCCCCACCTGACCCTGGCGCGTTTTCAAGTGCCGCGCCCCCAGCAGGAGCTAGAGGCAGCGGTCGCCGCACGGGCCACCACATCGCTGGGGAAATTTGAAGCTTCAGATTTTTTCCTGTTTGAAAGTAAACTATCGCCGCAAGGAGCGCACTACCGGAAAGTGATGCGCTTTCCCAGAAGCTGAAGGGCGAAATTCGAAATTTGAAATTCGCCTCAAGTTGCGAATTCCGAGTTTCGGGTTTTGTAAGGCAGTTGGGACTAACCAAAATTCGGAGATCTATACTTTAAAATAGTCCCCAGTTTCGAATTTCGAGTTTCGGAATGCAGTGAGGTCGATACAGAAACGGCATGCCCGCCATTCTTACTCCGCTCTTCGCTTACCTCCTTGGTTCCATCCCCTTCGGATACCTCATTGTCCGCTGGCAAAAGGGGGTTGATGTCCGCACCACGGGCAGCGGCTCCACGGGGGCCACCAACGTTATGCGGAATCTCGGAATCCTCGGTTTTGTGGCCACTTTCATCCTGGATGTAGGAAAGGGGACTTTCGCCGTGCTCCTAGCATCCCGGCTGACCTCCCCTGATGCGGGATGGATTCCTCTCTCAGGCGACCCGCGGTGGATTGCCGCCTCGTCAGTCGCGGCAATTCTGGGACACTGCTTCCCCGTCTGGCTGAAATTTCGCGGGGGCAAAGGCGTCGCCACCGGCGTGGGAGTCTTCATTGCCCTCGCTCCTGTGCAAGTAGCGCTGGCGCTCGGCATCTTTGTTATCGTCGTGGCAATTTGGCGCTACATTTCGCTGGGTTCGATCGTCGCCACGGCGGCGTTTCCGCTGCTCCTACAGTGCATGAAACACCCCCCCCTGCCGATTGTTTTGGGCGCGGCAGGTAGCGCACTGATTATCATCTCCATGCACCATGCTAATATTCGCAGACTTTTGAATGGGACGGAGAATAAGCTTGGAAGGAAAAAGTCCGGAGTCCGGGGTCCGGAGTCCGGAGTCAGTCGTCCGTAGTCCTTTGTCACTTGTCCTTTGTCTCCAGGCCAGCGCGACCCAAGAAACCTGACAACTGGCGACGGAAGCCTGACAAAGGACAAATGACCAGGGACAAGTAACGTTCTCGATGAAACGAATCGCTACCATCGGCGCGGGTAATTGGGGCACGGCCTTGGCGGCGACATTCGCGCAATTGGGCCACTCAGTCACGCTTTGGGCTTATGAAGCGGAAGTAGTGGAAAGCATCCGCTTCCGCCACGAGAACGGACTTTTCATGCCTGGAATCAAACTGCCGGAAAATCTTTCGGCCTCAGGTGATCTCGGCGAAGCTCTGGCGGGCGCCGAGATTGTCGTCACAGTCATGCCCTCACATGTTTGCGGAACGCTCTATCAGCATATGCTCCCGCACCTACGGCCGAAGATGATTTTCGTGAGCGCCACCAAGGGTCTGGACACGGTCCGATTGATGCGCATGAGCGAGGTCATCCAAAGTGTGGTGGGCCAGTCGTTTCCACCCCGCCTGTGCGCTCTCTCCGGACCCAGCTTTGCCAAAGAAGTTATGCGCGGCGACCCGACGGCCGTAGTGGTGGCTTCTCGCGACCGGGACGCGGCGCAAGCGGTACAGCGTGAGTTCGCTTCGCCGGCGCTACGCCTTTATACTTCAAGCGACGTGGTGGGAGTGGAGTTAGGAGGGTCCGTGAAAAACGTGATTGCTCTCGCCGCCGGCGTGGTGGAAGGGCTGGGGCTAGGGCATAACCCGACCGCCGCGCTGATTACGCGGGGCCTGGCGGAAATGACCCGCCTGGCCTGCGCCTGCGGGGCCAAACGGGAAACCCTGGCCGGCCTTGCCGGCATGGGCGATCTGGTACTGACTTGCACCGGCGACCTCAGCCGCAATCGCATGGTGGGCATGGAACTCGGCAAGGGACGCAAACTCACTGACATCCTCGGGTCCATGCGCATGGTTGCCGAAGGGGTGAAGACGACCAAGGCCACGGTGGCACTCGCGGCAAAGCATGACGTTGAAATGCCCATAACTTATCAGGTCCACCGAATTTTGGAAGGTGATGTTACGCCTAGAGAGGCCATCCGCCAGTTGATGGAGCGGGCGCTGAAGGAAGAGTAGGTGCCAGGTGTCAGGTACCAGGCGTCAGTAGAAAGGGTAAAGGGTAAAAGCTAAAGGATGAAGTGTCTTCTGTCGTGCTCGTCATTTATCTCGTAGCCTTTACCATTTAGCTTTTACCCTTTACACTTCACCCTCCATCCGCCACCTGACACCTGCCTTTTTGCCTGATACCTGGCACCTGATACCCGATACCTTTGTAGTCAGTTCGCTTGGGCGACGCTGGTTGCGCTGCAAAAGCGATCGAAGGCCCTGGTGAGATCTTCGGCAATCTCGTAGGGTTCGCGGCCCTCAATTTCTTTGCGCTCCAGCATGAAGACCAGCTTGCCGTCGCGCAGCAAGGCGATGGAAGGCGAAGAGGGGGGATAGCCGGTGAAATAGCTGCGCGCCTGAGTTGTGGCATCAAGGTCCTGGCCCGCAAACACCGTCGTCAAAACCTCGGGCCGCGCCTTGTTCCCCAAAGCTAATGCGACGGCTGGCCGTGCCCGTCCTGCCGCGCAACCGCAAATGGAATTAACGACCACCAGCACCGTCCCGCTGGTTTTTGTCAAGACGGCATCCACTGCTGCCGGCGTGCGCAATTCCTGAAAGCCAATACTCGTGAGTTCCTGCCTCATCGGCTGCACGAATTCTTCTGGGTACATGCTTCTCCTCCTGATGACCTCGGCGCTCGAGCCGCGGATCGCCTCTTCCGAGGCTGATTCCGAACCACGCAGTTCGCCGGGGGGATTCTTACCTTTAAACTTTCCTGGTTGCCCTGAGAACAACCGAAAAAGAATTATACCATCTTCTCGCGTATCCATGAGCACAATACACTTACGTACTATTGATTTCAAGCAGTTGATTGCCTAAGATGGACCCGTCGTGCGGCAAAAGAAACCGAAGAGAACGCGCGTTCGGATCCTCTACGTCATTCTGCTGATCCTGATCATCATCACCGTAGCTCCCCTCTGGTTCTACGGATCCAAAATGATGTCGATGAATCGGGATACGCTGGAGACGCAAGAAAATATCCTCCAAACGATTACCTCCGAATCGCTTTCTCACTTCATTTCCCTCTACATGGAGAACTTAAATCAGCAGTTCAAGGAGCTCTTTGACACCGTATTGCCGCTAGCGGCGCACGTTCCCGCCGCCCGATACTCTTCGGATCCGGAGCTCCGGGTGGCGTTGGAGGGGTTCGTGGCCGACCGGCCGTCGGTTCTCTATGCCACGGTGCTGAATGATCAGGCGCGGGGAATGGGGGCGCCAAATTTCAACGCCGCCGGCGACCCCTTTCTGGGCAAGTCGCTGGCAGCGGCCTTCACCGCTGCCCAACAGGGGCAGGAGTACAGGAGCAATCCCATCACCGTGTTGGGTTCCAAAGGAAACGTCGTGGTTATGGTGATAGCAGAACCCCTTAGACAGAAAGACCGCTTCTTTGGGATGGTGGCCGCCGTCGTGACCCTCACGCCCATCAGCCAGGAGTTAGGGGATACCTACGAACAGTCCGGCCTGGAAGCTTATGTGGTAGACAATGCCGGACGCCTGGTAGCGTCGTACGACCCCGACAAAGTGGCGGGAATGGACATGGTGGCCATCCCCATCGTGCAGAAGTTTCTCGATTGGCAGGGGCGGGCGCGCGTGGCGGAGACTTCCCTCTTCCCGCTGCAAAAAGGCGACCAGAGCGTCCAGATGCTCGGTACCTATTCGCCGACGCAAAAGTTGGGTTGGGGTGTGATCGTACAACGGAAAACCAGCGATGCTTATTTCACGGTTTTCGAAATGCGCCGCCAGACCTTCGAGTTGGGCCTTCTCCTCGTGATGCTCTGCTTGGTGATCGGCTTTCTGGCCGCCAAGGCGATTACCCGTCCCATCGACATGCTGACGCGGACGGCTCGCTCCATCGCCCAACGAGACTTCACGCAGCGCGCGGAGATCCGCAGCCACACGGAAATCGATGATCTCGCCGACACCTTCAATCTCATGGCCGAGGACATCCAGCGCTACATCGGCAATTTAAAAAAGGCTTCGGAGCAGAACCGCCAACTGTTCATCGAATCCATTGAAATGATCGCCGCGGCGGTGGACGCCAAAGACCCATACACGAAAGGCCATTCCGGGCGGGTGGCGCAATTTTCGGTTATTTTGGCGCAAGAGATTGGCTTGCCGGAAGAGGAAGTCGATAAGATTCGCATCTCTGCGACCCTGCACGACGTCGGCAAGATGGGCATCGAAGACCGCGTCCTTAAAAAGCCCGGCGTGCTCACCAATGAAGAGTTTGAAATCATGAAGCGACACACGGTGATGGGCTATGAAATCGTACGCCAGGTCAAACAGCTCAACGATATGCTGCCGGGCATCCGCTGGCACCACGAAGCGCTGAACGGCCGCGGCTATCCCGATGGTCTCAAGGGGGACGAGTTGCCGCTGATGGTGCGTATCATCGCCGTGGCGGATACCTTTGACGCCATCACCACGGACCGCCCTTACCAAGAGCCTTCGGAATTTCCTAAGGCGCTTGAAATCCTGCGCAGGCATGCCGGCACCAAGTACGACCCCATCGTGGTGGATGCCCTGGATTCGGCTCTGGCCAAGGGCAGCCTGGCCAAATTCGAAGTGCGGCGGAGAACGGTGGCGGTTCCGGTTGCAACGACTCAAACTTAGTAGTTAGAAGCCAGAAGTTGGAAGTTAGAAGCTATACAGAGCGACATAAATAATTGCGCATCCTAACGTAGCGCCGGGTCTTTAGCCCGGCATGCCGCCCTAAAGGGCGGCGCTACAACTAACGTCGCTCTATAGGGAAACCTTCGCATTCTGGCTTCTAGGTTCTAACTCCCGACTCCTGTTTCCTCTCTCCTGCTACAATAGACCCCTATGATCTCCCTGTTCGGTTCCAGCGATAAAGACAAGGAAAAGAAACCTGGCTTCATGGACCGGCTGAGGCAGGCCGTCGCCTCCACGAAGGCCCAACTGGTTGAACGGATCGAAGAGATTGTCGAGAAAAAGACGGCTCTGGACGAGTCCGTGCTCGACGATCTGGAAGCAACTCTGATCACCGCCGACCTGGGGGTGCGCACGACGCAGGAACTTCTGGGCCGGCTTAAGCAGCAAATCAGCCAGGGCAAGTTGCGCGAGACGACGCAATTGCGCCCTGCCGTGGAACAGGGGATCTTGGCGATCCTGGAAAATCCCGGTCAAGCCCCTGCCGCCCCCAAGGCGAAGGAGCCCCCACAGGGCATGCCTGCGGTCATCTTCGTCGTGGGGGTCAACGGCGTGGGCAAGACCACCAGTATTGCCAAATTGGCCCATTACTTCCAGCAGCAGAACCGCAGCAGTCTGCTCTGCGCCGCTGACACCTTCCGCGCCGCCGCCAATGAGCAATTGGAGATCTGGGCAGGGCGCCTCGGGATCGAGATGATCAAGCAGAAATCCGGGGCGGACCCCGCCGCGGTCCTCTTTGATGCCCTCGCGGCCGCCAAGCGCCGGCACCCCGACATCGTGATCGTGGATACGGCGGGGCGCCTGCACACCAAGACCAATCTGATGGCGGAATTGGATAAGATGTGCCGCATCGCGGCGCGCGAAATCCCCCACGCCCCGCACGAAGTGCTGCTGGTGATCGATGCCACGACCGGGCAGAACGGGCTCCAGCAGGCACGGCAGTTTGTCGATCACGGGGGCGCCACAGGCATCATCCTGACGAAGCTCGATGGCACCGCCAAGGGCGGCGTGGTCATCGCCATCGCGCGCGAACTCGGACTGCCCATTCAGTTTGTCGGCGTCGGCGAAAAAATCGACGACTTGCTGCCCTTTAATCCCCGGGAATTTGTGCAGTCGCTTTTTGAAGCCTAATCCGGCATTATGGCGGGCACGGACTCGCTCCCTCGGCTTCTTGCCGGTCTGCTTGCGCAGACTCATGGGTTGTTAATTGTAGGCTAAGCTAACTCTTGAAAAGACAACATTCCGGTGTAGACTTATCATGGTGGCTTGGATGATTTTAAACAAGTTATCTGCTGAGGGG
>Ga0187783_10004070_pt1 | contig 10826 bp, 7 predicted proteins | sample 1015_SJ02_MP02_2_FD_132471 | JGI IMG/M metagenome (GOLD analysis project Ga0187783, IMG submission 132471) | Tropical peat soil microbial communities from peatlands in Department of Meta, Colombia - 1015_SJ02_MP02_20_MG | ecosystem: Environmental > Terrestrial > Soil > Wetlands > Peat | place...
GTTCGGCACGCCGGCGGCGACCGCCGCGGTGGCGAGCGCGGTGGCCGGATTCTGCGTCGGCGCCCAGATTTCGACGCCGTCGGCGCGCACATGCGCGGTGCAAGTTTGCGGCTCCATCGTGGCATGGGCCAGAAACGGTACCGTATAATCTGCTTCGATTCGCCGCGCCGCGCGCGACAGCGCCACCGCGGCGTCGCCCTCGGCGCGGCCGATTTCGGCCTCGTCCATATCAAGCCCATCGCGAACGAATGCAGCGATCGTGTCGGTCGAGACCGTGCTATTGCCAACGTCGTTCCAACTGACGCGCAAGCCCTCGGTGGCACGTTTTGCCCGCCACCAGGAATCGGCGACGACGGCGACCGCGTCGGGCATGCGCACGACGCCGCGCACGCCTTTCATCGCCGAAACGGAGCTCTCATCCACCGATTTGAGTCTGCCGCCGAAGACCGGGCATTGCAGAATGGCCGCGTAGAGCATACCCGGCAGGCGCACATCGATGGCGTAAACCGGCTCGGCGGTCACTTTGTCGAATACATCGAGACGCCTTTGCGCCGTGCCGGCGAGCTTCCACGCCGACGCCGGCTTGAGCGCGACATCGGCGGGCGGCGCGATCTTGGCAGCGGATTCGGCGATGGCGCCGTAGGAGACCGTTCGGCCGCTCGCATGATGCTTGATCGTCCCGTTATGGGCGGAGCATTCGGCCGCCGGTACTTTCCATCGCGCGGCTGCGGCGCCGATCAGCATTTCGCGCGCGGTGGCGCCCGCGCGCCGTAAATAATCCTGCGACGATGCGATGGAGCGGCTGGCGCCGGTCGACGTGTCGCCCCAAACGCGATTGCGCATAAGATTGCGTCCTTCCGACACGAACTCGGTGCGGACCCTGCTCCAATCGCATTCGAGCTCTTCGGCGACCAGCATGGCGAGCCCGGTAGAGGCGCCCTGCCCCATCTCGGAATGCGCGACGCGGATCGTGACGGTCTCATCGGCCGCAATCGCGACCCAGCAGTTGATGTCCGGCGTGCCGTCTGCGCCGCGGGCAAGCGAACGGCCTAAGGGAACGGCAAAGCCGAGCGTCAGCCCCCCTGCGGCGGCGCTCGCGCCGATAAGCAAGGAACGGCGATTGAGTTCGCCGCCGGACGTCATGAAATCCCCCCACTACCAATGCTCCGGCCGCGCCAAAGGGGCACAGCCGGCCAGTGCAATGAGTGCCTCAGCCGAGGATAATGTACCCGATTGAGGGCATGAATCACAATTCGGGGAATTTGATCATGGTTGAGCAAGAATTGAGCTTGGAACGGCGCCTTCGCGCGGTCGAGGACAGGCTGGAAATCTACAATCTGATCGCTGGCCACCCGCCAAGCGCCGATACCGGCGCATCCCGCTACGCCGAGGCCGCCTATACCGAGGATGGCGTTTTCGACCGCGGCCCAGACCTTTCCGGCGTCGCCGGCAACAAGGCGATCGGCGCCAGCCCGCAAAGCGCGGGACATCAAGCCGCGATCGCCGGCGGCCTTGCGCATTTTACCGGCCTGCCACACGCCACAATTAACGGCGACGCGCGGTTGTTGTTTCTAAATTCTGACGCCAAAAAAATCCGGGGAACCAATTGAGGTTCCAAACCAGTTTCGCGCAGCTAACATATCAACCGGGTCGTGACCGATCGCTGGGACCTCGTGCGCACACCGTCGGGATGGAAATCAAACGGCGAACCTTACGCCTCGTGGACGGCACGGAGCCCTCGCGCGAAATCCTGCGCGCTGCGCTGCCGGCAGCCTAGGGCGGGACGTGATATTGCGCGGCGGAATACCCCCCTTGCGGGGCCCGGCGTTGCTCCATGACGCTCTTCAATCTAGAACCGGCCGCGTCCGTTGTTTCTGGAATTCTGACATGCTTAAAAACAGAGATGCAGTGCATACGCGAATCGCGGAGGAAGTCGCGGCGGCAACACTCCCCTCCCGCGCGTCGCGAACGATGTTCGCAACGCGCGACCTCCCCCTCAGGGGAGGCGTTGAATTCAGCGCGCCCGCGGGAGGCCAAGACCTCAAATCACTGCCATCACGGCTGACGTCAAAGTCCGTCCGCAACGCTCGTTTCAAGAAGTCTACATCGTCAGCCTCGGCCATGCGCTCACGCATTGGTACCCAGCGACCTTTTATTTGCTGTTGCCGATCATCGGCAAAGAACTCAGCCTGAGCTACAGCGAGATCGGGTCGGTACTGACTTGCCAATACGCTGCGGGCGCTATCGCCAACATCCCGGGCGGCATCTTCGTCGACAGCGTCGGACGCAAAGGCCTGCTGATGGCGCTGTCATTATTCTGGATCGGCTTTCCTTATCTGCTGATGGGCTTTTCGCACGCCTATTGGATGGTGCTTGGTTGTGCCACGCTGGTCGGGATCGGCAACAATCTGTGGCATCCAACGGCGATCCCGTGGCTGGCCAATCGCTTCCCGCAGCGCAAGGGCCTCGTCACTTCCATTCACGGCATGGGAGGCAATGTCGGCGATGCGGTCGCGCCGCTTGTGATCGGCGCACTGCTCGGCGTGCTCAACTGGCGCAGTGTCGTCGTTCTCAACGTGCTACCCGGCATAACGCTGTCGGCGTTCACGCTGATCTATATCGGACGCAAGCAGAGCGCCGATCGTGACGCCGGCCTTGCCGACGTCCATGCGGTCGCGATGTCCGCCATCAAGCGCCTGCGGATGTTCGGTGCGCTTCTCAAGAACCGCGCGCTCATCACACTCGCGGTCGGTTCGGCCTTCCGCACCATGACGCAGGGGGCGCTCCTGACCTTCCTGCCGATCTATTTGGGCCGCGTCATGGGATACCCGACGCTTTGGATCGGCGCCTGCATGTTCGCATTGCAAGCAGGCGGGTTTATCGCCGCGCCGGTCGCGGGCCATCTTTCCGATAGAGTGGGCCGCAGGCAGATCATCGTCTCCAGCATGGCGATGAGTGCGATCGTGATCCTGTTCATGATCGTTGCCGGCGGCACCGCCTGGTTCGTGCTGTTCGTATCGCTGCTTGGATTTTTCCTGTTCGCCGTCAGGGCCGTGCTGCAGGCTTGGCTGCTCGACGCGACGCCGCCGGCAATGGCCGGCAGCGCTATCGGCCTCCTGTTCGCGAGCCAGGCCCTGGGCCAAGCGCTCGGCCCGGTCAGTGCGGGCATCGTGGCCGACCATTATGGCTTGATGGGCGCGTTTTATTTCCTCGCGACAACGATCGTGATCGCGAATTTTCTCGTTTTCTTGACGCCCGCGGGTTTGATGAAGAAGGACTGATCGGGCGCGTAAAACATTTACGCCCGGCGCCCGAAGGCCCTCACAAATAGAGGCTCTTCATCTGCCCTTCCGGATAGCGCAAGCCGGCGACGGAGCCGAGGGGAACCGCTTGCGTGATTCGCGCCAGATCGTCCTTCGTCAAGGCAACGGAGAGCGCGCTGATATTCTCGATGAGCCGCGTTTTTTGTTTGGTGCCGGGAATTGGCACGATGTCGTCGCCCTGGGCCAGCAGCCATGCCAGCGCGAGCTGGCCCACCGTGCATTTCTTCTCTGCCGCGATCCCTTCGATGCGCTGGACGAGGGCGATATTGCTCGCGACGTTCTCGACGGCAAAGCGTGGGTGCCGGCGGCGCGCATCGTTTTCCGAGAGGGTTTTGGGATCCTCGACGACGCCAGTCAGTAGTCCGCGGCCGAGCGGCGAATAGGCGACGAAACCGATATCGAGCGCGCGCGTGGTAAGCAGCGTCTCTTCCGCTTCGACGCGGTAGAGAAGCGAAAACTCGTTTTGCACGGCGGCGATTTTGTGCACGGCATTGGCGCGGCGGATGGTTTTCGGGCTCGCCTCGCTCAAGCCGAGTGCGCGCACTTTGCCTTGCTCGACCAAGCGCGCCATGGCGCCCACGGTGTCTTCGATCGAAACCGACGGATCGATCCGGTGCTGGTAGTAAAGGTCGATCATCTCGACGCCCAAGCGTTTGAGGCTCGCCTCGCATGAAGCGATGACGAATTCGGGACGGCCGTCGGCGAATTTGCCGTCGCGCCCACCGATATTGCCGAATTTCGTCGCCAGCACGACTTCGGAACGGCGCCCGGCAATCGCCTTGCCGACAAGCTGTTCGTTGTGGCCGGCGCCGTAGGCATCAGACGTGTCAAGCAGCGTGATGCCGCGATCGAGCGCCTCGCGAATAAGCGCGATGCCCCCCTCGTCGCCGCTTTTGCCGTAAACACCGGACAGCGACATGCAGCCAAGACCGAGCGCGGAGACCTGCAGGCCCGAGGAACCGAGCGAACGTTTGGGAAGATTGTCGCCTTTACTCATCCGGTGGTCTCCTTGGCGCCGCCTTTGAATTTGCACCCCCGCCTATAGCAGCTTGATGACCGCTGCGACAGGAACCACCACAGCGCTGCGCGCAGTTCAGCTCAGCGCGGCGGCGCGAATACGCCGCGTTAAGAGCCAGATCAGGAACGCGAGGCAGCCCATACTGGCGACAACAGACGCGACCGGCCAGGCCGAGTGGCCGAGATAAAGGCCGACTGCCGCGGCGCTGATGGCGGCGCCCGATTGCTGCGTAAATCCCATCACCGAGGAGGCGGTGCCGGCGCGGTCCGGAAACGGCGTCAACGCCCCGGCCGTGGTCGCCGGGAGCGCCAGACCGAGGCCGAACAGATAAATCGTCATCGCTCCGACAAACCAGAGAACATGCGCAAGGCCGAGCGCCACCACCGCCGCCATGCCGAGGGCGCCGCACGCCAAGGCCACGGTCCCGATGCCGATCACGCGGTCAAGCCCGAGGCGCATCATGATGCGCGCGGCGATGAACGTGCCCAGGATGTATCCCGCAGCGGCCACGGCAAATGTTACGCCGAACACGAACGGCGACAGGCCATAGCTTGCGCCCTGCATCACGATTGGGGCGCCCGATATCCAGGCAAAGAGCCCGATAAAGGTCGTGGTCAGAATGGCGAGATTGGCGAGAAAGCCGCGATGTACCAGCACCGATTGATAGAGCGCGCTCATCGCGGCAACCGAAAACGGTCCCGCCGTCGGCTGCTCCAAGGTCTCCGGCAAAAGGCGCGCCGCGGCCGTCCCTACAATGCCGGCAAAGACCACCAGCAGGACAAATGTCGCGCGCCAACCGAACAAGGTCTGCAGGGCGCCGCCGATCATCGGCGCAATGATCGGCGCAAAGCCCGTGATCGAACCCATCAGCGACAATTCGCGTCCCGCACGCACGCCGGAATAAAGATCGCGCACCACGGCGCGCGCCAGCACGATGGCCCCGGCGCCGCCGAGCGCTTGCAGAAAGCGCATTGCGATGAGACCGTCGATCGTTCGCGCCGCCGCGCAGCCGATGCTGGCGAGGCCGTGCAAGACGATCGCGGCGAGCAATATCGGCCGGCGGCCGAAACGATCCGAAACCGGGCCGTAAAAGATCTGACCGACAGCAAAGCCGAACAGATAACTCGAAATACTCAGTTGGACCTGCAATGTCGACGCATGCAGTTGCCTGCCGATGTCCGGTAGGGACGGCAGATACATATCCATCGACAGCGGCCCGAGTGCGGTCAGAAACGAGAGCAGCAAAGTCAGCGCAAACGAGCCGGGACGAAGCATGGACAAAGGATCCGGATAAAAAAGCCCGCAAAATGGATGGAATGGATGCTTCAGCGTCCGTGCGGCGGCTTTATCTTCAACTCCGATGCGAGCTTGTCGAGCTGCGCGAAAGGCGCGCGGGCGCACGCAAGATATCGCTGCCGTTCAAGACTATTCCGCCGCCACCGGTCGGCGCTGCTTGTTGAAAATCGCCGCAGCATGGCCGCCGAGGATCTTGTCGCGATCGTCCGGCGTTATGCCCAGCGCGCGGACGTGCCTCGCGCAATCCATCATGCCCATGTCGTAGGGATAGTCGCTGCCGAGGAAAACGCGATCGGCGCCGACCGACGCGATCAAAAACTCCAATGACGTCTTGGAGTGCAGGATGGTGTCGTAGAGGAAACGGCCGAGATATTTTTCCGGCGAATGGTTCAGATGCACTTTCGGCTCCGGCCGCACCTGCCAGCCGTGCACCCAGCGTCCGCTCTGATAGGGAATGAATCCGCCGCCGTGCACCATCACGAAATTGAGCTTGGGATGGCGCGCCAAGACCCCGCCGAAAATCAGGCACGCCGCGGCGATGGTGGTATCGAGCGGATTGCCGATCAAGTTGCCGAGATAATAGGACCCCAGCCGATCGGCGCCGGCCACATTGCCGGGATGCACGGCCATGAACGCGCCGAGTTCGGCGGCGGCGGCCCATAGCGGCTCGAAGCTCGGGTCGTCGAGATTCTTGCCGGCGATATTCGAGCCGATCATCGCGCCGTGCAGGCCGAGCTCGGTCATGGCGCGGCGCAATTCGCCGGCGGCCTTTTCCGGCGCGTGCATCGGCAAGGTGGCGATGCCGGCGAAACGATCCGGATGCTCCCTGGTCAGCCGCGCGATTTCGTCGTTCTGAATCGCCGCAGCCGCAGCGCCGACAGCGGCCTCCTGATCGTAGAGCCAGGTCTGAGGCGAAACCGACAGAACGTGGATATCGACCTCGGCCGCCGCCATGTCCGCGAACCTTTGCGCGAGGTCGTGGCCGCCGCGCGGGAACGGCCGATAGGCCACGCCAGCAACCTCGAGCACGGAATTGCCGCCGTCGATCGGCGTCAGCTTGAGGCCAAGACGCGGGATCTCCTTTTGCAGGAGCTTGATGGTGGCGTCGGCAAGCACATGCGTATGAGTGTCGATGGTTGATGTCATCGCGTTCCTTAAAAGCCGGCCGGCGTCTTGTGCACATATCTCACCGGGCCATGCAACAGAGCCACGCAACAGGGCCATGCGAACAAAGCCATGCAACGTGGCACGGCAGGGCTTTGTCTGACGCACGCCAGCGGAGGTCTTTTTGCGCGTGGCTTTCGGCTATAAAGGGCCGCCGAATTTTCCAGGAGCATTGCAGTACGAGCATGGACGCCAAAGCGAATACGCAATCCGTGACCGAGCACACGGAGCGCCACTTCCGCACGGAAGACGACGTGCTCATCCGTGGCCTCGGCCGCTTTGTCGCCGACGCGCCGCTGCCGAACCAGGCTTACGCTTATTTCGTGCGATCGCAGCACGCTTTTGCGCGCATCCTGCACATCGATATCGCGGCGGCAGAAAAGGCGGCGGGCGTCATTGCCGTCTTGACGGCAAAGGATATGGAAGGGGTCGGCAATGTTTCGCGGCACCCGCCCCTCCCCGGACGCGGCGGCGCCAAGCTTGTCGTCTCGCACCGTCCTCCGTTTGCCCGCGACCGCGTGATGCATGTCGGCGAAGCAGTGGCGATGGTGATTGCGGAGCGCGCGATCGCGGCGCAGGACGCCGCCGAATCGGTCAATGTCGAATACGAGCCGCTTACACCGGTGACCGACGCCCGCGCCGCGCTCAAGCCCGGCGCGCCGCAGCTTTGGCCGGAAGCGCCGGGCAATCTTGCGGTCGATTGGCCCGGTCCCGCCGCCGATCCCGGCGCCAATGCAGCCGAGGTTGAACGCATCTTCGCTTCGGCCAAATACGTCGCGCGCATTTCGGAAATGAACCAGCGCTTGTGCGTGGCGTCGATGGAGCCGCGCGGCGCCACCGCAAGCTACGATGCCGCGAACGACGCCTATACGCTGCGCACCTGCTCGCAAAGCGCCGGCACCATGCGCGAGAACGTTCTCTCCATCATGAATTGGCCAAAGGAAAGGCTGCGCGTCATCACCGAGGATGTCGGCGGCGCTTTCGGCCTGAAGACCTCGGCCTATCCGGAATATATCGCGCTTCTCGTCGCCACGAAGAAAATCGGACGCTCTGTACATTGGATGTCGGGCCGGTCGGAGGCCTTTCTCAGCGATAACCAGGCTCGCGACACCTATTCGGACGTAGAGCTCGCGCTCGACGAGAAGGGAAAATTTTTGGCGCTGCGTATCCGCAGCGTCGGCAATATGGGCGCCTATCTTGGCGCCATCGGCGCCAATATCCCGACGATAAGCTTCACGCGCTGCCTGCCCGGCATGTACGATATCAAGCCGATCGATATCGCTGTCAAATGCGTTTACACCAATACGCTGCCGACCGCGCCCTATCGCGGCGCCGGGCGGCCGGAATCGAGCTACGCCCTCGAGCGGGTAGTCGACGAGGCCGCGCGGGTGACCGGCATCGATCCGGTTAAGTTGCGGCGGCGCAATCTCGTCAAAAAATCGGCCATGCCGTACAAGACCGCCGTCGGCACCACGATCGACAGCGGCGATTTCGCAGCCGTCCTCGACAAGGCGCTGGAGCTTGCCGACCACGCGAACTTCAAGGGCCGCCGCCGCGAGGCGCAAAAGCGTGGCAAATATCGCGGGCTCGGCGTCTGCTGCATGCTCGAACATTCCGGCGGGTCGCCGACCGAGAGCGCCATGCTGGCTTTTCCCGGCAACGGCACGCTGCAATTCCGGCTCACCGGCCAGGGCCACGCCACGGTGTTCTCCCGGCTGATCGGCGCCGAGCTCGGCATTGCGCCGGAGAAAATCCTGCATAGCGATGGCGATTCGTCGAACGAGCTGCCGGGCTATGCTTCGGTCGGCTCGCGCTCGGGCATGACGGTGAGCCACTCTCTCGTGAAAGCGGTGGAACTGATGCTCGCCAAGGGCAAGCGGATCGCGGCGGCGATGGTCGAGGCCGGCGAGGCCGACATCGCGTTCAAGAACGGTCAGTTCGAAGTCATCGGCACCGACCGGCATGTTTCCCTCTTTGAGGTCGCCGCGCACGCCGCCACGCTGAAGAAACGTGGTGAGATCGCCGAGGATCTCGACACCAGGGCTGTGACCGAAACGCCGCAGACCTTTCCCAACGGCGTGCACATTGCCGAGGTGGAAATCGATCCGGCGACCGGCGCCATGGCGGTCGTCCGCTATGCCGCCGTCGACGATTGCGGCCGCGCGCTCGATCCGATGATCGTTGAGGGCCAATTGCATGGCGCCATCGCGTCCGGACTCGGCCAGGCGCTGACGGAGAGCACGGTTTACGATTCCGACAGCGGTCAGCTCGTCACCGGATCGTTCATGGATTACGCCATGCCGCGCGCTTATGACATGCCGCCGTTGCGCGAGGCGATGCACAACGTACCGGCCACGACGAATCCGCTCGGCGTCAAGGGCGTGGGAGAAGCCGGCACCACGGCGGCAATCGCCGCGGTGATGAACGCCGTCGCCGACGCCATTCCGAACGGCGCCGGCGCCCATCTCGAGATGCCCGCCACCGCGCCGCGGCTCTGGGATGTCTGCCGGCGCAACATCTCCGCTCATTCCCGCGAAGGCGGGAATCCAGACTCGGTCCCCGCTTTCGCGGCGACGAGCGGATAGAGGACTGCGCTCACCTTCTTCCGCTCATTCCCGCGGAAGCAGGGATCCACAGAAACTATATGAGCTTCTTCGTCGGGCGCGCCGGCGCGATCCTACCCTCCCCTTTCAGGGGAGGGAAAAAGATCAGGCGTTTCGCCGAGCAACTCCTCTCTGCCGCACCGGCGCGCGGCTGTGCGCGTTGTTAAGATGGACGAGATGCTTGAGCATCTGCATGAATGCGCTGCGTTCGCTTGTCTTGAGGGGCGCCAGGATCAGTTGCTGCGTCGACTGCACCGCGGGCTCAATCTGCCGAATAAGCCGGCGCCCTGCCGCCGTAATGGAAAGCGATTTCGTGCGCCGATCGTGCGCGCCGTCAAGCCGCCGAATGAGCTTCTTCTTCTCCAGCCGGCCGACCACGCCCCCGATGGTCGTCCGGTCGAACGCAATGATGTTGCACAGCGCGGTTTGATCGATCCCCGGATGACTGCCGATCGCGACCAGTGCGGCATATTGCACGGGCGTGATACCGAAAGCCTTGGCCTGGTCGAGAAACAGCGCAAAGGAAATCTGATGCAGCCGGCGGATCAGATGGCCAGGCATTTCGAGCAACCGCCGATCGTCCTCGAGCTTTCGCATAAGGCGAGCCCCTGCTCCGTCTGACAAATCAAACCGGGCAAATTCGACAGCCGTATTGACCGCCGCGTCCTTTCATCAGTACAGTGAACAATAATCGTCAGTATACTGATGAATTGCAAGTTGCAAACGGCTCGTCGTCATTGCGAGGAGCGAAGCGACAAAGCAATCCGGAATATGGCGGCAATACTTGATTGCTTCGGTTCGCTCGCAATGACGAGTCGGAAGCTCCCGGTCCGGATTTCGCAAGGCTCATTCGGACCCGAGTTAAAGCCGCAGCGGAGGACAATATGCCCGATCATCCCGAGGCGATCGTCGCCGGCAAGAAGCGTCCCTTCACCGGGGCGGAATTCTTGGAATCGCTGCGCGACGGCCGCGAGGTCTACATCTACGGTGAACGCGTCGGCGACGTCACCATGCATCCGGCTTTCCGCAATTCGGCGGCCTCGGTCGCACTCCTCTATGACGCGCTCCACGACAAAGCCCATAAGGAGGCGCTCACCGCGCCGACCGATACCGGATCCGGCGGCTATACCCACAAATTCTTCAAGGTCGCGCATTCGCGCGAGGATGTGATCGCGCAGCGCGACGCGATCGCCGCCTGGGCGCGCCTGTCCTACGGCTGGATCGGGCGGAGTCCCGACTACAATGCCGCTTTCCTCAATACGCTCGGCGCCAATGCCGCGTTCTACGGCAAGTTCGCCGGCAATGCGCGGGCCTGGCACAAACGCGCGCAGGAAGCGGTGCTCTATCTCAATCACGCGCTGGTCAATCCGCCGATCGACCGCAACAAGCCGGTCGAGCAGGTCAAGGACGTCTACATCACGA
>Ga0187783_10004071_pt1 | contig 10824 bp, 10 predicted proteins | sample 1015_SJ02_MP02_2_FD_132471 | JGI IMG/M metagenome (GOLD analysis project Ga0187783, IMG submission 132471) | Tropical peat soil microbial communities from peatlands in Department of Meta, Colombia - 1015_SJ02_MP02_20_MG | ecosystem: Environmental > Terrestrial > Soil > Wetlands > Peat | place...
GTGCCGTCTTCCGGAGGTGCGGATGGTCGAGCCAGCCCAGGACGCAGGCCGAAGGCCTTGCTGGTGGCAAGGTCGAGGCCGAGGACGCCGGCTGGCGAAGGACAGACGTGCCATCCGGCGGTGGATGGCCGTGGAATCAACCATCTAGGCGAGGACCGGCTGTCCGGCCTCGCTCGTGATCGCGCGGATCTCCTCGGCAGCGCGCTCGAACTCGCTGTGCGACAGCACCGGCGTGCCCTCGAAGGGCAGGTCGCGCTGCAGCTCGACCCAGGCGTTGGGTGCCGTGTAGTCGTCCTTGACCTTCACGGTCACCGGCCGCGGAATGCGATAGGTCCGCAGCAGCAGCACGTGCAGCGGCTGTTGACGGCGCCAGCCCAGGCGCTTTTCGGCGTAGTCGGGCGTCCATACGTAGAACGGCGAGAGCGCATCCACGCAGCGCGGATCGGTGACCGTGAAATGGCCCGCGACCTCCGCCCAGGCTCGAATTCGCACGCGATCGGGCTGCTGGAGGGGCGCGCCCGACGTGAACGCGCCCAGCGGCGGCTCGCCGTCGCTCCAGACTCCCTCCTCGAGCGCCCGTCGCAGCTCGGGCTGGTGGGACTCGCGCACGAGATCGCCCGGCTGGCGGTCGAACGTCGGGTACAGGAAGAAACGGTCGTGGGCGAGCCTGAACGGCTTGCCCGCCTGGCGAAACATGCCCTTGCGCAGGGTTATCAGCTGCTCGCCTTCCGCTAGGGCGCGTACGGTGACAGCCCACTCTTTGAAAGCAATTGGCATGGGGGAACGAGAGATGAAGAACTGCTGTATGGCGCGTGCTTCGCCGCGGAGGCCCGTCGCCGACGCCCGTAAACGATACGAAATCCGAGCGGAAATCCCAAATTGCCTGCAAATCGATCGCTTTTGCGAGTCTGAACGCACCGAGTTTGCGCACAAACTCCTCTAGGCCGAGCCGAACCCGCCGCCTCCCGGGGTCTCGATGCGCAGGCGCTGTCCGGACCGCAGCACTCCAACCGCCTTGCCCGGCAGCGGCCGGCCGTCGAGCAGGTCCTTGCCGGGCGCGCCAGGTTGGCCGCCGTCCGCCCCGCGCGGACCGTGGCGGCGTCGCTCGGCGATCAGCGAGAAGCTCATGTCGCGCAGCGCCTGCAGCTCGCGCACCACGCCATCGCCTCCGCGCCAGCGCCCGTCTCCCCCGGATCCGCGCCGCATCGCATACTCGGTCACGAGCAGCGGGAATTCGCGCTCCAGCGCCTCGATCGGCGTGTTCATCGTGTTGCTCATCGCCACGTGGACCGCGCTCGGACCGTCGGAGTCCGCGCAAGCGCCCTGGCCGCCCCCGAGCGTCTCGTAGTAGGAGAACCCCGCGTCACCGAGCGTGAGGTTGTTCATCGTGCCCTGCCCGAGCGCGCAGCCGAAGGCTTGAAGCACGACGTCGGCGACCCGCGAGGAGGTCTCGACGTTGCCCGCCGCCACGGCGGGCGCGCGATCGCCCCTCGGCTGGGCGTTGAGGATGCAGCCCGGCGGAGCGACGATCTCGATCGGCGCGAAGGCGCCGGCCGACGCCGGGATGTCTGGATCGGTCAGCACGCGCACGGCGAACAGGCACGCCGAGCGCGTCACCGCCAGCGGGCAGTTGAGGTTGCCCTCGTGCTGGGCGGCGCTGCCGGTGAAATCCAGCGTCAGCCGCTCTCCTGAGACCGTTGCGCGCAGCCTCACGGGGAGGTCGCAGTCGCGGGCCTCGAGCACGTCGGCCGCCTCGCGAACGCCGTCGCCCAGCTCGGCCAGGCAGGCACGCGTGCGACGCTCGGCGTAGTCGAGCACGGCGTCGGTGGCCTGGCGCAGCCGCCCGAAGCCCACGCGCTCTGCGAGCTCGGCCAGGCGACGGGCGCCGACGCCGTTGGCGGCCAGCTGCGCGCGCAAGTCGGCGCGGCGCTCGGCCGGCTGGCGCATGCTCGCCACGACTCGCTCGATCTCGGCGTCGTCGATGCGCCGTGGCGAGATCACGACGCCCTCTTCGTCCAGCCAGCGGCTGTCGGCCGGCATCGAGCCGGGTGCGCTGCCGCCGACGTCGGCGTGATGGGCGCGGCTGACGGCGAAGCCCAGGGGCCGGCGCGACCTGCGTGTATGCACCGGCGTGATCACGGTGATGTCGGGCAGGTGGGTTCCGCCGGCGAACGGGTCGTTGAGCACCCACGACGCGCCCCCGGAGTGATCCTCGTCGAGCACCGCCTGCACGGCCGCCGGCATCGCGCCGAGGTGCACGGGTATGTGCTCCGCCTGCATGACCATCTGACCGGCCGCGTCGAACAGCGCGGTCGAGGCGTCGCGGCGCTCCTTGATGTTCGCCGAGTGCGCCGAGCGGATCAGCGCCGCGCCCATCTCCTCGCACGCGGCCCGCAGCGCGCCCGTCACGACCTGCAGCTCGATCGGGTCGAGGCCGCTCACATCCCGCCTCCATCGCGCCACAGATGGAGCGTGCCCCATGCGTCGCTCGCGCCCGACCAACCGGGCGCGACGAACACGGTCGCCTCGGGCAGCGCGCGCACGGCCGGCCCCGCGAGGAGCTCTCCCTCCGCTGCCGTCGCGGAGGCGGCGGCGAGCACGACGCTCGGCTCGGCGCCCCAGGCCGAGGCCCTGATCGTCACGAGCTCGACCTCGGCGCCTTCGTCGCGGTACCCGTAGCGGCGCTCGTGCTCGGCCGCGAACGTCTCGCGCAGCCGTGCGGGATCGGTCGAGTCGCTCTGCACCGCAAGCTCGAAGGACTGGCCGCGGTAGCGCAGCTCGTACACCACGCGCGTGCGCCGCGGCGCCTCGGCCCGCTCACGGGCCCGTGGGCCCCCGCGCCGAGCTCGCGGGTCACCGGCGCGGGCCCCACCGGCGGCCGCTACCACCTGCTCGCACGCGTCGGACAGGCGCTCGCTCGACACGCGGTCGAGGTTCAGCATCACGGTTTGCGAGGCGTCGCGGCGGGGCGGGGCGGCCGCCAGGCCCAGGGCGCAGAGAACCCCCGAGGCCTGCGGGCATAGCACGTGCCCGATCCCCAGCTGCTCTGCGAGCGAGCACGCGTGCAGCGGACCCGCGCCCCCGAAGGCCATGAGCGCAAAGCCGCGCGGGTCGATCCCGCGCTGGACGGTCATAACGCGCAGCGCGCGCAGCATCTCGGCCTCGGCCACGCGCACGATGCCGGCTGCGCAGGCGCTCGTGTCCAGGCCGAGCTCGCGCGCGAGCCCGGCGACGGCTCGCTCGGCCGCGGCGCGGTCCAGCCTCAGCCCACCCGCCAGCGGCGTGTCGGGCGCGAGCCGGTCGAGCAGCAGGTTTGCGTCCGTGACGGTCGGCTGCCCGCCGCCGTGGCCGTAGCACGCCGGGCCGGGCCGCGCGCCGGCCGACTGCGGGCCCACGCGCAGCGCGCCGCCGGCGTCGCGCCAGGCGATCGAGCCGCCGCCGGCGCCGACCGTGGCGATGTCGAGCGTCGGCAGCGCGAGCGGGCGGCCGACCACGGTGCGCTGCGCCGTCTCGGCGACGCGTCCGCCGGAGATCAGGCAGACGTCGCAGGAGGTTCCGCCCATGTCGAAGCAGAGCACATCGCGCTCGCCGGCCAGGAGCGCGAGCAGCAGCGCGCCGCCGACCCCGCCCGCGGGGCCCGACAGCACGGTGAGCGCCGCGTGGTCGGCGGCGCGCGCGCTGTCGGTGAGGCCGCCCGAGGACTGCATGATCTCCGGCTCGGGCAGGCCGAGGGCGCCGGACTCGCGCGCGAGTCCGCGCAGGTAGGAGCCGACGAGCGGGCTCAGCGCGGCGTCGAGGACCGTCGTCGCGGTGCGCTCGTACTCGCGGAACGTGCCCACCAGCTCGCTGGAGATCGATATCGGCACGCGCTCGCCGGGTAGCGCCTCGCGCAGCAGCTCCCCGAGCTCGCGCTCGTGCTCGGGGTGGGCGTATGAGTGCAGCAGCGCGACCGCCACTGCCTCGGGCTGTGCCCGCGCCACATCGTCCGCGAGCGAGCGCGCCGCCTCCGCGCGCAGCGGGCGCAGCGGCCCCTGCGGCGTGCAGCGCTCGTCGGCGGCGAAACGCAGCTGTGGCGCGACGAGCGGCTCGGGAGCAGCCTCGCACAGCCGGTAGAGATGCGGGCGGGCCTGACGGCCGAGCTCGATCACGTCGGTGAAGCCCGCCGTCGCGACCAGCGCCGTGCGCGCCGTGCTGCCCTCGAGCAGCGCGTTGGTGGCGACCGTCATGCCGTGGGCGAAACGCGCCACCTCGGGCGGCGCGGCTCGTGCGCGCGCGAGCACCTCGCGCACGGCCTCGAGCACCCCCTCTGCCTGGTCGCCCGGCGTCGTCGGAACCTTGGCGCTGAAGACAGCGCCGTCGCCGCCGACGAGCACGGCGTCGGTGAAAGTCCCGCCGACATCGACTCCCAGGAGCACTCCCGGGAGCCTACGTCAGGCCGCTGCCGGGCCTGGCGCCGCTCAGGCGGCGGCCAGCTCCCGGTCCTCGGTCTCGGCCAGGTGCTGGTGGGAGGGGCAGTAGCCGTTGTGTGGCAGCGGCACGCGCTGGCAGGCCGCTCCTTTGCGCGTCATCGCCCGGCAGCGCGGGGGCGCGCCGCTGACGGCCGCATAAGCCTCCTGGGGGTGGGCGATCAAGAAGCGCTGTGCGAGGTCCATGTAGCGGCTGACGACTTCGTACACGTGCTGCTGGGCGGACATCGGGAAGTAGTTGCGGATGTCGCAGAACAGCGTGCGAGCGGGACGGGCGAAGGAGTGGCGGTCGGTCGCCAGGCGGGTGACCACCGCCTCGCACGCGCGCAGGACGTGCTCGTGGTTGCTGGTGGCGCTCGCGCCGGCCGCAGGCGCGAGTATCTGCGGAGCAAGCTCCCGGTAGATGGCCCGGCTGAACTGGTACATGACTGCTACTCCTCACCCTCTTTCTTGCTCAGATGTGGTTTGGAGCACACTGCCATCCCGTTGAGACTCCCGGTTGTGAAAGACTCCGATACCCCCACAGACCTTGCACCCAAGAGAACACACCCACGATTGAATCGGACCGAGATAAAGAAACCGACGCGATCTTTTTATGTAAAGACGCTTCGGGCGCTCCAAACGTCTCGCGCGCCATCCCTCAGCTGCAAACCGGCCCCGGCGGTCAGTCCCAGGTCTGCCACGAGAGCCCGTCCGCGGACAGGACGATGTGGCGGCGGTCGAGCGAGGGGTCGAGCTCGGGGTGGTCGAGGCGTTGATGCGCGCCACGGCTCTCCGTGCGCTCCAGGGCGCAACGGGCGATCAGCCTGGCGAGCGGGTGCGCGTCATCGAGCAAGGCGCTCAGCCCCTCGGCATCGCGCACGATGCCAGCCCGGCGCCACAACGCCGTGCGCGTGGCGGCCGCGGCCGCAGGCGGCGAGGGTAGCGAGCGCACCGCCGAGAGCTCCGACGCGCCGGCGGGCTGCAACGCCGGCGCTGACTGCGCCAGCGCGCGGGCGATCGCGCGCCGGGCGAACACGAAGCACTCACTGAGCGAGTTGGAGGCCAACCGGTTGGCGCCGTGCAGGCCCGTGCAGGATGACTCCCCGACCGCGTACAGGCCGGGAAGCGTCGAGCTGGCGTCCAGGTCGGTGACGATACCGCCCATCATGTAGTGGGCCGCCGGCGCGACCGGGATCAGCTCGCGCGTCGGGTCGAGGCCGGCCTCGCGCAGAGCCGAGACGACGTTGGGGAAGTGCGCAGGATCGATCGCGCGCATGTCCAGGCCCACCGACCGGGCGCCGGTCTGCTCCAGGCGCGCCTGGATCGCGCGCGACACCTCGTCGCGCGGGGCGAGCTCGTCGACGAACCGCTGCCCGTCGGAGTCGTGCAGCGTGGCCCCCTCGCCCCGGATCGCCTCGGTCACCAGAAAGCCCTCGCGCCCCTTGACGCCGATCACGGCCGTGGGGTGGAACTGCAGCAGCTCCAGGTCCGCCAGTCGGGCCCCGGCGGAGTGGCCCAGGAGCAGGCCGCTGCCCTGTGAGCCGGGCGGGTTGGTGGTGCGCGCCCACAGTGCGGCTGCGCCACCGCTGGCGAGCACGACCGCGCGCGCCTCGATCACCTGACCGTCGTCGCAGGCCAGGCCGCGGCAGCGGTCTCCGGCGCGCCACAGAGCGCGCGCCCGGGCGCGCTCGAGCACGGTGATGCGCGGCTCCCCGGCCGCCAGCGCCGACAGCTGGCGCACCAGGCGCCGGCCCGTGGCGCTGCCGCCGGCGTGCACCACGCGACGCACCGAATGGCCGCCCTCGAGCCCCAGCACCAGGTGCCCGAAGCGGTCGGCGTCGAAGCGGACGCCGAGCCGCTGCAGGTCAGCCACGCGATCGGGCGCTTCGCGGACGAGGATCTCGGCCGCGGAGCGCCGCACCAGGCCACGTCCTGCGAGCTCGGTGTCGCGCAGGTGCCGCTCGAAGCTGTCGTCGGTGGCCAGCGCCGCCGCGAGCCCGCCCTGGGCCCAGTAGCTGGCGGTCTGGGCCAGCGGCGTGGCCGAAACCAGGACGACCCGCGCCTGCTCGCGCGCGGCGCACAACGACGCGTACAGACCGGCGGCGCCCGCGCCGACGACGACTACGTCGGCCCGGAGCGGGTCGCCCGAGGAGCGCGTGGCCATCGCCGAACCGTATTCATCTGCGCTGCGAGCGTCCTTCGCGCCGGCTCGCGCGCTCGGGCGACGAGCTGGAACAACCTGTCTGGGAACTGCGGCTAGCTGGTGCCCTTTTTGCCGGCCGCCTTTTCCCGCAGTTCGCGCAGGCGTTTGTTCACGGCGGGCGAGAAGGCGGATTTCGTCTTCGTCGTGGCGCCGGTCAGGCCGAGTTTTGCGCTCGTGCCGCTCGCGCCGGTGCGCGACGTCGCCCCCGTGGTCGACGTCGCGCCGCGGGCGCTCGTGCCGGTTGCGCTCGTGGCGCCCGTACCGGAGGTCGCTGCGCTGGCGCCCGTGCTCGCCGTGGCACCGCTGGCGCCGGTCGGGGAGGCCGTGGTCGGCGTGACCGTCACGGCAGGGATCGTCACCGTCGTCGTGGCCGGCGCGGTCTTTGCGGTCGAGTTCCCCGCCAGCGACACCAGCGAGGCGCCGAGCACCCCGAGCGCCAGCAGCGCGACGGCCACGACGCCGATGATCGGCGCGGTCCATCGCGGGGATGCGGCCAGACGCGTGCGCGCCGCGCCGCCGCAGCGCAGGCACCAGTCCTGCTCGGGAGAGAGCGGCGCTCCACACAGCGGGCAGGCCTCCGCGGCGGGCTGCACGCCGGCGGCCGCCGCGGGATCGACCGTGTCGCCCGGCCCGCCGCCGTCTGTGCCCGTCGCGGGTCCGTGGGGCCCGGCGGCGCTCACTTGCCGGTCGCCGGCGGGCGGATGATCTCGGTCGCCTCGTCGCCCGAGTGCGTGCCCGGCGCCGGCGCGCGCCTCGACGTCGCCCGCACCGCAGTCGACTCGGCCGGACTGGCGGGCACGTTCACGGCCGTCGCCGGCGAGCTGGCGCCGACGGCCGGCTGGGCCACCGTGGCCGGCGCCTGGGTTGCCGCCGCCACGCCACCCGCGGCGGCGGGTGCGGCCGGGGCCGAGGTGGCGGCGCCGGCAACGGGGAGGTCGACGTTGCGGCTCATCGGCAGACCGCAGCGGGGGCAGAAGCGGTCCTCGCCGCTGTGGATCGCCGCGCAGCGAGGGCACGCGGTGATCCCGGCCTCCCGCAAAACGGTGACGGGCTCTGACTCGCCGAGCGCCCGCTCGAGCGCCCGCAGTTCGCCGTCGATCTGGCCGAGGGTGGTCAGCTTGGCCATCACGAGCGCGTCGTTTCGCTGACCGAAGCGGTGGAGGTCGAAGACGAGGCCCCCCAGATCGCGGTATGCCAGCTCACGAGCCTTGCGCAGGAAGCGCGCACGACGACGCACGCCGCCGCGCGTCCTGAAGCCGGGCGGCTTGACCTTGTCCTCGGCCTCCGCCGGCTGGCCGCCCTCGGGCGCGTTCTCAGGAGCGGCCTCGGCGCTGCTGGCGGCTGGCTGGTCCACAGCCATCCAATGTTAGGGCACCCGCATCAACCCCCGCCCACCGGACGGTGCTGCAGCGCGGCGCGCCATGCGCGCGCGACGAGCTCGGCCATGCTCGTCGCGGAGAAGCGCATCGCGCTCGCGCGGCCGCGCACGCGCGGGTCGTCGCTGTGGACGTGAGGAACGACGGCCGCTCGCCAGCGATCGAGCTCAAACGGCGCGCAGAGGGTCCCGGCGACGTTCGCGAGCGCCTCGGGATGGATGCCCACCGGCGTGGCCAGCACGGGGACGTCGCAGGCGAGCGCCTCGAGCACGCCCAGCCCGAAGCCCTCGCTGTCTGACGGGACGAGCACCGCGTTGGCCGCGTTGACCCACAGCGGCACGCGCGCGGGTGCGACACCCCCGAGCGCGAGCAGCTCCACGTCCAGCGCACGCGCGAGCGCGAGCGCGCGATCGTGGCGCTTCTCCGGTCGCGCGGGGTCGGCCGGCAGCAGCAGGTAGGGCCGTTGCGGATCGAGGCCCAACTCCGCGCGCGCCTGCGCGCGCAAGAGCGGGCGAAAGCGCGCGACGTCCACACCGCATGGGAGCACGTGCGCTCGCTCCGCGGCCCTCGCTGGAAGCTCGCGCGCGAGCGGACGCGACGCCGCGGCGAGGATGTCCATGCGCGCGAGCACGACCCGCGTGGCCAGGCGCGTGCGCGCGTGGCGCAGGTCGGTGCCGTGAACCGTGAGGGCGCGGACCCTTGCGTGCACCGCCAGAGCGGGCCAGGCCGTCAACCCGAAATGGGCGTGGACGACGTCCCACGCCCGATCGTCCGCTCGATCTGCCTCGGCCGGGGCCGAGGGGCGCATTCGCCGCAGCTGCAGCGGCGCTCCGGCGAGCGCACGTGCCCCCGGCGAGAACTCGTGCAACGACACGTCGAGCCCCGCGAGCCCGCGCAGCGCCGCGACCTGGTCGCGAACGAACGAGCCTCGCTCGGGATGCGCGGCGTCGGGGAGCATGTTCGAGACCACGAGCGCTCGCACGAGCCATCGACCGTAGCGCTCTGGAATGATGGAGTCGGTGGCCAGCGGTTCCGCAGCACACGGCGCGCGCCGTTCGCGCGCGGGCGCCCTCGGCGCCGACGAGCGCGCCGGCGATCCGCGCACGCGCCCGGTGGGAGTGTTCGACTCGGGCGTGGGGGGGCTCGTGGTCCTGCACGAGCTGCTCGTGCGGCTGCCGCACGAGGACTTCCTCTACATCGGCGATACGGCGCGCTTCCCCTACGGCGAGCGCTCGCCGCAGGAGCTCGTGAGCTTCGCGGCCGAGATCGCCGAGGAGCTGCTCGCCCATCGCGCCAAGCTGCTCGTCGTGGCGTGCAACTCGGCCACGTCGGCCGCGCTGCCGAGCCTGAGCGCCAGGATGATGGAGACCACGCTGGGCGTCGACGTGCTCGGCGTCGTGCGACCCGAGGCCTTCCAGGCGGTCGCGGCGACGCGCAGCGGGCGCATCGGGCTGCTCGCGACGCCCACGACCGTCGCCAGCGGCGCCTACCTGGAGGCGGTGGCGGCGGTCGACCCCCACGTCACGCTGCACTCGGTGGCCTGCCCGGAGCTCGCGTCGATCATCGAGGCCGGGCGGCAGTTCGACGAGCATGCGGTGGCGAGCGTGCGCGAGGCGTGCGCGCCCCTGCGCCGAGAGGGCGTGGACACGGTCATCCTCGGCTGCACGCACTACCCCCTGATCCAGCCGATGCTCCAGCGGATCCTCGGCCCGTCGGTCACGCTGATCAGCTCGGGCGCGGCGCTCGCCCGCCAGGTCGAGCACGCGCTCAGCACGCGCGGGCTGCAGAACCCCCGCGACGGCGAGGGCGACTACCGCTTCCTGTGCACGGGCGACGCGGAGGCGTTCCGCGAGCGGGGCACGCGCTTCCTGCAGATGCCCCTGGGCGAGGTCGAGCGCATCGAGCTCGCCGGGGCTAGGGCCGTGGCGTGAGCGCGCCGGCGCAGCGCTCCGCCGGGGCCCGGGACGCGGACGCCGGCGCCGATCGGGCACGCAGCTACGGGAGGGCGCCCGACGAGCTGCGCCCGACGACGATCGAGCCCGACTTCATGCGCACGGCCACGGGATCGGCGCTGATCTCGGTCGGCGAGACGCGTGTCATCTGCACCGCGTCGGCCCAGGAGGGCGTGCCGCGCTGGCTTGGCGGCAGCGGCCGGGGGTGGGTCACGGCCGAGTACGGCATGCTGCCCGCCGCGACCGGCGAGCGCAGGCAGCGCGACGCCACCCGGGGCCGCCAGGATGGGCGCACGGTCGAGATCCAGCGCCTGATCGGGCGCTCGCTGCGCGGCGTGATCGACTTCGAGGCGCTCGGGGAGCGGACCGTGTACCTGGACTGCGATGTGCTCCAGGCAGACGGCGGCACGCGCTGCGCCTCGATCACGGGCGCGTTCGTGGCGCTCGCGCTGGCGTGCGCGCGCCTCCAGGCCGAGGATGCGCTACAGCGCTCGCCGCTCACCGGCTCGGTCGCGGCGGTGTCGTGCGGGATCGTCGACGGCGAGGCGCGTTTGGATCTCGACTACGCGGAGGACTCGAGCGCCGAGGTCGACGCCAACGTCGTGATGACGGGCGAAGGGGGCCTGGTCGAGGTCCAGGCGACGGCCGAGCGCACGCCGCTGTCGCGTGCGCACCTGGACGAGCTGCTCGCGCTCGCCGCAGCGGGCATGGACGAGCTGCGTACCACCCAGCGGCGCGCGATCGACGCTGCGCCGAGCCGCGGGGTTCAGCCCCGAGGACGTCCAGCGCAATAGAGAGGACAGCGAGGTGCGCGCAGCAAATTCGTCATTCGCTGGAGCGAATCA
>Ga0187783_10004072_pt1 | contig 10821 bp, 10 predicted proteins | sample 1015_SJ02_MP02_2_FD_132471 | JGI IMG/M metagenome (GOLD analysis project Ga0187783, IMG submission 132471) | Tropical peat soil microbial communities from peatlands in Department of Meta, Colombia - 1015_SJ02_MP02_20_MG | ecosystem: Environmental > Terrestrial > Soil > Wetlands > Peat | place...
CCGCCTCGACCCGGTCACCGGGGCGGACGACACCGCGCTCGATCGCGCCGGTCACGACCGTGCCGCGACCGGTGATGGTGAGCACGTTCTCCACCGCCATCAGGAACGGCGCGTCGACGTACCGTTCGGGTACCGGCATGTAGGCGTCGATGGCGTCGAGGAGGTCAAGGACCGACGCGACCCACCGCTCCTCGCCCGCCAGCGCCGCCAGCCCGGAGACCCGCACGACGGGCACCTGCTCGCCGGGGTACCCGTAGGCGGACAGCAGGTCGCGGATCTCGAGCTCGACGAGCGCCGCGATCTCCTCGTCGGCCGCGTCGGCCTTGTTGAGCGCGACGACGACGTGCGCCACGCCGACCTGCCGCGCGAGCACCACGTGCTCCCGGGTCTGCGGCATCACGCCGTCGAGCGCCGAGACCACGAGGACAGCGCCGTCGACCTGTGCCGCACCGGTGATCATGTTCTTCACGTAGTCGGCGTGGCCGGGCATGTCGACGTGCGCGTAGTGCCGCGCCGCGGTCTCGTACTCGACGTGCGCGATGTTGATCGTGATCCCCCGCGCCGTCTCCTCGGGCGCGCGGTCGATCTGCCCGAACGGCACGTACCTGCTCATGCCCCGGTCGGCCAGGACCTTCGTGATGGCGGCGGTCAAAGTGGTCTTCCCGTGGTCGACGTGCCCCATCGTGCCGATGTTGAGGTGCGGCTTGTCGCGGACGTACGTCTGCTTGGTCATGGCTGGCTGCTCCTGGTTCCTCCTCCTGCACCCGCTGACCCGCGCGCGCTGACGGCACCGCGCGATGAGCCACCCTCCCCCGCCAGGTCACCGAAGCGAACGGGGAAGGGTCAGCGTCGCGCGCCGCCGAGGGCCAGCAGGCCCGCCGGCGACAGCAGTGCCAAGGCAGCCGTCATCGCCGCGCGGTCAAGCGCGCGGTCGACGAGGACGGCGAACCGGAACACGCCAGCAAGCGTGCGGCATCACCGGCCCTGTCCGCAAAGGGTTTTCCGGGCCCCCGCGAGACCACGAGCACCTGCAAATCGACGTGCTGCCCCGGCCGTGTCCACGGCAAAAATGTCGGAGGTAGCTGCTAGTCTTCTATTTAGAACACAATTCCGATAATAGCGGAATGATCACCATCATGACGAGCGGACAGACCGGACATCGTTCCGGGCCGCGGCCAGCCGAGGGGAGGTGAGACGAGCGCGATGAGCACGGTGACGGGTCCGGCGGACATGGCCGGGGCGCTGGCGATGGTGCAGGCCGGCATGCGGTTCCTGGCTGAGATGGATAAGGCGGACCTGCCATGCCCGGCGCTGGGGGAGCTGCTGGTGACACTGGAGCAGACCGATGCCGTGCAGGCGGCAGTGCGCGGGGAGACGATGGCCGTGTTCGACGCGCAAGACGGGTCGGTGACCTAAGGGCAGAAGACCATGCGGGCCTGGATGGTGCACACCGTCGGCGTGACCAAGGGCCAGGCCGCCGAGCACCTGGCCGTCCAGAAGATAGCCGAGAGCCACCGGGCACTGCACGCTGGGCTCGCCGAGGGCGGCGCGCTGTGCAAGTCGGTGGCGGTGCAATTGGCCAAGTGGACCACCTCGATCCCGGAGGAGTACCGGGACAAGGCCGAGGAGATCCTGGTGGCGGCGGCCAGGGCCGGCGCGGACCTGCGGGCGCTGGCCGCGATCTTCGCCGATATTCGCGCCCGGGTGGCACGGCCGGACCGGGACGGCCCCGATGACCCGCGGCTCGACCGCGGGGTACTGCTGGACACCACCATCGACGGCGCCGGAGTCCTGCGCGGGGACCTCACCCCGGAATGCGCGGCCATGGTGACCGTCGTGCTGGATGCCCTGTCTGCCCCGTAGGGGGCCGGGGACCTGCGGACCCATCCGCAGCGGTTCCACGACGCGCTGGAAGAGGCGATGCGGCGGCTTGGAAAATGCATCGTGACCTCGATCGGATCGGCGCGATCCGGCAAGTCCGGAGGCGCGGCCCTACGGGCTGGCCCGGCATGACGGTCAGGTCCCTCCACGCATGAAGGTCACTGGAAAGGGCCGCGCCTGGGTCTAAGAACGGCTCCGACAGCTTGCAGGCGCCGGACCGGTGATTCAGACCCCCGGCGGCCACTGGCGGGCCGTCGCGCCGCGAGCCAACGACGACGCACTGTAGCGGACGTTCGTCCGCTCGTGCGCGCCTCCGCGTTCGGCCGACACACGCGAACGTCCGGACGAGATGAGTCACGCTCCGTCTGATGCGCCTGACTGGGATGAGTCGCCCAATCCACTACCGGCGTCTGGCCGAGCACACCAAAGCTGGCCGCGCCGCCCAGGTCAGCCGTGGCCGCTGGCGCGCCGTCACCATCGAAGAGCTGCCGCGGTGAGTGATCGTCTCACGGGGGCATCTCATCTCACGCCTCGCGCGCGCATCTGCACGTAAACGCCCTAAATTCCCGCTGAGACAAACGCTGAGACAACCACGCACCGTCATACGCACGCGCGCCGCCCCCGCCGACGCAAGCGCAAACCAGCACCCAGGCAGCGAACACCAACGGTCCGTCGGGAAGTGTCGTGCGCAAGATCCACGGCGCGCTGGGCCGGTTCAGAATGCAGCCAGGCCTCCTCGTGGCGTGGGGTGGTCTCAGCCAGGTGGGCGAACGGGAGATTCGTCAGCAGTCCTCCCAAGTTCGGATGTGGGCAGCCGACGATGTCCTGCGGGAGCTATTCGCCGTGCACGGCAAGCTGCCAAGTGAAATCCAGGCAGAGCTGCCGCTTAAGCGGATATGGACTCTAGCCGACGAAGAGGAGTAACTGTAGCTTCTGCGCTGTCCGACTCATCGTCACGCTTGGCGTGATCGGTTCGATCTCAGGTCGCCGTGATCGCTTGTACGGCATATCAGGCCAATGAGAACGTCACAGTTCCTGACCTAGGATTTTACTTGCTTGCCGACCCCGCTATGATTCTTTTGTGCGTGCTTCCCTTAGAGAGCGACTGGACGGCTGGAGTACCGCCGGTGGAACGATCACGCTGCTAGGAGGCGGTGCAGCTGGTGGGTTGTGGTTGCTTGCAAGCCACTCCAAGTGGGAGCTAGCGCTCGCAATCTTTGCAACCGTAGTGGCTGGTCTTGGCCTGTACTGGATGATTGCGGCCCTGATCCCATGCTGGCCGTTCAGCTTTGCGGACAGCACTCCGGCCGTGGGTGGCACCCCCGGTCGGAGGGAACGAGCCATCAAAATCGTTAGCACCGAGGGATACTGGCGAAATCTAGAAAAGAGCAAAAACAGGAGTTAGATTTGGCCCAGAGGCGCGCAGTATCGTGACACTGTTGCTGGCCGGATTGAAGTTTAGGCGCCTCCGGCGAGGGAGGGAGGTAACAGATATGACTTCTGGCGTAGTCGTTCACAAAGATAATGGCGACGAAGGCGGTGGCGAGGAGAACCTTGCCGCGACACGTACCTTGGGTATGGCTGCGGGCGAACTCGGGGCTGTGGCTGGCAGGCAAGCGCTAGGCAGCACTCTTTGCATCTTCGGAATCGCTTTTGCAGGATTCGCCATCGCACTTAGAGATGAACATCCCGAGTCGTTTGACCTTTCGATTTTCCTGGCCATCTTTGGATTCGCTGCCCTTATCACCATACTTGGTGTGGTCGCAGCGATCCTTCGGAAGGAGGGGAAGCGGCGAGAGGGACCTACGCTGACAACAATAATGATCGCCATGAACAGTCGCCCTGTCACAGAGTTGGCTAAAGGACTGAATATCACAAACTATAAAGTTCTTGAATCGCTCCGCGACGCGAAGTCCGTAGAGGATCTGCGGACCCGACTTCAAGCCGCGCAAGGCAACTCAGGAAACCCTGATTCAAATTTGGTGTCCCTCGACAACAGGGATTTCTTGGGCGACTTGGATGTTATCCGGATCGTCCTCGACCGTGTACCTCTGAACCATTCTAGGTGAGGCGCCGTCTACTTGGATTGCCTCTTCGATAGAAGGGCATCCGGCCTATCTAGGGAAATGCGTCTGCCGCTTTGATCTGCGTGCTTGGCTTACGGCGTTAGACGCGCCAGTCGAATTCTATGCGCTGCCGCAGGATCGCCATCTCGCTCTCGCGGCGCTTTGCCTGGTCTTTGAGGGCGCCCGTCTGGGGTTTGCTGGCGGTGCCGGCAGGTATGGGGTCGATGATGACCAGGTGTAAGCCATACCGAACCGCCGCTCGTGTTTGAAGATGGCCGCGACCTGCCAGCGGCGCCGCTGGGCATGGCCGATGCCGCGCTCAAGCTAGGTCGGCACCGATTCAGCTGCGTCGTAGGCCTCGCTCAGCCGGGCATACGCCCCTGAGTTGGGGCTTGCGCCTTATCTGCCTGCGTGTGGTCAATGACTAAATCATGATGCAAAAACGAGATCAGCGCATGCGCCGGCTGATGGCCTCGGACTTGCTGCCCAAGCGGGCGGTGCAGCCGGTCAAGGCGCTGGCGCACATCCACTTTTCCGAGCTGGCCGGCCTGGACGAGGGCTCGGCGGTGCAGGCCAAGTGGATCGAGGCCTGCCGGGTGGCCTGTGAGGCGATGATCGTCCCGGTGGTCTCCGCCGCCATCGACCCCGGCGCCAACGAGATGCTGATCACCGCCTGCGCGGACTACCACCGCATCCGCGCCCAAGCCACCGGGCAGGACTCCGCCGGCCAGCACGACGCCACCGACCCGCAGGACTCCGCCGCTGTCCAGCAGCCCACTACTGCGGGCCAGCGCGACGGCACCGCCTCCAAGCAGGACGGCCCGGACCCCAGACGATCACTAAGCGTGACACCTCTGCCCCATCTCGGCACCGCAACTGTCCTGGTCGCAGTAGCTAGCGCTAACGACAAGCTTCGCGTGATTCGCTGCGTGACATCGCGGTCACGAATTGTCTTACAGGCTTCTAACATGCCGAACGGCACGCCCGGCGGAGCCGTTGCGATGGGTGCCAGCACGGCAGTGCGGGCACGCGGTGTCCGCGCGCGCAACGGAAAGGAAGGGTTCGTGCTGGACGTCAATGTCACTTACGGGGAGATGCAGGCCGCTGCGCGGCAGCGGCAGGGACCGGTAATCAGGCGCAGGGCGGCGATAGCGGTGGCGGCGGCCGTCATCGTCGCGCTGTCGTGTGTGCTATCCGGCACCGCCATGGCCTCGACGGCACCGGCGGCCGTTCGCCCCATGCCGGCTACGGCAGGGGCCAGCGCATGGTATGTCCCTTCGGCTCCCGTCATCGCGGCCGTCCCTGGCTGCGGGAAGGGCGCCAACGTCAACAAGGTCGTCGCCACCTACAACGCCAGGAAATACGAGGCCGGCGGCTACCGCACGGATACCCTGTACTGCGGGAACAGCGACTACGGCTATCGTCATCTGGAAGGGCACATCGGGGAGTACTTCGGGGGCTGGGCTAGCTTCTCGTTCGCGGTGGCCCAGACCCTGAAGGCACCCGCTACCTTCGTTGTCCAGGAGAACGACAACTACCAGGAGCGCGCCCCGATCTACCAGTGCTTCTACTCCGCGGGCTATTACATAATCTGGACATTCATCGTGATCTCCAGGATCAGCTCCGGTGCTATCGTCACCGCGTACGGACGCCCGGGGAGGACAGTCAATGAGTCCTGCCCGTAAGCTGGTCTGTGATGCCCGGGCGCGACCGCGTCCGATGCAGTGAGGAGTTTCGTGGGACGCATGGAATTCGGGCCGAGCGTGCTGCCCGAGTTGCGGAAGATCTTGCTCTCAACCGGCGAGGGGAAGTTTTACGGTCCTGACGGCAGGCTGACCGAGGTCAAAAAGGTGCCATTTCTGGAGCAATGGCACCTGAGTCGGCTGGACTTCGACCCCGACCTCGGCAAGAGCAGGCTCGTCGGCGTCCTTACCGGGGCAGGCAAGACAGTCTTGGCGACCATCGATGCCAGCGACTTCCCCGACCTGCGCGACAACACATCCAACAACCCGGAATGGAACGGCTCCGCCTACCACGACCTCGCAGTGCTCCTCTCGGTGCTGATCCAGGAGCAGATCCTGACGTGGGATCCGGCCGATATCCGCACCGATGAGATACGCATCCAGCGCCCCGCAGACCGCGCTAAGCCCTAGCCACGTTAGCGGGCGTCGTGGCTGCGCATCAGGTAGCCTCCGGCTCTTTGGCAACCCGCCGAGGGGCTCTTGACGGCTCGGCAACGCCTAACACATCCGGCCAAAAGTGTGTACTTACGGGAACCGTCCCCCGAGCCCGGAGCCACTAGTCATCCGCGCGCCCGGTGACGCGACGGGAATCCGTTCGTGCCTAATCCATTCCCGGCTACGTCGGCCACCCCATCGGACCGGACGACCTTACGGCCGAGTTGGAGCGGTTTCGCGTTGTAACGCCGCTCCCGTGACCGCGCGAGTGGCGAGGCCGATCAGGCTGCTCCCGTCATCGTGGGTTGTCCCGTCCGTCCCGTCCTCGCGCGCACGTGCGTCTGCACGCGTAGGGCACATGCGCAGGACCGGACGGGACGGGGGACAATCACACAGCGTGCGACCTTCGCGGTCAGCAGAATAGGCACAAAACGCGGACTAGGGCCAGACCGACGAGATCCCGGTCCACTTGCGACGGCTGGTAGCGATGCGGGACCAGACCTGTCAGCATCCCGGCGGATACTTCCTCTAAACACGCTAGCCGCGTGGGCTAGGTGTCGTCTAGCACGTCGCGTCTGTCGCTACATCATCTACAGCTGGCCTGGGAGGTTTGTTTAATTGGCGCTGAAGGGCTACACGGACTTGAACCACGGACCTCTTCCGTGTCATCAGGGAGCATTGTCTGCGTGCTTGCTTTCGTATCTCCGCGATGACCTGCTGTGAATGGTCCACACGCGTCCGCTGGTGTCTGCCGCCGTCAGCGGCGATCGTTACTCGGTTGGCTACTCGACTCTTCACTGCCCCTCGCTGGGAGTCATCTGTAGTTGACGAACCGCTGGTCAGCTATAGCTGCGGTGTATCTCTTGCGTATGTAAGGGGATTCCCCGATACCGCGATAACAGCCTGGGCCCGTACAACGGTTTCATGAGGACAGCCCGCAAGGGCCGGGCGGCCAGCGTAGTGAGCGGTTACGTTGCGCGGCCAACACTGCAATCCGCCTGCAAGACCAATGCGCATACTGTGAAGCACCTTGCAGAGTAGGAGATGCAACCATGACGCACCCAAGAGGCAGTGCCGTCCTCATCGTGGCCCCTCATCATGGTGCTGACCTGCCGAAATGCTGCCCAGTCCACCAACGGAAAAGGAGGGCTCGCCATGAAACACCCAGAACACAGCCCCGGCCTCGTCCTGGTCGCCCTCGTCGCCCTCCTCGGGCTCAGCGCCTGCGGAAGCCACGCTTCTGCTCCTCCTGCTGCCACCACGGCCAGCACCGCCGCGTCTATCGCAGGCGACTTCGTGGGAAAGGCCGGCCAGGTGGATGCTATCGGCCTGTCGACCAACGGGCACCAGCTCATTGCCTACACCTGTAATGGGACGGCAAAACATGCCGCTACCTTTGCGGTCTGGTTCAAAGGAGCGGTGAGCCACAATGCCGCCAACCTGACCGCCAAGAACGGTTCGCACCTGGCGGCGACCTGGACCGCACAACAGGCGACCGGCACGGTGACGCTGAATAACGGCCAGAGCTTCTCCTTCACGGCCCCCGCCGTCAATTTCCTCCAAGGAGCGGGCCTGTACCGCGATGAGGAAACCTTTGCCGGAGTGCCCTATCTGGCCGGATGGATTATCACCAACCCGAAAGCCGCGACCCATACTAATTCCGCGTCAATGGCCATGCTCAGCGCGTTGTTCATGCCATCCTCGCCGGAAATGGTAGGCCCCGGTTGTTGTTACGTCTCAAGACTCGAGGGCGGGATCATCAATGAGCAGACCGGGGCGCTCGTGGCCTTGCCGGCCCTCACCCAGCAGATGATCGCTGTGCATCGGATGCCGGTGCCGAACCTGGGCACCTTTGTGATGGCGCTGGGCCACCAAACGCAGTTCTGCCGAACCTGGTCCTCTTCAGGGTGGAGTTGTATCGGCTAGGGCAACGCTGACGAGGCAGTGGCCTCCCGGTAAGTGCTGGGCCTTGCTTGAGGGGAGGTTTGCCCCGCGCCGATCGGGCCTGGCTGTCATTTGCCAGGAGCATGGGACCAGGGTGTTGCCACGATCCAGGCGGATACTTCCTCTAAACACACACTAACCGAGCGGGCTCGGTGTCGTCTAGTCCATGCGTCCGTCGCTACATCATCTACGGCTGGACTGGGCGGGTTGTCTGATCAGTCCTAGAGGGCTAGGCGTGGTTGTTGCGCCAGATGATGTACCGCCGATCATGCGCGCTTGTTCCTTGTGGCTGGCGTGGTCGCTGCCGTCTTGCGCCAAGTACCGCAAGGCAGTGAACTGGGCCTCGATGCGGTGCTAATGCACTAGCTTTCCGGGGCCGAGCGAATCATTGATCTAACTCGCGTCAGGGTCAGTCAGCAAACGCCTGCGATTCACTATGCCGTGCGCTTCCTCCATGGCGATCTCGGTGATGTCGAACTTTGCGTTCCCGGACTGCGCCTCGTTCAGAAGCGGGGAAGCTTCCCATATCAGGCTCCGGGAGAACACCTCGTCCACCGTCCGGGAGAACACCTCGCCGTCCGTCTGTCCGCTGCTCTCCTTACGGCGGAGGATAGTGACAAGAGGTTGAGCGCCGTCGGTTTTCTCAATGAGGGAATAGTAGGTAGTCTTCTCCGAACGGAATGTAGTTACTTCCGGATAGCCCCCGTTCCACCTTCGCTTGAATGCTACTTTCAGTGACGTAATAACCCGATCACCCAGAACTCTCGCTTCAACAGGTATTTTCTGGTTGTACCGCCAGTTCCGGTCCTCTATGGGCGGGTCCAGGGTGGTTACCAGATCGGCCGCGTCTGCCAGGAATCGTCGATCTGAGATCTCGAATGCGTTTAGGGAGGCAAGCTTCGCAATATCGGGCGGAAGTTGCGAGGCCAAGGGCATTTCAGCCCTGTCGACCAGCACCGGGATGACTTCAATAGGTGAGTCTAGGGCTATTGCTACTTCCAACCGTGTATAATCGGGAACTCCGCGGCCGTGCCGATTTAGAGCTGTAATCCACTGTCTTCCAATTATGACGAGCATAACGCGGCAATGTGGAATGATTACTTGTATCTTCGCTGCGAAATCCTCGCCGGGCGCGATGCTGTCGATGTCTTGAAAGATTTCCGATTGCCCAATTCGTTCGCGCAGCACGTCGCACAGGCGTCCAGTGTGGCCTGCGGTATCTTCTCGCCTGTAGCTTACGAATATCCTGGGCACTCTTCTCCAATGGTCTCGCCAACCCCTCGTGATGCTATCTGGGGCGCCAGTGCCGCATCAAGCTACGTAGCCCGGTCGATGATGCGGCGGAGCCGTCCGTTGTAGGAGTGGTTATTGCGCCAGATGATGTACCGCCGGATCATGCTGGCCTGTTCCTTGTGGCTGGGGTGCCACCCTGGCGTCCCGCCTGGTGGTCACCACCGGTCACCCACGGGCATGGCGAATGGCCTCCGAGCTGGGTGACAACAGGGGCGAACACGGGCAGTCGTGTGGGCATGACCGCGCACCGTCCGTCCCGAGCTGCGGCCAGGGCAGACGGGGACTGAGGAGCCTCATGCTGCCTTCGGGATGAACGGTATTTCATCGCGCGATGAAGCGTTCCGCGGAGTTACAGATGCTGAGTAGCCAGAAGTAATTGCGATTAAGGATGCGATCGACACTGCGTTTCCAGGAGAGCCCTACACCTTTGCGCTGAGATACTCCTAGCCGCGCCGGCCACCCTCCGCTCTCTAGGTTGGGCGATAACCAGCTCTAACGATGTGCTGAGCCTCAGCAGCAGAGACGACCTAGCGGACCAGGGTCCGGAAGCCGCTGGCTGAGCGCTGGATAGATACCGGGGCTTCGCCCCAACCCGACGAGGCATGCGCGTGCGGGCTGGTGTCTGCACACAGGCGGGCGGATACTTCCTCTAAACACACTAGTTGGTGGGCTAGGTATCGTCCAGCCCGTCGCTACACAGCCAGAGGTTCGCCTGGGACGAGAGTTGTCTACTCGGAGCGGGGAGTTGGCCTTTAGTCCGTACACGACCCGCTCATGTGCGCCCAGCTCCCCGTAATGATCATCAAACACAGGCTGGCGGTGCCTGAAACTGCAAACACATGTCCTACTGTGAGGAGCGGACTGTACGCTAAGGGTAGCCGAGCGCGTGTATGGGAGTCAGGCGACGTGTGTGCTTTGATGAGGATTCAACATGCTGAGGCAGGGGAGGCGCGGTGGCCGCTGAGTCGCTAAATACTGAGCTTTCCGTTCGGACTGAAAGTATTCAATCGCTGTACACGCGATACAGGGCACACCGATTTAATGTCAACAGGAGATATCAGCGCAAGCTTGTATGGAGTGTCAAAGAAAAATGGAGCCTGATTGATTCTATCCTCTTGAGCATGCCGATTCCCTTGTTTCTTGTAGCGGAAACGGGAATCGGGGCGGATGCATCCTTTGAAGTCATTGATGGGATGCAGCGCCTGAATGCAATGTTTTCATTCCTTGAGAATGAATTTCCTGTGCGAGGTAGCTATTTCGACCTCGACGCTCTAGCCGACACTAAATCCCTAAAAGACAACGGTGATTTGATTCAAAAGGAGCCAGTTCTATCTCGAGCCGCATCGGTAGCATATTCAAATTATACAGTGGCCTTGTCAGTCTACAGATCTCACGATGGCGCACATGTAGATGAAGTGTTTCGGCGCATCAACTCCGGGGGCAAAACCCTCTCTTTCCAG
>Ga0187783_10004073_pt1 | contig 10821 bp, 13 predicted proteins | sample 1015_SJ02_MP02_2_FD_132471 | JGI IMG/M metagenome (GOLD analysis project Ga0187783, IMG submission 132471) | Tropical peat soil microbial communities from peatlands in Department of Meta, Colombia - 1015_SJ02_MP02_20_MG | ecosystem: Environmental > Terrestrial > Soil > Wetlands > Peat | place...
GTGATGTCTCGCTTTATACCGAGACCATTTCCTCGCCAGCACAGGCGCCAGCCGTCATTCATCAGGCCATCGCCGCCGCCTATGCCGGTCGTGGCGTCGCGCATTTGACGCTGCCAGTGGACGTCCTCACCGCAAGTGTCGACGGCAGCGTGTCGAGTGTCGCCACACTCAAGCCGCGTCCAGAAATCTTCGCCAGCGAAGCGGATATTGCCGAGATCGCCCGCCGCATCGACGAAGCCGGGAGCATCGTGATCATGTGCGGTGCCGGATGCCATGGCGCTGCCGAGGAATTGCGGGCGCTCTCCGATCGGCTGAAGGCGCCATTGATCCATTCTGTCAAAGGCAAAGATATCATGCGTTACGACGACCCGCGCTGGATGGGCGGCATCGGCATGATCGGAACGAAGGCGGACTATCACGCCGTCATGCACTGCGACCTGTTTCTGATGCTCGGCACCGATTATCCCTATTCGGAATTCTTGCCCCGCGAATGCGTCGTCATCCAGGTGGATGAGCGGGCGCGGGTGATCGGTCGCCGTGCGCCGACCGAGTTCGGCGTTATTGGTTCGGTGCGGCCGACAGTCAAGTCACTGTTGGATCGGGTCCGGCCGAAAAGGAACAGCGAATTTTTCGATCGCGTCACCGAGGGGCGCAAGCGGTGGGACGAGATGCTCGACAAGCAGTCCGATCCAGCGCGCAGCAAGGATCGTATTCATCCGCAGGCTGTGGCGCGTGCAGTGAGCGACCTTGCCGCGCGCGACGCGGTGTTCGTTCTCGATACCGGTCTCAACACGCTCTGGTCGGGCAACTGGATCCGCCAGAGTGGCGAGCAGCGGATCATCGGCTCGTTCAACAATGGCGCGGTTGGCACCGCGCTTGGTCAGGCCAACGGTATCCAGGCGCTCGACCGTTCTCGCCAGGTCATCGCGCTCTGCGGCGACGGTGGATTCAACACGCTGATGTGCGAATTCCTCACTGCCGTTCATCATAATCATAAGTTGCCGCTGTAGGCCGTTGTCTATGACAATTCGGCCCTCGGACTAATCGTGCTGGAGGCCGAAGCGATCGGAATGCCGGCCTGGGAAGAGGCCATTGACTTCCCCAATCCGGTTTTTGCGGCACCAGCGCGCGACTGCGGCGGCGTGGGCTTCAAGGCCGAAAAGCCCGACGAACTGCGCGAGGCCGTTAGCCAAGCGCTCAAGGCGGAAGGGCCGGCCATTGTCGACTGCGTGGTTCCGGCCGACGAGATGCCAACATCCCGCATCTTGATCTGGAAATGATGGGCAATTACGCCAAGGCAAAGGTCATGGCGAGCCGCATTTCCCCAACACTTCATCAGCAGCGTGGAATGACGCGACGACTGCTACCAGAGACAACTGAAAGACGTTCTCGCTGTAACTTTTGATACAAGTAATTTCAGTGAGCTTGTCTCGAAATGTATTTGTAATTGAACCCCAGTGAAGATGCACTCTCTCAGGACACGGCAAGGTTCGACTTGTGTGTCCCTCCGCGGCCTTCGCTTCGCGACCGCTGCCGAACGACTGGGATGCTATCCGAGTTCCGACAAATTGCTCGATACACGCGGATCTCGTGTTGGTCGCCGTGCTTCCGTTGCAACCCAAAATCCAACGATCGACGGCTGGCAAACGCTCGCCACCAGAGCCCCTCCAATCGGTCGATTGACGTTCCGGCTTGATCAGATAATTTCACGTTGCTGGAGATTGCGCCGTGAAAATGAAATTCCACGTGCCGGGCACCAGCCACGCCGTTCACATTTGATGACTCCATTTGATGCGGCGTGTTCCAACGAGGGGGAGTGTGGTCATGAAGAGGCTAATCGTGCTTCTTGTCTTGACAACCGCGCCGGCGCACACGTGGGGACAAACTACCGCGACGAAAACCCAGCCGAATGACCCAGTGACATTGGTTGAGCTTGCTGGAAGCGTGATCGAGGCGAAGGTAATTCGCGAGCAGGTCGTACGGCGGGAGGGCAGGACCTTCCCCGTTCGCAGTCAAGATGACATCAAGCTCGTTATCGGGGCCGATAATAGAATAGAACAAAGCGTGACGGTGACTTCCGACACGGCTCGCGGGCAACGCAAAGGCCCGACAAGGACAGGGGTGTACACGCTCGGAGAACAGCGTCCCATAGGCACGCTCGGCGGTGGCAACGGTATCCTCACTTTCGAGGACGGCGCTCTGACCTTTATTCGAACCTTTAAAGAAGGAGCGGTAAAGCGCATCTTCGCTTTCAGCCGCGGCCCCGACGGCCTTTCTTGTACCGCCAACCAGACGTTCGGGCGCGAGGGCGGTGTGGGTGATCTCAACATGAATTCGGCCATTGATGGTACCCCGGTTATCATTGTCAGCTTCAAACAGATTTCATCGACTTGTCGCGTGCTGAAACAGAGTCAGGCGCCCAGTGATGCCCCTGCGGGCGGAGTTTCGGACAACAAGTAGTCGGGCCGCATCCGCTCGCCAAATAGTAACCCCACTATGCGCGCGACCCGACTGTATCCGGGTATGTGACGGGGGCCACAATAAGATTTGGAAAGGAGGCTTCCTTACATTTGCGACAATTGCGACAAATGCCCTCTCGATCGACATTGGCGAGTCGCTCTACGGCGCCGCTTCGACTTGAAGAGGCCCTGCTCCTTCAATACCGCGTCCCAGCGCCCGCGCAGGTCGAGTTTCGCATTCATCGCGCCAAGCTTGGCGAAATAGGGAAACTGGCATTGGTGTACTTGAATCCGGGATCGCCATTGCACGGTCTGATGATGGCGACTGGAATCGCTGCCTCGGGAGCCCTTTCAGACACGATAGTGCAACGTTCGCTGACCGACCGAGGCCTACGTCGCAATCGCAATGCCATCCGCGAAGCAGGCGTATCGTGGACGCGCGCGCCGAGCGCGATCCCTTCCTCTGGGATTTCGGATCGACAAGCCGACGTCAGACACGCCCCGAGCGTAGCAGAATCGATGGCCTCTTTCATTAAAAAGGCTTTCCGCATCTCCAAGCTGGCGATCGAGGGAAAAACCGCGGGGCGTGAGTGGGCAGAAAACAAGGCGCATTATTAGATTTCTCGGACACCCGCAACCAAGCGTCGACCGTTAGATCGGCCGGGGGACGGGTTGCGCAGGGTGTTGGATCCCCAAGGGGAGTCTTCGGACGAGACGCTTTGTGAGCAACTGCCGGATGACGGTCACGATGATCCGGCGACATCGCAAACAGCCCGACCTTCTTGAATGCCTTAGTGATTGCAGGAGCGCTTGGGTCTTGGCAAAGACTCGCGCCAAAGATCGAGGGTGCGTACCGTTCTCCGCTGCGCATCGCCAGAGACGTTACGCAACCGGTGATGCCAACATCTACGCCAGGGCTTGGCCGACCACTGGCTGACGATGGCGATGCTATGAGTGCTGGGGATTGCGCCGCATCTACATTCTGTATCGGCACCGCACTGTTCGAACGGTTCCACGGTTTGATGTGCAATATGTCGGATGGCCAGAATCGGCAGCAGAATAACGAGTCACAAAAATTCGAGGCAAAATGGACGGACCTATATATCGAGTTTGGGCTAAGCGATGTCAGGGCGTGGAACCTAAAGGATCCTCCGCCCCAAACGAGCGGAAGGTCAATCGCTTCTCGGACTGAAAGGTCTCAGGGCTTATCGAGCGGCATACCAGATCCTCGGAAGTTCGGGGCAGGAACAGGCAAATCACGCTAGAAACGAAAAAGCATACGAATTCGGATTCGTGCACAGGATCATCGAGATGCATCCAGCAACAAGGAGACCTGCAATGTCCATCAAAGCAACCTCGATACTGCGCTCCGCTGCACTGCTTGGTGTTGCGGTCGCGGCTTTGGTGATAGCGCCCGCAGCCATGGCGATCGATCAGGGGTTCGCTCCACGGCCCGATTTCCCGGGAGCCAAACAGGCTGATACCAACACCCCGGCGCACACGGCAAAGATGCCGCGGTCGAAGCATTCGCAGAAGTAGCGATCGAGGGATTGCCTTTCTGACGGCGCGGCAACAGCCGCGCCGTCGCCCGTCTTTGCCAGACGTCCGCGTATGGGCCTAAAGGGCCCCCTGTTCCGAACCGCCAATGGCAAGTAGTGGCGCTGCGGGAGTTCGCGCGGAATCGCGTGGCTCACGAACGCCAAGAATACTGGGATTGCATCCGACGATGGTAAATGCCTCGCTTGAGGTGTTTCCGGTCTGATCTGAACGTCGAGTTCATCGCGCCTTATCATCCACTCGAGCGTCTCGGGAAGTTCCTTCGCGGAGAACCCCGAAACTCTACGTCGCGATCTTCGAAAAGATGCGGTCCAGATTCAGGCGGACGAGATTGAGTTACGGCGAAGCGCGGTGCGTGGTGGATGGTACTAGCGTGAATGCCTGTAATTGCGCGGTAAGCCGACGGTAATCTGACCCTTCCTAAGATGCCCCTGCCATGGAGGTTATCTTCGGTTATCTCCCGGGGAGTCTCACTCTTGTGTGCGATTGACGCCCTCCGGCGCTTCTCAACCCGCCGGAGCAGTTCTTTGCCGGTGGTCGTCAGTTTTGTGAAGCCATCGGAACGGAACTTGCCCTCCACTTTGCTTCATTCCGTTGCCGCTTTGATACCAAGATCCGCGGCAACCCTGGCGATCATCGCGCGCTGCTCCTCGATTGAGGCGCCGAATTCGCCCGCAGCTCCGGGGCTCATCACTTGCCCGGTGACTGCGAGCTTCTCAGCGATCGATGCGTCGGCTACGGCGCGAATATCTTCGGCGATACGGCTGCGAAGATCATCGGTCATGTTGCGGGGGCCGAAAAGACCCACGAGACCGTCATAGCGGAGTTCCGGAAAGCCGGCCTCGATCACGGTCGGCAGGTCTGGAAGCATCGGCGCGCGGCTTGCGTTCGTGACCGCAAGTATCTTCACTTTCCCGGCAAGCACTTGCGCGCGTATGATGGCATAGGCGGTGCCGTAAACGTCGACCCGACCTTCGGCAAGGTCGTTAACGGCCTGAACAGGATCTTTGTACGGCACTTTGGTCCAGCTCAAACCAGCACTTTTTCCAAAGCCCGCGAACAGAAATTCGTGAACGCCCGTGATCCCCGCCCAATTGAGCTTGCCAGGGCTCGCTTTTGCCAGCGCCACCAAATCTTCCATCGAGTTCACCTTAAGCGCTGTTGGCACTGCTATCACAAGGATGGTGTTTGACACGCGGGCGATCGGTACGATGTCGCGCCGATCATAAGGCATTTTGTCATGCATGTACGGATGGGCGGTGAATGAAGCCGCGGGCGCGAAAAAAAGGGTGTGGTTGTCATGCGCATTGACAAACGCCATCACCGCAGGGACAGCGTCCCCGCCGGGATGATTCTCCACCACAACCGCCTGGCCCCAACGAGCAGACAGCCGATCTGCGAACAACCGGGCTCCCAAATCCGCCCCGCTGCCCGGTCCGAGCGGACAAATGAACCTGACGGCTCGCTGCGGCCACTCCTCCGCGGCCGTTGCAGGCAAAGCTAGCGCGGACAAGGCGATCACCATTGCCGTGCGGATCGCGCTTGCGATGGAAGTTGACGCCATTGCTACCTCCGGCGAAACGATCAGGAAAAGGGCGATCACTAACCCTACCATCATAAACCATCTGCCCAACCGCTGTTCTTTGCCGCGTATAACGCGTGGTGCGTAACCTTTATGCAGCCAGTGGGATTGGGGAGGGCCTGCAAATGGCCGCAAATCTTCGCGTGGCGTAGTGCCGCTCCTTTCGCGGGTTCTGCAGCGTGTCAGCATTTTTGTACGCCGCATCGGCGATGACGAGCGCGACACGCTTCTCCGCAAATGAAAAAATCGAGCAATCGCATGGCCCATCCCACCATGGACGGCCAAAGTTCGGCAGGGGCGGCTCGCGCGATCATAGCGGCTGCCAGCGGCTGATCATCGTGAATGACAACACGCCTGCTACCAGGCGCGATTGGCCTTAGAATGCTTGCTGGAGCCATTATGGCCAAGGCTGCCGCCTCCGTGAGAGCGGGATTACTCGGACTGATCCCGTAGTAGCCGGTTTGCGGAGCAGACTGCGGAACGTAGGCACCCGCGGCGAACACCGGGCCCGCGGCCAGCGATAGCAGCGCGAAAGCTGCGATGATGGTTTTCATTTTGGATCCCCATCGTTTGTCTGAAGCAAAAGAGCGACATGGATCTCTCTGGACCTGGAGATAATTGACAGTTCGCTCACAAGACGATTTAGCACGACTGAATATCTCAATTTGCTTCGAAGTTGAGTCGGTTCTAGGAGTTGCGTGCGAATGAGGATCAATCGCATTCCACCGGGTGTCATTTGCTCCTGGATGTAGGCGACAAGACTCGAGATCTGGACCGACTGTGAGCCAATGGGACCGACGGACGTGGTCTGCGTGCCCACCCTGTAGAGTGAAATGGATCGGTGGATCTCGTACGACCGGTCCCAGACTTTCCACACAAACCGCAGATCGCTCGATGTACCGGAAATGGTCGGCGGGGTAGCGGTGAACTCGTCCGCCACGAGCTCATTCAAGGTCTTTTGTTCAGGCTCGTACCGCCCGGCGCCATCTGCGGTGCCAACAGTCGCATGATCGCCTCCTGGTCACCGGTTGGGAGAGTTGACACGTAGCTGTACGCAATCTGCCTTCGTTCTCCCTTATTCGAGCATCGCCGGAACTACGTAAGTATTCTGTCATCGGAAAGGGATGCTCGCTGCGCGCCGCCGATCGAGGGCGACTGTTCAGCGGGCATCTCAGGACACGCGGTTTGATCTGACGCTGGCTCGGTAACGGGAACATCCAATTTACGTCGTGTCACGCCGATGGCGTCAGCGCGCCGTCCAACGGGATTTGGGCTAGGTGTCGCCCTGCGGCTAAGTTTGGTGTCGGCGCGGGCACCGTAAGAGGTATCGCTCGTGACATGCGTGACGCATGGGAGGCGCGGGTCGAAATCACCTGCTAGGGAAATCCACGCCTCGGTTGAAATCGCTGCGCAATTGCGCCCGAAGGTAGGGATCGGGATCCCAAGTGTAGGCGGGATAGGTACCGTAGAAGCCACTATAGGATGGATTAGCATCGCCGTATGGCGCGATTGGAAAGGCCGGTGCTTGCAAGGCGCCGTCACCGGGATAGCCATAGCTACCCCAATACGGGGGTGGACTTTGAGCGAATGCCGACGCGGAAGCGGCAATGACCATTGCAAGGGCAAGTGTTTTAATCACCTTTGACATGATCCATTCTCCTCCTGGCTCACGAGTGGTCGCGCGCTATGCACCACGCCGGCGACGCGCCCTGCAACAGTGAGTCCGTAGCGCCGTAAAAATTAAGCGAAGGCGCTCAGCTCAAATTGTTTCGAAGTTTGGGTTCAGATCCAGATGATGGCCGCCGAAGATGTCGGTGAAAGCCGGACTATTCGGATCGTACTGCGGAACGTAAGTGGACTGGGGAGCGTAAAAGTCCCGTCCTTCCTGGTGGTGCCTTATGTGTGCGGCGGACGCCGGGCCTGCAGTGAGCAGCACCAGCGCCAAGGTTGCGATGATGGTTTTCATTTTTCGTCTCCATATTCGATCCAAACACGACATGGAGTCCATTTGCTGTGGAGATAATGGGTTCGATCTTACAAGAGCATTCAGCAGGATCGAATATCTCAATTTGTTTCGAAGTGAGTCAGGTTCGCGTGACGCGTATCCCCGATCGCACCGCTGTAAGCGAGTATGACAATGATAAAGCGGATCAGCTTCGCTTCGTCACGCGCACCCCGACGCGGGTGAAGCATCTGACCCAGATCGGTCCAGAGGTCTTGGCCTACGTCACCGTGAAACGGGCTTCTCTGCGTCAGCTCATTGCGTCGTCGCGGACATAATTCGAGCTCGATGCGTGAGCGGTTATCAATCGTTGAGCACAGCGGATCAGCAATGCCATTCAAACCAGACATCTCTGGTAATCCTGGTGGGCCGGTCGAAGAGGACGGAGAAGGCCATCGAGACTGAGGCGCTGGTCAGATCGCGACGACCGGCAAGTCGGACGGCCCGCGTTTTGCGGCCCTCAATTGCTGCACGTTCAAGCGTCCACTACATAATCTCGGAGCATCTAACCATTGAGGAATTGGACGCAAAATTTTGCAATTCAGCTCAAGCGCAACCCTGCCTAGCCGGCGAACTCAATAAAATGACCATGGATAACGCTCAATTGCAGCGCTACGGGGTCTGCATTGGCAGAATGCATTAGCGAAAGAGCGAAGATCACTGTTGCGATTGCGAGGATCATACGAGCCAGCAACAAGCCATCATCCATGACTAACTCCCTGAAATGGAGTACATGGTCCTTGGTCGCTTGACCGCGGCCGAAAGTTCAAAATGGCTACCCGACACTGGTTTGAATCACGTTCGCCAAAACGGCACGCCTGTAGCCACGGTGGCGCAGGGCGGTATGCGGGGCGGCGCAGGGCGGATTCGTAGCACGCGGCCAGACGCTGTTTACCCACGCTCGTCCTTGGTTTTGGGCACCCTACAGCATCGTCGGCGACGCCGGATGATCGGCGGTCTTGCGGATTAATGTGAAGCAGCGGAGGCGCGACGCTACGCCGATCTCGCACCCGAACTGTTGAGGTCCGGGATTGGGCCGACGCTGGCTACTTTGGCGTTGCAGCAAGTCGGCAGCTATTTGAGGTAACACCTGTCGTGCCGCCGCATAGTCGCAACGACAATCCGTGACCCAGAACCGCCAAACCAAAAATGTCAACTAGCTTGCTGTAGGCTCTCGTGATCGTCACTGGCCGAAATCAAGCGTCATGAACAGGCTGTTTGGGTCCGCGACGTAGTCGGCGAATGGTTGACAATTAACAAAGCCGTGTTTCCGGTACAGGGCAACTGCGGGCTGGAAATAATCCCATGTACCTGTCTCAAGGCTCAGTCGCGAAATTGCACGCGACCGTGCAAACGCGATAATGTGTTGTAGCATGGCGCTGCCTATCCCTCTTCGTCGCGCTAGCGTGGCCGTGTGCATCGATTTCACTTCGCCATGACCTTCGGCGAGCTGCTTCAATGCGCCCACGGCTACAAGCGTATCGCGTTCCCACGCCGTCCAAAAAGTGATGTTGGGGGCTTGCAGCCCCTCAATATCTAGCGCATGTGCACTGCCGGGTGCGGTATGCGCTCGAGCGCTCGTGAGGTGGCATTGGAGCAGATCGACGACGCGCGGATCGGCCAAATCACCAACCGTAATCTTCATGATCACCCCAGGTGATTAGCCGCATCGGTCCATGCCGACGGCATTCTCAACGCGCAGCACCTTAACTCCTTGCGCAACCTTGGAGCGTCCAATATAGTATACAAATGTATCATATTGTCAACGACATCGAATCACGCCTTGCAAACCGGATCAAGGCCGAGCGGGAGGTCCGGGGCTGGTCGCTCGGCGACCTCGCCGAACGATCCGGCGTATCCAAGGCGATGATCAGCAAGATCGAGCGAGGGGAGTCCAGCCCAACCGCTACTCTGCTCGGTCATCTGTCCGGAGCATTTGGTCTTACGGTATCAACACTTCTGGCCAGAGCCGAGGGTACCATGTCCCGCCTGGTACGCGCGCGCGAGCAGGCTGTCTGGCAAGACGCCGAGACAGGATTCCGAAGAACCGCGGTTTCTCCAGAAGGCGCTACTGCAATCCAACTTGTCTGCAGTGAGCTTCCGCCAGGCGCGTCAATCGCATATCCAGCGTCGTCATATGCCTTCATCCATCAGCAAATTTGGATGTTGAGGGGAATTTTGCATTTCATTGAGGGCGAAGAGACGCACGAACTGCGCGACGGTGACTGCTTGCAATTAGGATCGCCAACCGATTGCCGGTTCGAAAATCGTCAAAGAAAGGCTTGCACATATCTTGTCGTGGTGGCCAGTCATCGATGACCGCCTCACTCAACGCCTGACTGTTCATGGCTCGGCTGCCTGGCCATATCGACGGACACCAAGTAGCGCCGGCACGCTTTGCCGAATTATCACACTTGCCGGCCTGATTTGTGGTAAAGGCCCAGTAGCGCGAAGGGCGCATCCGGTCCGCGGAAAGGACAGAAGTCCACCTCAAGTCATTACATTCTATGCGCGAACCTACTTTCTGCCTGCAAATGCGGACGATCAGGCGAGAGAAAGGAAGTTCGCCATGCCGGTAAGACCTTTACCGCCGAATCCCAATCTTGACCACCTGAAGCACCAGGCCAAGGACCTCGTCCGGGCCTGTGCTGCGCGCGATCTACAAGCAGCACAGCGCATCAGAGAATTTCATCCGCGGTTTGCCAGAGCACCTGATGACGAAATCTTCGGGGCATCATTTCCTCTCCACGATGCACAGCTCACTATTGCTCGTGAGCGCGGGTTCCCCACGTGGACGCGGCTGAAGCGCCGTGTTGAGAAACCCGTGCCCACCGACGATCTCTCACTCCCTCACCACGAACGGATCGAGGACCCAATCTTTCGGAGAGCGGTTGATCTCCTCGATGCCGGTGATGTCGAAGGTTTGCGCGCACACCTAAATGCGCATCCTAAGGTGATGCGCCAGCATGTCCTATTCGAAGGAGGGAACTACTTTCGGAATCCAACGCTGCTCGAATTCATTGCCGAGAATCCCATTCGACGAGGAGCTTTACCCGCCAACATTGTCTCAGTCGCGAGGGTTATCCTCGATGCGGGTGCGAAGAACGACCAATCGGCATTAGATGGAGCGCTTGGGCTGGTCTGTTCCGGCTGCGTGCCACGTCAATGCGGAGTTCAGATTCCGCTGATCGATTTACTCTGTGCGTGTGGGGCGGACGCCA
>Ga0187783_10004074_pt1 | contig 10820 bp, 14 predicted proteins | sample 1015_SJ02_MP02_2_FD_132471 | JGI IMG/M metagenome (GOLD analysis project Ga0187783, IMG submission 132471) | Tropical peat soil microbial communities from peatlands in Department of Meta, Colombia - 1015_SJ02_MP02_20_MG | ecosystem: Environmental > Terrestrial > Soil > Wetlands > Peat | place...
CCGCGTGGAATAGCTGGAAAGTTCATCTTGCGCAGAGGATAGCGACAACGAAAAGGCCTCCGAAGACCATTCCAGCTAGAAACAACACCTGCAACCATATCAGGTGCCTGGTTGCCCGTTTGTTCCAGGCGTCCATCGCCTTTTTGACTGAGTCCGGTGTCTGTTCAGTTGCGATCGCGTGTACTAGGATTTGCCGATAGCGAACCAACCCCCACAGCACGCGGAAACATAAGACAGATGCTCCGCCGAATGAGAAGATTGAAAGGGCAAGAGGCAGGGTCAGGGCGATCTTCCCAGTACGAATCTGAGCAAGCAGGTTTATAAACAGAACGACAGCACCTGTGCTGAGCGTGAAATACAGCTTTAGTACCCCGCTGGTGTCATCGAGAACGGGATTGAGGAGGCCGAACATAGGTTCCCCTTCTCGTTGATAGGTTTGCTGCTCTCCCATTTAGGGGGGACTCTAGCGCGGTTTTGCGGCCACTGTCAAAGATACCCGGCTCGGTACACCGTCCCGACAATCTGCGGCCAGGAACGTCCGGAAGCCCGCAGAGAGGCAATCCGTTTCAGTCGTCAGGCTCCTTGGCCCGCTGCCGGTAATAAGGATGCGGCCTGAATGTCTCTGGTTTGGCAATGCGGCATCGGCCCGAAACACAACTCCGTGAGCGTTGAGACACTCGGGGTCGGCTTTATGCACGTTGCAGATTCTATCAGCTTCCTCGGCATGGCTCCGGCTTCGCGGGCGCGATGGTCACCTCAGACGACCTCGTCGATCCGATCAGCGAGGCGGACGACCGCATGGGACTCGTACAACCTCTGCGCCTTGCGCCGTCGCGGCGATTTGCGTGATGTCTGGCTCACCTGAAAATGCCCTCGCAGCCGTGCGGTCACTCGTTAGGTTAGATGTAGCAACAGTGCGTCGTCCCGGTATTCCGGGACAACTACCGTCCTCGTTCTCCAAACACTGCAAGCGCGTCCCTCAGATCGAATGATGGCCTAACTGCAAATTCCAGAGCGCCGCAGCCAGTGCGTCGATTTCTTCGCGTGTGTTGTACAACGCCAGCGACGGACGCACGGTACTTTCGACTCCGAAGCGGCGCAGGATGGGTTGCGCGCAATGGTGGCCGGCGCGGACTGCAATTCCCTGGCGGTTAAGCGCCGCCCCTACATCCTCAGTCCGGTGCCCATCCAGAACAAACGACAAAACACCGGCCTTCTCCTTGGCGGTTCCGATCAACCGCAGGCCCGGAACTCTCTGCAGCTGTTCGGTGCCATACTGCATCAGGTCGTGTTCGTAACGGAAAATGTTCACCGATGGCCAGGAGCGCAGGAGCTCGTAGAGAAGTGCTTACGCATCGGCCTGAAGAAGCGCAACCCTTCGCTGAAATCGTGCGGGAAACGCCGCGCCAGGAAGGTGAAACATTCGCAGCTTGGGTTCGGCGGATTTGGGATGAGAAGTACGACACCAAGTGCCCCCAATCCCTTACCGACGAGCTTTTGGAGAAGCTTTCTCGAGGTTCGCAAAAAAATGGGAAACGTAATTTGCCACCCTCCGAAGAACCGCTCGCTAAGTCCTTTAGATCGACCTGAGGGTAGCTGGCAACTCCGCTAAAACGTAGGTCGAGGGAGGGAGCGAAGAAGCCTCGATGCCGTCGTATGAATCTTCCATGCGGAATCTCGCGAAGGCCCGGGCAAAGATGCGGCCGCCGCGACCTTGGCGCAGCGCCGACGAATCTCGCACGATCCGCAGATATGCGTTCCTCTGGTTTACGGCTCGCGGGAAAAGGCCCTCTGGCCGCGAGTGGGCCCGAAAACTCGGCATCAGCCACACCTGGCTCCAAAAGCTAGTTCGGCAGTTTCAGGCGGATCCCAGCCCGATGTACCGCGAACTCCGACGATCGGGCGATCCGAATTTCGCACAACTCCTTCGCGCCCGAAAGTACACCCAGGTTCTAAGGGACCGCGGCGAGGTCCGTCCCATAGGCCGAGCCAAACTAGACACTTGCTTCGGTATTAGGATAGAACTCCAGCATGATCGCGGGCCGCCACTGGCAAACAGCGATTCCGAACCACGCGGGACCGAGGCGAGTCAGCAAAAAGCGACGGCCTGCAGGGCGTTAATTGTGTTGCCGAAACGAGGCACAGCCAGGGCGTCGAGGTTGTGCGCTGATGGCGAAGCACGGCGGAAGCCGCAAAAGCAAAATCGTCTGGCACTATTTTTACTCGAACCACGTCCACGAAATCATTCAGAGCGGCGCGCTGCTGCCCCCGGCATTGCAGCCCCAGTATCATGGCGCGGACGACCAAGTCAAAGGCTCCAAGGGTTGCGACTCCGACAGGAAGCTGCTCCTTTTCTCGGAGCGCGAGGATTGGGAGCCAACGTCCTGGAGGGCTTCGGCCGACGGCGCTGGCAACACCCTAGATATGCACAAAGTGGCTGACTACGCGAGGCTCGGCGTGGCGATGTACCGCATCGGCGTCCAGACCAAGCACCTGAAGCCCTACTTGCGGCTCGTTCGGGAAGTCAGGATGCCCGATCAAATGAAGAAAGCGCTGATTGAAACGGCCGAGCAACGTGGTTCCAATCCTTACCTTCGCCGCGTTTAACTTCCATGTGCCGACAAACGGACTCTCCTGCTGGGCCAGCAACACCCCGAGGCAAACAGAGATAGAGCCATAACAGGAATCAACGTGAGTATTCGCTTCATCGAGTCTCTCCTTTTTTCGCTAACAATCTAAAGGGCTTATTGAAATGGGCCCTTTGGAAAGGGTCTGGCTTAGGTTTTCCGTTGAATTGCAAAAAGTGCTTCTGGATCTCGGGCGGAAGCGACGCCGGCCCAAATCCACGCAAAGCGACTGAGGAGCGATCCGACCAAGAAGCAGATTGCAGCCATTCGGCGCGCATCAGCTGAGTCGAATAGGAGTCGCAGCAGCAAGGTAACCGGTCCTGTTAGTGTTCCGGCAATGCGAAAGGCCCATGCGCTCTTGCCCCGGTGAAGCGGCGCATTCACCGGCAATCGGCTGAGTTCAAAATGGACTCCCAATATCGTTTCAATCGAGGACGCAACGATTCCTATGAACTCTGTTGGCCGAGTCAGGAATCCGAACAATTCGAGCATGCCGGCCGCGCCACCCAACGCCGCAACCAAAAAGTGCGGCGGCAGCGCACGGTGATTGTGAGACCAGACCGGATTTGCAGTGGCCCCGATCAACACTCCCGTATACGCCGCAAGAATTAGACCCGTGAATGCCCCGGTGAGTTCGCCGGCCCAATTCATCCCTACCACCAGCGGGCTCATATAGCCTCGTAGAGTGAGTTCACTCCCGAGGAGTCCGACAAATACGCAGCCGGAGAAGGCGACGAGAGTCCACACGCCAACGGACATCGGCGATCGAATCTTGGCGACTCGCAGCATCGCCAGGAACCGCCCGGGTCTTCCCAGGTCGGCGATAAGCAGCAACGGGCAGACGGCGGCGCCGACGAACGAGATCCACAATGCCGTGCGAGTCAGCGCGAGTTCACCGCCGAACAAGTGGGCCACGAAGGCGATGCACGCCGAGATGCCAGCAATGCCGCCGATGAACAGGTACAACGGGATTTCCCAGGTCCACACCGGCGCTTTTAACACGGGAAGGCCGTAGTAACTTTCCTTGCCACGTATCTGTGGATGTGTCGCCTTTGCGCGACTCCCATCATAGGGACCAGTGGCCGCCGCCGCCTTTCGGATCTCGTCGAGACGTTCTTCCGTCCTCGGTTTACCGGATGTCATAAGGTAAAGACAGTGCGGATGACTGTTCGATCAAAGCGCAAATGCCAGACAGGCAATGGCAAGGACGATTGCCGCAGAAACCAAGGCCGAGGTCCAGGCACTGCGCAGGTACGACGTTGGCACTTGGGGAGCCGGCGGCAGATTATAGTTTTCGGGCTCTCCCAGAATCACAAAGAAGGCATGGATGCCGCCAACGCTCGTCTCCTGCGGATCGTACAGCCGAGCGTCGCCGTATCCTCGCCCTCGCAGTTCACTTACACGGTTCTTCGCACGCTCCCGGAGTTCTCCAATCTCGCCGAACTGAATCGATTGAGTTGGGCAAGCTTTGGCGCACGCTGGTATCAGCCCGGCTTTCTGCCGGTCGTAGCAGAAGGTACATTTGAAGGCCCGGCCGTCGTCGGGGCGACGGTCGATCACCCCAAACGGGCACGTTACGACGCAATACCCGCAACCGTTACAGACATCACTCTGTACGAAGACGGAGCCGACTTCCGTGCGCACAATCGAGCCGGTCGGGCATGCCTCCAGGCATCCTGCGTTCGCGCAATGTTTGCAGACATCGGAAAGGAAGACCCACCGAAACGGATCTGTTGTGTCGGCCACCTGCGGGCCAGCCGACTCCGGTTGCTCCAGGAACATGACGTGGCGCCAAGTTGATGCGCCCAGGCTCTGCGTGTTGTCGTAGGAGAGACCGCTCCATACCATGCCATCTGCGGGAACTTCATTCCACTCCTTGCATGCCACTTCACAGGCCTTGCAGCCGATGCAAAGCGTGGCATCTGTTAGAAAGGCTGTGACACTCATGGAGGGTCCTTTTGCAAGAGTGCTCTCACTTTTTGCTCATTCTCAGATTGCCGACCGCGCAGCACATTGCAGAGCAAACCTTTTGCTTCCATGATACGAACGTTTGGCTCTTCGGAGATCGCGATGAGATCGTTTCCGATGTCGCCCTTCACCAATCCGGAATATCCCCAATGAAAAGGAAGCCCCACTTGATAGAACCGTTTCCCCTCCATTTTTAGAGTTTGCACGCGCGGAGTGACTAATGCATGCGCCTCGATTGCTCCACGCAGTGTGATGATGGTAACCCACTCGCCAGGCGCGATGTTCAAATCCCGCGCCATTTCCACGGAAATCTCACAAAACAGTTCAGGTTGCAGTTCCGCCAGATGCGACAGCGTGCGCGACATTCCTCCTGCTGTGTGATGCTCGGTAAGGCGGTATGTGGTCAGAACGTAGGGGAACCGTTCATCGGGAGATGATGCGTATGTATTGCCCACGCGTTCCTTGTTCATGGCAACGGGATTTGCCTGCTGTTTCGGATAGATCGGATTTCGTATCGGCGATTCGAGTGGTTCGTAGTGCGCGGGTAGTGGTCCGTCCGCTAAACCGCTCGGTACCCAGATCCAGCCCAGCCCATCGGCGTGCAGGATGAACGGTTTGTCCCCAGCTAGCGCGTCGTCGCCCTCGGCGTTTTCGCCCGGTATGTAGTTCGGGGGTTTGGCGGCAACGAAATCAGGCACATCGTTGCCCGTCCATTTCTTATTGGCACAGTCCCACCAGACCAGCTTCTTACGTTCGCTCCAGGGCTGACCATCTGGTCGCGACGAGGCACGGTTGTAAAGGATGCGCCGGTCCGCCGGCCAGGCAAAGCCCCATCCGTGACCGTAGAAATCCTTTGATATGCGCTGATTGGCGCGATTTTCACCAGCCTTCGGGAAGACTCCCGAGTAAATCCATGCTCCGCAGGCCGTCGACCCGTCCGCCTTGAGCGCGCCGAATCCGGGCACAAGTTGCCCGTCCGCAACCGTGTAGCCGTTAATCTCCTGTAACACTTCTTCCGCCACAGGCTCCTCGTGCGGCCCTTCGGTGCTGTAGTTCCAGGTAAGGGCAAGCAGCCCTGCATTTCTTGGCCGAGGATCTTTTCTCGCTTTCTCGCGCAGCAGATTTCCCAAGTGGAACATAAACCAGTTTTCGCTGCGGCTGTCTCCCGGAGGATCAACTGCCTTCTGATGCCATTGCAGCAATCGCTGCGTATTGGTAAATGTGCCGTCTTTTTCGGCGTGCCCAGCGGCCGGCAGCAAGAAAACTTCTGTTTGAATGTCCCCGGGCTTCACTTCACCGTTAAGCACCTCCGGGGCGGAACACCAGAAAGATGAAGTCTCGGTATCCACCAGATCCCGCACGACCAGCCACTTCAACTTCGAGAGCGCCCTGCGCTCCATCCCAGAATTGGGTCCCGCGACCGCCGGGTTCTCACCCATAACAAACAAGCCATCCATCTTGCCGTCCATCATGTCGAGCCAATATCCCTGATGCGAATGATCGCCGGTGAGCCGCGGCAGCCAGTGAAAGCCGAATTCGTTTTCCGGCTGTGCCGCGTCGCCGTAGTAAGCCTTTAGCAGGCTAACGATATATTTGTCGAAGTTCCGCCACCACCCGCTTCGGGGCGTGTTTTGAGCGATGTATTTAGCCAGGTTCTTCGAGGATGGCCCAAACTTCGGCATGCTGAGATACCCGGGCAGGTTGTCGAATAGAGTGGGGATGTCGGTGCTCCCTTGGATAGAAGCGTGCCCGCGCAGGGCCATGATGCCCCCGCCGGGCCGTCCCATGTTTCCTAGCAGCAACTGCAAGATCGCAGCGCAGCGAATGATTTGAACTCCGGAAGAGTGTTGCGTCCAGCCCACGGCGTAGCAGATACCGCCGGTCCTCTCCGGTCCCGACGCTTTGCAATAGGTGTCAGCGATGCGCAGAAAAGACTCTTTCGAAACGCCGCAGTATTGCTCAACTCGCTCCGGTGTGTAGCGGGCGAAGTGCCGTTTCAGAAGCTGAAAAACGCAGCGTGGGTGTTCGAGCGTCTCGTCCTTCTCGTAGGTGTTCAGGTCTGGAACCGGGATGGCTGGGGTTTCGCGACCGGGGGCATGTCCGCTGCGCCCATCCGCACCTTCGTACCACCAGCTTCTCGAATCGTATGAATTGCGCTGCGCGTCCCAACCCGAGAAAACGCCTTCCAGTTCTTCCGTGTCGCGAAAACTCTCGGAGATGATGAGCGGGGCGTTTGTATAGTGCAGCAGGTACTCGCGGAAATACAGCTCGTTCTCAATCACGTGGCGGATGAGAGCGCCAAGGAAAATGATGTCGGAACCCGCGCGCAGCGGAACCCACATATTCGCCATGGCGGAAGTCCGACTGAACCTTGGATCCACGTGGATGACCGTGGCTCCACTTTCTTTCGCCTCAATTACCCATTGAAAAGCCACGGGATGATTCTCCGCCATGTTTGATCCCATGATCAGGATCGCGTCGGAGTTCAGCATGTCTTTGGGTAGAGTTGTGGCTCCGCCCCGCCCGTAGGTTGTGCCCAGACCGGGCACAGTGGAGCTGTGTCATATACGGGCCTGATTGCTGATGCACACCATTCCCAGACCCGCGGTAAACAACTTCTTGATCAGATAGTTCTCTTCGTTGTCGAGAGTGGCGCCACCGAGGTGGGCGATGGCGGTCGTTTGCATCAGCGTGTCGCCATCTCGACTTTCAACGAACGTCCGTTCGCGGCTCGCCCACAAGCGGTCGGCGATCATCTCCATCGCCTTGTTCAACTCGAGGTCTTCCCATTGCTTCGAGAAAGCCCGGCGGTACTTCACCTTGGTGAGCCGCTGGGAGTGGGTCAACAGCTCGTAGCTGGCGGAACCTTTCGGGCAAAGACGGCCGCGGGACAACGGCGACTCGGGATCGCCTTCAATGGAGATCAGCTTTCCGTTCTTGTGAAACGCTAGTTGGCCGCATCCAACGGCGCAATAGGGACAAACGGATCGCGCCACCTCGGCTTGATGATTTTTGGGAAGTAGGGCCTGTGTCCGGGCGCTCATCGCTTCCGGCCCAGTCCCGTCGCCGCCATGCAGAATCTGGCGGATAACAGGCCAGCGTAGCGCCGTTTCCTTAAACATGCTGCTCACCCAAATCCTTGGATGACCTGATGCCAACCCCCGGCGCAGTTTTTCTCGCGCCGGACCACGACTTGACAGTGCGCAATGATGGGACTATATCTATCGCGCTAAAGGTAAGGGATTGCCGGTGTTAGGTCAAGCAGACCGCATATCTCGCCTTACCATTCTTGGCACCCGATAATTCCTGGCAAAACTGAGGAAGGCGATGGCAGACGAACATCTTCCAAACCGGTGGGGAATCGCGGTCGCTGCAGTCATCATGCAGATTTGTCTGGGTGCGGTTTATGCCTGGAGCGTGTTCGTCAAACCGTTGGTGACCACAGAGCACTGGACACTAACGCAAGTGTCGTTGTCGTTTACGATTAATGTTTTCTTCATCGGCGTAGGAACGGTCATCGGCGGACTGTGGATGACTCGCGTGGGGCCGAGAAGGGTGGCCACGGTTGGGGGCATTGTTTACGGCCTTGGCTACACATTGTCATCGTACGCAACCGCCCACCACTCGCTTCTATTGTTGTATCTGTGCTACGGGGTTTTGGCCGGCACGGGCGGCGGCATGGGGTACATCTGCCCGGTGGCGACTGTCGCCAAGTGGTTTCCCGATAAGCGTGGTGTTATGACGGGGTTGGCGGTCACCGGTTATGGGGCGGGCGCGTTGTTGATGGGGCCTCTTGCCGCCCGCGAGATTGTCTCCTCCAGCGTAGCCACTACTTTTCTGATCTTCGGAGTTGCCTACTTTGTCGGCGTCGTTGCGACCGCGCAGTTTTACGCGAACCCTCCTGCAGGATGGAAGCCTGCGGGATGGGCGCCCACGACAGCGGTGGCGAAAGCGGCGGGCACTTACCAATACACGGTACAAGAAGCGATGGGAACATGGCAGATCTGGGCGCTTTGGCTGATGCTTTTCCTCAACGTGTCTGCCGGCATCATGATCATCAGCCAGGCTTCGCCCATTGCACAGCAGCAAGTACATATGACCGCCATAGCAGCTGGAAAGATGGTTGGCTTGCTTGGAATCTTTAATGCTGCCGGCCGTTTCCTCTGGGCCTGGGTTTCCGACTATGTCGGTCGAGCGCGCGTCTATTTTCTCCTGTACTTGATTCAGGCCGCGATATTCTTCTATCTGCCGCGGATCGACACCCAAGGGGCGTTGTTCGCGGCCTTCGCCGCTATCTACTTATGCTACGGAGGCGGCTTCGGCGTGATGCCGTCATTCACTGCCGACTACTTTGGCGCTAGGTTCATGGGGGGGATTTACGGGTGGATTCTGCTTGCGTGGGGAGTGGGTGGTGTCGTATCTCCGCTGATGATTGCTCATGTTCGCCAGTCGACCGGCACGTACTCAAGCGCAATCCAAGTGATTGCCGGTGTGATGGTTGTGTCGCTGCTCTTGCCTCTCATCGTGCGGCCACCTAAAAAGGCGGCTTGATCGGCTGGCTATCGCCGATTCGGAACGGAAATCCCATGGACCTTCACGTACTCCCACCGCGAGGACCCGTCGAATCGGATCGTCGACGTTTGGCGCGGGGCAGTGGCGGCGGCCAGAGCTAATGCGCCGATCAGAATGATTCTTCGATGCTGCCTCAGAGATGAACTCCTCTCTTGTTAGTCCAAAGGCGCAGGCGCTGTCTCGAGTGAGCCAGGATACCTCGGAAGGAGCAGGTTCAGTGCCGCCGCAACAGATAGTGCAATTGCGAGAGAAAACAGCAAGGAGGAATAAGATCCCGTCTTGTCGAATGCGCGGCCGAGTATCACGGGGCCGGCGGACCCGCGGCGGCATAAACAGTCCATGTGAAACCGTACAGTGTGGAAAACGCCCGGAGTCCAAAGTAACGAGTCAGCAAGTAAGGAGTGATCGCGGCTTCTCCACCAGCTCCGATACCAAGAAGCGCAGCCGCCAGCGCACCCGCCGCAAGACCATTCGCTCGTGCTTGCACTACAACTCCCGCGGCCGTAATTAAGTTCACTACCAGGGCCACGCGCGCCCCGAAAAACCGATCAAGCAACCAGCCCGTGCCCACTCTGCCAAGCGCGCTCAAACCACCCAGGATGGACGCACACAATGCCGCATTCCCAGGCGTAATTCCGCGATCAGTTAGCCATGGCGACAAGTGCGTGATCGCGCTGTTCATGCTGATCGAACTCACAAAAAGAACGGCGACAATGATCCAGAAGGCAGGCGAGCGCGTGCCTTGTTGCCAGGTCAGCCCAGAATGAACAACCGGACCGGGTGCAGGCCGAAAACTTTTGGCGAGGCACAAGGGAAATGCGGATCAGCAATGAAAGCCGGAGACCACGCTCTTAACCGTGGACGAGTTGATTGACCCGCCTGACGTGAATCTGTTTCTCGCGTTTCCGAGTCTGGGCGATGTCGTATGACGCTTGCATACGCATGAGCGTGTCCATCTTCACACCGAAAGCTTTTTCAATGCGGAGCGCCATATCTCCCGAGAGATCGGCTTTGCAGTTAAGAAGGCTCGATAGCGCCGGGCGCGACACACGAAGCGCGGCGGCTGCCGCCGTTACTGAGAGGCCGGCGGGCTCAATGATCTCGGTGCGAATGAAATCGCCCGGATGAGGCGGGTTCTTCACAGGCATGGTTCCTACTCCTTAGTGATAGTCTTCCAAATTCAAATCGCAGATCTCTTGTTCTGCTGTGTCGATGCTAAATGTCAAACGCCGGTTGCGGGTTACGCTGAGACTCCAGGTCCCTTTGCGGTCTCCCGTCAGCCTGTGCACCTTCCAAGAGGGAAGGGCACACAATTCCTCTTGCGCCTCCATGTCGTCGAGAAAAGCCAGCATCTTGCGGAGCTTATCCACACTGTCGGGCGGGACGCCTTTTGCGTTGTCCTCCTCGTATAGCTTTTCAGCCCCTTATGGACGATGTTCCGTATTTTCACTGTGCAGAGCGTAGCCTGTAACTTAACACTTGTCAACCGTCGTCGATAGGCCTGCGGTTCTCAGTTTCAGGCTTTGTCAGATACTGGGGGGCAGGGTGCCGACGAAAGCGTTGATCTCGCACAGCACATCGGCTTCGTGTGAGAGGAAAACATAGTTGGACGCATAAATCTGGAGAAAATTGGGGTGAGCGATGGGATTTGAA
>Ga0187783_10004075_pt1 | contig 10819 bp, 5 predicted proteins | sample 1015_SJ02_MP02_2_FD_132471 | JGI IMG/M metagenome (GOLD analysis project Ga0187783, IMG submission 132471) | Tropical peat soil microbial communities from peatlands in Department of Meta, Colombia - 1015_SJ02_MP02_20_MG | ecosystem: Environmental > Terrestrial > Soil > Wetlands > Peat | place...
AACATCTCGCCGCCGCTCTTGGTCTGGATGATGAGCTGGCCCGACGTGGTGTTGCCATACTGGGCGTCATAGTTGGCCGTGAGCACATGGACTTCTGACGTAATGTCAGGTGACATCCCGAAGTCGGTCTGCAGTGCCACCATCCCCGACTGGTTCATGAAGCCTTCTTCAGCAGTCACGCCGTCCACGATGGCTTCGTCACCGGACACCAGTCCGCCATTGACGCGTTCATTGAAGGGGTTGTTGCCGACGCCGCTGGTGACTCCCGGCATCATGGTCGCAATGCTCACCGAGGTCCGGGGAGCACCGCTCACGACGAGCGGGAAATCCTCGAGAACTTCGGGGCTCACGCCGCCTTCTAAAGTCTGAGTCTCATAGTTAATCAGCGGAGTCTCTGCAGTCACTTCTACGCTTTGGTTCGTTTGCCCCAGAGCCATGTGAATATCCAGATGGGCGTTCTGGTTCACCGCCAGCTCAATAGCCTTCTGGCTTTCCGATTTGAAACCGGTCGCCGTTACTGTTAAGTCGTAAGTGCCAGGCGTCAGGTTTCGGAACGAGTAATCACCCGCAGAACCCGAAACATCCACTGATTGAAATCCGCTGGATTCGTTAACTAGTGTGAGCTTTGCGCCCGGAACTACAGCATTGCTTGGGTCCGACACTGTTCCGCTCAGTGAGGCGTTGATATCCTGCGCGTAGCCCACTTGAGTCGCGGCAAAGAGAAAAACCCCCAGAAATGCCAGCAAAACGCTGCGCATTACTGTCCATGCACTCTTAGACATACGGTCTCCTTTGAAATACGGTTTGCGTTAATCCAACAACCCCGGCGCCGGGGTAGCTGACAACGTTTACAGGCGATTACTGACCACCTTGTTTTTCCTTGATTTCCTCGCTCGACCCGGTCATTCCAAATGCCCCAATTTCAAAATTCGCCCAAAAATGGCTTTTGCATCCCGGAAAGACCGGATCATCCACTTGGAAATCTCCTCGTCTCTGCCGTCTGAAAGTCTTTGGAATCTTGAAAATCCTGAAAGACCGCCTGTCAGGCACAAGATTGACCCGCGACTCAACCTAACGATGGAGAACGCAATGGAGTGTAGTCAATGAAGATTTCGATTGTCAATCGAAACTTGCGAAGTTTTTGCTCCTAGTGTCCATATTTTGCAGACACTGGCGCTCGCGTCAGCAACATGGAAGCTAACATGCCCAATATCTGTTACTTAGATGCGGTGTGGAAAACTGATCGAGAGCCGCGTGCCAGTGACTGAGTCTGCTCGGCTTTTCTTGTATCCTTAAAGCCCGGCTGGAATCATCTCCACAGCCTCATGTGCCTATGTTCTTGACCCGCAGATTGCTCTTGACTGCCATTTCTGCGCAAATCCCTTCCATTCTGAGAGCCGCTTGGCTCAATTCGCGGCTTTTCAGCGGTGAGAATGCTCTCATTGAGGGTCTGGCGCCGAGACTCGATCAAGCCGATTCCTTCGCGGCTCCCACACGAACGCTCCGCCCCAATTGGTTCACCGATATCGCGCCCAGATCGCCTTTCGCGTACCGGTCGAACAACGACTTCTCCGGGCGCAAGTATTTTCCCCAGCCGATGTGCGGTGGAATCGGAGTGATCGACTACGACAACGACGGCAAGATGGATCTCTTCTTCACCAACGGATCAAAGCTGCCTGAACTCAAGAAGACCGGGCCTGAGTTCTTCAACTGCCTGCTGCGCAACAAAGGCGACGGGACATTTGAAGACGTGACGATGAAAGCCGGCCTGGATGGCGCCGATCTCGACTTCAGCTTTGGCGCGGCCGTGGCCGATTACGACAATGATGGATTCGACGATATTTTTGTGTGTAATGCAGGCGAGAATGCTCTTTACCGCAACAACGGAGACGGAACCTTTACGAATGTGACGCCGGGCTCTGGCTTGGATCGCAAGCCGGAGAATGTTCTGAGCGTTGGAGCCGCCTGGTTCGATTTCGACAACGACGGTTTACTTGACCTGATTGTGACCAACTACACCACGTGGACACCGCAGACCGATAAGCGCTGCCTCATGGGGCCCGGCCAGGAAGAGTATTGCAGCCCCACCGTCTACAAGAATGTGGCCTCGCGGCTTTATCGAAATCTGGGCGGCGGAAAATTCAAGGACGTGACCGAGGAATCAGGAATCGGTTCGGCGATGGGGAAGGGAATGGGGATCTCCATTGCTGATTTCAACGGCGATGGCCTCATGGACATTTTTGTCGCCAACGACACCGAGCCCAACTTCCTGTTTATCAATCAGGGAAACGGAACGTTTAAGGAGCGTGGCCTCGACTACGGCGTCGCCTACAACGCGCAGGGAACTTCCGTCTCCGGGATGGGTTGCGATGCGAAAGACTTCAACAACGACGGATGGGTCGACATCGTTTACAACGATCTTTACGGCCAGGTGTTCGGCCTTCTTCGAAACGACGCCGGCAAATCGTTCACTGACATCACCTGGCCAAGCAAATTTGGCGCGCTGACACGCAACCTTTCGGGATGGAGCATCGGTTTCATCGATTACAACAACGACGGATGGAAAGACATCTACTCGGCGAATGGCGACGTCGACAACCTCATCGCGACGGCTAAGCAGCACGGCACCATGTTTCAGAATGTTGATGGCGCCCGCGTCATCGATGTGAGTCAAGCGATGGGGCCCGATTTCAATTTCCTGGGTTATCAACGCGGATCTGCGTTCGTCGACCTCAATAACGACGGATTCCTCGACCTTGTAGTGACTTCGCTCGGAGAAAAACCGCGCATCCTCATGAACAACGCACTCGAGCCGAATCATTGGATCATGTTTGATCTGCGCGGACACAAAAGCAATCGCAGCGCGATTGGCGCGGCGGTCACGGTGACGACAGCATCAGGCCGTAAGCTGTACAACCACGTGAATCCGAGCGTGGGATTCATGTCGTCAAGTGACCGGAGATTGCATTTCGGCCTGGGTTCTGAAGCAGCTCTTGATCACGTCCAGATCCACTGGCCAAGTGGGATTGTGCAACGCATCGACAAGCCGAAGCCCGATCAGATCATGAAAGTAGAAGAACCTTCATCGAGTTGATTGATGTGAGGTCGCTCACGACCCGATCATGTTGACATTCCAAACAAGCTCATGCTCTGCTGGGCGCATGAAGAGAAGCTCGCTGATAGTGTGCTTCCTGAGCATGATCCTCCTCCAGATGTTTGCCCAACGATGTTTCGGCGCGACTGCCGCTAACGCCCCGGTTCCGCCAATGGGCTGGAATAGCTGGAACTACTTTGGTTGCGACGGCCTCAATGAGGACGTTGTGATGCAGACTGCCGCTGCCATGGTTTCTTCAGGGATGCAGAGTGTCGGTTACTCCTATATTGTTTTGGACGATTGCTGGATGGCGACGGCACGCGACGCCAATGGCGCGCTCGTTCCCGATCCGGATAAATTTCCAGATGGAATGCCCGCGCTCGTCAACTACGTTCACGGCCTGGGACTCAAATTTGGCCTGTATGAAGATGCAGGCACTGCGACTTGCCAGGGGCGGCCAGGCAGTTACGGATATTACGATCAGGACGCAGCGACGTTTGCTTCCTGGGGAATCGATTACATCAAGGTGGACTGGTGCAACACGGCGGGTATGGACCCTGTCACCCAATACACCCAGTTTGCCGAGTCGCTTCACGCCGCAATGCCCGGAATCGTGCTGAGCGTCTGCGATTGGGGAACCGATCAGCCCTGGACCTGGGCGCCTGCATTTGCAAATCTCTGGCGCGCGACCGGCGACATTCAGGATAACTGGAGCTCAATGTTGAACAACATGCAAGCGGTTAGCGCGCTGACCCCCTATTCGCAACCGGGCGCATGGAACGATCCCGACATGTTGGAGGTCGGCAATGGAGGCATGACCGACTCCGAATATCGCGTTCATTTCACGGGATGGTCGATGCTTGCCGCTCCTCTGATCGCGGGCAATGACCTCGCAGCCATGTCCTCTGACACCGTCGCCACGCTAACCAACTCCGAGGTTGTCGCCGTGGACCAGGATTCGCTGGGCCAGCAAGGGATCCTGCTGTGGGATAACGGGGCCGGGCAAGAAGCTTGGGTTAGGCAAGTCAACAACGGAACCGTTGTCGCTCTGATGAACCTGGGTCCGCAAGCCAGCACCATCTCGTTCGATTTCGGCGACATTGGGATCAATGGAACCGTTCCGCTGGCAGTTCGCGATCTTTGGAACCATGCGAATCTGGGAACCTGGTACGGCAGCTTTTCTGCGACCGTAGCGTCCCACGACGTTGAAATGATCGAGATTCCAGTGCAGGCAGCTCTGCCGCTGCCGGCGGTTTACGAAGCGGATGCTTCCGCGAATCTTCTCTCCGGTCAGGCAGCCATTCAATCGTGCACCGCCTGCCTCGACGGAAACGACGTCACCGGCCTGGGCGGATCGTCGCAGAATACGATTGCAGTCAATCTGATCCTCGCCGATTCCGCAGCCGACTACTATCTGACCGTTTATGCCAATCTGAGCGGCAGCAATTCCTACACCTACCAGCTCAACAACGGCGGCTTCTCGACGATGGCAATTTCAGGGTCAACCACGGCTTTTCCCTCCACGTCAGGAGCGATTGTGGGTCTTAGCTCCGGCGAAAACACCATTGTCTTTGGCAATCCTGTCTCCTCGACAGCCGCTCTCGACCATATTTCCATCACGCCGAAGGCAGGTGTCGCACCGGACTTCGATATCGTGTTTCCCGTGCCCGCCATTACAATTCCGGCGCCGGGTCAGTATGGCGCGGCTCTCATTTCGCTTGCTCCGCTCAATGGCTTCAACGGAGCAGTTGTAATTCAGTGCAGTGTGCCGGAATCAATGACAGGTGCGACGTGCCAGGGCTCAACGGCTGTGCTCGGCGGTGCGAATGTCACGACGGCCACGATATCGATTCAGACGACCGGCTCGGCCATCGCGCGCCAAAGCCCTGACAGAAGATTCTTGCAGCCAATTCTGGCGTTGGCCGCCGCGTTGCCGCTGGCGCTTGTCAGGCGGGCGCGACAACGAAGCAAGCGAGCCAACCTCCTTCTGACATGTCTCGCTGCTGTTTTCGCCGGGTTGTTTCTGTTTGGCTGCACGGGTTGCGGAGCCGGCAACAAGAACGGCGGTTCAGCCTCGACCGCGGCTGGAACCTATTCCATCAATATCACCGCTACTTCCGGTGCCATCGTTAAGTCGATTACCTGCCAGGCAATCGTTCAGTGAGCGAGCCCAATTACTTCCCCTCTACGACGGTGAGTACCTGATCCGCCTTGACATTCGTTAGCACCTGCTTCACGCCTTTCGGCCATGAGAGTTCAATCTTGTCAATCGTGGTTGCCTTGCCCAGGCCGAAATGCACACGCTTGTCACTCGACGAGTTGTAGCCAACGGCGGTTGTAGCCTCGTTATACTGCACGCCCTCTGAAGTCGTGATTTTGATTCTTGTGCCAAGCCCGTCCCGATTGTCCCTAGTCCCGACAAGCTTGAGAACGATCCAATGATTCGCGTTGATCGTGCGATTCATGAGCACCTGAGGCTTCTCGTTCAAGGTGCTGACGACGATGTCGATCTTTCCGTCATTATTCAGATCGCCGAACGCCGCGCCGCGATGCTGGCGCGGCTCTGTGATTCCCCGGCCCGCGCTTGAGCTGACATCGGTAAACGTGAAATTCCCGTTGTTCCGCAAAACCCCATTCGGGATCCGCGTGGGGCGATGAAGCACTTCAAGTTCGTTGTCGAGGATGGCGCCGCCGGCGGTGAAAAGATCTTTCCAGCCATCGTTGTCGAAGTCGAATGCACCCACGCTCCACGCCGTCATGCGCCGGCTGAACGCCGTGATTCCCGAAACTTCGGTGACATCTTCAAACTGCCCGCCGATATTTTTGTAGAGCGGAAATGTGTTGCCAAACATCGCGGCATGGAAGATGTCGTCGAGGCCGTCATTGTTGACGTCGCGGAAATCGGCGCCCATGCCCGCGACCAGGCTGCCATCTGCGGTATAGGCGATCCCAGTTTCGAGCGCAACGTCGGTAAACGTCCCGTCGCCATTGTTGCGCAGCAGAAAATTAGGAAACGTGTCGTTCGAAATGAATACATCGGTGAAACCATCATTGTTGTAGTCACCGAAAGCCAATCCCATCCCTTTTCCCACGTAGCGGTCGACATGTGACTCCGCAGAAACGTCTGTGAACGTCCCGTCGCCATTGTTTCGGTAAAGAATATTGCGCGTTCCGCCAAAATTTCCCGGAGCACAATAAGTGCGGACGCCATCGAGCGAACAGAGCTTCGCGTTCGCTATGTTGTAGTCGAGGTAGTGAATCACCAGCAGATCGAGAAGGCCGTCGTTGTTGTAGTCGAACCAGCCGGCCGCGACCGCCCAGGGTTTGCCCATTCCTGGAATCTTCCCGCTCACTCGCGCTTTCTCCGTCACATCGGCGAATGTTCCGTCTCCGTTATTGTGCAGAAGCTGGTTGTAGTTGACGCCTGCGACATAAAGATCGACCCATCCGTCGTTGTCATAGTCCCCGGCGGCAACACCCATCGAGTACCCAAGCCCCTTTACGCCTGCCCGCTCCGTGACATCGGTGAATGTTCCATTCCCGTTGTTGCGGTAGAGACGGTTATAAAAGCTCGGATCCGACTTTTCCAGCGAAGGAATAGCGGCTCCGTTGGTGAAGAAAATGTCGGCGAGGCCATCGTTGTTGTAATCGAGCACGCCCACGCCGCCCAGCATCGTCTCAATCGAATACCGCTGGGGACTGATGCTGTTTTTGAGCTGAAATTGAATGCCGGAGGCGTCGACGATGTCTTCAAATTGGATTGGGGCCGCCGTGGCCGGAGATTTCGCTGCCGGTTCCAGATGCGAAGCCTCTGGTTTCCCTCCCGAAGTTGCCGCTTGCCGCGGACCGGCCAAAGCCCGTGCCGATGCGTATTTGGCCGCAAGCAAAAATCCGCTCGTTAAGCCCAGCAGCCTCGACATCGCGCTCCGCCGGCTGCAAAGCCTTCCCATAAGAGCCTGCAAATGCTCCGAAGACTCCCAATCGCGTGGCATGTGAGGCAAGTATAAGACTGCCCTCCCTGGCTCAAATGGACTCTCTGGTAGCGGAGCAGTTTGAAGGATACGCGCTTCAGCTTGAAGGGTACGGGCTTAAGCCCGTACGTCAAGCCGATTCAAATCAATCGGGGCTTTAGCCCCTGAGGTTGGACTTTGCCAAATCGACCCACCACCGACTCTCTGGATCGAAGTGATTGTGGTTTAATCTTGAAGAGAACTGATTGGTTCGATGAAGCCGGCGTAGTCGAAAGCGGCGATCGGTTCGCGTAACGCGCGCGCGAGAGTTCTGCGCAGGTTTGTATGAATTGCTGGCTTGACCGGTCGCGCTGGCTGGGAACTGCGATCGCAGTGGGCGGAGTTGTTGCATTGCTCGTCGCTGCTCGCGGCGGCTTGGGCGTGGCCAACGATTCGGCCGCAAAAATCGTCGTCGATTACCCTCTGAATGCCTCGGTCTTTCCTCCGGATATGGAGGCTCCGCGATTTGAGTGGCGCGATCCGGCGCAAGGCGCCACGGAGTGGAAAGTCGAGGTCCGGTTCGGTGACGGAACAGCTTCGCTGCATCTGGTCTCCAAAGGCGAAGGAGTAAAACTGGGCGAGATCGATCCCCGGTGCATATCAGCCAACAACAAACTGCCGGCGCTCACTGCCGAGGAGGCCGTCGCACATACCTGGAAGCCCGACGATTCCACGTGGACAGCGATCCGCGAGCATGCCCTAGACGGCCCGGCAACAATCACGATCAGCGGGTTCGCAAACTCGGGCGAAGAGCGCGAACTTTCGCGCGGTTCCGTGCAAATCACCGTATCTCGCGATCCAGTGGGCGCGCCGATCTTCTACCGGGATGTTCCGCTGATGCCGTCGGCCGGATTGAAAGGCTTGATTCAGCCTCTCGACAAGAGAGACATTCCCTTGATCGCCTGGCGCATGCGGAACGTGGCCGAGCCCTCGAGCCACATTGTCATGACTGGCCTGCACTCGTGCGCAAACTGCCACTCGTTCAGCCGCGATGGAAAGACGCTTGGCCTGGATATGGACGGGCCGCAGAACGACAAAGGCCTCTACGCGCTGGTTCCGGTCGCTGAGCAAATGACTGTGCGCACCCAGGACATGATCTCGTGGGCGAAGTTCAGCGGTGAAGCAAATCCCCAGCTGCGCGTCGGATTCATGTCCCAGGTCTCTCCCGACGGCAAATATGTAATGACCACCATTAAGCCCCCGGGGACAAAAGGCTGGCAGTTCTATTACGTCTCGAACTTCACTGACTACCGTTTCCTCCAGGTGTTTTACCCCACAAGAGGAATCCTTGCGTGGTACGATCGCGAATCAAAGCAGTTGAAGCCCTTGCGGGGAGCCGATGATCCGAGGTTTGTTCAGGCGAGCGCGGTGTGGAGTCCCGACGGAAAGTATCTGGTGTTCGCGCGCGCCTTGGCCGCAGATCCATCCCCGCCAGGCGGGAAAATGGCCCAATATGCGAACGATCCCGCAGAGGTGCAGATTCAGTACGACCTCTACCGCATACCGTTCCATGGCGGTGAAGGCGGCACTCCCGAGCCGATCGAGGGCGCCTCGCAAAACGGAATGAGCAACAGCTTCCCGAAAGTTTCGCCCGATGGCAAATGGATCGTCTTTGTGAAGGCGCGGAATGGACAGCTCATGCGCCCGGACGGAAAACTCTACATCGTGCCGGCAGCTGGCGGCAAAGCGCGCCTGATGAATTGCAATACGCCGCTCATGAACTCATGGCACAGCTTCTCGCCCAATGGCAGGTGGATGGTCTTTTCGTCGAAGAGCCGCTCGCCCTACACGCAAATGTTTCTCACCCACATTACGACAACGGAAACGACACTCCGGCGATCCGGATTGAGAATTCGACTGCCGCTAACCGCGCCGTGAATATCCCCGAGTTTGTAAACATGGACCCAAAGGGAATCGAGCACATCGATACACCAGCGGTCGACTTCTACAAGCAGTTTGATCTTGCCGCCGATCTTTCCAACAAGGGTGAATACGCAGCCGCGATACCGGAATGGCAGAAAGCTCTCAACCTGCAGCCTGACGATGTCCGATCTCATTTCGTCTATGGCGAAACATTGCTGCGCGCGAACCGGCTCGACGATGGAATTGCCGAGCTCCGCGTTGCCACACAGCTCAACCCTGGATTTGCCGAGGCGCACAACAACCTGGGAGTCGCGCTCGGTCGAACCGGGCGCGAAGACGAGTCGATAAAAGAACTTCGCTTGGCCGTCGAGATCAATCCGGACTATGCCGAAGCCCACAGCAACCTGGGCCTGGCTTTGCTCGAAAACGGGCAGAACGCTGAAGCGGAGAGCGAGTTTCGCTCTTCCTTACGAATCGATCCGAGTCAGGCGGATGTATCGATTGACCTCGGGAATGCATTGCTGGCAGAAGGCAAGGCCGATGAAGCCATTGCCCAGTATCACGCCATCATTCAGGCCGATCCGAAGAATGCGGCTGCGCATAACGGCGTGGGGATGGCGATGGTCTCGCAGGGAAACCTGGATGGGGCGGCAGAGGAGTTCGGCCGCGCAGCAGATCTCGCCCCGGGAAATGCCGACGTCGAAGCCAGCTTGGGCCGTGTCCTGATGGACGAAAAAAAATTCAGCGATGCCATTCCGCACCTCGCGAAGGCCGTCGATCTCCGTCCCGACTATGCCGAAAATCGCACAAATCTTGGATTGGCTCTTGCCAAAGGCGGTCAGCCTTCCGAAGCGATTCCGCAATTTGAGCGAGCCGTGGCGCTTGCGCCCGAATCGGTCGAAGATCGCTATTACCTCGGCAAGGCGCTTATCCTCGCCGGCCGCGGCGCCGAGGGGCTCGACCAATGGAAGCAGGCGCTGGCAAAAAGCCCAGACCACCTGCAACTGCTGAATGATATGGCTTGGGTGCTCTCTACTTCGAGTGAAGATGCGCTCAGGAACGGCACCGAAGCCGTTCGCCTTGCCAGCCACGCAGTCGACCTGACGCAAGGAAATGAGCCGGCGCTGCTGGGAACTCTCGCCGCGGCGGACGCCGAAACCGGCCAGTTCGATAAAGCAGTTGAACTGGAACAGCGCGCCGCTGATTTGGCCGCGCATCAAAACCATCCCGAGCTCGCCAGAAGCCTGCGCGAAAGGCTCACGGCTTTTCAGTCAAAGACACCCATCCGCCAGTGATCTGGACGCTTGACGCTGTCCCGCGCGCCGGTCACGGAACGCTGCGGCTTCCTCAATCGAATGTGCCAGCAGGAAACCGTGCGTGAGAATTGGCCACAGGCGGCGGATGCTCCATGCGATGGTCGGGGCGGAGGGATTCGAACCCCCGACCCTCTGCTCCCAAAGCAGATGCGCTACCAGACTGCGCTACGCCCCGATGCCGGCACGGAATCGCCTTGAATCTCTTTTGATTGTAACCCGTTTCCCAATCCAATCGCCGCTGCCGTTCGCGTCCCGATCCATAAGCAGAACGCTCTCACTGCACGGCCAAACAACGCATCGTCAGCAAGATTCAGCGCGCAGAATGCAGCGATTCTTTCGGCCCTCGGGCGCAAATGCTTCATTCCCATTTACCCTTGAATCGGCGGCGCCGGCGGCGCATCGCGCGCCCTCGTCCAGCGCCTTCGACAATCGCTTCGATGCTACAATCGATAACGTAGATGGCGGCTATAGTTCAGCGGCAGAACGCCTGACTGTGGCTCAGGATGTCGTGGGTTCGATCCCCACTAGCCGCCCCA